>Ga0315276_10004961_pt1 | contig 12248 bp, 14 predicted proteins | sample YL17G05_0_MG_FD_204542 | JGI IMG/M metagenome (GOLD analysis project Ga0315276, IMG submission 204542) | Sediment microbial communities from Yellowstone Lake, YNP, Wyoming, USA - YL17G05_0 | ecosystem: Environmental > Aquatic > Freshwater > Lake > Sediment | place: USA: Wyoming | collected... | reverse complement strand
CGTAACAGAACAAATCCGTCGCAAAACTCTTGGTCTGCAACGCATAGTCGATTCGATCTGAGCCGAAACACAATTTGGTTTCGTCGGGATCACACGGGGTACCGTGGCAGTCTGCATCGGAAACATCAGCCCATGCCACCGACTGATCAACCGCTACTCGATTGAATTTGTCAAAGGTTTGAGTGGTGCCAAAAAACGGCTTGAAAGTGCCAACTTCCACCATTCCATTGATGTTTCCAATAGGAGTAATATCCTTCAGAATCTCATCTTCGATGTGTTCGGTACGACGCGCAATGATATTGGTAAATTGCCTGCATGAAATTTCGCTGTCTGCCATAAAAAATCCATTTGTACAGCACAAAGGCTGCGAGTTTCGGTTTACTGTAAGGGGTTTGCTTTTGGAAGCCCGTCCCTCAAAGACGGCGGTCAATCGACCTTACCATGCGCCTGGCGTGAAACGCCGACCTACACCAGTGGGGTTATGCGACCCTTCGCGCCTGACGATGTTGTGTCGTCAGCTTTTTACAACGATAAATGGTTAATTCCGAACCGAAAATATGTCAAGCGGCAAGTTCGCCTAGAGTTCCACCCAGGACATTGTTCTCCATCTATCTTCCCGATCTTGCAGCAGCATTAAACTCATCTTCAAAACTCAATTCCGTTTTAATCGGTTCGCCACGGGAAACTTGCCCGTGTCCTGGAGTGCTTTCGCGTAAATCCTTCAGAACATTTTCAAGCTCAGCTATCTTTGCCTCATTCTGTTTGAGCTTGTAAGCCAGTCTTCCGAATCCAGCAGCACGATTCCGAATGGCTGAATGAAGGCGCACCAACTGTTCCGGTGTAAGTCCGTTACCACCTTGGAAAGCAAGATCCGCATCCTTGTAGCCTTTTTCCAATATTTTGTTGCCTTCATCATCCCCTTCCACCGGAGCGAAAAAAGTAGGATATTTCAAGGCAGCATCTTCGTTGAGCTTCTTGAAGGCGGCAAGCTGCTGTATCCTTCGATTATCAGCCTCTGTCTTGGCTTTGATGGCATTTTCAGCTTCAGCTTTGCCACGTTCAGCCATAGTTGACCTGTATTCTGAAAGTGCTTTGTTTCTGGAATTGCTCAACTTTTGAAGTTCACGTCTCGATGAAAGCACGTAAAACGCATTGGCGCCAAACATTTCAGAAGCAATCTGAGCGGCTTGTTCATTGTCAGATTCACGCATTACAGCCTGAAAATCATCGGCAGTACCTTTTCGTGTCCCACCCGCTTCGTCGGTAATTGTTAAACTCGCAACCTGTTGAACTCCTTCATTCCACGCTTCAATAAAGGGAATTTCGTACTTCTGTTTGTACTCTTCGCTTTGCTCGTAAGCTGCAAATTTCAGAGTGGCTCCAACCTCTTCCAACTTTTTGTTCAGCGTTGAAATCTGTTCCGTGAACGTTTTGCGTTCGGTGTCGTCCACCGGTTTCGCCTTGACCTCGTTCAACTGCTTTTCAAGATCCACAACCCGTGCCTTCACTTTGGCATATGCCGCCCTCAGTTCTGGAGCTTTCACCGGAACCACTTCAGGAATTGGCTCTGGAGCTTTTGGAACAACCGCTTCTTCCGGCTTCGTGCCACCCACCAAATAATCATCTGCTTCATCAGAAGGGGCAGCGGTTGTTATGGAATCAGGTTTCCCAGCGTCGGAAGCCGTAGCTGATGGATCTGCAGGCTTTGAGGATCCCGATGCCTTGGTGGCGCCATCTAAAGCCTTGGCGGAACTGCCTGGTTTTGGAGGATCTATCTTTGGCGCAAAAGCAACACTAAGATCATCGTCGATACTAGGCCGGGCTTGGGTTTGTGGAACTTGACCAGTTGCTGGGCTCGAAACCGGCACGGGTGAAGGCGTTATTGGTTTTGCAGGCGAGGATGCTGGTAAAGATGGCATGCGTCAGATCTCGTTTGGAAGATTGTCGTTGTAGGATGCAGGTTGGTTTTTTTCCACTGTTGTAATAGTCAGAAATAATTCCCTAAGTCTAGCTGCTCCAGTTAGTTGCCAATGAATAGCAGCGGCAGCTTCAGAGGTTCTAGCGGCACCGTATTCCCATTGCATTTGAAGAATTGAAGCATCTAAGCCAGCAATAACTGCCGGATCAAGAAGGAGTTCATGCAAAACTTTTGAATGAGTGCTTTTGAAAAATCGCTTCTTCGGTGATTCGATCATACAGGCGTTTGAATCTCAGTATTTTTTAATTCCGAGGCGGCTTTTACGTCGGCAATTGTTGTAGCCACTTCAGTTTCGCGAAGCTTCTTGCGAAGATCAGCGATGTGGGCTTCTTCACTTTGCTGCTGCTTTTGACGAAATTGAACATCCCGTTGTTGTTGCTTTTGGGCAGCATTGGCTTTGGATATTTCAGCTTTAGTTTGAGCCGTAATGCCGATTGCTTGGATTTTTGCCTGAGTAGTAGCAGCTTCCTTGACGGCTTCGTCAGCACCTGGTTGTTGCGTAGGCTTCTGCTGTTGCTGTTGAAGTTCATCATTCCATTGCTTAAGAATCTTGGTCAATTCTGTAAGATCCGATTTGCTCTGGTTGACCAATCCCGCATTTCCTTGATCTTGAGCAGCGATCATCAGGTATTTTTCGATAGTCCCAGCCAAGTTTACCAACCCTGTAAGTTCTTGAATTGTAGGAACCTGTGTAGTATTGACAATGCGCTTGCAAATCTCGGCCATGCTTTTCAAAAGCGCCACAAGCATTTGCGGTGCATCCTGTCCGGCATGAAGTTCCATCGTAGCACCGGTCATTATGGAACCGATCATCAATTGGGCGTCGTGTGTGGATTCGGTAACAAGAATGGGCCTATTAGGCACCCAACGACTTCCCAGACCAGCATCATCAGAGTTGGCTTCCACATAAAGCCGTAACGCATCTCTCTGACTTTCAGGATCAAGAAGCGGTCGAACTGCCATAAGTTTATCAGCCATAGCTATTTGCAACATTTTATTGCCAGATCCAAGTACCTGCTCTGGCTGAATGTCCCAATAATCTATGTCCAATAGTTCAGAGGGCACCTCCTTTTTCAGCACCCGGAGTCGAAAATCTCTGACATCCTTGTCTGAGGAATTTGGCTGAAAGAATCGCCTAACAATCTCAATGTACTGGCTTTTCTGATAGTTGTAAGCAAGCAGTAACATTGTGCCTACCAAAGCGTTCGATGAATTCACTTCTGCCATGATTTCGGTGGCTGTCTTCTCCTTGCTCGATTGATTGTCTCGGCCTTCCCGGAACTGGGAAGCAGCTTCATTGAGCATTGACCGATTATTGGATATAGTGGAATCGACCAGGTTGTGATTTATTTGCCATCGGTCTTGCTGTTTTATAAATTCAACTCCATCAGGCACAACACCATAATTATGCAGGTCAATTTTCGTCAGCCGGTCATTATCATCTGAATTTCCAACTCTAAAATAGTTCAAAAGGCTCTCGAAAGTGGCATCATTACGTTTGCAGAGAAGTCGATTCTGGAGGTTACAGACGGCATAAATAAGCCATCCCAAGGATCTCACAGAATGGTACTTGAACGGAGCTTTTGGAGACAGATCACCGAACTGGAAATGAAGAATTTGGTTAATGGAATCAGCGTAAACCCTGTCTCCACCGTTATAAAGCCATTCACCTCCATCTTCTCCGATTGAGTTCTTTAGGGGTTTTACACGTTCTACCTGGCCTTCGGCAGGCGTATCCAAAACCATGCACCGGCGCCATCCCGTCTTCTTTCCTTCATCGGACAGATAATAGAAGTCCCAGCAATCAATTGTCGGTGTAATATCGGATCCGTAATAAACCGAATCCTCCTTGATTCTTTCAACAACCTTTTCCCAAGACATCCAATCATTTTGAAGGCCACTTCCGGACTGTGCTGAAGTTTGGCTAGCGGACCATTTTATCGCTCTCCTGGCTAATTCCTTATTCCATCCAAGATCTGCATTGGCTTTTTCCACCTGGTCCTGAAGTTCCGGAGCGGTGTATTGCCGGAAGATTGCGAAATAGTTCAAATTCTCCAAGCTAAGAAGCGTATTTGACGGAAGCAAAAGATCTGAAATATCAACCGCCCGTGGGCGCCATGAAAATTCATCCGCCCAATGAACAGGACCAATTCCGTGAAGGACAGTGCTGGCCATTTGAGATCTAATAACTTCAAAATATGGCAGACTCTTCTTCAATATCCGATTGATTTCCTTGGTAACAATGGCCGACCAGGAAGCCCGTGAACGGGCAGGGCCCGTATCCAGCGTCATACTGAAGAAGTTTGCCGGCTTCAAGAAAGCATTGTAATACGACCGGCGAGCATCAGCGGCCAATTTAGGAGCATCCAGCCAGTTGACATTGCATCTGATTTGTTTTGCTTCGACTTCTTCAGCCGTCCACGGCGGGAAACCATTAAACAGTCTGTCAATTTGCGCACGATTTACACCGCGAGGTTGAGCCGCATAGAGCATGTCCCACACAACCTGTTCAACCAGAGAAGGAGTCGAAAAATTCATTAAACGAAACCTAAGCCTCTAACTGAACCCGCGCAATACCTATCCGTCTTGCGCTTTGGCTCGCACGAACATAGAGGCAACAACGAACGGCAAAATAATATGGATTGCCTGCCGACGTGAAAACTTGACTTCCAGTTCAACGGTATGATTTACCGTTCCTGGCTTGCCAAGATCAGCTATTTTTCGGATCACGGTTTGTTCTTTAATTACCACAACAGCAATACCTTTAAATGCAACCGCTTGATTGTCAATAGCCAATTGAATATCTTGCAAAATATTCAGCAAAGCATTACAGATTCGTACATGCTTAAATCTCGTACTAAATACCCTCCAGGCGGATGGAGATTTCGTGAACCGGCCATGAATTGGATTTTGCCTTCAGGGTTAGGTTTCAAACAAGCCGTTGAAGCAATTACCAATAAACGTAAACAAAATCCAAGATTCAAACTTCCCACTGATAGCGTCACTGTTGAAGCAGAACTGGATTCGTTCACGTGCGCACTGCTTAAAAATGATCCGTACTATTGTGATGGTCCGGAAGCAACGTCTTTTCCGAAACCCTTACCGGTAAAACAGCAGCCGGTAGGGGGAAGAGAAAGTGCTGTGGGCGGGGGAATTAGCTTCCTTCAAAACGTAAATGTTGGGATCAAAGTCTGGCGCGACTGGTTTGGAAGTGGGAAGCCGGCTGAGAAATCCCTCGCTGAAAAACGCGCCGCAGTGTGCTCAAAATGCGAATTCAACGTGAAAGGAAATTTCTTCGAGAGGTTTTCTGCTGCGGCTGGAAAGGAGTTGCTGGCCATACTAAATACTCTCAACGATTTGGACCTCCACACGAGTCTGGACTCGGAGCTGAACGTCTGCGAAATCTGTGATTGCGCCTTGCGCGCCAAAGTTTGGTGTCCGCTGGACGTTTTTGCGCCCCACATGAGCAAGGAAACGTTGGATGCCCTTCCGAGCTGGTGCTGGATCGTTGGTGAGACTTCCCAAACCCAAGCCTCATAATGCCAGCAATTGGCGGTAATGTTTGCGTCCGCAACGGAAACAGGCTGGATTACTGCTGGAAGGAGGCCGTTGCTAGTTTGCTGCCGGTGTGCGATTCGGTGGTGGTTTGCGACGGAGAAAGCGACGATGGGACGTATCAGGAAATGCAGGAATGGGCTTGCCGTGAACCCAAGTTGGCAATCTGCGTTTACAAATGGAGGTATCCAAAAGGGGATATTGATTTCTGGACCAATTGGCTCAACTACGCCCGCATTCACCTGCACACTGATTGGCACCTTCAACTCGATGCTGATGAAGTGCTGCACGAAGATTCCTATCCGGTGATCCTGGAGTTTGTGAAGCATGGTGAACGATCGGCAATCTGTACTCGTCACAACTTCTGGCTAGATCATCGGCATACCATTCCGGATGGGGTGTGCATTGGGAAGCAGGTTTACCGGTTGGCACCTCAGAGACTATGGATGCCAAGCGATGCTCCCAATCCTTTGGGAAGAGAGATTTGCGGAATGACTTCTCCTTCTGGAATTGAAATCTTTCACTACGGATGTCTTAGGAAAAAGGAGGCATTCTTCGCGAAGGCAAGGCTCATTCAGAATTATTTCTTCAATGGGTACGATTCGAGGCTGGACGTGGCGGACAAGGTTTCCGGAAACTGGATGGAAGCTCCCTGCATGTCAGAATGGAACCATCGGCTTGATCTTTTCACGGGAACTCACCCAGTTGTCATGAAGGATTGGCTTTTGCAAAGAGGATACACGGGATGATTGCACTGCCAGTCTTTTCCGGCGACTACGACCGACTTCTGAATAATTTGGTATGGATTCGCCAGCTAGGAGGATGCCCCGACCATGACGCTGTGATCGTGGCCGACGCTGGGATGGAAGCACGCCAAGTTTTCCACCTCAAAGACGAAGCCTCAAAATCGTTCAGATCGGTTGCTATTGAGTCCACCGATCAATCCGTAGTGGGTTGGCCGCAGGGCTCGAATTCTTTGTTCCTGGCTGCCGCTCGTTTCGCTGAAAAACGAAACGTCCCTTGGTTGTTTTTTGAGCCGGACTGCGTCCCATTAAAGCCTGAGTGGCTTTCTTCAATCCAAATCCACTACCAAGTCAAGGGAGCCCGTTACATGGGTGCCTTGGTGCCATGCAACGACCCACGGCTTCCTTCACTTCACCTGAGTGGATGCGCAATGTATCCCGCCTCTGCTTATTCTGAAATCGGAAAGGAAATTGAATCCCATCCCGACAAGGCATTCGATCTTTCCAATGCTCCCATAGTAGTGCCACAGGCTGCCAATTCGGATCTGTTCCACCAGCTTTGGGGCCAACTGAACGACCCTCCCACGTTCGCTGAAAAGCGAATCCCCAACACCAGCACGTTCGACCTGGATTTCCTGAACCCAAAAGCGTGTCTGTTCCACAGAAACAAGAATGGGACACTGATCGGCCTTCTCCGGAAGCGTGCCGGAATTCAGCAGAAAACTTTCATCCAACTTGGGCGTGCTGGAGACGTGATTTTGCTCATGCCGGCTCTGCGCTGGCTCTATCTGAACGACGGCGTAAAGCCCCGGCTCATAACGTCAGCGGAATTCGGTCCAATATTGGACGGGGTGAGCTACGTGGAGCCCATAGTGCTGAACGTGCATTGGTGGTACGGAATGAAAGAGGCTAAGGAATACGCCCACAAATATTTCGGAGGAGCCACGGTTATTCAATGCCATGCTGACAAATGGGTTGTCAACCTGAATGAATATCCTACATTCATGGAATCCACTCATTCCAGAACGGGGGTTCCTTGGGAATATTTCAAAACGTTGCCGATGGTATTTGACCATAGATCACCCGAAAGAGAGCAGGCACATTTGCCAATCACTAATGGAAAGCCATTTATCGCCGTAAATATGTCCGGTTTTTCTTCTCCGTTCCCACATGCGAACGAGATGTGGAATATCTTGAATAGTTTCCGAAATAGGGTTCAGATCATAGACCTATCAACCCTAAAGGTTCCGAGAATTTACGATCTGCTTGGCCTTTTCGATAGAGCCATTGGAACTATCCACATTGACACTGCAACCTTGCATCTGGCCCACGGAAGCCCAAGTCCCTACATAGCTTTCACTCGTGGTGGATGGGCTACAGCGACTCCCAGAGGAAATTGTGCTCTTCAAATGAATTATGCTGATTTTCACAAACGAAACAAAGAAATCATCAACACTATTGAATCATGGATAACTCAACCGCAGTCCATTGTTGCGCAATCATTAGGCCGGGCAGTCTTGTGTTCGACATAGGAGCCAACACAGGTTACATGACGGAACTTTGGATCTCAGCAGGCGCTGGGAAAATAGTCTGCGTGGAACCATGTCTTAGAAATTTCACCGAGCTGGTCAAGCGACCTGGTCTTATTCCGATTCACGCAGCCGCTTGGAGTCGCGAGAAGATCATTCCCATAAGCTTCTGCAACAACCAGCCTGGATTATCGACATGTGACCCAAAAAGATGGGGCCCATTGTTTCCTGAAGCTAGATACGATCTACCGGAATACGTCCCCGCAATCACACTGAATTTACTTGTTGAGACGTTTGGCATGCCGTACTTCGTCAAGGTGGACGTGGAAGGTTCGGAACGAGATGTCATTCTTGCAATGAACTTCAAGCCTGAATACATGATCTTTGAATACCATCGCGACTATACTAGTGAATGCGTGGATATACTCCTTCACCTCCACAAATTAGGATTCACCAAAGCGGCTGGACTTGATGGCGAGCTAAACATTGATCTCGTTCCCAATATTCCAATCCTGGATTTTATTGCGAGATGGAAGCGGGGTGGGTTTGGCCTTGGTAATATCACGGCGACTTGATAGTGCATGTCGGAAAAGACCATAACTCTGTTTTCGTTGACCAGTCAAAATGTCAACCAGCATGTAACAGCAATAAACCGCACAATGAACGCGCTTCGCCGCCCGTGCGAACGGCTAATAATAAGCCCCCAACAGCCAGCACTGCCAAACGACTTCAGATGGGAGAACCATCCCATATTCAATAACTGGCAATATCCCAATAGTTACAACCAGTTTATCTTTACGAATCTTGCTGATTATATTACCACTGACTTCGTGATCACAATTCACGATGACGGTTATGGCCGCAATCCGGAAAGATGGACTGATGAATTCTTTTCGTACGATTACATTGGAGCCCCCTGGCCTTCAGAATGGGATCTGGGAGGAAACCGCGTCGGCAACGGTGGCTTCTCGCTTCGTTCAATACAACTCCTGGAGTTGTGCCGTTTCGTTCCTAATATAGACGTTAATATGCCGGAAGATGTTTCCATTTGCCGTGCCCACCGGGAATTCTTTGAGCAGCACAGATGCCTTTTTGCGCCCGTCGAATTGGCTATAGAATTCAGTATTGAGTATGGACTTTCAGAATATCCTGGCAGAACCGGAAGAGACTCATTTGGATTCCACGGCAAACATAACCTGAATTCCTCCTTCATTCCTCCTGGAGGCCGCTTACTTCAACAAACGCATAGAACAGTGTAAACCGTTAATACGACCACACACTTTTTAGAAAAAATTGCTTGCATATCCCATCAGTTGGGTTATTTTTTTCTAAATGTCATGTCGCAATTCAGCAAATACGCAAGGTTGCTTGGGCGAATAAAAACAGCAAAAAAAGCTGATGCCAGTCGACGTAATGGAAGGCTTGGAGGACGGCCATCTCCGAAAATCAAAAAATCATTGGCGGCAAACTCTAAAAACGATGAAAGGATTTCGCGAAATGAAGAAGTTTAGATACCAAATACGATTATGGCACGACGTTGTTATATTTGCCAACAGTCTCGATGAAGCAATAGAACGGGCCGCATTAGAACCGTTTACCGAGCAAGATTTCACCGTGATTGATCAACAGAAAACGGGAGTTCCTAAAGAACAACTTGATTGGAAACCTATACACTCGCAAAACTAATATGAACGAAACACCAGCACCACCACGAAAATTGATTTCTCGCCTCAAAGCGAAAGATCCTAAAACCGCTGAACCATCCAAACCAAAGATCTTGATTTACGGCCGGCCAGGCGTTGGGAAGACGTGGTTTGCGCTGTCTTTTCCATCGGTTTATTACATCGACACTGAGGGTGGAGCAGACCTTGCGCATTACACTGATCGATTGAAGAAAAACGGCGGGGTTTACATGGGACCTGATGATGGCTCCAACGATCTTGGAGTGATCACCGAGCAAATCAAAGCTCTAGCAACAGAAAAACACACCTATCGCACGGTTGTTTTAGACAGCATGACAAAGCCGTTCAACACGGCAATTTCCGACGAAGCCACGCGACTGGGAGAAAAGGATGCTTTCGGCGCCTCAAAAAAACCTGCAATCGCTGGAATGAGACGCCTGGTGTCATGGCTCGATAAAATCGACATGAATGTTCTCCTGATCTGCCACGAAAAGCCCGAATGGGGTTTAGTAAACAACGAACGGGCCCAAACCGGCGTCACGTTCGATTGCTGGGAGAAGTTGGAATACGAATTACACCTTTGCCTTCGTGCTGACAAACGTGGTCCTGAACGATTTGCAACAGTTCGCAAATCCCGTCTTCTTGGGTTCCCGGATGCAAGCGAGTTCAAACTTGAGTATGGGCAATTTGCCGAAATGTACGGCAAAGACGTAATCGAAAAGGTTTCAAAGACAATCGTTTTAGCAACTCCTTCACAAGTCAATGAAGTGCAAAAAATTCTGGAAATTGTGAAAGTATCTGAAGAAGACATTTTGAAATGGTTCAACAAGGCCAATGTGGAAGGTTTTCCAGAAATGACGAATGAGCAAATAAGTTCAGTCTTAAATTGGTTAAACAAAAGAATAAAATCCAATGAACTTCCGACCTAAAACTGAAAAAGAGCTGGAATCAGAACGGTTATTGCCCCAAGCCACTTACCCTTTTGAAGTGATCGAGGCTAATGAATCAAAATCCAAAAAGGGTAATGCGATGATCGCGCTTAAACTCACGGTTTACAGCCAAGATATGTCCATTCCAGTTTACGATTACATCTCAGATTCCTTCATGGCTCATCGGTTAAGGCACTTTTGCTATTCGGTTGGCCTTACAGCCGCATATGAATCTGGTAAACTGACTGCAATACAATGTGTTGGAAGACAGGGTTACGCCGCTATCACGATAGAAGACGATGGCAAATTCCCAGCAAAAAACGTCGTTCGGGATTACATCGTCGATGAAGTGCCCGACAAGACATCTGTTCCAATACTAAGCTCTGCAGAGAACGCCTATATTGATTCACAGGCTGACGCCAAAAAAGAAGCAGAGGAGGATGAACCTGACTTTTAGTACGAGAAAGGCACCAAATGGCCACTTTTAGTACGCCCCTGCCCGAGAACATACGAAGATGTTTAAAACCCGCCGAAAGCGCCTGTATCAAAGCGCCGTCACAGGCTGTAGCAAACGATGTGTACGATCGAAAAAGCGAAAAGCTGATCCATGCACGATTCGAGGCATAGCTTCGATTAAACGAAATTTCGTTTGTTCACAGTCGAATGGACAAAAAATCCACAATCCGGGAAGGCTGGCCAGATTTCAGCGTTTTTGGACCTAATGGCAAAACCTGCTTTGTTGAGATCAAGTTGCCGGGCGGGGAGCTGAGTGTGGATCAAATGACCGTCATGCTGGAATTACTGCGAAAAGGCCATACCTATCATATCTGCCAGTCAGATGCGGAAGCGATTACCTGGACTTCGGGAAGGCTGGGGTTGGGTTGAAGAAAGGACGGGAAAATCATGAATTTGGAAGAGGAAAACAAACAACTCAAAAAGGCATTGCAAGAAATCATCGACGCTGAGCAAATGCTTGAATACATCGAAGAAACCCTAAACTATGCCTCCTACAGTTCCACTCCAACTACCTGGCCAGATGGACATAAGACAGAAGGAGTTTTTATTTTCGCGGATTGCTACTTGAGCGTAACTGGCAAAACATTAAAAGAGGCAGTTTCCTTACATATGCGGTCAACTGTTGGGAAAAAAAGGCGTTGACTAAAGCCAAGGGATGTGGTAATCATCATACCGAAATGAACCGTGAAGCGTTCATCAACAGATTTACATCGCCCCGCTTGGGTTCCGTGGCAACACGGCAGGCAGCTTCACGGCCTGATTTCACCTGACGGGGCGATGTTTTCGTTATGAAATGTGACTTCTCAAAATGCATTCCTGTGACTCCAAAAGTCGGCGACAGGATTCGATTCAGCCATCGCAGTCGAAAGACATTCACCATATCCGAAGTGAATGGTTTCGCGTTCAATGTTGGTAAAATCGGGAACGGCAACTGGCACAACCTCTCCGAGCTGGTGTATGACGCCTACCAGTGCGATTGCATTTGGGAAGCCCATCGCAAAACTGTTCAAGTCGCAGACAAAACCAATCGCATCAAAACTATGCTCCAATCCGGTGGGCAATACACACTCGAAGAAATATCCAAAGAGACGGAATTACAACTGGATGGTGCAAATATCATCCTTGGGCGCCTTCGTGTACAACGTTTCGTGCGACGCATCAAAACACCAGATAAATGGGAGTGGATACCGCCTCAAAGCGAAACCACCGGAAAGGAAAAATGATGGAATGGCTGAACATTCATTCAAGCACTCTCGATAGTGAGGAGTTCATTGGATGCGAGCCTACAGACCGGGCTACTTGGCTGTGCCTGATGA
>Ga0315276_10004960_pt1 | contig 12250 bp, 6 predicted proteins | sample YL17G05_0_MG_FD_204542 | JGI IMG/M metagenome (GOLD analysis project Ga0315276, IMG submission 204542) | Sediment microbial communities from Yellowstone Lake, YNP, Wyoming, USA - YL17G05_0 | ecosystem: Environmental > Aquatic > Freshwater > Lake > Sediment | place: USA: Wyoming | collected... | reverse complement strand
GAGGACCTCTTGATGGAGCGCCTGGTCCACCTGGACGCCGTAGGTCTCGATGAGGTCCCGGGCCGCCGCGTAATCCCCTTCGCTCGTGATCCGCTGGACTTCGGCTAGGAGTTGACCGTAAAGCCGGTGCAGTTTCTGGTAGTCGTTGATCACGAAATAGGTTTTCCCGTCCTTCGTCTCCCGGGAGATGACGTTCTCGGCCTTGCACTTCTCGTAGACCCAGTGGGAGACCATGGCCCGGCCGCGCATGTGGGCCTGCTCGATCGTTTTTCCGGGCTGGATCCGGGTGAGCTGGGTCATCAGGCCGTTCCGGACCTGGCCGTCGTATTCCGCCTTGGCCGCGTCCGAGTTCGGCAGGAGACCGAGCTCGACCATCTTGTCGTCCATCATGTAGTAGAGGGCGAAGAGGTCGCCCCGCGACTCCTCGATCGGCGAGTGGTAGTTCTTGAGCGACTCCGGGCCGACGCCGGGCATGAGCTGGCCCGACCCGTGCCCGAGGACCTCGTGCATGTCGGTGTGGATGTTCCCGGCGAGGGGCCCGTACTTCTTGGCCCGCTCGAGGACCTCGTCCGACCACGAGAATTCCTTGCCGAACCCCGACTTGAGCGAGGACTGGTCGTAGGCGTAGGTGATGTTCTCGATGGTCACGGATTTGGAGCCGTGGTCCCTTCGGATCCAGTTGGCGTTGGGCAGGTTGATGCCGATGGGCGTCGACGGGTAACAGGCGCCGCCGAGCATGGCCGCCGTGATGACCTTGGCCGAAACGCCCTTGACCTCTTTCTTCTTGAAGCGGGGGTCGATCGGCGAGTTGTCCTCGAACCACTGGGCGTTGGCCGAAAGCGCTTCGGCCCGCTTCGTGGCGGCCAGGTCCTTGAAGTTGACGAGCGATTCCCAGCTGGCCTTCGTCCCCAGCGGATCGTCGTAGACTTCGATGAAACCGTTGACGAAATCGACGAGCGAAGCGAGGTCGCTTACCCAGAGAACGTTGTATTCGTCGAACTTCTTGAGGTCGCCTGTCCGGTAGTAGCCGACGAGGGCCTCGATGACTTTCCTCTGCTGGTCGTTCTCGGCCGCTCCGGCCGCTTTCTCCAGCCAATAGACGATCTTGGCGATGGCCGGCCCGTAGAGGCCGTCGATGGAGGCGACCTCCTCGACGACCTTGCCGTCCTTCTTCACGACCCGGGTGTTCAGGCCGTAGGAGATCGGCGTCGCGTCCTTCTCGTCGACGATGCCCTTGTAGAAGGCCTCGACTTCGGCCTGGGTGACGCCCTCATAGAAATTGACGGCCGAATTCACGACCAGGTCCTTCGAAGAATCCTGGGAGACCTTCTTGGCGTCGACGGCCGGATCGAAGAGGATGGGCCGCAGGAAGGCCAGGAGATCGTCGACCGACTGCCCCTGGGCGAGAGGGAAGGTCACGCCCTCCGACCCCTTGACCAGGGCCGCGAAATAATCGGCGTCGAATCCCGGCATGAACTTGTCCGTGGAATAGTGGTGGTGGATGCCGTTGGAGAACCAGACCCTCTTGACGAAGGTCATGAACTCGTTCCAGCGGGGATCGTTCTTGTCCCCCTTGTAGCCCTCGACGATCGCGTCGAGTGTCCGGAGGATCGTGATGTTGTGCTTGTAGTTCTGGTCGAAGAAGATGTCGCGGCCGCAGAGGGCGGCCTCGCCGAGGTAATAGACCAGCTCTTTCTGGGACGGGGTGAGCGCCTCGAACCCGGGGACCTGGTAGCGCAGGATCTTCAGGTCGGCGAACTGGTCGATCTGCCAGGCGAACTCCGGGACGGCCGCGGACGGCTCGGGCTCCGTTTTCTTGCACCCGGCGGCCAGGACGACCAGCCCGAAGCAAAGGGCGAGAAGGAACGAGCTCTTGATGTTCATGACGATCCACCTCTCCAAAGGGTTTATCCGGCGGTTGCGCCGCCCCACGCTTATGATATCCAAATGCCCCGTTCGAGTCCATTTCTTCCTGTCCGCTTTGCCCGTTCGCCCGGCTTGGTGATACCATCGGGGACCCGAGGGAAGAAAACCGGCCGCCCCCCGTCCAAAGGTCGGCAACGAATTTCAGGTGGAGGTCTAAATGAGAAAGAACGTATTGGCCGTGATCCTCGTCTTCGCGGCGCTCATCAGCCTGAGGGCCCAGGCCCCCCAGCAGCCGCAGATGAAGCTCGAGGACGTCCAGAAAGCATTGAGCCTGGTCGACAAGCCCCAGCCCGCCCCCGATAAATACAAGGCGGGCCTCGAGGCCATCACCGCCGGGGAATCCCTGGCGATGCTGACCTACATCGCGTCCGACCTCATGGAGGGCCGGGAGACCGCGACCCGAGGCTACGCGCTGGCCGCCGAATACGCGGCGTCCCTGCTCAAGATGTGGGGCGTCAAGCCCGCCGGCGACACGCCGATGAGGGGCGGCGGCCGCATGGGCGGCGGAGCCCGGGGCGGAGCGCCGGCGGCGCCCCCGGAACGGACCTATTTCCAGGAATTCGCCCTGAAAGAGGTCTCGGACTCCCAGACTGCCGTCACGATCGAGGTCAACAAGGGCGGCGCTTTGAAGAGCCGCACGTTCCATGGCGGCACCGACTTTCAGGGCGGCATGGGCGGCGCTGAAGGCACCCTCACCGCTCCCGTCGTCTTCGTCGGCTACGGCATCAGCGAGCCGTCGGTCGGTTTCGACGAGCTCAAGGGCCTGAACCTCAAGGGCAAGATCGTCCTCCTGCTCTCCGAGGCGCCCGGCCGTGACAACCCCCAGTCGCCCCTCCAGACGAAGAAGGAGATCAAGGACAAGTACTTCCCGGCCGCTCCCCAGGGCGACAGGATGGCCATGGCGATGCGCGGCGGCCCGGACCGGTTCAACAAGATCACCGAGATCAACAAGCTCGGGCCGGCGGCCATCGTCCAGGTCCAGAACACGGGCAAGGACAGCGACATCTTCAAGTCCCTGTCCATGGTCCGCAAACCCAGCGACGAACGCCCCATCGTCAACAGGCCCCGCAAGAGGATGTCGCTCGCGGGCGACTCGGGCACGCCCATGGGCATGGGCGGAGGCACGACGGTCCAGATCACGCGCGAGATGGCCAACCTCCTCCTCGAAGGGACGGGCCAGACGATCGACGACCTGAAGAAGAAGATCGAAACGACCAACAAGCCCGCTTCGATGGATGTCCCGGGCGCGAAAGTGACCATCGCCACGACGGCCACGACGGGCCTCGTCCGCGGCGCCAACGTCATCGGCGTCATCGAGGGCTCCGACCCGAAGCTCAAGGACGAATACTTCGTCATCGGCGCCCACTACGACCACAACGGCATGTGGGAGGGCTACATCTATAACGGCGCGGACGACAACGGCTCCGGCTCGGTCGGCGTCCTGAATATCGCCATGGCCATGGCCGCGAGCCCGGTCAAGCCGAAACGCTCCATCGTCTTCGCCCTGTGGACGGGAGAAGAAGAAGGTCTCCTCGGGTCGCGCCACTACGCCCAGAATCCCACTTACCCGATCGAAAAGACGGCGGGCTACCTGAACTACGACATGATCAGCCGGCCCTACGACGCCGAAATGCTGGCCCGTTCGATGCGGGCCTACGGCGTCCCCGGCGCCGAGGAACTCGTCAAGAAGGTCCGCGCGCCGTGGTTCGTCTCGGTCAACCTGACCGAGGGCACGCCCTTCGCCGACATCGCCCGCGAGATGAACCAGTACGTCGGGCTCGACCTGGCCTTCCGCTTCAACCTCCTGGGCGCCGGCGGCGGCGGCTCCGACCACTCCTCGTTCGCCTCGGTCAAGGTCCCCTACGTCTATTACATGGCGGCCATGACGGCCGACTACCACCAGACGAGCGACAGCGTGGAGAAGGTCAGCGGCGAGCTCATCGCCAAGATCAGCCAGCACGGCTTCCTGACGGTCTTCGCCTTCGCCGACAGATAAGCTCTTCGTAAGAACCAACCGGCCGGCGGCCGCCTCCGAGGCGGCCGCCGGCTTCTTCTTCTCCCTCCGGTTGACAGCGTCGCGGACACCCTTATACAATCCCCATCAGCTTACGGCTCTGAAACCCGCCCGAAAAAGGAGGTCCCCATGACCGAATCCGCGTCCCAAGCCCTGGCCATCCTGCGCGACGGCAGTCAGTTCCAATGGTATGTCGTCGTCCTTCTGGCGTTCGCCTTCTACGTCTATACCGTGGAGGTCGAAAAGCGTAACTGGAGCCTCGTCCTGGCCGGCCTCGCCTTCTGGGGCATGGACTGGTTCAACGAGATCGGGAACGGCCTGGTCATGCATTTCACGGGCTACGCGCCGGTCTGGGGCGCCCCGGGCAAGACCGCCTATCTCATCCTCATCGGCCTGAACATCGAGATCATGTTCATGTTCGCCGTCTCGGGCATCATCTGGACCAAGATGCTCCCCCCGGACAGGAAGACGAAGGTCCTCGGCCTGCCCAACCGCTGGGTCGTGGCCCTCGCCGGGTCGGCTTTCTGCGTTTTCGTCGAGTACCTGCTCAACGGCGTCGGCGCCCTGACTTGGGACTACGCCTGGTGGAGCCGCAGCGCGCCATGGCTCATCTTCCTCTTCGGCTACCTGACCTTCTTCGTCGTCGCTTTCTGGGTCCACGACATGAAGACGCTCAAGGCCAAGCTCATCGCGGTCGGGGCGATCTGGGCCGTCGTCATCGCCTCACTCGTCCTGTTCATCCCGATCCTGCACTGGATCTAAAATTCAAGAGGGATTGACCGGCCGAACTCACTCGATGTGGATGGCATCGACCGGGTTGGCCAGCGCGGCCCGGACGGCCTGAAACCCGACCGTCAGGAGCGCGATCAGCACGGCCAGGACCGCGGCCGCGGGGAAGATCCACCAGCCCACGGAAACCCGGTAGGCGAAAGCCCCGAGCCACCGGTACATGGCGTAATAGGCCACAGGCCAGGCGATGGCGCTGGCCAGAAAGACGAGTTTGAGGAATTCCATCGTCAGCATCCGGGTCAGGCCTGCGACCGACGCCCCGAGCACCTTGCGGATGCCGACCTCCTTCTTCTTCTGCTCGGCGCTGAAGGAGGCCAGGCCGAATAGCCCGAGGCAGGCGATGATGACCGTCAGCGCGGAAAAGGCGATGAAGATCCGGCCACGGGCGTCCTCGGCGCGGTAGAGGCCGTCGAAGTCGTCCTTGAGAAACGTGTAGATGAACGGGTCGTGGGGATAGACTTGGCGCCACTGGGCCTCGATGAAGTCCAGGGCCCCCCGAACCTGCTTCGGGTCGATCCGGACCGCCCCATAGAGCAGTCCGTCGGGGGTCGGGGACAGCCGCATGACGAGCGGGCCCACCCGGTGGTGGAGAGACTTGACATGGAAGTCCTTGACGACGCCGATGACCCTTCCGGTCACGTTCCCCAAGAAACGGATCTGCTTGTCGAGCGGGCCGTCCTTCCAACCGAACAGCTTGACGGCGGATTCGTTGAGGATGTAGGCCTGCTGGACGTCGGTCGGATGATCCCGGGCGAAGTCACGGCCGGCCGCCAATTCGATCCCCAGCGTGCGTAGAAAATCATAGCCCACGAGGCAAAAATCCACGGCGGTCTGCTCTCCGGGCGCCGCCCCCTCGGGCAGGACGAAGGCGACATTGACCAGGCCGCCGGGCAGACTGGTGGCCCCGGAAACAGCCAGGATCTGGGGGCTCTGAAGGACCCTGTCCTTGAAGGACTGGAACAGGGGCCGCGCCCGCGGGTCCCCCAGCGGCAACACGACGACGTTCTCCTTGTCGAAGCCCAGGGGTTTCGTCCGGACGTAGCGGATCTGCTGGTAGACGACGGTCGTTCCGATGATGAAGACGATGGAGATCGCGAACTGGAAGACGACCAGGACCCTCCTCAGCAGGACGTTCGCGCCGCCGGACCGAAGAGAGCCTTTGAGGACGCTCCCGGGACGGAACGCGGACAGGAAGAACGCCGGATAGCTGCCCGAGGCGACCCCCACGACGACGGCGAGCAGGACGGCCCCGAGGACGAACAGCGGGTCGGCGAGGTCGAGGGAGAGCTTCTTGCCGGCCAGGATCCCGAAGACCGGAAGAAGGAGCTTGGCCAGGGCCACCGCCAGCACGAGAGAGATCATCGCCAGAAGGAGGGATTCACCGAGGAACTGGCCGATGATCTGCTGGCGCTCCGCCCCGACGACCTTGCGGATGCTCACTTCGCGGGCCCGGCCGGCCGACCGGGCCGTGGCCAGGTTCATGAAATTGATGCAGGCGATCGCCAGGATGAACAGGGCCACCGCCGAGAAGATGTAGATGTCGCTGACGCTGGCGTTGGCCCGGAGCTCGGCGTCGAGGTTCGAGTGGAGGTGAATGTCGACGAGCGGCTGGAGGAAGGTGTTGAGCGTGACGTTGGCCTGGGCGAGCTGTCGCCCCAAATAGGTCTGGAGGAAGGCCGGGATCTTCTTTTCGAGCTCCTCCGGCCGGGATCCGTCCTTGAGGAGGAGGTAGGTGTAGACATCCGGATTGAGGCCGTTGCGCTCCATAGTACTGTACTGGGTTCCCCCGTAGATCGGCAGGACGTTGAGCGATTCGAACGAAGCCAGGATGTCGAAGCTGATATGGGACGCGCGCGGGACGTCCTGCATGACCCCGGTGACACGGAAATCGTAGGTGTTGTCGATCCTCAGGGTCTTGCCCAGCGGGTCGTCGCGGCCGAAATACCTGGCGGCCGCCTTTTCCGTCAAGACGAGCGTGTTCGGTTCCTTGAGGGCGGTCGCCGGGTCCCCACGGAGGAGCTTCAGGCCGAACACTTCGAAGACGGAGGGGTCGGCGAAATAGAACCCTTTTTCGTGGAACCGCTTTTCACGCTCTTCGAAGCCGACGAGCCAGCTGACGAGGGGCGTTTTGAAGCGGACATAATTCAGGACTTCGGGATAATCCCTGGCCAGGGCCGGAGCCCAGGGCGGCGGAGTCCGGGCGGTCCTCAGCTGGCCCCGGTTGACGGTCCTCGCTTCGAGGCCCAGCCGATAAATGGACTCGGCCTTGACCGGGTACCTGTCGTAGCTCAGTTCGTCGCGGACATAGAGCATGATGAGGATCGCACAGGTCATGCCTATGGCCAGCCCGAACAGGTTGATGAAGGAATAGCCTTTGTGGCGGGCGATGTTCCGGAGGGCGATCTTCAGCCAGTTCTTGATCATGGCACACTCTCTCACATAGACGGAAACGGAGCTTCGCGGGTTGCTTTCTTCACTCAGCTTCTCGGGAAAACCAGGCCGAAGGTGCTCCCCTTCCCCGGCTCGCTTTCGACCGTGACACGCCCGCCGTGGGCGTCCATGATGTGCTTGACGATCTTCAGGCCCAGACCGACGCCGGCCGGGTCGCGCTCGGCGGCCCGGGACGAGCGGAAGAAGGGCTCGAAGATCTTGGCCCTGTCCCCGGGCGCGATGCCCATCCCGTTGTCCTTCACGGCGATGACGACGGCGTCCGGCCCGGCCGCCAGACTGACGGTCACTTCTTTCCGACCCGGACTGTACTTGAGGGCGTTGTCGACCAGGTTCAGGAGCGCCTGACGCACGGCGTCCGCGTCCGCCCGGACCGTGACGGGGCTCTCGGGAGCGATGACCTCGAGCTCGATGCCGCCGTCCGGATGGCTCTCCCTGACGAGCTCGGCGACGTCCCGGACGAGAGGCCCGAGCGCGGTCTCTTTCCATTCGTAAACCTTGGCGTTCTGCTCGATCTTCCCGAAGTCGAGGACGTTCGTAAGGAAGCGCGTCAGGCGCCCGCATTCGCCCGCCATGAGGCCGAGGAGCCGCTCGCGACGGGCCTCCTCGCTGATCTTTCCCGACCGGAGGAGCTCGGCGAGCCCGCGGAGGGAGGTCATCGGCGTCCTGAGCTCGTGGGATACGGAAGAGATGAACTCCGTCTTCAGCCGGACGAGCTCTTCGGATTTCTCGCGGGAGGCCCGCTCGTAGATGACCTCCTCCTGGAGCCGGATCCTCCCCAAGTTCACGGCCAGGTCCCCGGACAGAGTTACGAGAAAGTCGATATCCTCCCTGGTGAACCGATGCCCCGAGAGCTTCGGACCGAAAGCCAGAAGGCCCGCCGGCGTCCCGGCCCCCCGGGGCAGAGCGAGGACGACCGCCAAGCCCGCCGACTCGAGGATGTCCTCCCTGGAAAAATCCATGTCGTCGAAGCCGCGGATCCTATCCGCCCGGGCCCAGGGCCGGGCGGATTCGAGAGGCAGAGCCAGGAGCTTCCCGGCAGCGGCATCGTCCATCCCGGCGAACAAGCGAATTCCGACGGCCTCCCCTTGCCTATCGCGGAGCAGGACACCGACCCTTTCGGCCGGAAGGACCGCGGCTAGAGTCGCCGAGAACAGCGCGACGAGCCGCCCGTCGTCGATGGCGGACGGCGCGCCCGCCTTGAATTCCTGGACGGCCTTGCGGTAGTCGTAAGCTTGCCGGAAGAAAAGCTTGTCCACGAAATCCTGGACCTTCCTCCGTCCCGGACTCAGGACGAAGGCGATGACGACGGCCGCGCCGACGGAGATCAGGGCGTCCCCCGTCGCCGTCGCCCGGGGGAACAAGCGCCGCAGGGCCTCGACGGAAAAGAGATAAGCGCAGAGCGTGAACACCGTGAAAAGCGAATAGACGAGACCCCGATGGAAGACGACGTTGACGCGCAGCAGCCGGAACTGGAGGATGGCCATGGCCATGAAGATCGGAAGCAGGAAAAAGAAGGCGCTGGCGAAATCCTCAGAGAGCAGAGGCCTGTCGGCAAAGACGAGAGGCGCCTGGTAAAAGAGGAGGAACGGCCCGAGCCCGGCGGCGAGGCCGATGAAATACCACTTGATCTGCGTCCGGTCCTCCTCCGAGGCCGCGTGACGGAACGCCCGGACGAGCTCGACGAGCGAGGCGACGCCCATGACGATGATGTAGAGCCGGAAGACGTGGAACGCCTGTTGCCTGACCCGGAAGGCCCCGATCGAGGCCCCGAGCTGGGAGACGAGGAAGGCGGCGCAGAGGAAAGCGCTCCAAGCCAGGGGGACGGCCCAGAACCATCCGGTCTTCGCCCGCGGACGCGGCGGCGAGTAGCTCCGGGCGAACCACAAGAGGGCGGCGAGTGTCATCGGGAAAGCGATATTGAAGAGGATGCCGGGCAGAATATTGACCGCCCGGCCCTGGATGCCGTAGCTCGACCCGCCGATGACGACCACCGCACCGAAGCTCAGGCTGAGCCAGTAGAAGATCCGGGCCCGGCGGTCGTGCGGCTTGAACAGGAAAACCCCGAATCCGGCCAGGAAGCTGAAGCCGCCCATCAGGACGTAGACCAAGGGGAAGGCGGTCTGGGAATAGTAGGGCACGATCTGAGCGCGGACGACCTCCGGACCGCCGTCCGCCCCGAACCGGATCTCGACGGGGTCGCCGACCTTTTTGCGGGTGAGGACGAACCGGATGTCGGTAGCCCGCCGGATGTCGTAGTTGTCGATTCGTACGATCGGGCGGGTCAGGTGCTCCCGCGGGATCCCCGGCCGCCCGGTCAGGGTGTAGAGGCCGAAAACCGTGACCGCGACGATGGCGGCGCCGGCCAGGAGGGACAGGAGAAAGGACCGCTTTTTCATCCCCGTTTTCCGTATGACTTTGTTGATTATATCACCGGGACCCCGGGGCTCAAAGCCCGTCTCTCGGCGGCTCTCGTCTTCAAATTCATTTTACAGAACATTGACATCTTCTTGACAACTCCGACGCGCCCCGATTCTATCATGGCCATGGAGGCCGCGATGCGGGAAAGCCGTTCGAACGCCGAAAGCCTGTCGAAGGAGGCACGAGGTGCCTGACCTGGCCGTGGACCGCCGAAAGACATGCGTCATCACGGGGGCGACTTCGGGACTCGGTTTCGAAATCGCCCGTCAGCTCGCCGCCGCCGGCATGAACGTGATCGGCGTCGGAAGGTCCGGCGATACGTGCCGCCGCACCGAAGAGGATCTGCGGAAAGAGATTCACGGCCCCGATATTCGCTTCGTCAGTTCGGACCTGTCGGCGCTGGGAAGCGTCAGGGCCGCCGCCGAAACCGTCAAAGCCAGCCTGCCCGGGGGGAGGCTCGACTGTCTCGTCCACAACGCCGCGACGGTGTCCAACGGGTATATCGGGACCGAGGACGGATACGAACTCCAGTTCGCGGTCAACTACCTTTCGGCCTTCCTCCTGACGCGCGAGCTCTTTCCGTGCCTCTCCAAGCCGAGGGAAGCGAGGGTCATCGCCGTATGTTCGGGCTCGCACCGGGGGACGAGGATCGACTGGGACGATCCGATGTTGAGAAAGAGCTACGGCTGTCTCAAGGCCTACAAGCGATCCAAGCTGGCCTTGGTCCTATTTACCGTCGAGCTCAACCGCCGTATCGCGGGCCGGTTTCCCATCAGGGCCCTGGGCATCGAGCCCGGGCTCGTGGATACCGCCCTGGGGGAAAAAAACACCGGCGGGGTGGTCAGGCTCTATTGGAGACTCCGAAGAAAAAAAGGCCTGCCCCCGGCCGAGGCGGCGGCGTCCGTCGTCAGGCTGGCCATGGTCCCCTCCCAAGACATCCCTCAGGATTACTGGCGTCTCTGGGTGCCGGCCGATCCCAGCCCTTACGCCCGGCGAGTGGACAGCGCCCTCCGTCTATGGCAGCTGTCCGAAAAGCTGTGCGGCGTTGAATTCCTGTGATCTCGGGTGAACGGAGGCCCCATGAAACCCTATGTCATGATCACCGGGGCGGCCGGAGGACTGGGGAAGGCCCTGGCCGCGGAGTACGCGGAGAGGGGGCACCCGTTGTTCCTCACGGACGTCGCCCGGGACCGCCTGGAGACCTTCGTTTCCGGCCTCGAACGGCTCGCCGCCGTGGACGTCGTGAGCCGTCCCTGCGACCTTGCGGACGAGCGCGCCGTCGACGCCATGTGGTCGTGGATCGGGGCCAACGGGTTCGTCTTCGACGGGCTCCTGAACGTGGCCGGGACCGGGGACAGCGGAAGGTTCGACGGGCTCGACGTCGGCCGGGCGAGGGCCATCCTGAGAGTCAATATCGAGGCCCTCGTCACCATGACGAGGCGGATCCTCGATCACCGGGCGCCGGACGGCGTCCTCAGGATCGTCAACATCGCCGGCCTCGACGGCTTCTCGCCCATGCCCCGGAAGTCGATCTACGCCGCTTCGAATCGCTTCGTCCATGATTTCTCCATCGCTTTGAACGAAGAGATGCGAGGGCGGAACGTCAGCGTCTTGGCCGTCTGCCCGGCCGGGATGCCGGCGGCCCCGGCCCGCGTCAAGGGCGTCAACGACTGCCCCGAGGTCACGGGGCTCCAGACCGGGAAAAGCGTCGGATGGGTGGCCAAGCGGGTGTACGAGCAGTCCCTCAAGGGCAGGGCCGTCTTCGTCCCGGGCCGGCTCAACGTCGTCCTCAGGCGGTTGAGCCAGGTCATCCCCAAGGGGACCAGGGCGCGGATCCTCGGCCGGCGCCGGGACCGGGCCATGGAGCTCATGCGAAGCTGACGGACGGTCTTGCTTTCCTGCGGCGAGATGATCTACCATTCCGCCGAGGAGACCCAGATGAGGAATACGCCGGCCGGCGCGGCCGTCGTCGTCATCTTGGCGGCGATGACGGCGGGATGGCCGGGCCCATCCCCGCCGCGGCCCGGCCTGCCCCCGTCTGAAGCCGCTGCGGGAGCCCGGGGTATGATCAGCTCCGCCGATCCGCTGGCTACCGAGGCGGGGCTCAACATCCTCAAAAAGGGCGGCAATGCGTTCGACGCCGCCGTCGCCGTGGCCGCCGCGCTCAACGTCGTCGAGCCGATGATGTCCGGGATGGGAGGGTACGGGACCATCCTCATCTACGACGCCGCGAAGGGCGAAGTGCGGTTCCTCAACGCCAGCGGCAGGATCCCGGCCCGTCTCGATCCGGACGTTTTCCGGCCGCCCGACCCGCGTTACCTCGAAAACCGGAGCGGCCCGGCGGCCGTCTCGACGCCCGGCAACGTCCACGCCTGGGAGGCCCTCTCCCGCGAGTACGGAGCGCTGGCCTGGAAAGAGCTCTTCACGGACGCCATCGCGCTCGCCGAGAAGGGCTTCATCCTCGAACCGGGGACGGCGGCGACGATCGAGGAGGCTTTCGCGGAATTCCCTGCTCACGCCCGGACCATCTACGGCCGGGACGGGCGGCCCCTGAGGAGCGGCGAATGGCTCGTGCAGAAGGACCTGGCCCGGTCCCTGCGTCTCGTCGCCGCGGAGGGCGCCCGGGCTTTTTACGACGGACCGATCGGCCGG
>Ga0315276_10004959_pt1 | contig 12250 bp, 12 predicted proteins | sample YL17G05_0_MG_FD_204542 | JGI IMG/M metagenome (GOLD analysis project Ga0315276, IMG submission 204542) | Sediment microbial communities from Yellowstone Lake, YNP, Wyoming, USA - YL17G05_0 | ecosystem: Environmental > Aquatic > Freshwater > Lake > Sediment | place: USA: Wyoming | collected... | reverse complement strand
ATCGCCATGGCGCCGGAAAGTGTCAAGAGCTTCGTGTACTCCGACTATAACATCATGACCGATGTCCTCATGCTGCGCTTCTTCACGGACATCTCGATGGCGGCACTTGGTGTCATCGCGACCCTGTTCCTGCTGTCTTTCGTGATCCGGGGATTCTGGTGTCGGTATCTTTGTCCCTACGGCGCACTTCTGGGTTTTCTCAGTCTCATCTCGCCGACCAGGATCAGACGCAATAGTGAAACATGTATAGACTGTTCTGCGTGCAGCAAAGCCTGTCCGGCCTTTATCAAGGTCGACAAGGTAAGAGAGGTTGTATCGGACGAGTGCATCGGATGTATGGCCTGTGTGGACGTCTGCCCGGTGAAGAAGACACTTGAGGTCAAGGTCGTTTCGAATCGATGGGCGATTCCAGCGGCCGGGTGGGCGGCTGCGCTTCTTGTAGTCTTCTGGGTGACCTTGCTTGGTTTCAAGCTGTTTGGCCCATGGCAAAACGGGGTATCCGATCAACAGTACATGGAGAAGATTGACCAGGTGAACCGGGGTGAGTATATTCACCCGTAGAGCCTCTTGAAAAAGACCTCGGGAAACGTGCTGTCAGGCGACCCTGCCTGACAGCACTGAAGTTGCAGGTGTCAGCCAGAGTCGGCTGACACCACATTTGCGGTCTTTGAACAAGCCTCTTAGGAGCAGGTAATGAAACAAGTCTCAGTTTTCGAGAAATACGCCCATGAGTACGATGTTCTCACCAACGCCAAAGCGAGGGAAAAGCACCATCGTGAAGAAGTGCGAGCGTTGATCGACCGGTTCCGTCCGGCGTCGGTGCTTGACGCCGGCTGTGCTACGGGTCTGACAGCAGCGCTGTTCGCGCGCGAGGGAGTGGGGGCCATCGGGCTGGATCGATCACTCGCCATGATAACTGAAGCCCGCAGGAAATATGATCGCTCGGGTTTGTCGCTCAAATTTATGCGGGGCAGTTTCGAGCGATTGCCGAAAAATCTCAATCGTCAGTTCGATCTTGTAGTATGTCTGGCCAACTCAATAACCGGCGTAGGGACGATCAGCAATCTGAGGAAGAGTCTTTCCGGATTTCGACGAGCGTTGAAGCCCGGCGGGACCCTGGTTTTGCAGGCGCTCAACTACGAAGCCGTGAGAGAGGACGAGATTCTTCCGGTTCGGGCTACGCAGCAGGGTAAAGTAGGGTATCTTCGTTATGCCCGACAGCGCGGGTCACGTCAGGAATTGACTGTTGTACGGCTCGATTTCTCTACCCATCCGTTCACATTCGAACCGTTTGTCCACGAGTTTGATAATTTCACCCCAGCGCAGTTGAAAGCGGCTCTTGGCCGGGCCGGCTTTCGCAAGATCACGCGTTATGGTGATCTGGTGTTGTCGCGGCCTTTCCGAAAATCATCGCGGGATATCGTGCTGACCGCTCTCAGAACTTATTAAACAATCATCGGCAGCAGGAGATTCGAAGAGATTGATGTGAAGCCGCAGGCGGTCTGATTTAGTTTGACTCCCGTCCGTTTGGGTCTATCTTCACAAGCCTATGAAGCTTCCAGTCGTCATCGGTCTTACGCTTCTCTTACTAGCGCCAGTAGTTTTCGGCCAGCCCGCGGACACTCTTCCCAAGGGGGCCGTAGCTGAGCGTTCCATCAAGGCGTCGGCGTCGGTAGAGTCATTTCGCCCGGTGGGCGACTTGCGAATCTGGCGTTTCTTTGCCAAGCAGACCACTTTCGGCCAGTTGACGTCGACAGTGACCGGTCGTCGAGACATTGATGGTCAACCGGCTCTGACTGTTAAAGAGTCTCTGCAGGTCGACTTTAGCAAGATCGGCGGAGAAGCTCAGGAGATTGTCTCCGGAGAAACCTATGTTACCACCTCTGGTCGTTTTGACGGCTGTGATCTGAAAATCGGTCCGCCCGCAACAGCCGAGCGCCTGATGATTACACATTCGGATGACGACCTGACTGGCTTCTACACTCGAGGGGGAGAGGAGAACGAGATTTCTCAACCGTGGGGGACGGAGTGCTTTTTCTGGGACGCGCATCTGGTTGATCAATTGGAGGTCTTTCTGGCCATGCGTGACCTGGAGATTGGGACTACCATTAGTGACTCCATTTTTCTGCCGCAGTCTCTGATGCGCACCAGGATTACCGGGAAAGTGATCTATTTCATGTGGCAGGAAATATACAAGGGGAAGATCGACTCAGTGTTTGTCATCCGACTTACTGAGCCGTCCACCTACCAACTTTATTTTACCCCCGACAAGAGGTTGGTCCGGGTTGATATGGTCGAACAGGGAATCCGAGTCTATCAGGATTTGGTTCGGCGAACCGCCGTGGACGCTTCGTCGGAACCCGTGAACTCAAGTCGAGCGCCTTTTTCGCTGCGGGCGCTGCTATTCAAGTTGCCTCACTACCTCGCCTTTGTAGTGATAGCGGGGTTGTCGATTCTGCTTCTCGCGGCTCGCGCCTTTCGGTGGCCGGCGTCGTACTTGTCACTGTCTATTGGCTTAGTCCTCTATGTTGTGATGTCGCTCGCTGTCAATCCGATGCTGATCTGGATGGCCCGGCACTGGGTCAATCTGCAATCGGCTTCGGGCAGTTCTTTCTATCTCGCCGGAACGATGCTGCCATTGTTGACCGGGTTGATTCAGGCTGGATTGATGTACTCAGGGATGTTCTTCGCCGGGATTCTATCGAGTGTTCGTCCCTATCAGTGGTGCGGACTCGGAGCCGTTCTGGGAGGTGCTTTCGGTCTGGCGGAATCGATTCATATCTCCGGTTGGCGAATAGAGGTCCTTTTCGACTGGGCGCTGCTGGAGCGATCGGTCATGATTGTCATGTACACGGCTTCCGGCGCGTTGATCGGGCGCTTCATGAGTGGAGAGCGGGTGTACCTGGTATGGGGGATTGTGGGCGCAACTCTGGTCAACGGGGCCATACGTTTTCTACCTCTCCTGGTGCAGACCCGTAAGATCGGAATCGAGGCTGTTCACCTCATCATGGCTATTGGTGTGGTAGTATATCTGCTGATTGTTGTGATTCTTTCGAAGAAAGCGTTGGGTCGCCCGGTTGAACAGATAATGACGGCAGCGCCACCGAATCAAGATTGACACATCTGACGATGCCCCATATCATTGGTGACATTGATAACGACGGACTACTGAACCGGAATGATTAGGATCAAAGACTGGACCGAATTACTGCGACGAGATAACAATGTCATCTGAGCGCGTCTATGCCGGCATAGATATCGGCGGCACAAATATCAAGTACGGTCTGGTGGATCAGAATGGAAAAGTTCTCTTCAAGGAACAGCGCCCGACGATCGTAGACAAAGGGCCTGAACCTCTGTTGCATCTGGTCGCGAATATCGGCGAAAAGCTGCTCCTTCACGCTGCCGAGGAAGACTGCGAAGTCCCGTGGCTTGGAGTCGGGACGCCGGGGTCGGTTGATTTCAAGACCGGCCAGGTGATCGGGATGGCGCCCAATATCCCCGGCTGGAAAGGAGCCGCAGTTGGAGAATTCCTTCGCGAGCGGCTCAATGTGCCAGTATGGGTTGACAACGATGTAAACGCTGTTGCTCTGGCCGAATACCGTTTCGGAGCTGGCGTCGGATATAACTCGGTGGTTTGTGTGGCGGTTGGCACCGGTGTAGGTGGCGGAATCATTCTCAATGGCAAGCTCTGGCGGGGCAGTACTTCGGCAGCCGGTGAGATTGGACACATGCCGATTGACCCAAACGGTCCTGTTTGTGGCTGCGGTAACAAGGGGTGCGTGGAATCGTTTTGTGCTTCGGCGGCAATCATTGAGCGCTGCCGGGCTAAGCTGGATCACAACATGACGCCTGTTTTCGAAGAAATCATGAGCGGAGATCCCGGCGATCTGAACGTGCGCAAAATCTTTGCCGCCGCGAAGAAAAGGGACAGCGTGGCCCTTGAAGTAATTGAGGAAACCGCGCGCTATCTGGCGATCGGCCTGGCCGGAGTTGTGAATCTTCTCAACCCCGAAGTCGTAATAGTAGGTGGCGGTGTTGCCGACGGCGGCGCGGGATTTGTAGAAGTGGTGTCTCAGGAATTGCGCCGGCGAGTCTGCGACTCGGCCAAGGACAAGCTGCGGATAGTCAAGGCTGCTCTGGGCAATACTGCCGGTTTTATCGGAGCCGGTATCCTGGGAGAAGAAAGGCAATAAGAATGGAAGAACAATCTACCGGATCAGAATCGATTCGACCCCCTCTGACTTTTCTGCTGGCCAAGTGGTACGGCTATATCTTGTCGCTAATTTTCTTGTTATACGGAGGAGTGAGTATTGTCCTCGGTATGCTCGACAGGGACTACTCCCACACCGGCCAGTTGCTCGTATTTCTCGGTATCGGGATTGTACTGTTGACACTGGTTATCGGCTTTCGTGACGGTAAGATATGGGGCTGGTATGGCCAGATCGGCGTTCATGGACTGATAATAATCTTCGCTCTATTCCACCCCCTAAATCCGTACAACTGGCTTCTGATTGTGTTTTCAGCCGGGACAATCGGGCTGTTGTTTGCCCCGCCCACGAGAGCCGAGCTTTCCTGACCGCGAATTATCGGTTGACACGATAAGGTATCCTGGTAAATTGTCGAAACTTTTGAGTCAGGTAGAGTTGGCGCCCTAGCTCAGTTGGTAGAGCAACGGACTGAAAATCCGTGTGTCCGCGGTTCAATTCCGCGGGGCGCCACTTTTTCATTTGGTATAGATGATGGGGAGACGAGCATTGGCGAAAGGAATCGATGTAGAACGATCAGCCAAGAAAGCTAACCCCGCCGGACGGTGACCCAGCGGGGTATATCCCTGTCATCCAGGGTCCAGTAAGAGCATTCGGCCTAATGGGTTGGAGGAAGGCTTCGCCCTTGCTGTTCAATCTTCTTGATCTTCCGTTGAGCGATCGGATAGTACGCCAGCATCCCGATACCGGCCAGCAGGAACATCAGGCCGAACACAGTCTCATCGTGCCAGTAACGTGGCATCCAAAGCGAAATCAGCCAGGCTAACCCTATGCCGATCAAAACCATACCCCACTTAAGGCTGGACAGGTTGGCCAACTCGGGGTGTATATTGAGGTGTTGAATCGCTTGCGGGTCGGCTGCGGCTTTATCCAGCATGCGGCGGCGGGTAGCAGCGTCGGCGATAATCTTTACAACGGCCACAATCGAGCAGAAGACTATTCCAACGATGATTGCATCTTCCATGGTCAGTTCCTTTCGTTTCAGTTCTGCTGCATTAGACCGAAAAGAGGCTCCGATGTTGCACTCAGAAAAATGCAACTTTCCGTGTCCAAAACCAGTCTACTATGATGTGAGAAGCTACGCCGGACAGGACCCCCGCCAGTTGGTCGACCGGATTTTGAGCGGCGACCCTAACGCTTTCAAACAACTTGTCAAAGATCATGAACGGCTGGTCGGGCAGGTGGTGTTCCGCATGGTGCCCGGCGAGAGTGACCGCGAAGACCTCTGCCAGGACATTTTCGTAAAAGTCTATCAGAACCTCGATTCGTTTCGCTTTGATTCCAAACTTTCAACCTGGATTACCAGAATCGCGTACACTACTTGTCTCAATCATCTGGAGAAGAAAAAGACGCCGCTCTTTGAGGATTGCAGTCCCGAAGGGAAGACCATTGACGAGTGCGAGTCCAATAACGGCGATCCGGCCCGTTGGACCGACTCACGGCGGACATCGGTCAAGGTCTGCGAGGAAATCGACCGTCTACCTGTGGTCTATGGCACGATTCTCAGCCTGTTCCATCTTCAGGAAATGACCTACGCGGAGATTGGACAGATTCTGAGTCTCCCCGAGGGCACCGTGAAGAGTTACTTGTTTCGGGCGCGTAAGATGCTGAAGGAACAGCTTCAAGTCCGGTTCAGCCTGGAGGAGCTATGCGCGTAAGGCACCTGACCGATATCGAAATGCAGGGCCTGCTTGACCGCCGAGACGTGGTGGTGCCGTCGCAGGTCCCTGGCGTGCTCTACCTGAAAGATCTGGATTCCCAGGAGCATATCGACAACTGCCCGGTCTGTAGCGCTGAGTTGAATCTGTATCGACAGTTGTACGGCGAGTTGGAAGAACAGCCGCAAGTCAAGCTGCCGAGGAACTTCGCTACTCGCGTGACGTTTTCGCTGCCGCCGTTCAAAGCGCAACGTACGCGTGCCCGGTTGCAGTTGGCAACAATCTGGGGAGTGAGCTTCTTGGTCAGCCTGTTCTGGATGGTCGCACAAATCGACTTCTCGTCGCTGGTGGCGCGTGTGCTGACATCCGGTTACGAATTGTACGGTCAGATGACGCTGGCGCTTTTCGCTCTGGGTGGCTTGTTGCCGCATATCGAAATCAACGCGCTCCAATATCTAAGCCCGCTGCTGGGTGTCTGGGACTCGGTAGTTGGGGCGTTCAGTACCGATTCGGATCATCTCAACCTTGTCGTTCTGGCCGGGACTGTATTGGCGATGATCGCCTGGATTGACCACGTGTTCCTTTCCTCGCTCCGACGTGAGCGGTAGGCCTCCGGCATTCTCATTTTCTGTAGGGCAGGTTTGTCTTCAAACCTGCCAGCCTATATACGTGCCCGGCAGATGCCCTCATCTGCCGGATCGTGGCGGGTTCGAGGACGGACCCGCCCTACGGAACGAAGAAACGCCGCCCTATTTTATCCGCTATGCTTCATTCCTTCTAACATCCACTGCAGAATATTCTTGGAAAACGGCCACCAGCCCCACATATTATTCTGATAGAGACAGTGGTCAAAATCTACATACCTGTATGGTCTCGCTGAGACCGGAGGTAAATCACATGAAGAGACTGTTCACGATTGGCGCGATAGTGCTGTTCGGGCATATCGCGGGAGCGGGGCACGCTCAGGCGAGCGAAAATGTCGACCAGGCATGGGTCACACAGAATCTCACTTCCATGCCGTTAGCGTTCACTCAGAACATGGGACAATGGGACGAGCGAGCTTTGTTCCGGGCCGACGCCGGTGGCGCGACGATGTGGATCACCACCGAAGGCGTCTACTACCAGTTCACCCGGCGCATTCCGAGTGACGATAACCCACCGTCCGCTACAGGCGGAGCGGGCCACCCGGACCACAAGGAGAATGCTATGCATTTTGCGCGTGCGTATGGAGTCTCAATATAGAGGGCAAGGTGATCTTGATTGCAAACATTCATGAATAAACAATTTCACAGAGGAGAAACAAAATGACTCGCGACAAGGTACTCATGGGCATGGTCCTGTTCTTTATCTTCATCTTGGCGTCGACCGCATGGACCGGAATTCCGCAATTGCTCAATTATCAGGGACGCTTGACAACGGCCGGAGGCACACCGGTTTCGGACGGCTCCTATTCCGTCACATTTACAATCTACAACGCACCCACCGGGGGGACCGTGTACTGGTCGGAAACCAAGTCCGTTACTACCAGCACTGGCATGTTCAGCACCCTGCTCGGTTCGGTTACCCCCGTACCGGATTCGGCCTTCGCCGATTCCGTCCGCTATCTCAGCGTCAAGATAGCCGCCGACCCGGAGCTGACCCCTCGCCAGCGGTTGGCGTCGGTGCCTTACGCCTATCGCGCCGGTTCGCTCGCTGCACTGTTCCCCGAGCAGGCAGAACTTGATAGCTGCTTGTTGGATACTTTTCCGACATCATGCACGCCGGTACTACAGACAATACCCCCATTTGATGCAAAAGTTGGCGACTTTGTGTCTGTCGGCGGTTTCGCAGGGGGTTCCAGCCCCAACGGTCTGTTCTATGTTACGAACGGCGACGGTGCCACAATCAGTCTGGAAGGCGGCAGTGGGAACGTGAACGCCTGCGGTAAGGCAAGATTTGGCGAGGGGCATTGGAATCCAGGCGAATTCAGCTTTGTGACCGGATGCAACAACAGAACCATCGGCAATTACTCTTTCGCCGCCGGTCAGCAGGCCATAGCCTTCCACCTGGGAAGTTTTGTCTGGAACGATGCCACAGGAACGGTGTCTTCAGAACGCGATAATCAGTTCCGTGTTCGTGCAACTGGTGGTGTCAACATCGTAGGCGCCTCCACAATAACCTCTGTACCACACCTCCGGGTAGATGGCAGTATTTCTATTTTCAATTCTCTGGGGAATCCTCCAAACGGCAATACGTCTTTGTTTTTCGGGCAAGAGAATGTGCTTCCTGGGGTATTAGGCGAATGGGGAATACAGTATTACCGGCCCAGTCCCGGCAAAGGTGGGCTTAATTTCTGGAAACCCACCGGCACCGTCGGTGGTTTTGCCAACAACATTTTGTTTCTTGACGATAATCACAATGTCGGCATTAACACAGCTTCCCCTGACGCCCGTCTGCACGTAGTAGAGCCGAATGTTCCCAACGGGCAGGAAGCTGTCCAGGTTGACTTTGCTAACGGCTCTACGGCTACGACTGCCATTGGAATAAGAGTAATTAGCACTCCACTGGCAAAGGCAACCGCGGGTGAACAAATTGGAGTCTTTGCCGAGGTGTCATCGATGCCTCCGAGTCCGCAACAAGGTTCGTGCCAGGGGCGTCTTGCACTCGAACAGAGTTTCCCAGCTCCTGGTTCCGGCAATTTCCGAGGAGTCTTTGGAATGGCCAATCCTTGGTTGTTAGTAAATAATTATGGTGCTAACAAATCCATGGGCCTGGGAGGTCATTTCATAACCGATGTTAATACAAGCATAAGCTTGAACGGTAACGGGACATACTGGGTCGGTGGGGTACTCGGAGAAGTGAATGGAGCAGTTAATGGAAACCCCGGCACTGGCGCGGTGGCCGGGGTTATCGGCGTTGACAACAACACAGGCACCGCAACGTCGTTTGCGGGGTATTTCGACGGTGACGTCTGCGTTACCGGGACCACCTTTACAACTCTCGGCGGGGTCTGTACTTCGGATGCCCGCTACAAGAAAGACGTCGAAAGCCTGTCCTCTTCATTGGACAAGGTGCTCAGCATGCGTGGTGTGAACTACCGGTGGAGACGCGAGGAGTTCCCAGAGAAGAAGTTCCCCGAAGGCAATCAGATCGGTTTCATCGCACAGGAAGTCAAGGACATTGTGCCAGAGGTCGTACACCTGGGAAAGGACGGCTTCTATTCCATAGACTACAGCAAAATAACCCCACTTCTGCTTGAGGCGATCAAAGAGCTAAAAACAGAAAACGATGCTTTGAGGGCGCAGTTGAAGAGTACCAACATCGAACTGAGTGAGCTGGCTCGTGTGGTCGAGAGCATTCTCGCTCAGCAGAACGGCTCGAAGAACGGTAGCGATGGTCTGGTGATGAACAAGTAAATCCAGCGAAGGATATGACAATGAAAACTCTGAAACTGTATCTTGTCGCAGGGATGGTTCTCGTCCTGCTGGCCGTCGCTGGTGCTTTCGGGGACAACAGGGAAACGCCGCCAGAACCGGAGAGACCAGACACTGTTATTGAAGCGTCGCCGATGATCAACGTTACGCCTGCTAATTTCTTAGCCGGTGAGCAAATCAAGTGGCAGGTGATTTCGAGCGGTGGGAATCGCAGCTCATCTTCAAACTATGTGCTTGATGCAACCGTGGCCCAGACGGCAGTCGGCGCAGGCAATTCGGCCAACTATGGACTGAGCCTTGGGTTTTGGCAGGACTTCGGAGCCGGCGGTTGTTGCATCCTCCGTGTGGGTAATGCCAATGCTCTCGGCACGTACCCCAACGAGGTGACGATAAGTGATATTCAGTTGCTGGTCATGGCGAAGTTCATCAGCAGTCTGCCGTGTGAACAGAACCTCTCGTGTCTGACTGAGGCTGATGTGAACCAGTCCGGAGGAGCTAATCCGAAGTGTTCGGATGTCACGATTTCTGACATCCAGACGCTGGTGAACCATCTGTTCATTGCCGGTCCGGCGAACGCGCCGTTGAAGAGTTGTTTGTAGAAAGTCACACTTCGACAGGCTCTGTGTGACTTAGATGATGGCGGGTTCGAAGACGGACCCGCCCTACCGTCTGTTTAGTGGGCGGCAGACGCCTGCCCTCGACTTTGATCGGGGGTCCTCGTTTGCCCCATTCAGTTGATGTGGTTTCTGAAGCCGGGCAGACCGGGAGGTCTGCCGCGCACAATACCAGCCCACCCGATGGGTGGGGTACATCTGTAAGTCACACTTCGACAAGCTCAGTGTGACTTTTGGGCCGCGCGATTGTCGGGTTGCTCCCCCGGCTCTCAGGCCGGGGTCGTGAACCCGATCTACGGGACTTTGCTATGTCGGATGGTGGCTGGTTCGCCCGCCGCAGGCGGGGGACCCACCCTGCGGGACTTGGCGGGTCCGGGAGAGTGCCGTGTTACGAATTCTTCCTGCAAATCATGTAGAAAGCGCCCGCCGTGTCACATTCGTCAGCCGTTCTTATCCATCGGAAAGGATAAAGGATGACTGTAGCCGCCTGACCTAATGCGTAGTTGATGTATTTATTAGAAGTCAAAGTCCTCGCTATTTGCACGCCCATCATGGCAAAAGCGGAACCCGGACGGATGGAAGGACCAATCCTGATGAGCTTAAAATTCGAAAATATTGATTTTAGAGCATCCTGTGAGAAACGATATCTGTCAGGGGTATCCAGGCAAAACGGCTGGACCCAGGGAGCGTCAACAAACAAATAACCTCCCGGCTTCAGAACACGATAGAACTCCTCGGCAACCCGCTGCGGGTTATGACAGTATTGCAGTACGGCATTGCATACTATCGCATCAAAGACACCCAATGAATCAGGCAGTTCATGGATATCGCAAATCACATCCACATTCCGTTTACGCTGGATATCAACGTTGACGCAGTTCGCCCCCAACTGCAAGGTAGATGAGCCTGCATTGAGTATGCGCTTATCACCGCTTAGCAACCCGTACTCAGCCAGGAAATCGTACTGCGAATAATTCTTGACCAGCAAATCTGCCATCTGATGATCTCCTAGTGAACGGATGACCGGGTAGCTCGGCACGCTGCGACAGGAACCATTATAACGCCCCAATTGCCAGAAGGCAAGACGTTCCTCGCTGCCTGACGAGAAAACCACCTGACATCGTATGAACGAGCGCAAATTCGGGTTCCCCTTCATATCGCCTTGACATTTTGGGGGCTGATGCCGTTCTTCAGGTCGGTATCGGCCCAAGAACCTTCGCGTAGGACAATATCTGCTATGAGAAATGCCCGTATCATCGCCCTGACCGTTGCCATCCTGACAATATTTGCCGCGCTGGCCTGGTCGCAGGAGCTGGCAGTGCAACCGTTGCAGGAAGACCCAGGGATCCTCGATTTTCTGCTGACCGGCAAGTACATCATGTTTTTTGTCCTGTCGGCGGTGGGTCTGGTGATGCTTCTGGCGCGGTGGATCAATCGCTGGGTCAGGTTGGGCGCGCTCGTCGTGATTTTTGTTCTATTCGGTCTCGATCTGGTGTTTCCGGTTCATCCCAGTCCAATGTGCGGGGTTACCAAGCTGTTCATGTTCAAGTTTACGCAGGGGACTTTCTTTCCCATCTTTATTGTCATTGCGCTGGGGATGTTTATCCCGAGCCTCGTTGGCAAGAAACTGTTCTGTGGATGGGTTTGCCCGTTAGGGGCGCTTCAGGAACTAGTCAACAAGATTCCGTCGAAACTTCGCTGGAAGCAATTCAACTTCACGGCCTTCAACTCGGTCCGCATGGCGTTGCTGGCTATGTTCTTTCTTACCTTCTTTATGGTCAAGGATCAGATAGTCTATCTCGCCGGCGAGACAGGCGCCGATGCCAGCAGCGAGACCTGGCGCGCTTTTTCGGCTTACAGCGTCTATGATCCCATCAACTTCTTCGAGTTGTTGCACTGGAACGTCGAGGCGATGGACACGACTTGGGTAATCATGTTTCTCGCGCTACTGGTATCAAGCTACGTGCTATACCGGCCGTTCTGCTATCTGATATGCCCGATCGGCGCTCTGACCTGGCTGCTTGAACTGTTCGCGCCGGGGCGAGTGAGAGTTGACCGCGCTCTGTGCAATGACTGTGGAGCGTGTATCGAGGCCAGCCCGTGTCCAACGATGGCTAAACTGGTCGACCCGAAGACCAAAGCGGCGCCCGATTGCACGAGCTGCGGAGAGTGTCTGCGAACCTGCCCGACCGACGCGATCAAGTTTGGGTTCAAGGGGTGAATGTCCCCTAAGGAGATGGGAAGCAAATCTAAACTCTTGGTATCCCTCAGCTCTGCTGAGGGTCATCATTTGTTTA
>Ga0315276_10004958_pt1 | contig 12252 bp, 10 predicted proteins | sample YL17G05_0_MG_FD_204542 | JGI IMG/M metagenome (GOLD analysis project Ga0315276, IMG submission 204542) | Sediment microbial communities from Yellowstone Lake, YNP, Wyoming, USA - YL17G05_0 | ecosystem: Environmental > Aquatic > Freshwater > Lake > Sediment | place: USA: Wyoming | collected... | reverse complement strand
GACCGCTGCTGTTGCCGGCGGGGTCAATGTCAATGGTCTCAGCAGCGGGGTTCTTGGGCAGGCCAGGCATGAGCATGATCACCCCGCAGACAGCCACTACGAAGCCGGCGCCGGGGGTCCGCCTCAATATTCTATTCGGCCAGGCTTTCCTTACTGGCGCCGCCGTAGAATTTCAGCGCCGCGACAAAAAACGGACACATCAAAATCAGGCCGGGAGCTCGATGACGAACCTCGCCCCGTGGGGCTGGTTGTCGCTGATCGAGATCAGCCCGTTGTGCTCCTCGACGATGTTGTGGGCGATGGCCAGGCCCAGGCCGGTGCCCGAGCTTTTCTTGGAAAAATAGGGCAGGAAGACCTTCTGCTTGTCCTCGTCGCTGATGCCCGGCCCGTTGTCGGCGATCTCGATGGTGACGAACCTGCTCTCGGGGTTGTAGTCGGTCGAGATCTCGATCTCGCCCTCTTTGCCGATGACCTCCAGGGCGTTGTCCAGGATGTTGACCAGCACGCGCTTGATCTGCTCTACGTCCAGCTTGACCAGCGGCGGCAGGTCAACGTCGAGCTTGACCGTGAACTTGACGTTCTGGTAGATGGAGGTGTAGACGGCCAGCAGCTTCTCCAGTATCTCATTGATGTCGCCCTGGCTGAACTTGATCTCGGGCAGGCGGGCGAAATTGGCGAATTCCTCGGCCAGGTTCTTGATCGAGTCCAGCTCCTGGGAGATGATGTTCAGGCTGTCCTCGACGATGGCGCGGAACTTTTCCGGGGGCTGGTCCAGGCTGCGCAGGATCCGCTGCGAGGAGATCTGGATCGGGGTGAGCGGGTTCTTGATCTCGTGGGCGATGCGCTTGGCCACCTCGCGCCAGACCAGCATGCGCTGGGCCTTGATCAGCTCGGTCAGGTCGGTGAGCACCACCAGCAGCCCGGCGAAGCGGCTGTTGATCGGGTTGCGCAGCTGGGTGATCTTGACGGCCAGGTTGAAGTACTTGCCCTGCAGCTTGACGTCGATCTCCTTTTCGATCAGCTTGAAGCGGGTGGCGAAGGCCTTCTTGATCAGGTCGTGGATCTCCTGGTAGATGGTCTCCGAGATCACGGCGGCATAGTTCTTGCGCACGGCCGCCTCGACGTCCAGCGACAGCATGCGCGCCGCCTCGGGGTTGATGGCCATGATCTCGCCGCGGACGTTCAGGGCCATGACGCCGGAAGTGATGTTCTTCAGGATGGTCTCGATGATGCTGCGGCGGTGGCGCAGCTCGATGGTGCGGCGGGTCAGCTTGTCGCGGTTGTCCTTCAGGTCCAGGGCCATGCGGTTGAACTCGTTGATCAGGGTGTTGAACTCGTCCTTGGCCGCGTAGTCGATGCGCACGTCCAGGTTGCCCTTGGCGATCTCGGAGGTGGCGGCGACCAGCTTCTCGATGGGCACGGTGATGCCCTTGGCCAGGTAAAAGCCCAGCCAGGAAGCGGAGAAGATGATCAGGATGGTGATGAAAAGAAAGAGCAGGATATAGGTGTTCTTGACCGGGTCGCGCAGGACGCGCATCTGGCTGTGCTTGTTCACCATGCCCGCCAGCGCGTTCAGGCTGCGGGTGTAGCTCTCGGGAAAATATTTCCCGGTGATGATCAGCATCTTGTCGCCCTGCTCGATGTCGAAGGCCACGCCGTTGCGGATCAGCTCGCCGTTCTTCATGGCGTCGATGGTGGTGAAGCCGGCGCCGCCCAGGCCGCGGTAGACGATGTTCAGCGGCAGGTTCTTGTATTCCTGCAGGGGGATGCGCGGGTGCAGCAGGGTGTAGGTCTCGGTGCTGTTCTTGTAGATGCTGACCACGTCGAGCTTGTATTCCAGCATCTTCTCCTTGAGCTTGTTCTGCAGGAAGATCTTGTTGTCCTCGGCGTACATGCGCTTCTGCTGGATCATGGCGGCGATCAGGCCCGAATAATGCTCGAGGTCCTGGGTGATGTTGCCGTAGTAGTTGCCCTTGATGTCGTCGACGTTCTTCATGATGTTCTCGATGGGCGTCTTGAACCACTGCTCGATGCTCTGCGAGATGACGTCGGTGGCGAAGAAAAAGAGGAGCAGGGTGGGGACGATGGAGAAGGCGATGAAGAAGAAGACCAGCCGGTTCTTGAAGCCGTGCCCGGCTCCGCCCTGGTTCCTTTCCAGGTACATTTTCAGGATGTTGCGCGCCAGGATGAAAAGGAAGGTCAGGCCGAAGAGGATGATGATGATCCACAGGCCGAAGATCACGGTGTTGCTCTTCAGCGCCAGCGGGGAGAAGTTCTTGCTCTCCTCGAAATAGATGCGCAGGATGACGAAAATGATGAAAAACAGCACGATGGCCGCGACGATCAAACGCACGCCCTTGATGTTCTTGTTCTTCATTCTCCCATGCCTCGCCGACCAGCGCCACGGGCAGCCGCAAAACCGGTTCGTCCATTCAATCTAGCATGATTGGGGCTAAAGGTCAATTGACACGGGCGGCGAAAGATGATATGGGTATATCCTTGCGCCTGTAGCTCAAAGGATAGAGCATGGGATTCCTAATCCCAGGGTTGGATGTTCGAGTCATCTCAGGCGCAAAATAGAGGTCAACATGAAAAGAAAGGAAAAGGAACACCTGAAGGCCGACCCGTTCGTCCATTTTTTCGAAAAAGCACTGACTTTTTATAAGGCTAACCGCCGGCTCATCTTCCTGGGCGCCGGCGCCGTCGCCCTGGTCGCTATCGTCCTGCTGGCCGTTTTCCTGTTCCAGAACCTGAGTTCCTCGGGCGAGAACAAGGCGTACGCCGCGGCCTACCGCGTCCAGAGTTCCCCGGACCTGAGCGTGGACCAGAAGATCGCCAAGCTCCAGGGAATGAAATTCAGGAACGGGATATCCGCCGCCGGCCGGCTGTTCCTCGCCTCCCTATTGTATGAAAAAGGCGACCTGGCCCAGGCCGAATCCGTGCTGAAGGAAATGCCCAATAGCCGCGTCGCCATGGTCAACGACGAGAAGCGCACCCTGACCGCCCAGGTGCTCGCCGCCGCGGGCAAGAAAGCCGAGGCGGAAGCCGTGCTGGAGGGCATGCTGACCGACAAGAGGACCGCCATGGCCAAGGAGATCATTCTCCTGCAGCTGGCCAAGATGCGCATCCGGAACCAGCGCAACGAGGAAGCCGCCGCCGCCCTGAAGCGCATCCTGTCCGAATATCCCGACACGCCCAGCGCCAGCGAGGCGCAGACCCTGCTGCCCACCATAGAAGGCGGCAGCCAGGCTTCCCGGTAAAGCGAACGACTCGCCGCTCACGACCAGCCGCGGATGCGGCCAGGCTCACATGCCATTCTTTATCTCGTCCCAGACCTTGACATAGAGGGCGTTCTTTTCGCCCAGGTCGGCCAGGACCTCGCATTTCGCCTTGATCTCGGGCACCAGGAATATGCCGGGATTCTCCCGGAGCGACGGCTCCAGGAGGCGGTAGGAGTCCTTGTTCGGGCAAAGGAACCGGGTGAACCCGGTGTTTTCAGCCGCCACGGCCGGGTCCTGCAGAAAATTGATGAAAGCGAAGGCCAGTTTCACCTCCTGGGCCGACTTGGCGATCACCAAGTCATCGCAGGAGATCGCGCCGCCTTCCCGCGGCATGGCGAAGGCGATGTCCTCATTCTCGGCCTGGATCTGCAGGATATCGCCGCTGTAGCCGTGGACAAGGAGGAACTCGCCCGAGGCGATCCCGTTCTTGTACTGCTCGTTCTCGAACTTGGCCAGGTTGGCCTTCCATCTCAGGACGATGTCCTTGGCTTTGGCCAGCTCTGCGGGATCGGTCGAGTTGAGGCTGCAGCCGATGAATTTCAGGGCCGCGCCGATCGTCTCCCGCATGTCGTTGAGCATGACCATTCGTCCCTTCAGGTCGGTCCGGTCGAACATGCCCCAGGTCGGCTGGAAATTCCTGACTTTGCTCTTCAAATAAGCGATACCCGTGTTGGTCAGCATGTAGGGTACGGAATAAGCCATTTTTTTGTCGATGGCGATGCCCAGGTAATCCGGGTCCACATGGCGAAGGTTCGGCAGCAGAGCGTGGTCCAAAGGCAGGAGCATGCCCTGGCTGCGCATCAGGCTGACCATGTAGCTCGTCGGCGTGATGATGTCATACCCGGTCGCCCCGGCCTTCAACTTGGCATACATCGCCTCGTTCGAGTCAAACGTGTCAAAAACGACCCGGCACTTGGTTTCTGCCTCGAAGCGGTCGACCAGTTCCGGCTTGATGTAGTCGGACCATGTGTAGACATGAAGGACGGGTTCTCCCTGCTTCCCGCCGCCGCAATGAGCGGTCAGAAGCCCAGCGGCGATCATGGCCGCTCCAAGCACAAACATAGACAGGGCATGTTTTCTCATTGTCCTCCCTCCAGGGCCCCGGTTTTGGAGAAACGCTGGCTGACGAACACGGTGGTGAACGTCAGTACCAGCAACAGGGTCGATAGCGCATTGATCAGAGGCGTGGCGCCATGCTTGATCATGCTGTAGACGCGGATCGGGAGAGTGGTGGCCCCCGGCCCGGCGACAAAAAAGGTGATGACGAAATCGTCCACCGACAGGGTGAAGGCGATCAGGCCCGCGGCGGCCAGACCGGGAGCGAGCATGGGCAGCAGGACCCGGCGGGCCGCCGTCCAGCTTGACGCCCCCAGGTCCCGGGCCGCCTCGACGATCGTGAAATCGAAATCCTGGAGCCTGCCCAGCACCACCAGTGCGACATAGCTGACGCAGAAGGTCACGTGAGCCAGAATGATCGTCAGCATCCCCAGCTTGACCCCGGCGGCGACGAAGGCCATGAGCAGGCTGATGCCCATCAGGATATCGGGAACGATGAGCGGAGTATAGATGAGGGTGTAGTGGAACCGCTGCAGCCGGGACTTGGAGAAGCGGTGCAGGGCCAGCGCCGATGTCGTACCCAGGACAAGGGAAAAGAAGGTCACCAATATGGCGATGAAGAGCGTGTTGCGGGCCGCGTCCCAGATGGCCGGCTCGTGGAACAAGCGGGCATACCATTTCAGTGAAAAACCCTGCCAGGCGCCGCCGAAGCGGGAGGAATTGAAGGAATAGAGGACCAGGATAAGGATGGGCAGGTAGAAAAAAACCAGGACCACGCCGGTCATGACGAAAGGGAAACGGCTGCGCTTCATGGCTTCTCCTCCCCGGCGCCGGCGACCGCCCGGGCCGCTTGACGCTGCAGGGCCAGAACGGCCAGCAAGGGCGTCAGAACGGCCAATATGAGAACGATCGACAGCCCCCCCGCCAGGGGCAGGTTGCGGTCGACGAAGACGCGTTGGGCGATCTTGTTCCCCAGCAGCTCGTTCCCCGGCCCGCCGACGATGTCGGGGATGACATAGGATCCCAGGGCCGGGATGAAGACCACCAGGACGGCGGTGACCAGGCCCTGCCGGATCCCCGGGAGAAACACCCTGCGGAAAGACTCGAACGGGCGGGCGCCCAGGTCGCGCGCGGCCTCGATCAGCCGAAAATCGAATTTTTCCGCGGCCGCGTAGATCGGCAGGATGGCGAACGGCAGGAACGTGTAGACCGTGACCAGGATCACCGCTCCCGTGTGGTAAAGCAGCGAGGCATTGGCATCGACCAGCCCGAACCAGACGAGGATCCTCTTGATCATTCCCTCGGGGTGGAGGATCGATTTCCAGGCGAACACGCGGATGAGGAAGCTCGTCCAGAAGGGGACGATGATGAGCATGAGCAGCAGGTTGCGGCGGCGCAGGGAGGCGCGGGCCACGGCATACCCTGTGGGGAGAGCCAGCAGCATGCAGATCACGGTCGCCACGAGGCTGACCCAGAGGGTCCGCCAGGCGATGGCCAGGTACTGGGGATCGGCCAGGGCGCGGAGGGTCGCCAGGGTCCAGCCGCGGCCGATGCCGCCGAAGGGATCGGCAGGGCGAAAGGCGAGGACAAAGACCAGGGCGGTCGGGACGAGGAAAAAGAGCGCCAGCCAGAGAAAGGAGGGAAAGGTCAGCAGGACTTCCTGCCCGCGCCTGCGCAAGCGCATCATCGCTGCGCTCCCGGGCGACGGCTGGCCCAGGCGGTCATGCTTCTCCCACCTTCTGGGGAGGGGCTGCGACCAGTCTCTCGTCATCCCGCCGGAACCCCTCGAGCATGAACCCATCGTCACCGTGCCAGAAGATCCAGACATCGTCCTTCCAGCGGATGGGTTTTTCGTCGAGGAAGAAGCGGGCATGCTGGCGCAGGACCTGGAGGCGATGGGTCCCGGCCCGGACCCAGTATTTCGTCGTCGGTCCCAGGTAGATCACGTCCTCGACCACGGCGGGCACGGCGTTCCTTTTGGGCTTGGCTTCGGGCCGGTCGCGGGAGATCTGGATCTTTTCCGGCCGGACGCTCAGGAAGACCTTGTTGCCGTCGGCGATCTGCTTGTCATTATACACCGTCACGTCGGGCAGGCCGTCGATGCGCAGGCGGCTGTATTCCGGCTCCGGGTGGTCGGCCACGACGCCCTCCAGGAAGTTCGTGTCGCCGATGAAGGCGGCGACGAAGCTGGTCCGCGGCGCTTCGTAGATCTCGGCCGGGGTCCCGATCTGCTCGATCCGGCCGGCGTTCATCACCGCGATGCGGTCGCTCAGGCTCATGGCCTCGCTCTGGTCGTGGGTGACGTAAAGGAACGTGATCCCGACCTGGTCGTGGATCATGTCAAGCTCGATGAGCATGCGCTGGCGGAGCTTCAGATCGAGGGCGGCCAGGGGCTCGTCGAGAAGCAGGACGTCGGGCTTGTTGATGAGCGCCCGGGCGATGGCCACGCGCTGGCGCTGCCCGCCGGACAGGAGGTCCGGCTTCTTTTCGGCCTGGTCCTCCATGCGGATGAGGCGCAGCATGGTCTCGACCTCGCGCTCGATCTCAGGCTTAGGCTTGCGGGCGACCTGCAGTCCGAAGGCGATGTTGGCGCGCACGGTCAGGTGGGGGAACAGGGCGTAGCTTTGAAAGATGGTGTTGACCCGCCGGCGGTTCGGTGGCAGGTCGGTGATGTCCCGGCCGTCGAGAAAGACCTTCCCGGCGTCAGGGGTCTCGAACCCGGCAGCCACGCGCAGCATCGTTGTCTTCCCGCAGCCGCTCGGCCCCAGCAGGGCGAAGAACTCGCCGCGCTTGATGGCGAGCGAAACATCGTCAACGGCCTGGACGGCGTCGAATCGTTTGCTGATGTGATCGAAGTCTAGAAATTCCGGCATGGCACTGCTTCACGGAGGAGGATCATGGGAGGACCCGTTGGGGAAAACAAATTTTTCTCACGAAAGAACCTTAAATAAAACCTGGAGAAATTGCAATAGCCCGGCCGGGTTATTTTCGGCGAAGGTGACTATTTTCGGGCCCTCGGGGATCGGCTTCTGCATGACCGTGATGGGACGGTTCCGGCAGGAGGCCGCTCCTATTTACAGTCCCGCCGAAGCGTGGCATAATGCCTCCATGGTAGACGAACGCGGCCTGATCGAGGAATCCCGCTCCCTGGGCGGCGACTATTTCCTGCTGAAGATCGCCGCGCCCCGGATCGCCACGACGGCGAAGCCCGGGAATTTCGTCATGGTGCGCGTCTCTCCCACCCTCGACCCCCTGCTGCGCCGGCCGCTGGGCATCCTGGAAAGCCGCCCGCCCTACGTCTGGCTCTACTACCAGGTCCTGGGCCACGGCACGCGGCTGCTATCCAGGCTCGGCCCCGGGGACGGCGTGGACATCCTCGGCCCGCTGGGCAACGTTTTCCCGGAACTGCCGGGCAAGCGCGTCCTGCTGGTCGCGGGCGGCAGGGGCATCGTCCCCCTATTCCACTACGCCCGGGCCTACGGCGAGCGCCGGCCGCTGCTCCTGCTGTATGGCGGCCGCACCCGGGCCGACCTGCCGCTGCTGGAACGGATCAAGACCCTGCGCCTGCAGGGGCTGTTCATTTTCAGCGAGGACGGCTCGCTCGGGCAGAAGGGCCTGCTCACCGACGGCCTGGAAAAGATCGTGCGCGAGGAGAAGGCCGACGCCACCATGTCGTGCGGCCCCGAGGCCATGCTGGCCCGCGTGGCCCAGATCCTCAAGTCGCGCGGCCTCGAGAACCATGCGTCGCTGGAAGCCCTGATGGGCTGCGGCTTTGGCGCCTGCCACGGCTGCGCGGTCCGCACCACCGCCGGCGCCTACCGCAAGGTCTGCGACGAGGGGCCCGTCTTCCCCCTGGAGGAGATCCAATGGCGGACCTGAAGGTCGACCTGGGCTTCGGCACGCTGAAAAACCCGGTGATCACGGCGTCGGGCACCTTCGGCTATGGCGAGGAGTTCCTGCCGTTCTTCGACCTGGACATCCTCGGCGCCATCGTCACCAAGGGCATCTTCCGGGAGCCGCGGCCGGGCAACCCGCCGCCGCGCCTGCAGGAGACACCGGCGGGCCTGCTGAATTCCATCGGCCTGGCCGGCCCGGGGAGCTCAGCGCTCCAGGAGATCATCCGCCGCCTGCACGCCAAGACCTCCACCCCGATCATCGTCAACGTCTGCGGCGAGGACGACGACGAGTTCGCCGAGGTGGCCGCGATCTTTTCGGCCATGGACGAGGTGGCCATGCTCGAGCTGAACATCTCCTGCCCCAACGTGAAAAAAGGGGGCGCCTGCCCGGCCCAGGACGCCGGCCACACGGCCCGCCTGGTCAAGCGGGTCAAGGAGGGGATACGCAAGCCCCTGGTGGTCAAGCTGTCGCCGAACGCCGCCGACATCGTCCGGGTGGCGCAGGCGGCCCAGGACGCCGGCGCCGACGCCCTCTCGCTGGTCAACACCTTCCTGGGGCTGGCCGTGGACCTCGGCAAGCGCCAGCCCGTGTTCGCCAACGTGTACGCCGGGCTCTCCGGCCCGGCCGTCAAGCCGCTGGCGCTGCGGCTGGTCCGCGAGGTCTGCCGCCGGTCCTACGTGCCGGTCATCGGCATGGGGGGCATCACCAGCGGCCGGGACGTCCTGGACTATATCCTGGTCGGCGCCGCCGCCGTCCAGATCGGCACGGTCAATTTCTATGAGCCCGCCGCCGCCGTGCGCATCATCGGCGAGATCGAGGCGGAAATGGACAAATTGAAGATCAAGGACCTTTCCGAGATCAGGGGCAAGCTGCAGGCGGGGTAGTCGCCTACGCCGGTTTCTTCCTGGAGAACTTCTGCGTCAGATCATCCAGCAATGAATAGACGACCGGCACCACCACCAGGGTGAGAACGGTCGAGCTGATCAGGCCGCCGATGATGGTGAACCCGATCGGCGCCCGGAAAGCGGAACTGGTGCCCAGGCCGAAGGCCACGGGCAGCATGCCCAGGATCATGGCCAGCGAGGTCATGAGTATCGGCCGCAGCCGGGTGGCGCCGGCCTCGATGATGGCATCGCTCCGGCTCATGCCGCGCCGGCGCAGCACGTTGGTGTAGTCGATGAGCAGGATCGAATTCTTGGTGACCAGTCCCATCAGCATGATCAGCCCAATGAAGGCCACCACGTCGAAAAGTTTGCCGGCCAGGAGCAGGCCGAGGACGGCGCCGATGAGCGAGAGCGGCAGGGCCAGCATCAGGGCGAACGGCTGGATGAAGGAGGCGAACTGCGAGGCCAGGATCATGTAGACGAACACGACGGCCAGGATCAGGGTCAGGAACAGGGTGGCGAACATCTCGGTGTTCTGTTCCACCTGGCCGCCGAAGGTGAAGGTCACGGTGCCCGGCAGCGTCAGGCCCTGGAGGCGGCCTTGCACGACGGCCTGGACCTCGTTGAGGGCGATCCCTTTCAGAAGATTGCCGCCGACCACGATCTGGCGCATGCGGTTCTTGCGCTTGATCTGGCTGGGGCCGGCCTCGACCTTGAGCGTGGCCACCTGGTCGAGGGTGACCGCGCCGCGGGAGGCGGTGGGAATGAATACCCGGGCCAGCCGGTCGAGATTTTCGCGGGTAGCCGGCAGCGCCCGCACGCGGATGTCGACCATGCGTTCCGGGGTGCGGAAGCGCGAAGCGATGTCGCCGTCGACAAAGGTGCGCATGGTCGAGGCGATCTGCAGGGTGTTGGCGCCGAGCCGGGCGGCACGGTCGCGGTCGACCTGGACCTGGATCTCCAGCTTGGGATTGCGGTAGTCGCTGTTGATGTCCACCAGGCCGGGGACGGAGCGGATGGCGTCCTTGACCATCTCCGCCGCCAGCGTCAGGTTTTTCAGGTTGGTCCCCTTGAGGTTGATCTGGATGGGCAATTGCTGCAGTGAACTGGCTGCGGCGCCGCCCAGGGTCATGACGTCCTGGAACGTGATGGCCGCGCCGGGGATGCCGGACAGCAGCGGCCGCAGCCGGTCCTGGAACGCCTTGTTGTCGCGGACGCGGATCAGCTTGACGTTGATGCTGGCCTCGTCCGAGGCACCGTCCTTTGTGCCGATGATGGAAAACACGTCGCCGATCTCTTTTTGCCGGTGCAGGATCTCCTCGATCGAGCGCACTACCCGTTCGGTGCTCTCTAGGGAGCTGCCCGGGGTGCATTGGATGACCAGGTTGAATTCCGGCCGCTGCCCGCGCGGTGAACCGCCGACACCGACCACGGTGAAAAGAAAAAGGCTGGCGGCGAAAACGGCCAGGGTGACGAAAACGATGGCCAGGCGGTGGCCGATCGACCATTTCAGGACCGGGCGGTACGAATGGCCCAGCCGGTCGTAGAAGCGGGCGATGGCCGCCTGGAAGCGGCCGGAGAAGGAATGCTCGTTGCCGGCCTTGGCTTTTTTAAAAAAATAGGCCGAGAGCATCGGCGCGAAGGTGAAGGCCTCGAAGAATGATATCAGCACGGCGGCGGTGACCGTGAGGCCGAACTGGCGGAAAAACTTGCCGGCGATGCCGGTGGCGAAGGCCACGGGCACGAACACGGCGACCAGCGTCAGCGTGGTGGCGGTAACGGCCAGGGCGACCTCGCTGGTGCCGTCGCTGGCGGCCGTGCGCGGGTCCTTGCCCAGCTTCTCCATGTGGCGGAAGATGTTTTCGCGCACGACGATGGCGTCGTCGATCAGCAGGCCGACCGAAAGGCTCAAGGCCAGCAGCGTGATGATGTTGACCGAGAAACCGAGCAGGTCCATCACGGCGAACGAACCGATGATGCACACCGGCAGCCCGGCGATGGTGATCAGGGTGTTGCGCAGGTCGCCGAAGGAGAAGAGCACGACGATGCCCGCCAGCAGCGCCCCGAGGAACAGGCTGTTGATGACGTCGTCGCGAGATTCCTTGATCGGCACCGATTCGTCGGTGGCCAGGCGGATCTCCAGGTCGGGAAAATTTCGCCGGACGCGGCCCATCGTCTTGTTGACGCCGTCGGCCACTTCGACGCTGTTGGTGCCCGATTGCTTGCGCACCACCAGCGAGATGCATTCGACGCCGTTGACGCGGGAGATGGCCTGGCGCTTCTTGAAGCTGTCGCTGACCGCCGCCACGTCCCTGAGGTAGACCGGGGCGCCCTGCGGGGTGGCGACCACGATGTTGAGCAATTCATCCACCTTTACGAATTCCTCGCTGGTGCGCAGGATGAAATCGAAATCCTTCTGCGTCACCTTGCCGGCGGGCAGGTTCAGGTTCTCGCTGCGGATGGCCTGGCTGACCTGGGCGATGGACAGGCCGAGGGCGTTGAGCTTGTCGACATCGACGTCGACATGGATCTCCCGCTCCAGGCCGCCGAGGATGGTCACGGAGCCGACGTTGTCCACCGACGCCACCTCCTGCACGATCTTGTCTTCCACCAGGGCCCGCAGGTCCATCAGGTTCAGCCGCTGCCCGCGGGAGGTGATGGTGTAGGAGACGACCGTGGCCGCCGAGACGTCGAACTTGTCGATGACCGGCTCCTGGATCTCGCGCGGCAGGGTGTTGCGGATGGAGGTGATCTTTTCGCGCACCTCGGTGGATGCCAGCTGCGCGCCCTTCTCCAGGGCGAATTCGGCGACGATCACGGCGATGCTTTCGGCCGAGGTCGAGCTGATATTCTTGATGCCGTTGAGCGCGCTGAGCGCGTCCTCGACCGGCTTGCTCACCTGCGCTTCCATCTCCTCGGGGCCGACGCCGGGGTTGACCACGGTCACGGCCACGATCGGCAGGGAAATATCGGGCATCATGTCGACGCCGAGGCGCGTGTAGGAGACAAGGCCCAGCACCACGATCAGGCTGATGATCATGGTGATGAACACCGGCTGGCGTATGGAAATATCTGCGATGCGCATGGCTTACCGCGCCTGGATGTTCAGCCGGTCGCCGTTTTCCAGCCGGTCG
>Ga0315276_10004956_pt1 | contig 12254 bp, 9 predicted proteins | sample YL17G05_0_MG_FD_204542 | JGI IMG/M metagenome (GOLD analysis project Ga0315276, IMG submission 204542) | Sediment microbial communities from Yellowstone Lake, YNP, Wyoming, USA - YL17G05_0 | ecosystem: Environmental > Aquatic > Freshwater > Lake > Sediment | place: USA: Wyoming | collected... | reverse complement strand
TCCGCTTTCACGAAATGGTGCCCGATGATGTGGCTGTTGAAGCGCGCCGGGCTGCGCCCGACGGCGCCGCTCGGAGCGGCGCACTAGCTGTCGATTCCCGGAAGTCGAGCGAGCAGATTCCGGCGCGCGGCTAGAATGCGGGCGTGCCGCGTCGATCCCGCAGCTTCGCACCGATCGCACAGGTACTGCGCTGGACCGCGGCCCTGCGCGGCGGCGTGGATCTCGATTTCGGCGAAGCGGTGGCGCGGGTCGAGGTCGCGCGCGACGGCGCCGTGCGCGTGCGCGCCGCGACCGGACACGCATTGCCGCCCGACCCCTCGGACGCGCTCGGTCGCGAACCGTGGCGCGCGTCGAACGCGGAACCCTTCGCGCTCGACGCAGGGCGCGAAGCTCCTGGCCCGCTGAATCATCAAGCAGGGCGCGAAGCGCCTGGCCCGCTCGGTCAGCAGAGTGCCGGCGTGGCGCTCGCGTTCGACGGGGCCGACGGGGCCGCGCGCGTCGAGATCGACGAGCGCCCGTTCGCGGTGCGCGTCTTCGACCGCAGTGGCCGCGAGATCGCGCACCTGCTCGACTTCGCGTTCGCACCGGACGGCGCCGGCCGCGTCGCGCTGCGCGCTGCACCGGGCGAACGCTGGTTCGGACTCGGCGGCAAGACGGGCGCGCTCGACCGCCGCGGCCGCAGCTTCACGCTGCGCAACCGCGACCATCCCGTCGCCGAGCGCGCCGACCCGCTCTATCACTCGATCCCGTTCTTGCTGCGGCTCGCGACCAGCGAAGGCGAAGCCGCGCGCGCCGACGGGGTTCTGCTCGACGGCTGCGCGCCGTCGCACTTCGACGTAGCGGCGCAGGACCGGCTGCGCGTCATGGCAACCGCACAGGCTGGTGGGTTGGACTTGACGATCTTCCCCGGGCCCACGCCCGACGACGTAGTTCGCCGCTACACCGCGCGCACCGGCCGCATCTCGCGCCCGCCGCTCTGGGCCCTCGGGCATCACCAGTCGCGCTGGGGCTATCGCAGCGCACGTGACGTGCGCCGCGTCGCGCGCGAAGCGCGCCGCCGCCGCATTCCCACTGACGCGATCCACCTCGACATCGACTACATGGACGCCTACCGCGTTTTCAGCTGGCATCCGCGCCGCTTCCCGGATCCGCGTGGCCTGTTGAACGAGCTGCGCGAGGCGGGCTTCCGCGTCGTCACGATCATCGATCCGGGCGTGAAGGTGGACGAGTCGTGGGCCGTACATCGCGACGGTGAAGCGCGCGACGTCTTTCTGCGTCGCCGCGACGGATCGTCGTACTCGCTGAAGGTATGGCCGAAGGATGCGTCGCTGCCGGACTTCGGTCGCCCCGAGGTGCGCGCGTGGTGGGGCGCGCAGCACGAGTCGCTGGTCGACGCGGGCGTCGCAGGCATCTGGAACGACATGAACGAGCCCGCCGGCTGGAAACGCGAAGTGCGCGCCGGCCGGCTGATCGTGCCGCTGCAAGCACAAGATCTGGGCGACGTGGTCGCGAGCGACCCGGCGGATCCGAAGCGCCGCGTGCCGCACGAGTCGGTGCGCAACGCGTACGGGCATCTCGAATGTCGCGCGACGCACGAAGCGCTGCTGCGACTCGACCCCCAGCGGCGCCCGTTCGTGCTGTCGCGCTCGGGGCTCGCGGGCATCCAGCGCTACGCCGCTCTCTGGACCGGCGACACGACGAGCAGCTGGCCGCAGCTCGCGCTCTCGGTGCGGATGCTGCTCGGGCTCTCGGTTTCGGGCGTGCCATTCTGCGGCGCCGACATCGGCGGCTTTGCGGGCTGGTGCAGTCCCGAACTATTTGCGCGCTGGATGCAGATAGGATCGCTCTATCCGTTCGCGCGCACGCACTCGATGTGGTTGAAACATCGCCAGGAGCCGTGGCGCTTCGGCAAGCGCGTCGAGGCCATCGCGCGCGCAGCGCTCGAACTTCGCATGCGTCTGCTCCCCTACATTTATGGGCTCTTCTGCGAAGCCGAAGCCACGGGCGCGCCGATCTGGCGACCGCTGTTCTGGCACGACCCGGACGACGAGCGCGCCGCCGCGATCGACGACCAGCTGATGCTCGGTCGCGACCTGCTCATTGCGCCGGTGCTCGAGCGCGGCGCCACAGAGCGCGAGGTCTATCTGCCCGCCGGCGTGTGGACCGCGATCGACGACGACGCGCGCTACATCGGACCGCGCACGGTGCGCGTCGCAGCGCCGCTCGAACGCATCCCGATCTTCGCGCGAGGCGGTTCGGTAGTGCCGATGCAAAGCGCGGTGCGCCATGTCGGCGAAATCCCCGAAGAGCCGCTCGTACTCGAGGTGTATCCCGGGGGCGATGCGTCGACGGTCGTGATCGAAGACGACGGCGAGTCGCCCGCGTATCGCGGCGGCATCGAGGCGCGCACGCCGGTGCGGTTGCGCAGTCGCGCGGGGGGGCGCTTGCGGCTCGAAGTCGGCGGTCGCGAGGGTGAGTTTGCGATCAGCGCACGCACGGTTCGCGTCGCGGTGCACGGTTGCCCGCCGCCGAGTTCCGTGTGGGTCGACGCGGTGCGGCTGCCCGTCGCGGGTCGCACGGATGCAGCAGTCGCTGCGACCTGGCACTGGGAGGGCGGCGTCCTCCATGTGCGCTGGACCGACTCAGGCTCCGCCCGCTCGCTCGAGGTGGATCCGGCGCCGTGAGCGACCGAGATCCCGATCCGGCCCGAGCCGGGGCCGGGCGTCAAGTTATTGCGGCGTCAAGTTGTTTCGAAAACCTGACAAGACAACAACCTGACGCCCGGCCCCGTTTACCAACGATGCGGCAGGGGGTGACCGATGCGCTCGAGGAAAATCTCGAGGAAGCGGTAGGTGAGGCCCCACACGACGTGGCGATCGGGCTCGCCCACCAGAATGCCCGGGTAACCGCCGATCGGGGTCGGATACTCGACGCCGTGGCGAGGATCGACGAGTCGGGTGAGCGGCACCCAGAGCGTCGTCGCGACCTCGTAGTTCTGCACCAGCGGACCGTGTTCCTTCAGGTGGTAGACCCACGCAGAGATCACCAACTGGAGCGGATGGCCGGCATGGCGCCCTTCGAGGTCGTCGAGGCGACCGAGCAGTTCGGCGCCCGCAAGCGGGAGCCCGACCTCCTCCATCGTCTCGCGTTCGGCGGCAGCGCGCGTATCCGCATCCGCGGCATCCACGCGACCACCCGGGAACGCCATGTGTCCCGACCACGGGTCCTCGGGATGACGCGCGCGTTCGATCAGCAGCACTTCGGGTCCGGCAGCGGCGTCGCGCAACACGACCGCGACCGCCGCCCGCGGACGCGCCGGGTCGTCGACCACCGTGGCCTGGTAGTCGGCGAGTGCGCGGCGTACCGCATCGACGGCAATCACCGCGCCGGCTCCGCGATCCAGAGGCGCTTGCGCGGGTAGTCGATGCGCAGCACGAAGCGCTTCAGCAGATCGACGCCAAGCAGCGCCTCGCTGCGCGCGCCGGCGCCCTGCGCGCCGTGCTCCGCGACGAGCATCGGCACGTCGCTCTCGGCGAAGGGACCGATCTGGAAGCGCTCGGCTGTGACCGCTTCGAGGCGACCCGCACCGGGCGCCGATTCCAGTGTCGCGGTGACTTCCGGATTGGGCGTCAGCGACGCCTCGGGCGCCCAACCGCCGGCCAGCAGCAGCGTACCGGGGGCACCCGTCGTGATCGCCGCGGGAATGCGCGCAGCCCCAACCTCGATCTCGACGATCGGCCGGTTGCCGGCCAGTCGGATCGGCACTACGGCCTGGTTCGCTGCCTCCGCGTGCTCGGGCACCGCGAAGCGCTTCGGGTCGAGGAAGCGCACGCGGCGGCCGGGGAAGTCGATCTCCAGCACGAACGACGAGAGAAAGCGCGCGCCGAGCACGGCCCATTCTCCGCCCGCACCCTCAGCAGTGTCGCCGCGGCGCGTGTCGACGGAAATCTCGACGTCGCGGTCGAGCCGCGTCGCGCGCCGGTAGGGCGTCTGCTTGCTGCGCCGCAAGCTGATCCCGAGCGCCTGGGCCGCGCGCGGCGTCGCGAAGCTCTCGGGCGAACCCGTGTCGAGCAGCAGCGGCAGGGGCCGCGCGCCGGGTGGCGCGAGATCGATGCGGACTTCGTTCTCGCCGCCGCGCTCCGTCGCCGGGAGAAACGGGAGGTCGGCGAGAACGGCTTCGCTCGGCGGCTCGGCGGCCCGCGGCGTCGTGGGGATCAGGAGCGCGGCGAGTGCGAGCGCCGCCAGACGCTTCACGGCGTTGCGACCGTGCGTGGCGCGACTGCCGTCTGCGTGCAAGCGAGCTGGACCACGACGAGTCGCTCGTGCACGCCGTCGTCGTCGCGGCGGCGCTGCCCGAGCACGAAGCCGCTCCCGTCCGGCTCGATCGCGATGCCGGTCGGCTCGCCCCAGCTGGCGACCTCGCCGGGGAGGTCGAGCGCCGCCGTGTCGACGAGCTGTGACGTCGCGCCGCTGCGGACGCCGGTCTCGCGGCGCAGCGGCTCGTGATCGCGCCGCGCATTCGCGAGCGGCGCGAGCGCAAAGCCGAGCGAACGCGGCAAGGCGCCCAACCAGTGCAGCGGTCGCGTGGTGGCGAAATCGAGCCAAGCGCCGTCCGCGTCGAAGGAGCCGGCGAGCGCGGCGTCGGTGCTGAGCAATTTGCGATCGAAGCGGGTCGGATCGACGGCTTCCATCGCGAGCGGCGCAAACGGATTGCCGCGCGCGACGAGCAGCGCGCGGCCGTCGGGACTCCACGCGACGGGCGCGATCCACTGCGCGCCGCCGTTCGCGAGAACGCCCGGCGTCCCGAGCAGCAGCCCGCCGTGACCCGAACGGATCGACGCGGCGACGACGTCGTAGCGGCCCGCGAGGCGTCGCGACCAGGTGACCATCATCGGACCGGGACCGAAGATGGGCGACTCATCGGGTCCGACCGTGAAGCTGAGCCGCCGGCCGGGATCGGGCTTGTCGGCGCGCTGCGCAGCGGCGAGATACAGATCTGTGTCGTCTGGATGGCGCCAGGTGGCGTGCCGATCGGACTGGAAGACGAGCGAGACGCCGCTCGGAGAAAGCGAGGGGTGCACGTTGTTGCCGAGGTCGCCGCAAGTCCAACAGACCACCTTGCCCGTCGCTCGATCGAGGCGATGGATCTGACGGCGCCCCCCGTCGGTGTCCGAAGCTGCGTCGAACCAGAGCTGCGCGCCGTCGGGCGACAATGCCGGGTGTGCGCCGCGCTGTTGCGTAACCGAGACGATGCGCGGCGCGGTGCTGCACGCGGGCAGCGGGCGCGTCACCACCTCGGCGTCGATCGCGTAGAGCGCCGCCGAGAAGCGGGAACTCGGCTCGGGCTCGACGGCAAAGAGCGCCGCGCAGGTGGCGGCCAGCGCGAACACGCCTGCGCTCGCGACGAGGAGGGACGCCGCAGCGCGCAGCTGCCAACGCACGAACCCACCGGCCGGTCCAAGCGCGCGCGTCGCGACGAATAGCGCGCCCGCGAGCATCCCGACGACGAGCGCCACGTACAGCCACGGCCCCGGCGACCACGCGAAGAACACGGCGACCGCGGCGGGCACGGCGGCCCAGCCGAAACTCGTGGCCGCGGCGAGATGGCGACCGCGCTCGAACTCGTCGTCGTGCCCGCGCGCGAGTAGCGACACGACGACCGCGAGCAGCACGCCACCGCCGAGGGCGCCCCAGACCAGGTGCAGCGGTGCGGGGTCGCGCAGCGCTGCCAACGCGATCGCGCCGCCAACCGGAACTCCCGATACGAACGCCCAAAGCCGCCAGAGCAATCGCGTCCCCCGCACGTCACATCGATCCGAAAAGGGCCGCAAATCTTACCACCACCCCCCCGACTTGCTTTGGGGACGTTCCTGAAGCCAAACCGGGCAACAGAGCAGGAACGTCCCCAAAGCAACAAGCGCTACGTTGCGGCGCGATGGCGGTCGTCTCTGAGTTGCCGGCGCAGGTGCGCGATTTGTTTGCGCTCGCGCGACGCGACCGGCGCGCGGCGGAGAATGCGATCGGGGCGCTCCCGGTCGACGAGCAGGTCGCGCTGATCTGCCAGACGCCGGTTTCGCGACGCGCCGAACTGCTCGAGTTGGTGCCCGAACCGGAGCGCGTCGTGCCCGCGCTGCCCGAAGCCGAGCTGGTCTTCACGGTAAAAGGAATCGGGCGCGCCGACACCGCCTGGCTGCTCGCCCACGCGACCAACGACCAGCTCGTCGCCTGCGTCGACCTCGATGCCTGGCAGGACCTCACGCCCGATCGCGAAGCGCTCGCCGAGTGGATCGCGACCTTCGGCGAGGCCGACGACGACACGTTGGTGCGTGGCGTCCAGGCTCTCGATCCCGAATTGATCATGCTCTGGCTCCACGACCGCACCGAAGTGACGATGAAGCCGAACGACAGCGATGGCGGCCAAAGCTGGTCGCCACCGGGTGGTGGCAGCACGATCGACGGCGTCTTCTACCTGGTCGCGAAGCGCTCGAACGACGATCTCGACGTCGCGATCCGTCTGCTCACGCTGCTCTTCGAGAGCGACTACTGGTTCTACTTCCGCATGCTGCAAGCCGTCGCGTGGGAGCTGCCCACCGAGAACGAGGAGTGGGCGCTGCGCTGGCGCGCGGGTCGCCTGCAGGATCTCGGTTTCCCGACCTGGGAGGAAGCGATGGCGATCTACGCCCAACCGCGACGAGACGAACTCGAGCGACTGCCCGACGCCGCGCCGAAGGTCGGTGAGTGGCATCTCCCGGTGCTGATGCCCGAGCTGCCGGCCGTGGCCAACGCCCAGCTCTCGCTGTTTCGCGCCGCGGCGGCGCTCGACGACGAAGAGCGCCGCGCCTTCGCGTACGCCTTCCTCGCACTCGCGAACCAGGTGGCGGTCGCCGACAAGCTTCCGCTCGGCGACGTCGAGTCGATCCCGAAGGCGATCGAGAAAGCCTCCCAGGTCGCGAGTCGCGGACTCGATTGGCTGGCCGCGCGCTTCGAAGTCGAACCCGCCCGCGTGCTGCGCCGCGCCCCGCTCGTGCGGCTCTTCCGCATCGGGGTACACCTTGACCGCTCCGAGACCGCTTCGTAGGCTCGCCTTCGCGCGTCCACGGCTTCGTGAGCGAGGGGGGACCGGTGATGGGCAAGGTGAGGATTGCGATCGCAGGCGTTGGCAACTGCGCCAGCTCGCTGCTCCAGGGCATCGACTACTACCGGAACGTTCCGCGCGAGCAGCACGAGGCATGGGGTCTGATGCACCTCGACATGGGCGGCTACCGGCCCGGCGACGTCGAGGTGGTGGCCGCCTTCGACGTCGACGCGCGCAAGGTTGGCCGGCCGCTGCACGAGGCCGCCTTCGCGGCGCCCAACTGCACGACGGTGATCAACGACCACATCGCCAAGTCCGAGGTCATGGTGCAGATGGGCCCGGTTCACGACGGCGTGGCCGATCACATGGCCGACTACCCGCCCGAGCGCTCGTTCCGCGTGGCGGACGAACGACCGGTGGACGTAATGAAGCTGTTGCGCGAGTGCGGCGCCGAGATCCTCGTGTCGTACCTGCCGGTCGGATCGCAGAAGGCCGCGCAGGCGTACGCCGAAGCGTGCCTCGAAACGGGCGTGTCGCTCGTCAACTGCATCCCCGTCTTCATCGTGTCCGATCCGATGTGGGGCGAGCGCTTCCGGCAAGCAGGGATTCCCTGCGCGGGCGACGACATCAAGTCGCAGTTCGGCGCCACCATCCTGCACCGTGCGGTAGTGCGCCTGCTCGCCGACCGCGGCGTGAAGGTCGAGCGCACCTATCAGCTGAACACCGGCGGCAACACCGACTTCCTGAACATGCTGTCGCGCCACCGGCTGGCGTCGAAGAAGATTTCGAAGACGGAAGCGGTGACGTCACAGATTCCATACGAGATCGGCGCCGACAACGTGCACATCGGCCCTTCCGACTACGTGCCCTGGCAGAACGACAACAAGATCTGTTTCCTGCGCGTCGAGGGGCGCGGCTTCGGCGGCGCGCCGATCGAGCTGGAAGCGCGCCTCTCGGTGCAGGATTCGCCGAACTCGGCCGGCATCGTGATCGACGTGGTGCGCTACGTGAAGGTCGCACGCGAGCGCGGCGTCGCGGGACCGCTGCTGCCGATCTCGGCGTACACGATGAAGCACCCGCCGGTGCAGATGCGCGACGTCGACGCCGCGCGCCAGATCGAAGTGTTCCTGGAGAAGAGCTCGGGAGATGACAGCGGCTAACACATGAGAACAGAGGGCTACGCTGAGTCCGATCGCCTCTGCGTGCTTCTCGCCGTCCACACGGGCGCTGGCGAGTCGGTGTCGCTGTTCGGCCTCGCTCCCGTCGAGCGTACGGCGCTCGCGTTCGCGCGCTCGGGTGTCCGGCGCTTCCTGCTAGCGGGCGACGCCGACGCGATTGCCGCGGCTGAGCGCACGCTGCGACAAGGCGCGTGTCGCGCGCTGCGCGTGCGCAGCGTCGCGTCGCTCGCGCCTGCCATCGGCGATGAGCCCTGCTTCCTCGCCCGCACCGATTGCCACTACGACCGCCAGCTCGTGGCGCGCTTCGTCGAGGAGAATCGCGGCGCAGTCGACTCCGTGGTTGCCGTCGACTTCCGCCCCGAGGCGAACCAACGCGGCTTTGGGCTGCCGCGCGTCGCAGTGTGGAGTCGCGACGACGCGCGCGCCCGCGTGCAGCGCGTTGCGCGCGAACTGGTCGGTGCCGACGGCGTGCTGATCGGCCTCGCGGTAGCGACACCGGTTTGGGCGCGCGCGGCCGATGCGGAAGGCAACGCCGAGCGAGCCTTCCTGCATGCGCTCGGCGCGCTCGGGGTGCGCGAACCTGTCGCGACCTGGCCGGTGCTGGAGCGCTGGCAGAGTGTGCGCCGCGCCGAGGACCTGCCGCGCGCGCGTCGCGAAGTGCTGGCCGGTGCCGCGCGCGTGGGCGACGGCGTGATCGCGCGCTATCTGAATCGCCCGATCTCCTTGCGCATCACCGAGCGATTGATCGCGCGGCCCGTGAAACCCTGGCAGGTGAGCGTCGCGACTTTCGTGATGACGCTCGCCGCGGGGCTCTCGTTCGCGATCGGTCACGCGACGACCGGTGGACTGCTCGCCCAGTGCGCCTCGGTCCTCGATGGCGTCGACGGCGAGCTGGCGCGCGTGCGCTACCAGGACTCGGCGTTCGGCGGTCTCTACGACGCGCTCCTCGATCGTGTCGGCGAGGCCGCCGTGATCGGAGGCATGACGCTCTACGCCTGGCTGATGGGGGCCGGAGCCCTCGCGGTAGCGCTCGGATTCGCGGCGCTGGCGGGCAACAGCTTGTCGATGCTCGTGAAGGAGAAGTATGGCACGCAGTTCCAGCGACCCTGGGCGACCGAGCGCGAGGGTCGCTGGCGCTGGCTGCTGCTCGGCCGCGACGGACGCCTCTTCCTCACGCTCATCGCCGGGCTCACCGGACAGGTCGAGCTGGTGCTTGCCTACATTGCGGTGGGCACCCACGTGTATGCCGGGGCGCGCATCGTGCGGATCCGCGCCGAGGCGGCGCGCGCCTAGCCTCGAACCTGCATCGGGCTAGGCTGGCGTTCCAACGAGGAGGGCAACTCCGTGCTCGGCGAGTTCCGGGAGTTCATCCAGCGCGGCAACGTCATCGACATGGCGGTGGGGGTCATCATCGGCGGCGCCTTCGGGAGGATCGTCTCGTCGATCGTCGGCGACGTGCTGATGCCGCCGATAGGGCTTGCGACGGGCGGCGTCGATTTCAAGAGCTTGAAGCTCGCCATCGGCGGCACGCCGGAAGCGCCCGTCACGATCAACTACGGCGTGTTCCTGCAGACGACGATCGACTTCCTGATCATCGCGTTCTGCGTGTTCCTGCTGGTGAAGGCGGTGAACAAGCTGAAGAAGCCGGCCCCGGCGGCGGCGCCGCCCGGACCGAGCGCGGAAGAGAAGTTGCTCAGCGAGATCCGCGATCTCCTGAAGAAGGCGTGATCGAAACGGTGTTGCACGGGGGCCGTGTTGGTCGCCCGCGCAGAAGAGGGGGAGCATCATGAAGCGAATCGCAATTGCAATCGTCGCGTCGCTGGCCTTGCTTGCGGCATGCAGCGAGCAGGCGCCCACCGCAGCCGACAAAGCGGCGGAGGCGGTGAAGTCCGCAGGGGAAGCTGCGAAGATCGCGACCGAAGACGCCAAGGCGGCCGCGGCCAAAGCGGCCAAAGCAGTGAAGCAGGCGGCCGACAGCGCCGCGCAAACGGCGGCCGATGCGGCCAAGCGCAGCGAAGAGATCGTGAAGGAGGAGGCGGCGAACGCGGGCGACAACATCAACAAGGCCGCCGAGAACACCAAGGAAATGGCGAAGGACGCCGTCGATGCCACCAAGGACGCGCCGAAAAATGCGGCGGATGCCACCGAGAAGTCCGTCACGCCCTGACGGTCTGACGCAGCAGCCGAAGCGGCGGCCGAGGTAGGACATGCTCGACTACGAAAAGCTCGGCGCGTTCTACCTGGGCCGCCGCTACGACCTCGCCGCCAATCGCGTCGCGTCGGACGAGCCGCTGCTCTACGACGCGAAGGACCTCTGCACCCACGCCGTCATCGTCGGCATGACGGGCAGCGGCAAGACGGGGTTGGCCGTCGCGCTGCTCGAAGAAGCGGCGATCGACGGAATTCCCGTCATCGCGATCGACCCGAAGGGCGATCTCGGCAATCTGCTGCTCACGTTCCCGTCGCTCGACGCAGCCTCGTTTCGGCCCTGGATCGACGAAGCCGAAGCCGCGCGCCACGGCCACACGCCCGACGCGGAGGCGCAGTCGGTCGCGGATCGCTGGCGTGCCGGGCTCGCCGAGTGGGGCCAGCCGCCCGAGCGCATCGCGCGCTTCGCGGCGGCGGCGGACCGCGCGATCTACACGCCAGGCTCGCGGGCCGGAAGGCCGCTCGCGCTGCTGCGCTCGCTCGGCGCGCCGGCGGCAGCCGTGGTCGCAGACGAGGAGGCCTTGCGCGAGCGGGTCCAGAGCACGGCATCGGGCCTGTTCGGTCTGCTCGGCATCGACGCGGATCCCCTGCGCAGCCGCGAACACATTCTCGTCGCGACCCTGCTCGATCGCGCCTGGCGCGACGGCGAGGACTTCGATCTCGCCAGGCTGATCGCGTCGGTCCAGAAGCCGCCACTCGAGCGCGTCGGCGTGCTCGACCTCGAATCGTTCTTTCCCGCGAAGGAGCGCGCCCAGCTCGCGCTGGCACTGAACAACCTCGCAGCCTCGCCGACCTTCGCAGCATGGAACGAGGGCGAGCCGCTCGACGCCGCGCGGCTGCTCTACACGGAGGACGGCCGGCCGCGGCTCTCGATCCTCTCGATCGCCCACCTCTCCGACGCCGAGCGCATGTTCGTGGTGACGCTGGTGCTATCCGAGCTGGTGTCCTGGATGCGGGCGCAGTCGGGCACATCGTCGCTGCGCGCACTGCTCTACATGGACGAGGTGTTCGGTTTCTTCCCGCCGGTTGCGAACCCGCCGGCGAAGACGCCGATGCTGACGTTGCTGAAGCAGGCGCGCGCCTACGGGCTCGGCGTCGTGCTCGCGACGCAGAATCCCGTAGACCTCGACTACAAGGGTCTCTCGAACGCCGGCACCTGGTTCCTGGGTCGGCTCTCGACCGAACGCGACAAGGCGCGCGTGATCGAGGGGCTCGAAGGCGTCGCCGCCGGCGCGGGATTCGACCGCGCATCGCTCGACGCGACGCTGTCGGCGTTGCCCCCGCGCACCTTCCTGCTGCGCAACGTACACGAGGACGAGCCGGTCGTGTTCCAGTCGCGCTGGGCGCTCTCGTACCTCGCGGGCCCGCTCACGCGCGAGCAGATCCGCAAACTCGCGCCCAGTGCCGACGAGGCTTCGCAAGCGAACGTCGCGAGTGCGCAGCGAGCCGCAGGCGAGCGAAGTCCTCGAGAAGCGGTCGTGTCCGCAACCACGGCTAGCGCGTCAGCAACGACTCGTCCGACCACCCCCGCCGGCATCTCCGAACGATTCCTTCCCGTCGAAAAGCTCCCGGCTGCTTCAGAGCACCTCCTCTACCGACCGGCTCTACTCGGTGTCGCCTCGCTGCACTACGCACTCGCGAAGGCCGACGTCGATTGCTGGGAGAAGGCGGCCTGGCTCGCACCGCTCGACGCCCCGAGCGCTGCAACGCCCTGGGAAGCCGGTCGCGAGATCGGTCGCGCCGCGCCGGATCTCGACGCGGCGTCCGTCGCCAGCGCGCGCTTCGCCGAGCTG
>Ga0315276_10004954_pt1 | contig 12256 bp, 12 predicted proteins | sample YL17G05_0_MG_FD_204542 | JGI IMG/M metagenome (GOLD analysis project Ga0315276, IMG submission 204542) | Sediment microbial communities from Yellowstone Lake, YNP, Wyoming, USA - YL17G05_0 | ecosystem: Environmental > Aquatic > Freshwater > Lake > Sediment | place: USA: Wyoming | collected... | reverse complement strand
GGCAAGAGTCCAGCCACCCATCAAGGAGTTGTTCTACACGTCGATCACATAATGCCTTGGTCCAAGGGGGGCAAGACTGTCATAGAGAATCTTCAGACATTGTGCTCCAACTGTAACTTGGGTAAAGGGAATATGTTATGAAAACTTTGCCCAATTTTGAATTTGAGAACTGGGCTGTTATCGCCCTCGGCGGCGTGCCGAATGTCGCTAAGGTCGGCGATATGGGTATTGATGGCCGTATTTATCCTGTCTCTGCCGTGCCTAAGAAAACCAAAGGCGAACTCGATTTTATGGATGTCTGGTATCCCATACAAGTCAAACAGAAAGACAAGGTCGGCAGACCTGATATCGATTCCTTCGAAGCGGTTATGACGCGCGAAGACAGAACAAAGGGGTTCTTTGTTGCGTTCGACTACTCATCCGATGCTATGAGCGAGATACAGGCCTTTTTCAAGAAGTCCGGCAAGAGTATCATCGCCCTTACCGTCAAAGACATCCTCGAAGAACAAATCGCCTACAAACTGGCATAAGAAAACAGGAGATATATTTGAATGCCTGCCCACGATGAAATCATCATTATTAAGGAATCGGTCAAGAGGTAGTAAATGAATACAATAATAAATATAGTTGAACTGCTTAATCGAAATCAAGGAGCTCTAATGCTTCTCTTGACTTTCATTTATGTTATTGCAACGCTAGTAATTGTTAAATACACAAGGAAATCAAACGAACTTGCAAGGCAGGCCCTAATACAATCGATGGAATTCGAAAAACAGCGGAATCGCCCTTACGTGATTTTTGACCTGCTTTTAAAAGAAAGAGTTTTCTACGCTGTAGTAAAAAATACTGGAAAACAATCAGCCTATGATATCAAAATCACTACGGAGCCAGAGATTATTCGCGACGTAGAAAGTGCGAAGAAAATATCATTCATCGAAAAAGGAATTACGTTCCTTGCACCTAATGGAGAGATAGATGATTTCATCGATGTGTCTCCAAGTTTCTTAAAAAAGCATCCTGCAACCACATTCAGCGTTGAAGTTTCTTATAAGGATTGCAATGGTGAGCTTTATCAGGAAAAATCCAATATCTCTACCGCTTTTCAGAATCGGATGTCTATCACTCGTTCGGACAGTCCTGTCGAAAATATCGAAAGACATCTCAGAGATATAGCAAATGATATTAGAGTAATCGCTTCTCGCAAATGAGATGTAATAGTCACTACTTCGCCTGCTGAACAATTTTGCTTTCGCGTAGCGTCTCGGTTTTACAACTTCAAAATTTCCCGAGTATATGGCAATTTTTCAATCAAAAGCGTGGGGGGGATACGTGGTAAATACGGTGTGGTAAATACGGTGTGATAAATACGGGGAACGTGAATTTGTTAATTCTTTTCCCTGCAACAAGTTAAGTCAAGATTTCAATCAAAAGCGTTGGTAGTTTTTGACAAATCCTGAAATTTTGTAAATTTTTTTTATTCCTTCAGCCACAACGACTTAACAAAAATCACACTCCCAAAAAATACGGAATTTTCGCATCAAACGCGCATGTTCGTCCTAATTATAGAGAGAGCAATAGTCTGGCTTGTCCGCCATAGCCTTGGCGACGGCGGATTCTCAAAGTGAAAACTATCTAAAGGAACTAGTAATGAGCGGTTTCCAATAACCAATTGATACTGTTTATAATTTATTTCTTTGTGTTCTCTGCACTTTCTGTGGCTGATATGAAGATTTTCTGCGCAGAAGGAAAATTTCAACCAAAATGAATATAAAATATGCAAAACAAACCCAAATCCCGAAATGCCAAAAATTGTTGTAACTTTAGCTGTGACAATGACTACGAACAAAAAACTCCGAACTATGAACTCTTTAAAACAAACCCAAACAAAGCCAAACCAAACCCAATTTTATCTTGCCAACGGGGGGTGCAAAGCCAAAACAAAGCCAATGAACCAATTAACTAATTCACCAATTAACTATTTAACTTTTTTATACGCTGCCATCGCGGCATCTAAGACTGTTTTCACGGCCACTTTGTGCTTTTCCGCAGCGGAAATGCAGTCTGAAAACTCCGGCTTGGCGTTCACAATCTTCCCGCCCAATGAGCCGGTCTTTATTCTTATTTCGCCGAATTCGGTCTGGACGGCAACAAACTGTCTGGCTAATTTGCTTCTTTGCAGAATCTGCCTTCTGATGCCGAAGGTAAGTCCTTCTTCGAAAATGATTTGCTCCAATTGCTGAATGTCTTCGATTTTGCATATAACTGATATTTGCTCGGCAGGCCGGCCGTGTTTCATATAAATCGGCGTGGTAAAAACATCCAATGCCCCCCTGCTGAACAGCTTCTTCGTTACGGAGCCGACTAATTCTCCGCTGGCATCATCGATATTAGTTTCGAGCAGACAGACGGAATCGGCATTCGCTTCCGCATCATCAACAGTTTGGCCGAGAATCAAGCGGAGGACGTTGGGGAATTTTTCCGATTCGAGCGAACCAGCCCCATATCCGATTGCCTCGATTTTCATAGCCGGCAGAGGGCAAAAACAGTCAACCACAGTTGTCAGAATCGCCGCTGCGGTGGGAGTCAGCAGCTCACACTGTCCCGGCCCGCCGACAATTGGAACACCTTTGAGCAGTTCTGTTGTTGCAGGCGCGGGGACCGGCAGCAACTGGTGAGCACATTCGATTGTGCCGCCGCCGACGCTCAAGGTTGAGCAGTATATCTTATCAAGGCCCAATGCCTGGAAACCAATAGATGCAGAGACAATATCGACAATTGAATCGATAGCCCCTACCTCGTGAAAGTGAATCTCGTTGAGGTCTTTGCCGTGAACGGCCCCCTCGGCTTGGGCGATTTTTTCAAAAACGGCAATTGCCGTTTTTTTGGCCTGTTCGCTTATTTTGCTTTGAGTGATGATTTCGGTTATATCTTTTAGATTTCGATGCTTATGTTCTTTTTGCACAACAGGCAGAAAGCTAAGCGCCCGTAAGCCCGCACGCTTGGTTTCGGTTATTTTTATATCGAGATTTTTCAGGCCGAGGGTTGCGAGTTGAGCTTTCAGGAATTCGGCATCGAGCCCGGCGTCGAGCATCGCAGCGACAATCATATCGCCGGCGGCACCGGAAAAACAATCAAAATAGGCTATTTTCATGACTGTAACCCTATAAAAGCAGTAATATTACTGCAATTATGCATGGAAAAGATATTTCTTCAAGTGCAAATACAGAATATGACTTGCAGCGGAGGGTGGTTCTATTTTTCCCTTGACTTGCCACCTGAAAAACTATATAATGATGTGAACAACAAATATTATCAGGAAGGAGGCCAATAATGAAAAACCTAACCTTAATTTTAGTCTGTCTGTTCTTGTTAATCATGCCTGCTCAGGCAGCAGAAAAACAGTCTAAACAACAGCTTAAAGGCAATAGCCAGCAATTAGAAGAGATAGGAAAATACATCACGCGCATGCGCCAGGGAGTAGAAACCTATTACGAAAACCAGCTTATTGAAGTGCAACAGCGAGCACAGGCAGAGATTGCACAGCTTGAAGTTGCCGACAAGTCGGTCTATGCCAGTCTTGTTGAACAGGCGGAAGTGGCTAAAACAGTGCTGTACATCGACGACTATGGATATCGAGCACCATGGTATCTTGAAGCTGAAACGGAAAGAACGCTTCAACTTAAAGATGATTTTGATGGATCATACAGTGTTTTTGAAGACGGCGTCGAAGAGTCGCCTAAGCGGTTTACCATGAGTTCCTCGATAGCCGAGACAGCCGGGACAGCCGATATAGCCGCGATAACCGACGGTGATTCTACCAGTGGTTCTATCAAAGGTTCTATGGGTGGTTCTGTATCCACCCTGGAAGCAAGCTGGATAGATAACGGTGACTTTGCAGGTGCCATCAGAAGAGCGCCTGAGCGATTTACGGTGGCACAAAGCCTGATAACTGAAAGGAAGAGCGATATATTGGCGAAGATGGCGTTCGAAACCGCAGACCTTGAAAGGCAAAAAAACTATGCCTTAACTGTTACCTTGCCGGAGCTTGAAAAACAACTGAAGCAGGACATGCTAAAACCTGAACCTAAGCTGACGCGCGGGCTAGTAACCGGGATAGTCTATTCCGCAGATAAGCCTTCCGCTGTTATTGACCGCAAAATAGTCCACGATGGGGACGTAATGTACGGCACCACGGTCGTCAAAATATATCAAGACAGCGTTAAGTTCAGCAAGAAAAGCAGGAACTGGGAGCAAAAAGTACAAGAGCCCCCAAAATCTTATTGGTAGCAGCCGACCTGTCGGTAAAATCAACATTGTAAAAATAACCCCCTAACGACCTTAATGTTAGGGGGTTAAATATTGGATTGCATTTAAGATGTGCCCCCCTACCGCATAAAAGAGAGCCGATTCTTTTCAGGTATTGCGGAAAAAGTACGATAAGGTATATTAGGTACTATGGAGAGAAAATATTTTACAACAAAGGGAAGCGTTTATATCCAGTCAATCAGGAGAAGGAAGGAACTCTGGATTAAGCAGGAGAGAAACGGGAGAATACAGACACTTGTCGGGGGGATTCATATTTCGAAGAAAAAATTCGGCGAACTTATAAAAGAATATCCATCTTCGTTATTAGATACAACGTACTGCTTCGGATTAGATGTTGAAAGGGAGTTTTTCGAAGACGCCAAAAGGGAGAGATTCGCTGGCAACATAGAAGACGAAGATACTGTAATTTTTTTCCTTATCAAAAAAGGGCCTGACAAATACGGAATAGGATGCAGCAGCTTGGTTACAAGAATAGAAGAAACTGATTAAAAAAAGAGAGACCTGAGCCGCACTTTAATTTTGGTTATGAGGGACGGCCGGTCTCTCTTTTTTTACCGAATCCTAATCACCAATCCTACGAAGCCAAAATTCCCTTAAACCGGTCTCTATTGTAATCTACTCAATTTTCAAAAAGTTGTGCCAAACAAACCAAAAAAACCTTGCTATAAGGAAATCAATAGGTGGTTGCACTTGAAAAGTTTTAAGTTACAATACAGAGGTCGCGTACTTATATTCAGAGGCACTAAATTTAAAGGAGACAGAGATGGCTGAGGAACAGATTGGAACGGTAACGGATTTCTTTGCCAGGCCTGTAGCAGCGGCCATTGTGCTAACAGGAGGTTTGAAGGTGGGAGATAAAATCCACATTAAGGGGCACAGTACCGACGTTGAAGTGATTGTCAGCTCGATGCAGATTGATAATGCGGCTGTTACAGAGGCAAAAGCAGGCGACTCCATCGGAGTGAAGGTCGGCGAGAAGGTAAGAAAACACGATACGGTTTATAAGGTCACCGACTGAAGTGCGAGGCGCTGTCAATGATGGCATAGGTCCCCTGCTGCTGAGCCGAAGTGAGCAGGTTCTCGGGGATAAAGGGGGAGCACTTTTGATTTGAGATTTCCGATTGGGGATGAAAGAGGGGTATGGGTAAGAAAGCGGTTGATGTTGTGCTGCTGCCGGATGGGGCGATGACGGCGAGGGTGATTGAAGCAAACGCTGAATTAGTGAAAAAATTCGGCAAGAAAATAGTGCTGAATAAAAAGAACTGCCTGCCACATATTTCCTTAGCTATGGGATGTATCGATGAGGATGACATTGCCTCCGTTAATAAAATTTTACAGTCAATCGCAAAAGAATGTTCTTTGGGGGATTTGACAATTTCCGGCGTGCAGATCGCAGGAAATTTGGCCGGCGAAAAGGTGTCGGCATTTGAGGTGGGGGAAACAAAAGAGCTTCAATCGCTTCACGAAACGGTAATGGAGAGATTAGAGCCATGTTTAGGCAGAGATGTAACAGCCGATATGATATGTGATGAGGAAGTTGCGGAAACGACGCTATCGTGGATTAAAAACTATCGGGAGAAATCAAGCTTCGGCAGATTCTTCCCCCATATAACAATTGGGTACGGTGATGCGAGCAGGTTGCCAGCATTTCCAATTAAATTTACCACGTCGAGACTTGCTTTGTGTCACCTTGGGAACCACTGCACGTGCAGGAGTGTTCTTGCATCGGTTGAGCTTTAGAGTGTTATCAGGTGTTTTTTTGCTCGAGGAAGGCCTCTAAGATTTCAGCGGCGGCGACGGCGTCGAGCCGCTTTTTCTTTTTCTTTCTTGTAAGTTCGGCAGGAGCTAATTTCCCCTCGGCACCAAAAGTGCTTAATCTCTCATCCTGAAAGTGTATTGGAACCTGCAGATGGTTTTTTAACTGCTCGGCGAACTGAAGGACGCGCTTGGCCTGAAAGCCCTGTGAGTCGTCCATATTCAGAGGCAGGCCGAGGACGACGGCTTCGACATTTTCGCTTCCGACTATATCAGTAATCTTTTTTATCAGGTCTTTTTGACCCTCTATTACGGCCAAAGGGGAAGCGATTGTTTCTGTTGGGTCACAGATGGCCAGGCCGGTGCGTTTATCGCCATAATCTATTGCCAAGTATCGCATGGTTCAGCTATCCACTAAATACTATCGCCTATTCGTTAGGTTATAGGAATTTTTCGCCGGTGTGCTGCTTTATTAACTCGAGCAGCTCCTTTAGTCTTTGAGCCTGATCGATGTGGTATACGAGTGTGGCATCAGGGCTGTGGGCAACGACTATATTTTCCAGGCCGACAGCGGCGATTAGATGTTCCTTGTCTTCGGTAACTACGATGCTGTTTTTGCAGTCAAGAAGCTCGCTCTGAGCTGCTACGACGATGTTGTTATTGCTGTCGGAGGTGATAATATCCGCGAGTGCGGCGAAGGAGCCCATATCGAGCCAGCGGCAATCCAATTTTATTGCGTGGACCCTGTCGGTCTTTTCCATAACGGCGTAGTCGATGCTGATTTTGGGCAATTTAGGGAACCATTCATTGATAGCTGATTGCTGATTTGGGCCGTCCCAGCTAACTCGAATTTTAAGAAGAGGCTCGGCAGCTTCGGGCAAAAACTTTTCAAGATTAGCGAGGATTGTTTTTGCTTTCCAGACGAACATACCTGAATTCCACAGGTAGCAGCCGGTTTTAAAGTATTTATTGGCGGTTTTTTCGTCCGGTTTTTCCTTAAACGCTTCGACGGCGTGTATTGCGTTTTTGCAATGAGGATACTTTTTGGCGTCGGCACATTTTATATAACCAAGCTGGGTGCTGGCGAAGGTCGGCTGTATACCGAAAGTAATCATATCGTCCGGATTTTTATTCACAAAGACCAGGGCGTCTTTAATCGCCTGCTGGAGCACCTGTGGGGGTTCTATCAACTGGTCGGCAGTCACGACAGCCATTGTGGCGTTGGGGTCGTACTTGTTCAGGACGGTTGCGGCTAAACCGATGGCTCCGGCAGTGTCGCGGACAACCGGCTCAGCGATGACGTTATTAGATGGCAGCTCAGGAAGGTCTTCGCGAATGATGTCTGCGTAACCTGCGTTGGTGAAAATGATTATATTTCTCCGGTCAAATACGGGCGAGAGACGCTCGAAACAATGACGAAGGAGCGTTTTGCCATCGAGGATTTTCAAGACCTGTTTCGGGTGTTTTTCGCGGCTGAGAGGCCATAACCTTTTTCCGGTGCCGCCTGCCATTACCACTACATAATCCATTGTCGATGACCTTTCAAGCAAAGAGAAAGAACAATACAGGGACAACGACTGCAACAAAAAATGCCATCGTAACCACCCAGAGCGCACTGGCCAATGGGCCATCCAAATCGAAAACATTGCTCATTGTTACCATAAGAACGGCGCTGGGAGTAGCCGACAAAATTATTATAACCTTTTGAACCGTGCTATTTAAGTTTTGTCCGGCCAGAGTCAGCAGAGCGATAATCAGGATGGCCAAGGCCGGCGTCAGGATAAATTTTATCGCGGAAATCAGAAAATACAAGTTTATATAATTTTTGAGGCGTGACAATTTTACCCGCAGGCCGATTGCGAAGAAGGACAGGCTGGAGGCGACGCAGACCAGGATGTCAATTATATAGAACTTAGTTATAAAGACGGGCTGTTTTACGCCGGCCAAATTCAGGATTATAGCTGCTATTACGGCAGGGATGACGAGCATACGGAAATCCAGCAGGAAATCGAGCTTCAAAGCGGCGGTGCGGTCTTTTGCGCGAAGCTCATGAACCTTCAGGTAGGGCAAGTAAAAAAGATAAAAGGCAGGAACACTAAGCAGGAGATATATGTTTGCCATAGCGAGGCCGTCCATACCAAACAAGACATAACAAACGAAGGCGCCTCCGGTGTATCCGGTATTGCTCAGGCCTGCGGCGAGTATGAGGGTCAATCGAGTTTTTCGGTCGTGTTTGAGGAAATAAAAGAATACTGTTGAAAGAATGGTGATGATAGATACAAGAGCAATGCCGACGATGGGGAGCCAAATGAGCTGTTCGCTGAGCTGCAGCGGCCAGATAGCGAGCAGAGCAATGAGCCAATTGAAACAGACCATGACAGCGGTCATTATTTTTTTTGCGAAATGTTCCGGCACGCCGAACCGACTGCCAGCCAAGAAACCAGCAACCAGCCCCCCTACCAAGACCACCAGCATACTCACAAGGCGCAGACGGGCAATGTGCGTGTCAGATAGACCCGCTAAACAATAGGATGGAAAGAGGTGCATCAAACGAGGAAATCTCCGTCAAGAGCGGTCAGGGGTTTAATTTGCCGTGCTAATTTTTCGAAGCCGGCCTTTCCCATAAGTGCGAAGGTCGCTTCCTTGCCCAGTTCGACAGCAGGCTGGTCGTAGGGGTTGATGCCGAATAGCGCACCTGCAAAAGAAGTCGTTACTTCATACAAATAAATGAACTGGCCGACGGTGTAAGCGTTGACTTGCGGGAAGACGATGGTAATGCAGGGGCGATTGCTTGCCAAGAGAGCATATTCGGTAGCCTTTTTTTCGGCATTGAGCAACTCGCCCATATCCTTCCGAGCGAGGTAGTTGAGATCTTTGGCGGATGCGGACGACATAGGCATTATGAGTTTCCTGCCGTGCTTTTTAACTTCGAGGAAAGTAAAAATTTTGTCGCTGGGACCTTCGCGGTAAAGCTGAACCTGGCTGTGCTGGTCGGTAGCGCCTAACGCTTTTACCGGCGTCGGGCCGATGTGGACTTCGCCGCCTTTAAGGTCGTTAGCTTTTCCAAGACTTTCAGCCCATAGCTGGCGATACCAATCAGCCAAGTCTTTGAGGGCGTAACTGTAAGGGAACATTATGGAGATTTTTTTGCCTTGGTTGTAGCAGTGATAGTTTATCGCGGCGTTGATGGCGGCGGGGTTTTTGTAGAAATCTTCGACGCTGGCTCTTTTGTCCATATCACGTGCGCCTTCGAGGAGCGAATCGATATCAATTCCGCACATCGCTGCGCTGAATAAGCCAACAGCGGAGAGGACACTGAATCTGCCACCGACGCCATCCGGAACTTCGAGCCATTGCAGCTTCAAATCATCGACGATTTTACGAAGCGTGCCCTGTTTAGGGTCGGTGGTTGCGACAATGTGATTCTTCAGGGCTTTTGGTCCGAGCGTATCCTGAAGCATTTTGCGGATGATTGAGAATTGGGCAGCGGTTTCGGCGGTTTGGCCGGATTTGCTGATGACATTAAAGATGGTTTTGTCGAGTTTGTCGCCGGCCCAGTCCAGAAATGAGGCCAATTGCGACGGGTCAATGTTGTCGAATACGAAAAGTCGCGGGCCGGTGCGCTGTGAGTCATCGAGATTGTGCATATAAGGATTTAGAGCGGTCTGCAAAGCGATGTTGCCGAGAGCAGAGCCGCCGATGCCGAGCACAACAAGATTTTCACATTGGTCTTTAAGTTGGGCGGTCAGTTTTTTAACGTGTTGGAAGGTTTTCTTGCTGTAAGGGAGGTCCCTATAAGGGGTCTTCCCTGTTTTTCTTTCCTTGTTCAGCCAAGAGATTAACGGTGAGGTTTTTTCGGAGAGGGTTTTTAGCTGAGCATCGGTGATGCCGTGCTCACCGCCTATGATTTCTGCGGTAACATTTTTGTAGTAGAGTTTAATTTGTAATTCCGGCACAAATGTACTCCCTAATATACTAAACCCATCGACAAAATCGTGGGCTAAATATTATTTGCTTTTGCAAGGTCGGCGTATTTTAGCATAAGCGTCTTTATTTGTCCTGTGTTAAATCTGACAACGACAACGCTGTTTTCACCCATATCGATAAATTCTTTGACGGTGCCGAGGCCGAACAATTTGTGGCGGACCATTTGGCTTGCAGCAAAGTTCAGGTCAATCCGGCCGGTATTGTCATCAGTATCATCATAACAATACTGATTCTCCTGCGGGCGGTCGGTAAAGTCGGTTCCAAGCTCGAAAAGGAACTGCGAAGGGATTGTTCGGAGTTGCTGGCCCCGTATTTTTCGGTATTGAGCATAGCTTATATAAAGACCCGATTTGGCGCGGGTAATGCCGACGAAAAAGAGCCTGCGTTCCTCCTCCATCTCATCTTCATCACCGGCATTACTTCTTTCGTGGGGTAATAGGCCTTCTTCTACGCCGACGATGAAGACATTTTCAAATTCGAGGCCTTTAGCGCAGTGCAAAGTCATAAAAGCGACACAGCCTTTAGAGGTGTCATACGCGTCGGTATCGCTAAAAAGCGATATCTGCTGAAGGTAATCGATCAGTGAGGGGGCTTCGGCTTGCTGGTCGTATCGAGTAGCAGCGTTTATCAGCTCGTTGATATTATCAATAGCATTTTGTCCTTCAAGGCCTGCTTCTCGAAGTGACTTTTCCAAACCAGATTCGGTAAAGATGCGCTCGATGAGCGGTGCAACCTTACCTGTAATATCTTTTTTAAATCCCTCGAGCATATTGGTAAAGGCGGCGATTTTAGTTTTTGCTGCTTCGGGGAGAGAATTGATATGCTCTGCTTTTTTCAAGGTATCGAAAAAGGTGATATTATTCCGATTGGCATAATCACGGATTTTGTCAATTGTGGTTTTTCCTATGCCGCGGGCAGGTGTGTTAATGATGCGCAGCAGGGCAACTTCGTCGTCAGGATTGACAAGGATTTTCAAGTAGGCAAGGATGTCACGGATTTCTTTTCTGCCGTAGAACTCCACGCCGCGAACAATCTGGTATGGTATTTTGTTTCGGATGAACGCTTCTTCGAGCAAGCGGCTCTGGGCATTAACACGATAGAATACGGCTATGTCTTTTAGAGAGGCACCGCCTTCGGCCAGTTCTTTGACCTGCCGGGCGATACCGTCGGCTTCTTCAAGCTCATCCTCAAAGGTGTTTATGGCAACATGTGCAGGCGGCGGTTTTGTGGGGATGAGCGTTTTTTGTTTTCGGTTTCGGTTTTGTGCAATCAACTTGTCGGCCATTTCAAGTATTTCGGGTTTGCTGCGGAAGTTTTCCTCGAGCTTAACGATGGCGGCATCGGGCCAGTCATTTTCGAAGGCCAATATGTTGCGGATGTCTGCGCCGCGCCAGCGGTAGATGGACTGGTCGGGGTCGCCGGTTACACAGATATTGTTGTGCGCCGAAACAAGGGCTTTGGCGATATTATACTGTGCGTGATTAGTGTCCTGGTATTCGTCGATGAGGAGGAATTTGAAGCGGTTTCCGAGTTCAGAACAAACATCGGGACAACTGCGGAGTAAAAGAGCAGTTTTCATCAGTAAGTCATCAAAGTCCAGAGCATTATTTTCGCTTAATATGCTCTGATAGCGGGCATATATTTTGCCTAATGTATTGTGAAGAAAATCGTCGGCCTCTGCTTTGAAAGTATCGATGTCTATGAGTCTATTTTTCAGTTTGGAAATATTTTCGAGCATTCGAGCAGGCGGGAAATTTGCGGTGTCAAGCTCGCAGTTCTGGACGGCCTGCTTAATGCATCTGGTCTGGTCGGCATCGTCATAAATACTGAAATTGGGGTTTATTTGTGCCTTATCGGCATATTTTCGAAGGATTCTTACGCATAAAGAATGAAAGGTGCTGATATAAGCCCCGCCAGAAGCACCGAGGGTAATTGCCCGTTGGCGCATTTCGTCGGCAGCTTTATTGGTGAAAGTTATCGCGCAAATATTGTATGGCTGGATACCTGATTCGATAAGTGCGGCGATTCGGTAAGTGATAACACGTGTTTTGCCACTGCCCGGGCCGGCAAGTACAAGCAACGGCCCTTCAACGTGTAAGACCGCTTTTCTTTGTGAAGGTGTCAGCTGCTGCAAAAGTTCATTATGCATACGAAGAGCGCTTGTTCTCGGTCACAGGTTATTTTGACT
>Ga0315276_10004953_pt1 | contig 12256 bp, 4 predicted proteins | sample YL17G05_0_MG_FD_204542 | JGI IMG/M metagenome (GOLD analysis project Ga0315276, IMG submission 204542) | Sediment microbial communities from Yellowstone Lake, YNP, Wyoming, USA - YL17G05_0 | ecosystem: Environmental > Aquatic > Freshwater > Lake > Sediment | place: USA: Wyoming | collected... | reverse complement strand
TGCTCACGGCCGGCACGTCGTTGTCGGCGATGTAGACTGTGGCGGACGACTGCGTGCCAACCAGGTACTCCGAAGCGTTCGGCGTAATCGTCAGGATCACCGTCTCGAGCAGTTCGTCCTCCAGGTCATCTATGGGCCAGAGTTCGACGGTGGCCGTGGTCGCGCCCGACTGGAACGATACCGACCCGGCGAGCGTCGAGTAGTCCGAGAGGGAGGCCGTGCTGCCGGCGTCCACGGCGTAAATGACCGCCAGCGGGACCGTGAGGTTGCCGACGCGTGTGAAGGTGTAGACGCCCTTGGTGGGTCCGGTTTCGGAGGCATTGGGCTGCGTGGCCTCGATGCTCACTATCGGCGGATCGTTGTCGGCGATGTAGACTGTGGCGGACGACGGGGCGCCGACCAGGTAGACCGAAGCGTTCGGCGTAATCGCCATGATGACCGTCTCGTCCAGTTCGCTGTCCGGGTCGTCCACCGGATTCAGATCCACGGTAGCCGTGTTATGGCCGACCTGGAACGTCACCGACCCGACGGGCGTCTGGTAGTCGGACGGCGAGGCCGTGCTGTTCACGGTGTCCACGGCGCAGTCGACGATCAACGTCACTGTGGTGTCGCCGACGCGCGTGAAGGTGTAAACGCCCTTGGTCGGGCCGGCTTCGGAGGCGTTCTGCGTTGCCCCGATGCTCACGGTCGGCAGGTCATCGTCGGCGATCGCGACAGTGGCGGACGACGGGCTGCCGATCTGGTAGCCCGTGCCCGACGAAACCCGGAGAATGACCGTCTCGGTGGGCTCGTCGTCCAGGTCATTTATGGGAAAGAGGTCCACGGTGGCCGTGGCCTGGTTGGCCAGGAACGACACGGACCCGGCCAGCGACTGGTAGTCGGACGGCGATGCCGTGCTATTGACGGCGTCCACGGCGTAGTTGGCCACCAGCGGCGCCGCCAGGCTGCCGAAGCGTGTGAGCGTGTAAACGCCCTTGGTGGGGCCGGTTTCCGACGCAGCGGGGGTCGTTGCCTGGATCGTCACGGCCGGCGCATCGTTGTCGGCGATGTAGACAGTGGCGGACGACGGGCTGCCGATCTGGTAGCCCGTGCCCGACAAAATCCGCAGGACGACGGTCTCGGCCGGCTCGCTGATGGCGTCGTCCGCCGGGTTGAGATCGACGGTGGCCGTCGCCAGGTCGATCCCCAGTGTCACGGACATCGGCAGCGCATCGTAGTCGGAGGGCGAGGCCGTGCTGCTTGCGTCCACGGTGTAGAGGACCGTCATCGCCGCCAGGAGCGAGCCGTTGCGGGTGATCGTCCAGGTGCCCTTCGTCCGGTTCTGCTCGGCGGCGTTGGGCTGCGTGGCCGCGATGGTCACCACCTGCGTGTTGGTGTGGGCCGTGCCGGCGCTCCGCCGCCCGCTCTCTACCCCGGCATTGTTAACGGCCGAGACCTCGTAGGAGTAGTCGGTGTTGAGGGTCAGGGACCAATCGGTGAACGAGGTAGTCGACGATGCGCCAAGGAGGCCGACGACGCTGTTGTAGACTTTGTAGTAGGCTACGCCGCTCTCGGCGTCGGTCGAGGGCGTCCAACTGATGGTGATCTCGGACTCGCTGGCCCCGACGGCGGAGGCGCTTGCGGGAACGCTCGGCGCGCTGGCGTCGGTATAGGTGTTGGCCCGGCCCGGCGTGCCTGGGGTGATGCTTGCCGCCCAGTTGGCTGAATTGTTGCCGTAGTTGGCCGCGACGAGGCGCCCCAGCGACGAACCGCGTCCGTCCGCCCGCGTCGGCCAGTTGCCGGAAATGTCGTAGGTCACATGGTCCGCGCGATAGTACGGCACGACGGTGGGCGTTTCGGGCTCGGGGCTGCCGGGCCGGCTCAGTTCCAGGGTTTCGCCGGAATTGTCCAGGGCGCCGGTATACGGGCCGTAGATCGTCACCGAAACCGGAACGTCCGGATGCCGCGAGCGGAACAGGGCCGGGTCAATGCCGACCACCAGGGCATACCCGTGTGCCGGGATCACCGCGCCCGTCGGGAAGGCAAAATCGATGCCGTCGGTGAACTTCCACGTGTTGGCCGGGTTCGCGGGGTCGTACAGCGGCACGTCGCCGCCGGTGATGTTGTAGAGTTCGATGAACTCGTCGCGGAAGGTGTAGCGTCCGGTGGCCGGGTCGCGCACGGAGGACGGGTTGTACATGATCTCGTTGATGACCACGGGGCCGACGAGCGGGGCGGCGTTGGCGGCGCCCGACGTCCGGGCGGTGGCGTACACGAAGTCCTTGTCGCCGGTGCTCTTGATGTAGCGGATGAAGGAGACGCCCTGGAGGTCGCCGGAGCCGTAGCCCCGGTCGGAGGCGTCGAATGACTCGTCTTCGCGGTATCCGCCCGGCACCATGTCCGTCGGGTCCGTCAGCGACACCGAGGGCGGCGACGTCAGGATCACCGTGTCTCCCAGTTCGCTGAAGGCGAACTGCCCGCCCATCCAGGAGATGCCCAGGGTATCGTCGGCCGGCACGCGGTACTTGACGGTGACGGCCGCCCCCGGGCCGATGAGGGTGGTCGTGTCGCCGACGAGTTCGGCGGACATCAGGAAATCGTTGTCGGCCGCCGCAAGGTTCAGGCCGCGAATCGCCAGGATGTTCGAGCCGGTTTTGAGGGCGTTCAGGTGCTTCGAGACGTCGATGACTTCAAAGACGACGGCATCGCTGTCGAGGCGCTCCGCCGTTGCGGCGGCATTCCAGGGACGGAGGGCCGGGGCATTGCGGCGGGCGATCTCGACGCCGTTCAGGTAGGCCACGAACCCGTCGTCGTACCGCATTTTGAGGGTCAGCGCATCAATCGCGCCGGCGTCGGCCACGGTGAACGGAATTCGCATGTAGATTGAACTGTTGGCGTTGTACATCGCGGCCTGGACGTCGGTCGAAATGAAGGAATCGAACGTCGTGTCGAGGTCGTAGCCGATGCCGCCCGTGCCGGGGCTCCAGAGGGAGTCGTCGAACACCTTGCCGAAGTTGCCGGTCTCGGTGAGGACGAGGTACCCGTTGGCCGGGACGACGGTGCCGTCCGGAATCCGGTACTTGAACAGATCGTGCTCGGTCTTGTCGGAATCGCTCAGATACCAGCCGCCCAGGTTGATGGCGGTGCTGGTGGTGTTGCGTAGTTCGATCCAGTCGCCCGGCGGTTCGGCGTCCTGATGGGCCACCAGTTCGTTGATGACGATGGAATTGGGGGCGAGGCCCGCGTCATTTCCTCCGGGGTTGCCGCTGGCCTGCCAACTGGCCCGCCAGCCCTCCTTGGAAGCGAAGAGGCTCCGGGCTTGCGTCGGGCTGGCCGCCACGAGGGAGAACCCTTTTCCGTCGGTCAGGGGGTACCAGCCGTCCCTGTAATCGACGCTGAGGATATTCATGCCGGCGGCGTCGCGCAGGTAAAGCGCCTCGCCGGCATTCGCCAGCGACCCGGTGTACGTGCCGATAATGCGGATGCCTGAGCCGTACCTCGAGACGAAGACGTCCGGGTTGGCGACGACCACCGCTCGCTCGCCTGGCGCCAGCAGGTTGCCTGCCAGGCTCGGGAAGGTGTAGGCGATGCCACCGGCCAACTGCATGCCCACCGGGTTGAGCGGCACGGCCCCGATGTTCTGGATTTCGACGAACTCGAAATCCTGCGTGGTGTAGGGGCTGGAGGCCGGCGGGGCCTCCGGGTTGTACATGATTTCGGTCACGCGCAGCGGGGTGTCGACGAGGAGCGAGGTTTGCTCGATCGGGCTCCACACGCCGCCGTTATAGACCCTGGCCTTCACGAGCGTGCTTCGCGTGATGGTGACCGGGCCCGAGCAATAGATGGCGCTGGCCGATGTGCCTCCGCCGACGGCCCGCGGGTCCGTGCCGTCGATCGTGTAGTAGATGGCGCCGCTGCCGTTCGGGTTCCATATCGACAGGCTGCTGCCGGCCGCGACTTCGGTGTCGACTTGGCTGAACACTGCGGCGTAGAAGTTGCTGCCGCCGACCCTCGGGTACAGGCCGACGTTGCCGAACAGGTTCACGAGGTTCATCGTGCGGACCGGGAAGTACTGGGTGTAGAGCCGGTTCATCTCGGTCAGGTAATCGCCGTTGTAGTTGTACGGCGGCCGGTCTCTCTTGAAATCGCCCCAGCGGGCCGACTCGGCGACGAGGGCGCGGCCGACCTCGTCCTGGAGGGCCTGCATGCGGGCCGCGGCATTTGTGGGCGTCAGGGCGCCGTTGGGGTCGAGGAGGTGCTTCTGGAGCCGGTCGGCCCACAGCGTTTTGAACTCGGCGGACGTCTTGATCATGCTATAAATGATCGACGGCTTGTTGGCCTCGCCTACCGATATCTTGCTGCTCTCGGTGGGGCCTTCGAGGACCCGCTCGCCGTCCCAGATGAAGAATCGCCAGCGGCCTTCGGTGGTGTTCTGGCGCGCGGCATACCAGTTGTGGTTGTCCCAGTCGTTGTTGTTGCCGTACATGTTGAGGATCATGTAGTCGACGTACTCCGTCATGTCGACGTAGGTTTCGCTGAGGATCCGGAACCTCTCGTCGGTCGACAGGGCGGTGTTGTTGGCAACGGCCAGCATGGCGTTCCAGTTGGTGCTGTTGCCGGCGATGAAGGTGCTGTCGTGGTTGACGTCCCACTGCGCGTCGGTGCCGCCGAAGTTCGTGGACTGGTACGATTCGTCCGGGCGCTCCGTGATGGTGTACACGCCCCAGTACAGGCCGTTGATGTAGAGGTGGACGTACTGGATGTGTGTGGTCGGGTCGCCCATGGCCTCCATCGTCGCTCGCATCCACTGGTCGCGGGTGAAGATGCCCCTGGCCGTTTCGCTGCCACCGCCCCAGAGCCAGGAGTTGTTGAACTCGCCGCGGAGGACGACCGTGTCGAACGACGTGACGGCGTCATCGTCGGCAAAGAGCGGAAAATTGAGTTTCGTCGGCCCGTACTTGTCCTTGAAGACGAGCCGGAACGAGTGCTTGGGGAAGCTCGGGCTTCGGTTGACGCCGCCGTACATCTGGAGGCCGGCGTTGATCTGGAACTCATCGCCGCCATCGGGGCTGATGAATTCGACCGACCCCGCCCGCTCCCATGACGGCCCTCCAGATTCCGCATTGGGATAGATGCCGTTGGTCCCGAAAAGGTCCGCGATGCTGGCGGAGAGCGACAGCGTCGGGATCGACAGCAGGTCCTCTCGCAGGGTCGCCGCATACTGCGCATCGTCGACGACGTGCGGGTCCATGGTGTAGTCGGCGGGGTACGCGTACGGGGTGCCGTTGGACTTGATCCACGTGGCCGGATACCCCGCGGGCGTCCCCGACTGCCCTTGTTCGAGCACGTCATCGAGGAAGATGTAGGTCTGGGCGTCGGATTCGGACGTGTCCAGGCCCGTCTTGAAGGCGGCCGCCCGCAATATCGTCGTGGTGGCGATGTGAATGGGCCCCGTGTACGTCGTGCTGGTCGCCGTGGGGCCGCTGCCGTCGATCGTGTAGCGGATCGTGGCGCCGACCGTGGCGCAAGTGACGGTCACGTCGAACGGGGCGTCGTAGAAGCCGCGGTCCTTGCTGAACTTGGTGTCGGCCACGGACGAGGGCAGGCCGTTGGGCAAGCCGGGGGTCGGGACCGTAAAATACCGGTTCGACTCCGGCGGGTCGAGCAGGTGGCGGGTCACCAGTAGAGGGTCGACCAGCGAGGTCAGGTCGTTGAGGCCCCCGACGGCGGCGCTGTTCAGGAGCCGGATGGCCAGGACGTTCTGGTCTCCGGCCCCGGCCACCAGGAGGTCCCGGTGCGGCGAGATGTCGAACACCGTGTACTGCGTGGCCGCCTGGTACGGCTGCGCGGCAGTGGCGGCGGAGTTGTAGGCGAGGGTTGCCGGGGCGTTGGCGCGGGCCACTTCCACGCCGTTGATGTAGGCGACGAATCCGTCGGCATACTTGAGGCTCAACGTCAGTTGATCCACGAATGAGAGGTCTTCAACGGAGAAGGGGATCCGTATGTAGGCGGTGGTGTTCTGGCCGCGCATGGCCGCCGCGATATTCGTCACCACCGAGTCGATGATGCCGCGTATGGGCAGCCCGCCGTGCAGTACGTCGCCGATCAGGCGGAAGGAGGTGTAGTTGTAGGTCTGGGTGCCCGAGGCCGCATACAGTTCCACGCCGCATGAGGCGGTGTTCTCGAAGAAGGTGAGTTCGATCTTGTGCTCTCCGGCGGTCATGTACGTCGCGGCCACCGCCTCCACGTCGCCGTTGGCGGAGTGCTCCAGGATATTCTTGTTCAAGGTTGGCGTATCGCTATACGTGGTAACGCCGGAGTCGTTGGCGGGGTTCGTGCTGGGGGTGGCGAAATTGGCGCCGTCGATCTTCAGGCGGAACCCGTCGTTGCTCTTGACGCCGAAGGTGTACGTGCCGGCGGTCGTTATCTTCAGGATCGCGGTGGCCCGGACGGCGAAGTTGTTGTCGTCGGCGGTCGTGTTGTTCGGGAACGCGAGGTTGCCGTTGAACTTGCCGGAGACGGTGTTTTCCGGGTCGGCGTAATTGATGAAGGGGGACGAATAAGCCTTCGCCCAGGGGCTTGCCAGCAACGGCAGCGCTCCGGCGATGGTGGTCAGGGTGCTGCTGGTGTTGGCCGCCGTTACCGTGAAGGACGGCCCGAGCGTCGGCAGGTTCAGTTCGTACTCAACGACATAGCCGTACGAACCGCTATTGATCTTTTCGTCGTACCACTTGCCGTCCGAATTGTTCATGCGAACGGCGTCCACGGCGGCGTCGAACACCGACTCCCCGTTCGCGATGCCGTCCGGCTGTCCCGTGCCCCAATTCGTGTACGCGAGGGGCTCCCCGGTGGTCCAGACGAAGGCGCCTTCGGTGGCGCTGTCGGTCAGGCCGATCCAACTGCCGGCGGTGACGAGGCTATTCAGGAACGCATTCTCGGCGGAACTCGTGATGCTGGCCAGGTGCCCGCTCTTGCCGCCCTGCGTGCGGCTCTCGGCGTCCGTCTTGGCGGCGGTCCATGTCTTGGCGCTCGAAACCCACTCGTACAGGTTCCAGGTTCCACCGGCGCCGAAGGGCCCGTAGTAGAACGTCCCGCCGCCCGGCATGACGACGGGTATCTCGTAGCCGATGCCGGTCTGGCCGTACGTCCAGTTCGAGTAGTCGAAGCCGGGATCCAGTCGCCACCACTCGTTGCCCGGCGTCTCCGCCGAACCGTTGGCCGGCACCTGTATATAGGCCGAGTCGTTCGTGGTGACCACCGGCGTATCCGCGGTGTTCCCGCAGATTCCGTACGAGACGTCGTTTTCCTGCGACTGGAAGTCGAACTCGGAGACGATGTTCCCTGTGGGGTCTGAAAGGGCCACGTAGTCGCCGCCCGCGCTGAGTTTGAAGTTGGTGTGGATTTCCCCGTTGGCCAGCACCGTGTTCTTGTTGGAGGCGAAGACCACCAGGTAGCCGTTCGGTTGGATGGTGACTTCGGGGAAGTGCCATTTCTCGGGGTTGCTGGAACTATTGGTCAGGTGCCACTTGGCGCCCGTCAGGCCGAGGTTGACGGCCTCGTCGCCCTTGTTCCAGATTTCGATCCAGTCGGAGGTCTCGCCCTGGTAGTCCACAATGGTGGACGTATTGCTGGCCATGAACTCCGAGATGACAGGCTCGGCGGCCAGAAAGAGACGCTGCTCCAGCGGCTCAAGTCGCACAATCTGCGAGTCCGCTATGGATGCGGTTCGTACCATCGGCGATGCCCCGGGATTATGGCCCAGTTCAGGAACAGCACACACCACCCCCACATGAGATTATGACGCGCTTCCGGGCTATTCGCAAATCCAAGTGGCAGAAAGCTCAAGTTTTTGTTTACGTTTGGCAACAGGGCCGGCCGCGGCGGATTTCGCCCTAACTCCTGCAAGTGCAAGGACTTAGGGCCATGATCGTCGCGCTGTTGCTTTCCGACGTCCCGCCGAAGCCCGTCAATTACGGTATCTTGGCCCGTGGGCCGCCGGGGCCGCGGGGTCCGGTCTACTATGACAGCGCTACTTCCGTATTGTGCGCGGCGGTTCTCCCGCCACGGCGGGTCTTCGACCGGCCCCGGCCGCGCAAAATGGCGATGTAGGGCTACTGGTCCTTCAACTTTGATTATATGGGTGCCACGGCTGCGCCTTGTGCAGCCGTGGTCGTCGGCAGGGATACACGGCTGCAAACTGCGCAGCCGTGGCACCCACAGATTCAATTGTGACAGGCTGCTACATGGCCTTCTGAATCGCGATGATCTGCTCCGCCAGCGCCCGGCGGAGGCTGTTATAGCGGCCCATCCCGGCGGTGCGTGCCGGGTCGAGGACATCGAAGCCGTCGGCCGGAAAGACCTCGCCGCCCTGCGTATAGGCCGTCCAGTCGTCGAGGATCGAATCGGCGATTTTTTTGAGTAGCGCCTCGGCCGTTTTCGCCTCCGTCGCCGCTTTGCCGGCGGCCTTTGCCCGCGCAATCACGTTTTCGAGCGTACATAGATACTTCAGGTCGTCGATCCCCTCGCGGCCGCGCTCGTAATCGAGCGTCGGATAGATCGCCCCGTCGTCCAGCCGCACGACCGATCCCTTCTCGTTACGGCCGAGGCAATAATACCACTCGACCTTGCCGCGCACGCCGTACTTGGCCATCTTCCAGAAGAAGAATCCGAAGGGCAGGCGGCCGGAATCTGCGTTGACCAGCCACGGGATCGCGCCGGTCCTGGCCTGGAGTTCGCCCAGAAACCCCTTGTTGATCAGCCGGCGGCCCTCGTTGTGATGGTCGATGCCGTCCCATCCGTTGTTGAACGTGGCCACGTTCAGGTAGGGCGCCATGGCAAGAACTTCCCTGTAGCCGTTCATGTCGCTTGTGGTGGCGATCTCGGGGAACTCCTCGTACACGAACCGGGCGAGTTTGCCGGCGAACTCGACGCCCTTGACGCCCTTGTTGGTGAATTCGTCGCCGATGGAGAACAGGACCGGTACGCCGTGCTTCTGCGTCTCGGCGTACAACTTCCGCATGACCTCGATGTACTTCTGCTGGAACCGCTTCGAATCGACCGAGCCGTAGCCGGTGAGGCCGTTCAGGCCGAGTTCCATCGGCGTGGCGAAGTAGAGGGGCCGGCGGAACCCGGCTTTCTTGTAGGCCTCGATGAACGCCCCCAGTTCGCTCGTGTCGTCGTCGAGGATCGGCAGGTGGAAGTTGTAGAGCGGCGCAACCGTGGTCATTCCGTGCTCGCGCATGTCGGCCAGGTGTGCCGCGAGCGCCGCCGGGTCTTTCGGACTCGAGTAGTTGTACCCGAGGGCAAACGGCGGCTCCTCCAGCCTGATCGGCAGCACCTCAAGTTCCAGTTGCAGGGCCGCGACGGGCCGCTCGCCGCTCGTCACGGTCACGGCGCCGCGGTAGATGCCCGGCCGGGCGTCCTCCGGCGCCCTGACGGTGACCCAGAAGAGTTCCTTGCTCAGGGCGGGCATGTCCCAGGGTCGCCCCAGGTCCATCAGGATATCGCGGTCCTTGCCGTGATAGCCTTCGACCGACCGCACCCGAACGTTGGCGGCCGGAATGGCGCCCGCGTCGCCTTTCAGGTCGCCGCCGCGGATCATGACGGCGGTCAGCCGCTCCTTCGGCCGCAAGGCGAATGAGACCGGCTCGTATTCGCCCGGCGATGCGAAGATCCGGGCGGCCGTCGACGGACTGCCGCCGAGGGGCTTGATCGAAAGTTCCTGCGGGGCGAGGGTGTCGGTCACGTACAGTTCGGTCTCGGCCGACACTACGCCGCAAAGCGCGAGAAGCACCGGCACGATCAGCAACTTCTTCACGCGGACCTCCCTGATGTCGCACGACCGCGGCTCAGTCCTCCAGAGTGACCCCGCCCGGCACGAGCCTGGCATCGTCCAGCCAGATCGTCCCCTTGCCGATGACGTAGAGGTAGAGCACGTACTCCTTCGCCCCCGGCTCGGGCATGCCCTTGACGGTGATTTCGGTCCACTCGGGCGGCGCCTTGGTCCTGAGGGTGCCCGTGACGCCGGGGTTCTTGCCGGTCTCCTCGAAATTGACGAAGAGCATGTTGTCGCCTTCGCCCTTGGCCCAGATGGTGAAAACGTACTCCGTGGCGCCGGCGGCGCAGGGCAGGGGAGGCGTTGAAATGCCGATGCGGCCGGACTGGCCTTTGCACGCGATGCGGGCCGAGTACTTGCCCGAGTGGACGTACTCGGGCCGGTCCTCCCACATGTTCTCGTAGTCGCCGCCCCAGTTCCAGCCGCCCCACCAGAGCCACCGCGAGCGGTTCGGGGCCGAGTTGCGGTTGATATCCTCGAACCCTTCGTTCTGGATGAAGTTCAGCGGCGGATTGGCCGTCGCCAGCATCGTCGGCTCAAACCGGCCGGCCTGCCGCGCTGCCAGCATCGCCTTCTTGCGTGCGTACGAGGCGTCGCTGAGCAGCCCGTCGGCCTTCTGCTTCTCGACAGCCGACAGTGCCTGCTCCGTCCGCTGGTTCGGCCACAGGCGGGCGATAATCTCCCGCCGCGACTCGGCCGCCCACACGCCCACGGCCACTATGGCTATCGCCGCTGCAACTAATGTCGATTTCACGAGTTGGCGCACGGCCAGGCCTCCATGAGAACCGCTTTGGTGTGACAGGCTTGCATCTTATGGAAGGCCACGGGGTTGTCAACCGGATTCGCAGCCGCGATGTAACCCCTCAGTTACGGCTGCCCGCCGCAGCCGGCCGAAGCCGGAGGGGTTGTCCGGATAGGCTCTAAGCCGCCGGACAGACGCCGTTGGCGGTTGCGCGTATCACACTGAAGCGCGACGGCCCGCCGCCCAAGGAAGGCGGCAAGAAGCGCCGGCCATTACACGCACACGCTCATCGGCGACGAGCGGGCGGCCCTGGACCGGCTGCCCGAGATTCACCTTACCACGCCTACCCGCGTAGCCGTCAGGGCTACCGGAACCTGAACCGTGGCAGCAAGCACTTGAGACGCGTGCTCCGGAAGGTAACGAATGGCGAACTCGGCCTTGCTGGACCAATACGGTTGACCACTTCAGAAGGCTCTGATCAGACCGATTTCGTAGGCGGATGGCCTCTTCTGTAGACAGGAGGTCAGGCTCACTGCGGATTGGACAGTGCTGAAGGCTGAGCGGCTCGAAGAGTGGCGTACTGCCCGTGGAGGAAAATGGTCTTGAGATCCTCATAACGCGCCAGAAGCCGCGGCTCATATTCGGAACGTTTGTTGTGGTTCTTCACGGTGAACCGTCTGTGGGACGTGATCGCCAGTTCGAAGATAGCCTCGACTTCCTGGGATCTTTCAACCGTCCAGACGCCGTCATATGCCTCAGCAGCCGCAAAAGCGACCAGCCACAGGCTTTGAGTGGCCAGACAGACGACTTCGTCGTTCGAGAAGTCATGGGAGAACTTCTCAACCACAGCGCGGCAATCGCGGATGACGTCTTGCAGTTCCAGTTCCATAAATACCCACGCTCCTGACGCTGGCAGCCTGTGAATGTGGTTGGAAACGCGTACCAACAATTCTAATGATATTCTAATCGTTTTCCGGTCATTTGCAAGCGGCTTCCAACTCGGTTTCCAACTCGGTTTCCGGTTATTTGCAGGCGGCCGCCAAAATGGCGTGTTTCCCCGTGCCGGGGGGGCGACAAGTCCGCCTGTTGGCAAGCGCCATCACTCGGTTGTGCCGGAATTGGAACTCGACAAGACCCCGCAGGCGCTCAAGGTCCCCCCTATGGGAGTCCAATTGGGTGCATATCGCATGGGAATTGACCTTGGCCTTGTAGATGAGATCCCCTGCCTCCGCATCGGTTGACGGATTCCTGTTCAGCAGATCGTACACGTTCAGGCGGAAGTCAGCCGTGATCCTCTCGGCAGTTGCCGCCAGGCTTGGGAACGTCAGATTGCCGTTATCACCGGAAACCCATTTAGGCAGTGACTTGGTCTGTAACCGAAGCACCTGGTTCCTCATGGCTGTTTGCAGCGCCAGCAAGATCCGCCGCGCATTGCACGAATGGGAATGATACGATCCCAAGTTGGGCTTCACGTCATTCAGGCTATCCCGGAACCGCGAGAGTATTGCTTTGGTTCCTTTTGTCGCCCGAAGCAGCCCCTCGCTGGCGAAGTACTCTATTGCCAGGACGAAGTTGCAGGGCGCCAGTGGATTGTAGCAGTACTCCTTCGTCTCTGCCCCGAACCGGACCTCGAAGAATCGCAGAGCCTCAAGCGAAACCTGCCGGGCTAGCCATGCCCGGACGGCCCTCCGGTGAACGAC
>Ga0315276_10004950_pt1 | contig 12259 bp, 6 predicted proteins | sample YL17G05_0_MG_FD_204542 | JGI IMG/M metagenome (GOLD analysis project Ga0315276, IMG submission 204542) | Sediment microbial communities from Yellowstone Lake, YNP, Wyoming, USA - YL17G05_0 | ecosystem: Environmental > Aquatic > Freshwater > Lake > Sediment | place: USA: Wyoming | collected... | reverse complement strand
GCTGGCGGGCGGCGCCCACCGGCTGAGGCGGTCAACCGGCCGGGACGATCACCATCTCGGGGCGCAGGTCGGCGAGCGTCGGGGCGCCGAGGAGGGCCATCGCGCGGCGGAGCTCATCGGCGAGCAGGGCGCAGACGTGGGCGACCCCCGCCTGCCCCGCTGCCGCGAGCCCCCAGTAGACCGGGCGGCCCACGAGGCAGGCCGTGGCTCCCAGTGCACGGGCCGCGGCCAGGTCGAGGCCGCGACGGATGCCGCCGTCCACCCAGACCTCGGCGCGCTCCGCGACCACGTCCACGATGCCCGGGAGCGCGGCGAGGGGCGTCACGGTCCGGTCCAGCTGGCGGCCCCCATGGTTCGAGACGACGATTCCGGCCGCCCCGATCTCCACCGCGCGCCGGGCGTCGTCGGGGGCGAGGATCCCCTTGAGGACGAGCGGGAGGTCCGACCAGCCCGCGATTCGCTCGACGTCGGCCCACGTCAGCGTCGCCTCGGCGACGCCGTCCATGATCGCGAGGCCTCCGGAGGCGGGCGCTTTCTCGTCGACGGCGCGACCGCCGGGCAGGTTCGCCAACGGGACGTCCAGCGTGAACCCGTTGCGGACGTCAGCCTCGCGGTAGCCGAGGACCGGGAGGTCGACGGTCACCACGAGGGCTCGGTAGCCCGCCGCTGCTGCCCGCTCCACGAGCGACCGGGTGACGCCCCAGTCGCGCTGCACGTAGAGCTGGAAGAAGCGCACGCCGTCCGGGGCCGCAGCGGCCACGTCCTCCAGCGAGGCGCTCGAGAGGGTCGAGAGGATGAGCGGCACGCCGGCGGCCGCCGCCGCCCGGGCCACGGCCACCTCGGCGTCGGGGTGGGCCAGGGCCTGGGCTGCCATGGGGGCGATCGCCCAGGGGAGGGCCAGCGGGATGCCGAGCACCGTCGCCGACGTATCCACCCGCGCCACGTCGACGAGCACCCGGGGGACGAAGCGGATCGCTCGCCAGGCCGCGTCGTTCTCCCGGAGCGACGTCTCCTCCCAGGCGCCGGAGGCGACGTAGTCCCAGGCGATCGGGGCCATTCGCTCGCGGGCGAGCGGCTCCAGCTCTGCGAGGCGCAGGGCGGCCGGCGCCCGCGGATCGGGTGGGCGCGCCGGCGCCAGGAGGCCGTTCTGCCCGGGTACGACGCGCGGCGCGGAGGTGCTCATCAGGCGAGAGGATACGACCCGCGGAGGCCTCGCCACGGGCGCGCCCGCGTCCCGCCGGACCCGCGTCCCGCAGGACCGCTACCTGCCCCGGGACGCGTCAGCGAATCGTGACCATCGTCTCGCGGACGAGGGCGCCACGATCGGAGACCCCGGACGCGTGGATGAAGGCGGGCTCCCAGCGGAACGTGCCCGGCATCACCACCCGGGCCCAGTACGCCATCTCGACCGTGCGGGCGCCGGAGATCCCGTTGGCCGGATCACCCCGGCTCGGGCAGGCGCCGAATGCCACGCGGTTGCCGTCGACCCACCAGGGGCCCTCCGCCTCCGAGTCGTAGTCGCCCATCCCCAGCGCCAGCCAGCGATCGATCGGGACCAGGCCCGAGGGCACCACGTCGGTCACCCAGTAGCAGCGGTCGAGCGCGAGGCCGTCGAAGGTCGCCCGGAGCTTGACCTGGACCGCCGCGCGCCTGGGGATCGGCGACGCCGGCACGACGATCCGCTCGATCCGGACGGACGCGTCGCGGGCGATGGCATCCACGTCGACGGGCGCCTCGAAGGTGACCGCCACCGACACGCGGCCCGAGCGCACCTTCGCGGACAGGCCGGCACGCTGGGCGGGGGTCAGCTGGAGCCAGAACGATCCGCCCCGCTCCAGGTCGACGCGGTGAAGCTTGCCGGCGACGGTGTAGGAGAACGACGCCGCCTCGACGGGGAGCCGGTCCAGGGCACGCCCGATGAACGCCACTTGCTGGAGGCGGTAGAGGTCGTCGTGGCCCGGGTTCCCCTCGACGTACGCCTCGGCGAGGGGCGCGACGGGATCCCCGACGATGACGCCGATCAGCGCGGCGAGGGCCGTGGCCTCCAGCGTGTCGTCGAGCGAGCTCCCGACGCGCAGCCGGAGCTGCTGGCCGAGGCGTTCCCCGTACGCGGCCAGGAGGGAGCGCTCGGTGGCCAGCGCCGCTGCGTGGTCCCCGAGCACCGCGGCGCCCAGCGCGAGGTAGAGCTGCTCGCGGATCGTCAGCGCCGGGTCGGCCAGCATCGCCCGGATCTCGTCCAGGAGGGATTCCCCCAGGGCCGCCCGACCGGCGAGGGCGATCGCCCGACGCTCCCGCGTCTCGTTCGAATCTCCGCTGATGCGCTCGAAGTAGGCTCCAAGGCCGGACTCGTCGAACCTGTCGGGCGCGACGAGCGCCACCCGTGCCGACAGGGCGAGATCGGGCGACGAGAACGGGAGCAGGGTCACGCCGCCGAGGTTCTGGTACGCGTAGGCAGCAAACGTCCGCGAGGGGAGTTCCTCCGCCTTCACGCCGAACCGGTCGACGAGGAGGCCCCGGGCGAGGTCCGCCGCCAGCGCGGCATCGACCCGCTCGCCGGACCCGTACAGCAGGCGATACAGCGGTTCGAGGTAGCGGCCGCGTCCGGCGTCGGTGAAGAGATAGGTCGTCATCTCGTCGCCCGACCCCGCCGGGATTCCGTCGCGGAGGTCCGCGACGATCGTTCGACGGTCGGTGAAGCGGGTGGCGACCACGCGGACGGTGCGGACGAGGGCGTCCCCGAGCGTGCTGCCGGCCGTCTTCATGGAGGCGGCGATGCGCACCCGGTGCTCGCCGACGGGCAGCACCGGTAGCGGGACGTCGACCCATCCGTAGCCGGTGGCCGTGACGGTGCGGGGCGCCATCCCGAGGGCCGGGACCGCGACCGAGAACGTGACGTGGCTCTTCGCGGAGAGGGCCGTCCCGAAGGCGCGGACGCGGAGCGTCGGCCGGTCGCCCGCGACGAACGTCGTCGCGATCGGGGCCTCGAGGAAGAACGGCAGGCCCACGGCGAAGCGATGCTGCCCGTTCCCGGCCCGGAGGTCGGCCGTGACCGCGGCCGCCGTGAGACGCCACGAGGTGAGGTCGTCGGAGATCCCGAACGACGCGCCGCCCTTCCCGTCCGCGCCGGTCATGACGCGGGCGAAGAGGAGGACGTCGCGGAAGTCGTCGCGCCAGGGCGTGCCCCCGCCGTCCCCGCCACCCGTCGATGCGCCGTTGTCGTAGCAGCCCCGGGCCGGCGGGACCGGATGCAGCTGGGTGGCGTAGGTCCCGATGATCCCGCTGCCGACGGACGCGTAGAGATCGTGGAGCGGTTCTGTCGTGGCCACCCCGTAGTCCATGGCGTAGAGCTTCTCGTCGATGACCCGCAGGAAGACGGTCGCGGCAACCGGCTGCCCGGCCTGGTCCGTCGTGGTCACCGACACGTTCGCGCGCTCGCCCGGCCGGTAGCGCTCGGCATCGGTCGCGACGGACACGGTCAGCCGGCGCTCGGTCGCGTCGAACCGGAGCTCGTACGGCACGATCGCCGGCTCGTATGTCTTGCCGGTGAAGCGGACCGCGGCGAGGCTGACGTTCGGCGCCCAGTCGGCGCGGAACGCGTCGGTGAAGACCGGCGCCCCCTGCACGCGCGTCTCGCGAAGGCCCTGCCGGGCGAGGAAGAAGAGGTAGCGGTTCGCCCCGCCCGTCGGCATGAGCCCGCCCTCGCGGTCGCGGAACGGGACCTCGACCGCGTCGCCCGTGCCGAACGACCCCGCGGGGGCCGTGTAGCGGGGGCCCGGCGCGCCATACCGGTCGTCGTCCCACCCGTAACCGCCGTACCAACCGTACCGCGACCAGCCGCAGCCCTCGTCGCCGAGGTGCGGCCAGACCAGCCCGTTCTCCAGCAGGACCTGGGGCGGGGGGGCCTCCCGGCCGGGTCGCGGCCGACGAACCATGAAGGTCGTCTCCGTCGTCCGGCCGGATCCGTCCGTGGCGACCACGCGGACTCGATGGTCCTTGTAGTTCACGGCGACCGGGACGGGCACCGTCGCGGTCCCGTCCGTGCCCGTCGAGACCCGGCGCGCCCCGAGATTGCGCTCCGTGGTGATCCACTGGTAGGTGCCGATCACCCGCTTGCTGATCGGGTCGTAGATCCCTCCCGTCCGCACCTTCTTCGCCGAGATCTCCGTCACCTCGACGCTGACGCGGGCGGCCGCCGGCAACCCGCCCCCCGGGTTCCAGCTCCACGGGTCTTCGTCGCGGAGCTTCTCGATGGCGGCCGCGTCGACCTGCGTCGTGGACGCCGTGACGTTCAGGCGGTCCCCCTCGAAAGCGCCTCTCGCCTCGAGCCAGACGGCGCTCGGGAAGACGACGACCGAGTCCGACGAGATCGCCGCGTTCTCGGTGTCCCCCTCGGCGGGATACGGGTAGAAGCCGATCCACGAGTAATCCTCTCGCGGGTCCCCCTGCCATCGGGCGCTCGTCCGGATCGTCGCCGTTCCCGCGGCGTCCGTGGTGACCAGGCGGTCTTCGTCGCTGGAGTAGTCGGAAACCCGCACGGGCATCCCCGCGGCCGGCGTGTCGTCGAAGAAGGTCCCCTTGACGGTCACCGTGACCGGGTCCCCGTCGATCGCCACGTGGCGGCTCACGGTGGTGCTGAGCCGGTAGGTCGGCTTGACGATCTCCATGACCTCGAACCAGGCCTCGTCGACGACCGTGCCATCGACGCGCATCTCGACGAGGTACGAGTCGTACGGCAGGTCCCGGAAGGGAATGGACGCCTTGAACGTGCCCGTGGCGCTGTCGACCTTCGCGGTCACCGTCGCCAGCGCCGGGGCCGCCTGGCTGTTGCCGTGGGTGAGGCGGAGCTGGATCGAGCGGGGCGCCTGCCCGGTCTCGCGCGCGCGGAAGAGCCCCCAGGCGTCCACGCGGTCGGTGCGTCGGTAGATCCGCCGGTCGATCGACAGCACGTGCACGTACTTGTCCTCGTCCGCCACGTCGGACCCCTCGTAGCTCGCCATCAGGGGCCGACCCGTGGAGAGCATCACGGGCACGAACGCCGCACGGCCGGGCATGGTCTCGGCCGCGGGTCCGGCGTCCGAAGCCCGCACGATGAGGGTGGTGCTCCGCGCCAGGCGCTCGCGCGCCGCGGCCGGGGTGTCGTAGTCCTCCATCCTCCATCGCTCGGCGAGCGCCGTGCGAACCGTCGGGGGGGTCGCCCCCGAGGCGACGCCGTCCCCATCGGTCGTGCCCAGGGGCGGGGCGCCGAGGAATCGGGCCGAGGCTCCGACGATCGGCCTGCCCGTGGTCACGTCGTTCACCCAGACGAGCGTGTCGGTCGAGGTGATCGCGGTGTAGACGGCCAGGTCCGTGACCTGCAGGAAGACCTGGCGGTCGCGACCCTCGCGCTCGAGGACCACCAGGTACCAGCCGGGCTCCAACGGCTCGGGGAACCGAATCCAGCTGCCGGACATGCCCTCCGCAGTCTCGAGGGTTGCCGAGAAGCTGAGCACCAGCGGCACGTCGCTCGCCGGGACCAGGCCCTGCCCGGACCAGCGGGCCCAGCCGGGCGCCCCACGGGAATCGATGTACGCGTCCACCGCGACCCCGAAGGTCGCGAACCGGCGGACCGCGACGTTGAGCCGCGGCGGCTGCACCTTCGTCGGGATCTTCTCGAAGGCAAGGAGCGGCGCTTCGGCGGGATCCACCTCGACGACGTCGCGGGCGGGGGTGGGGAACCAGGGCTGCGGCGTCGGCTTGACCGCCGGGCCCGGGGCCGCCTTGGGGAGCGTTTCGAAGGCGAACGTCACGTCCTCGGCGAGGGCCTGGTCCGAGCCGCCGAGCGGCACCCCGCGCCGGGTCGTGACCGTGTAGACGGTGGCCCAGGCGAGGGGCCGATCCGGCACGAAGACCCACGCCCGGCCGTGCTGCTCGAAGCGGCCCGGCACTTCCGGGGAGATGGAGAAGAACGGCGCGATGTCGCCGACGCCGTCCTGGTCGAAGACGACCTCGATGCCGGTGTCGATCGGGACACCGGTCGCCTGCCCGCGTGGCAGTGTCCCGACGATCCGCGGCGGCCGGGACGTCCGGAAGACCCACGACCCCGCGAGCAGCCCACCCGTTCGCAGGGTGAACCGGTACTCCCGGCCGGGCTCGAGCGCCTTCGTCGGCTTGATCGTCACGGTCTTCCGATCTGACCCTGTGGCCGTCCTGAAGGTCACCGGCGGCTCGGCCACCAGGCCGGCTGCCAGCTCCGCCGCGGGGGTCGCCGTGAGGCTTCGGAGCGTGAAGGTGGCGCGCTGCGAGATGCCCTTCGGAGAGGTCTCGGCCGGGATGAGCTCGGCGACCGGCTCGACCGGTGGGAGCTCCGTCCCGGTCCAGCCATCGAGCGGCAGGGTGTCGTCGTGGGCGGTGTCGGGACTCGTGGCAGCGGAGGCTCCGGAGGGTGCCGGCGACGAGGTCGCACCCCGGCCCGGCGTTGCCGCCGGCGCGGAGGGCGGCCCGGAGTCCGGCGGCGTGGCCGTCGGGCCCTCGGGCCGGGGGGCCGCGACGAGGGCGCCGACCAGGCTCAGCAGCACCACGAGCACGATCGCCCCGACGACCGCGTGCGACCGCCCCATGACGGGCGGGAGGGACGGGATGGGGCCCGTGCGGCGTGACCTCGGCCGGTCCGGGCGATCCGGTTCGGGATCGCGGGAGGGTCCGGGTGGTGGGCTGGCCGCCGAAGGCTGCTCGGAACCAGGCCGTGGGCGGTCGTCTGCGTTCGACATCTCGCACCCTTCGGGTGCTCGGGGAGCGGGCCCGGTCGTCCGGTCAGGGCGGGCGGCGGATCGCCGGGCTCGTTGTTCCTCGGCAGCCGCTCACTGAGACGCGGATCGCAGCCGCCGTGCTACGGTCGGGCGGCTCGAATGTGCGCGTGGGCTGACGGGCGCCGGGCCGGGTCGCCGGGCGCCTCGGCGATGCTCAGCCGATTCTCATCCGGCGTGCTCCAGGTGGGCCATGCTCGCGAGCAGCGTCTTCACGCCGCCGGCCCGGAAAGCGACGGTGACCTCCTCGTCGTCGCGGGTCAGCTTGCTCGTCACCACGACGCCGTCGCCGAAGCGGGCGTGGGCCACGCGGTCCCCGTCCCGGAAGAGCCTCTCCCCGGGAACGCGGACGCGGGGCACCGAAACCGGGCGGGGGGGCGCAGCGCCGACCGGCGGCGGGACCTGGCGCACCGGCAGGTCCTCGGGGAACGCGGCGTCGGGGTGGTCCTCGCTGCCGCCCGGGTCATCGCCGAGCGCGCGGCGCCGGAGCGGCACGACGAGCGACCCCGAGGGCGCCCCCGCCGCGAACGCGCCGCGGCGTGCCGCGAGGTCGCGACTCGGCACGAAGGGCTGGCCGTCCGCGGGCGCGCCCGGACGGCCGCTGCCGCCGCGGTAGGCGCCGCCGCCGGCCCGGATCGGGGTTCCGAAGCGGCTGCTCCGCCGCGCGCCGAAGGCGAGGTCGAGGTCGTAGGCGGCGTCGCTCCCCTCCCCCGGCCCGAGGTGCGGACCCTCCATGAGATCGGCCGGGATCTCGAAAAGGAAGCGCGACGGGACAGACGGCCCGCCGCCGCCCGGGCCCCACGTGGCGCGCTGCCAGGCGTGGGACAGGAAGAGGCGCTCCTTGGCCCGCGTGATCCCGACGTAGGCGAGGCGGCGCTCCTCTTCGAGCTGGGTCTCGTCGTCGAGGGCCCGGCTGTGGGGGAAGACGCCTTCCTCCATCCCCGAGATGAAGACCGCCCCGAACTCGAGGCCCTTGGCCGCGTGGAGGGTGATCAGGGTGACCGCGTCGGCATCGGCCTCGTAGGCGTCCTGGTCGGCGACGAGCGCGGTCTCCTCGAGGAGCCGATCGAGCGCGTCGTCGGGGGCCAGGTCGTCGTACCGCGTCGTGACGGAGCGGAGCTCGAGGAGGTTCCGCCAGCGCTCCTCGTTCTCCTCGGTGCCGTCGGCGAGCATGGCCCGGTAGCCCGAGGCCTCGAGCACGTCGTCGAGGAGCTCCGGCAGGCCCAGGATGCCGATCCGGCTCCGCAGCCGGCGCACGAGGACGGCGAAGTCGGCGACGGCGGCTCGCGCGCGGGCTCCGAGGACCAGCAGCTCGCCGGCGGCCGCCCGCTCGAGGCCGCTCCAGTAGGTCTGTTCCGGCTCGGCCGCCGCCATCCGGAGGATCTCGAGGGTCCGGTCGCCGATGCCGCGCGCCGGGAGGTTGATGATCCGTTCGTAGCCCACCACGTCGGTGTCGCTGCGCAGGACCCGCAGGTAGGCCAGCGCGTCCTTCACCTCGCGACGCTGGTAGAACCGGGTCCCGCCGATCAGCTGGTAGCGGAGCCCGTAGCGCAGGAACGCCTCCTCGATCGCCCGGGACTGGGCGTTCGTGCGGTAGAGGACGGCGATCTCCTTCGGGCGCAGCTTCTCGGCCTCGTCGGCCCGCCGGGTGAGCGTGCCCGCGCTCCCGCCGAGGAGCTCCTCGACCTTGCGCGCGATCCACTCGGCCTCCTCCTCCTCGTTGTAGGCCTCGAAGCGCGCGATCGGCCGGCCGCCGGCGCGCTCCGTCCAGAGCTCCTTCTCCTTGCGGCCCTCGTTGTTCGAGACGACCGCGTGGGCGGCCCGAAGGATCAGCCCCGTGCTCCGGTAGTTCTGCTCCAGCTTGACGACCGTCGCGCCCGGCTCGTCGCGCTCGAAGTCGAGGATGTTGCGCAGGTCGGCGCCGCGCCAGGCGTAGATCGACTGGTCGTCGTCGCCCACGACGCACAGGTTGTGATGGGCCGCGGCCAGCGCCCGCACGATCCGGTACTGGGCGGCATTCGTGTCCTGGTACTCGTCGACGTGGAGGTAGCGCCAGCGCGCCTGGTAGCGGGCCAGGACCTCGGGCTGGGTCTCGAGCAGTCGCACGGTCTCGACGAGGAGGTCGTCGAAGTCGAGGGCGCCCGCCGCGCGGAGCCGTTCCGTGTAGCGGGTCGCGATCCGGCCGACCTCCCGCTCGAAGTGGGTGGTCGCGCCCTCGACGAGGTCCGCGACCGACTCCAGGTTGTTCTTGGCCCGGCTGATCACCTCGAGGACGGTTCGCGGCCGCATGGCTCCACCCTGGATCGGCAGGTCCAGGTCGCGGAAGGCCTGCTTCATGAGGCTCTGCTGGTCGTCCGTATCGTAGATCACGAAGCGGGGCGAGAGGCCGATCGCGGCTCCATCGCGGCGCAGGATCCGGGCGCAGAGGGCGTGGAAGGTGCCCATCTCCACCTTCCGGCCGTCGTCCGCCCCAACGAGGGCGATGATCCGCTCCCGCATCTCGCCGGCGGCCTTGTTCGTGAAGGTGACGGCGAGGATCCGCCACGGGGCGACGTTCTTCACGCCGATGAGAAACGCCACCCGGTGGGCCACGACTCTCGTCTTGCCCGAGCCCGCACCGGCCAGGATGAGCAGCGGACCGTCCGTCGTCGTGACGGCCCGGGCCTGCTCCGGGTTGAGGCGGTCGGTGATCCTTGCCGCGAGCTCCTCGCGCGAGGCGACGCCCGTGGCCAGGCCTCGGTCGCGGGGTGGTGCGGGCTGCTCCGCACCGGGCTCCGGGCGGCCGCCGCGGAAGATGCCGCCGTCGGGGTCGTCCGCGGGCGGTTCGTCGGGAAGGGGCAGCGGCTCGTCGAGCCAGGAGGGTGCGTGATCCACGCTCGAATTGTACCGGCGGCGGCTTCACGCCCCGTTGCCGGGCCAAGGCGGGGACGGCCCGGCGGTCGTTACGTGCTCAGCAGGCAAACGGGCGCGGGGACGCAGACAGGCACAGGCATGCGAGCGGGCGCGCGTGCCGGCACCGGGACGGGCAGGGTCAGCCGCCCGGCGCGCCGTCCACCTCGTCGGCCGGGGGCGGGGTGATCGTGACCGGATCGTTGGCCTTGCTCAGCTCGAGGTTGATCGAGAGCGGAGCCGCCCCGCCCGTCGGGATGTCGAGGCCCAGGGTCGCCAGCTGGAGGTTGTCCTTCCGGACGCCGACCGTCACCGTCACGTCGCCCACGGCGTCGCCCGACAGCCCGGGGATCGCGGCCCCCAGCGAGCCGAGCGCGTCGCTGATCTCGGCGGCCGGTACCGTGAAACGGACGCTGTAGCAGTCGGTCCCGGCGCAGCGGGTGTCCGCGAGCTTCTCGGGCTGCAGCTCCGGACGCGCCAGGAACGTGGAGAGGCCATCGAGGGCCGCGCCCGGGTCGCCGCCGAACCCGCCCTCGGTCGGCTGGCGGACCCAGCGCTGCCCCGTGACGAGCGGCGCCTTGAGGTAGGCCGACCCGTCCGCGACCACGATGTTGACGCGGAGGTTGAGAAGCGCCGGCGCGATCAGCTCGACGGCGAGCTCGCCCCCGGCGACGTCGACGTCACCGTCGATGGTCGTGCCGTCGAGCGGCAGGGGGGCGCCCCCGCCGCCGAGCCCGCCGAGGTCCAGGGGGACCGCGCCGTCGATCGTCCCGCGCAGGTGGAACGTCTTCATCTCGCCGAGCGACGCCGCTCCCTTCTGGAGGATCTCCCCGGGGTCGGTGAGGGCGGCCGTGCTCGAGCCGCAGGCGGCGGTCACGAGCGCCAGGAGCGCGAGCACGGCGATGACCGGCGGCGGCGTGAAGCGGCGTGGTCGGAAGGGCATGAGAACCTCGGGCGGCGGCCGAGTTGCGGCCGCAACGGTCCCCAGCGTGCCCGAGGCACGCCCGCCCGTCAAACGGCCACGACCATGGCGTGTCGCCGGCCACGAACATTGCGGCCCGTTGCAGGCGGGTCGAGGCCGGCGGGTCGAGGCAGGCGGGTCGAGGCAGGCGGACCACTCCGCGCGCCGGCTCGGCCGGGAGTCGGTGGTTGGGATCTAGGGAAGGGCGGTGAAGACCGCCTCGGCTTCATGCTGATCGCTGGTGTTGATCGACCAGAAGATGTCGCCGTTCGCGTACATCCATTCATTCGCGTCGCCCGCCGCCGACCTGACGACCGCGACGTTCTTGCCGCCGATCATTTCCTCCGACAGGGTGTCCCCTTCGTCGAGCGGGCTGATGAGCTGGTAGTCCTGGATCAGCTTGTTGGTGTCCTGGCCCGGAATGCGGAGCGCCAGGATCCCCACCGGCGATCCACCGACGGTCGCGTTGGCGGACCCGAAGACAACTGTGTCCAGGTCCATCCCGACGGTGGCGAACTTCTGCCTCAAGTCGTCGATCTCAGCCTGGGGTGTATCCAATGCGCGAAGGAATTCGACGAACCTGGCGGTCGTCACGTTGGTCACGGGCTGATCGGCGACCTGCATCGGGAATCGCCCCGCCAAGTCGGGGTCGCCGACGAAGCTCGGGAATGGCTGTTGCGACGTGCCGGGGTCTGTCGGCGGCGGCGTCGCGACTGCTGCCGGCGTCGCCACTGCTGCCGGCGTCGCCACTGCTGCCGGCGACCCGGAGGCGTCGGGTGCGGGCGTCCCGACCGGGGGCGTTGAGCCGGCAGGGGCGGCGCCACCGCAGGCCGCGAGCGTTACCACCAGGGTGATGCCGGCAGCGATCCTTCGAAGAGACATCCGGGGGGCCTCACATACCGAGATCCTGGGGCCACGTCTTTCGACGTTGGCAGTCCTGACGGCTTGCCGGATGGTACGCGACCGGAGCGCGGCCCTTCTTCATGACCCTCCGGGTACCCCGATATCCTCGTTCCAGACCTCGGGGTGCCCGGCGATGAACGCGCGCATCAGCTCGACACACGCCTCCGAGTCGAGGTTGACGACCTCCACGCCCCGCGAGCGCAGGTAGTCCTCGCCCCCGACGAAGGTCCGGTTCTCGCCGATGACGACACGAGGGATCCCGTAGAGGAGGATCGCGCCGGTGCACATGTCGCACGGAGATAGCGTCGTGTACATGGTGGAGCGGCGGTAGACGGAGGCCGGCAGGCGTCCGGCGACCTCGAGCGCGTCGGTCTCGCCGTGGCGGATCGCGCTCCCCTGCTGCACCCGCCGGTTGTGGCCGGCCCCGAGGACCCGGCCATCCGCGACGAGGGCCGCCCCGATCGGGACCCCGCCCTCGTCCCTGCCGATCCGCGCCTGCTCGATCGCGGCCTCGAGAAAGGCCTGGTCGACCGACCGCCGGTCGAAGGATGGCTGGCTGGTTTCGCGGTCGGCCATCGCGGGCCTCCCTTCGTTCGGCTGCGCCCCGGGCTGCAGCCGCTCCTGGGCGGATAGGACCCCCACCGTGAGACCGCGGCCATCGGCGTTCTGTCGGGGCAGTTCTAGTACTACAACGCCGGTTATTGACGATCTGACCGGTTGACGG
>Ga0315276_10004949_pt1 | contig 12261 bp, 8 predicted proteins | sample YL17G05_0_MG_FD_204542 | JGI IMG/M metagenome (GOLD analysis project Ga0315276, IMG submission 204542) | Sediment microbial communities from Yellowstone Lake, YNP, Wyoming, USA - YL17G05_0 | ecosystem: Environmental > Aquatic > Freshwater > Lake > Sediment | place: USA: Wyoming | collected... | reverse complement strand
CCCTGGTACGCCAAGCTCCTCGCCGCCGGCGTCGTGGCCTACGCCGTCAGCCCCATCGACCTGATTCCGGACTTCATCCCGGTTCTGGGAGTTCTGGATGACCTCGTTATCGTTCCGCTCGGCACGTTCCTCGCCATCAAGATGGTGCCCAAAGAAGTCATGGCAGAGTGCCGGGAAGAGGCGCGCAACGCAATGGAACCCAGCGCATCGAAGAGAACAAGATGCTTGGTCGCCGCTACGGTCGTCGCCATCTGGTGCCTTCTGGCGGCTCTGGTGATTCTGTTGGCGTTCAAGACTGCCGGTCTCTGAATTGGGGGGTCGGGGCACTTCCTGGCAGAGCCTTTGGAGCGCCTGGCTGCCTCACTCAAATTGACACACACCACCAGCGCCAATATACTATCTCAGTAGATTTGACGAGCGCTTCCGAGCGCTCGTTCATTCTCTTTGGCTGCCGAGGTAGCTCAGGTGGTAGAGCAGCGGACTGAAAATCCCAGCAGGAGGGTCACAGCCAGTCAATCCACGTTGAGTTGTGACCCTCTACGCTTTTGACCTTCCTCACAGATTCACTCCCAGTAACTCCACTAATACCATGCCGTAACGCGGAAATAACGCGGGATTGTCCATCCCTCTGAGCTCGAGTCCAGTGTGGTGGAGTTGAGGTCACACCAGAGAGAGCTCGTCGCTTAGCTCTTGGTCTCCTCAACAAGGTCAGCAGGTAGATGCGTCTTGACTGGGAGACGGGCGGAGTCACACTCCCGCCGACTTTGGGACAAGTCAGGTAGTCGAAGCTCTGTTAATGCCACCACGTGTAGCACAAAACACCGACCCCCTAACTACTGATCAGGGTGTCGAAACGGCTCGAATCCGGTACTGCCCACCACTCGCCTGCAAGAGTGTAGCAGGAATCTGCAGACCACTCGCTGGGTGTTCGCAGTTGACTAGCGCCAAGCTATACGTGGCCAGTGCAACCAGACTGTTATTTCAGTTTAGCCTTTCAGGACTCTCTGGAACTGGAACGCGAAGGATAGTTGGTCAATGTTCCACGGTGAAACATGTTGATCGTGCCGCCGACCCGGTGGCAGGCCAGCCGCAATGGGCTATCTCCGCTCTGCTTCTGGACTAAGCCCACCACCTGGAAGAACACCTGCCACGCAAGGATCAGCAGAGCGCCGGCGGAGACCGCGGGGAACGCCACCACGCCCCAGTCGGTGGCGATATCAATCAGAAGGTTTGTTCGTTGTAATGTACTAGAAGGACAATGTACTATTGGAAAAGGGAGAGCAGTGATGGCAGCCTACGCCGTTGCCACTCTTGTACCGGGAATGGCAATAGCAGACCAGGAAGGAGGTCTGATCCGAGCGGTTCCACACGGCGTCTGGGGAACTCCGCTTTGGGCCTGGTCGAGACAAGCAGAAGTGGACGAGGAGGCAAGTGATGAAGATTCAGGGCAATACGGTCTTGATTACTGGTGGCGCAACCGGAATTGGTTTCTCACTCGCTGAAGCCTTTGTGAAGGCTGGCGACCGCGTAGTGATCTGTGGGAGGAGGCAAGCCAAACTCAGAGAGGCAAAGAGAAAGCTGCCTCAGGTGCACACCAAGGTATGCGACTTGTCAAAAGAGGATCAGCGCAGATTGCTGTATGAGTGGGTTAGCTCCAATTTCCAGGATGTCAACATATTGGCTAACAATGCAGGAATTCAAAGGGTGATCGATCTCAAGAAAGGTGTCAACGAGTTGTCTGCAGGTGAAGACGAGATTGAAGTCAATCTGAAAGCCTACGTTCATCTCTGTGCGCTTTTCACTCCGTTCTTCTTGAAGAAGAAAGAGGCAGCCATAATCAACGTTTCGTCCGGTCTGGGTTTCGTGCCTATAGCAATGATGCCAGTGTACTGTGCAACCAAAGCTGCGATTCATTCCTTCACGCAGTCACTCAGGCATCAATTGAGGGACACGTCCATAAAAGTCCTTGAAGTAATCCCGCCGACTGTTGACACAGAACTGGACAAGGGGGCAAGGGCGCAGAGGAGACAAGGGGATAGGGGCATACCTCCAGTCGAAGTGGCCAATGCCACTCTGAAGGCACTGGAGAACGATCAAGACGAAGTGATGATTGGGATGGTTGAGAATCTGAGAATCAGAGCGAGGGCATATCCAGAACAGGCGTTTCAGAATATCAATCGATGGTGATGTTGAGACATCGGTGCTGCGTAGTGTGAGCCCGGAAATGCCCTTGCCTCTGGCTCGGTGTCCTCGGGGCGCTGGTTTGGCAATGGCCTTGAATTTGGTGTGGTTCTCGTTGCCTGAGAAGTAGATGTAGTACTTGTCAGTGGGATAAGAGGTCTTGAACGGGCAAAGCGAGCCCTCGAAAGGTACGCCCGCCTTCTCCAACCACGTGATCATGCCGGGTGATTGTTCGCAGAAACGACGAAGTGTCTCGTCCGACACGGCGTCTCCGACCTCCGACTTGAGATAGCGATACATCTCCTCAGGAGTGTCGTCAAACCCCGCAGCTTTCTGGTAGGGAGTGCCCCCACCTGCATAAATGACTCCACCGCTGGCAGCCGTGGCCCCACCGCCGTGGAAACGATCCAAGGCGAGCACCGAGGCGCCCTGCTGCGCGGCCTCTAATGCCGCCGCCGCGCCTGCTCCACCGAACCCGACAACGATCACGTCGACCTCAGCATCCCATTTCTCAGCCATGTCTCTCTGTTTCCCTTTCTCTGCAGCGGAAAGCCCGCTGCGTGGTTACCAAGTGACTCCGACAATAACCCATGGGGAACTCGACTCGGAACGCATTCTGTTTGGCCTGGTAGTCAGAAGCTCAAGACAGTCAACTCTAGGCCAGACTCGAGATGGTGTTGCTCTGTCTGAATCTGTTTTCGCCATCCTGCCTTCATGCAGTGCTCCAGGTCATGCGGCAACCGTGTGGAGATGCTGGTCAGCAAATCCCCACAGTCAAAGCACGCGAAGCAGTATAGGCTCTAAACAGGATGGCCGTCTGTCAGGTTATTCCTGAATCACATGTCAGGGAAATCCGCACAGCGTGTTAGGCTCAGCGACCACAACGATGACCTGGATCAGGTATCACCACTGTCGTCTTTGGCGCAGGCGGCAGGCCAAGCGCAACGTGTATATTGTCAGCGGCAGTTCTGGACAGGCCACTACATCGGCGCCTGCCTGGGCCAGCCCCAGAGCAATGGCCTTGCCGATGCCTCTGCGGGAACCGGTGACGATGGCAACTCGCTTGGTCAGATCGAACATCGAACCCATTTGAGTGCCTCTGCCGGACCTTGCCTAGAGCCAGACGTAGGATCGCTCTCGATTCTAAATCCCTCCTGGGGCAATGTCGGAGACCGGTAGCGCCTATTCTATAGATCGATTGCTGAAGACGCAATCATTGTCACCAGCCGAACTTTCTTTGATAAATGCCTGATGCGGTGTTACCATCTATCAAGATGGGGTGAAGGTCAGGGACAGGGATCAAGACTCGCTCCAGTCAACATTCTGACCTTTGTTGATGCAGATACTCTCTGACAGGAGTTGACAGTACCTCATGCAATACGCTCCGGGTTGAGCTTCCTTCAGCAGGCAGGACTACTTCGCGGTAGCCTGCCTTCACTATTAGTGTTGGGGAGGAATGACTGATGATCAATCACCTGGTACCCGAAAGATGGGATCTGGAAGTTGACCTGGTAGCAGTTGGGTCCAGCGCGGGTGGACTCACTGCTGCCATCATGGCGCGCGACCTCGGGCTGAGCGCGGTGGTTCTGGAGAAGGGTGAAGTCCTGGGTGGAGGCACGGCGTACTCCGGTGGAGCCATATGGATACCGCTGAGCCACCACATGGCAGAGGTCGGCTGCAAAGACACACGTGATGGCGTTGTACGCTACGTGCGTAAACTGAGCATGGGCCACCATGATGAGGCTATATTGGCCACGTACCTCGACACAGGTGCCGAGATGGTGAAATACTTGGAAGAGCATTCTCCGTTGCGAATGTGCGTCGAAGATGACAGCAGCGGGACAGAATACTGCGCCGACGTTCCGGGCGGAGTACCGCTGGGTCGGAAGCTCTGGCCCGATGCCAAGGTGGCTTCCGGCATCCTGGAGGATGGAGAGAAGAAGCATCCCATAGTGGGCAAAGTGGCCAAAGACCCTGTGAAACATCTCATTGGGCCTCGTCCCCAATGGGTTCAGGGCCGGGCTCTTGTCGGAATGCTGGTGCTCGGCTGCGCTCAGAGAGGTGTTGAAGTGTTGACCGGGACTGCTGGCAAGCAGTTGATCGTGGAGAACGGTAAGGTGGTTGGCATACGGGCTCGACGAGACGGGCGCGACTTCTTCGTCAAGGGTAAACGGGGTGTGCTCTTGGCCACCGGCGGCTTCGAGTGGAACGAGGCCATGAACAAGAGATTTATCTATTCACCGCCTCTTCATGCCTATACCTGCCCCACTAACGAGGGCGATGGGCACATCATGGGGATGGAGCTGGGGGCAGCGGTGGCTCTCATGGACCACAGCATATTCCAGCCAGGGTTGGGCTTGCCCAACGACATTGTGGGGCATAATCAGCATCTGCACCGCCCCTTCATCTATGGTTATCCGGGCATGATCATGGTGAACCGCGACGGCAAACGCTGTTGCGATGAATGCTTCTATCCTGACATGGGCCGAGCCTTCCTGGAGTACGACAGACAAAGGGGTGGTTTCAAGAACTGGCCTATCTTCTCTGTGTGTGACCAGTCGTTCCGTGACATGTTCCCCTTCGCCGGCCTCAAGCGCGGTGGCACCGATGTTAACGAGTTGGTGAAGAAAGGCGATACCCCAATGGCTCTGGCAGAAGCTATCGGGGTATCCGGTGACAACCTGGCGGAGACCATCGACCGGTTCAACCGTTTTGCCAAGGAAGGCAAGGACCCCGACTTCCATCGCGGTGAGAGCATGTATGATCTGCGTTGGGCGGAGGCCATCTTCCCGAACCGCGGTTCGAAGGCTGTTCTGGGTCCGCTGGAGAAGCCGCCATACTATGCTGTGGAATTGTCGCTGACCACGGCTGGCAATCTGGGAGGCCTGGTGATCAACACCCACGCCCAGGTTATCGATGTGCGCGGCGAGGTCATCCCGGGGCTCTATGGCACCAGCAATACGACGGCCATGCTGCCGCTGGGCCATCACTACGACAGCGGAGCAGCGCAAGGCAAGAGCATGGTATTCGGATACATCGCCGCCAGGCACATGGCCGGGGTGTCCAAGACGTAGTGGAAAGACGCGCGGGTTATGCAATCGCCAGAAGGGAGAGACAGCTTGTCCACTATAGAGGAACTCGAGGCGAAGATAAAGCAACTTGAGAGCGAGTTGCAGATACTGAAGGACATCGAGGCCATCAAGCAACTCAAGGGCCGGTACTTCCGCTCCATTGACTGCAAGTTGTGGGATGAGTTGGCTGACTGCTTTGCCGAAGATGCGACCACCGATTACTCCAACGGGCGCGAGCATTATGAAGGCCGGGATGCCATTATGAAGTACCTTAAGAGCACTCTGGACATGCCTGTCCTCACCATGCACCAGGGACATCATCCGGAAATCACGATCGCCAGCGAGACGACCGCAGTCGGCAGGTGGTCTCTGGAGGACTACATCATAACTTTGAAGAACAAAGGCATGCAGTGTGCCGCCTTCTATCGCGACGAATACGTTAAGGTTGGTGGCCAGTGGAAGATCAAGTCGACCGGCTATGACCTCGTCTACCGGGAATTGTGGGACAGGAATGAGACCAAGAGCCTGAAGACCACCGACCGAATGCACCAGCCATCCCCTGAGTAGGAATCCGGACAAGGCATGGCCAGAAGCGAAGGGGAACACACGCCTGCTGCTAGTGGAGCGAGGAAGGAGGCTACGGTGGCCGATGCGAAGGACTTGGAGGCCCGAGTGCAGTCTCTCGAACGGACGGTGGCGGTGAGGGAAGACATTGAGGCCATAAAGAGGCTGAAGCATAAGTACTTCCGTTGTCTTGACTGCAAGCTGTGGGATGAGTTGGCTGAGTGTTTTGTGGGAGATGCCACCACAAGCTACACCGACGGCAAGTACAGTCTACGTGGTGTGGACGCCATTATGGGTTTTCTCAAGAAGAGCCTGGGGGCCTCCACTGTGCTTAGCGTGCACCAGGGGCATCAGCCTGAAATAGACATGACCAGTGCCACAACGGCCAAGGGCATCTGGGCGTCTGAGGCTGGCCTGATCATCACGGATAGGAATGTATCTACCAGGGAAGTCAACTTCTACCATGATGAGTATGTGAAAATGGACGGGCAGTGGAAGATAAAGCACACTGGTTACAGGCGCGTCTTTGAAGAGGTGTGGGACAGGGGAGAGACCAAGAGTCTGAGACTCATGGCGAACATGTTTGCACAACGAAAAGAGTAAGCGCTGGCCTCGCTCCATCCAAGCTGTGCTTCTGGCCATCCAAAACACCGCACTTTGGTCTGCCACCCGCCGTGAAGCGAACGATTCGCAAGCTCACCTCCTGAATCATTCATGATCATGGCCGCATTCCTTCATTTGATCTAACAGCATTAGCTGACCAGTTGCCGTCGCCTGCTTTCGACTGCATCTTGTGTCCGTCTAGCCAAAGGGTATTGACTCGAAAGTAATGTGGTGGGATAATAGATGTATGCGGATGTAAACACTACTGGCATGAAATGTAACGCAGTGCAATAACATCAGTATGGATAACGAATCTTCTGCAGAGACCCCAATTGATCTGAATGACCTCGATCTAAGACTCATAAAGCTGCTGGAGTCTGATCCGCGAAGTACCCAAACAGGTCTGGCTGCGAGCCTGGGGATCAGCAGACCGACGCTGGGCAGCGTGATGCAGAGACTTGTCGATTCCCACGTGATAAGGACGGTTTGCCTGGCTGACCACGTGGCTCTCGGATATACAGACAGCGTGGTCTTCGGCATCAACACGATGCCCAGCAGCCTGCTCAGCGTGGCGGAGAAGCTGGCTTCACTCCCTCCCCTTCACTACGTCACTTTGTGTGCTGGCCCCTTTGACATCATGGCCTGGGGTCTCTTCAAAGGACCCGAGGATCTGCTGGACTTCATTGCTGAAGGATTGGGCAAGATAAGCGGCCTTTCGCGATTTGAGACGGTGATGTGCCAGGAAGTCAAGATCTCACCGGCGCTGCTGGCGGAGAACCAAGGCTATCGCCCAAAGGAAAAGCAGGTTGCTCTGGATCAACTGGATATTGCCTTGATAGGAACGCTACAGCGGGACAGCAGGCAGACCGCGGCAGACCTGGCCGCCAAGCTGGGCACGAGCAAGCCCACTGTTCTGCGGAGGATGAAGAGGCTTCTCGATGAGGGCGTCATCAGGTTGATGACTATGGTTGATCCTGTGGCACTGGGATACAAGCTGGTGGTGGCCACCGGCATGAAGGTGACTCCTGACAAGATCAAGGAGGTGGCAGAGGCCGTAGGCGGTCACCGAAATGTACACAGCGTGGCGCTTTGTACTGGCCGCTACGATGTGCTGGCCTGGATGACCTTCCGGGAACGCAGGGAGATGATGGACTTGCTGACGGGAGAACTGGGCAGGATTCCCGGTATCCGGAGCATGGAGACTCTGACCAGCCTGAAGATTGTGAAAGCCTCATACATATACGTGAATTGGAGAGGCGACCTCTGGAGGAGTCTAAAGAAGGGGTAGGTCAGAAGATGAACTTCCCACGTCTGGCCGAGCCTGGAAAAGCGAAAAGGATCTCCTGAAATCGAAGGCGGGGAATCCAAGCGAAAGGAAAGGGGGTGGCTATGAGTCAGAGCACTAGATTCACGAGCCTGATGAAACCTGGCCGGATAGGGCAGATGGATATCAGGAACAGAATCGTCATGGCACCGATGTGCACGAGCTTTGCCTCATCGCAAGGCTATGTCACAGACCGGTTGACGGACTATTACGAGGAGCGAGCCAGAGGAGGGGTGGGGCTCGTAATAGTGGCGGCCGTATGCATTGACCATCCCAGAGGCAGAACAGAACACGACCAATTGGGAATCTCGCGCAACGAGTTTGTGCCGGGTCTGCTCGGCCTGGCTGAGGTGCTGCATAAGCATGGCGCCAAGGCTGCGATTCAGTTGCATCACGGTGGCCGTTACAGTCAATCGGACGTCAACGATGGCTTTCAGCCGGTGGCTCCATCGCCTATTGCTCTTATGCCGGGGGCTGATGTACCAAAAGAACTGACAATTGAGGAGATCAAAACTCTAGTCAAGCTCTACGGCGAAGCGGCGGCGCGGGCCAAGGCGGCGGGATTTGATGGGGTGGAGATACACGGAGCGCACGGCTACCTGATTAACGAGTTCCTGTCGCGTTCTGCAAACATGCGGAATGATATCTACGGCGGTGATCTGCGGAACCGGGCGAGGCTGCTGCTAGGAGTGATCGCCGCTATCAGAGAGCACGTTGGCGCCGACTATCCGGTGTGGTGCCGACTCAATGGGAGCGAGTTCGAGATTGAGAACGGCAACAGCGTCGAGGACAACCGCGAAATCGCCAGCATGGCTGAGAAAGCGGGAGTGGATGCCATTCATGTCACGGGTCATGCCGGGTCACTGGGCGTGGCCTTTACCAAGGCACCGCTGGTGCATACTCCGGGAGCTCTGTTGCCACTAGCCTCCGGCATCAAGCGGTCGGTGAAAGTCCCCGTGATTGCCGTGGGCCGGATCACCCTGGAAGCAGGGGAGAAGGCGATTCACGAAGGCCAGGCCGACTTTGTGGCAATGGGCCGGGCGCTCATAGCTGATCCAGAGCTGCCGGCGAAGGCCGCTTCTGGGAACGAGAAGGATATAAGGCACTGCATCCATTGCTATACCTGTGTCGGGCAGAACTTCAAGCGCGAGAGCCTATGCTGTGCCATAAATGCCGCGGTAGGTCGGGAGAAGACGTTCAGACTGGAAGCCAGCGGCCATCCGAGTAAGGTGGTGGTGGTCGGGGGTGGCCCGGCGGGCATGGAGGCGGCCCGTTTGGCGGCACTCAAAGGCCACCGAGTGACTATATATGACAAGGAGCCCCGTCTCGGCGGTTCACTGTTCTTTGCCGCCGTTGCGCGAAGCGACAACGAGCTCTTGACCAACTACTTGTCGAGGCAGATCAAGAGGCTTGGAGTTGAGACCATACTGGGCAAGGAGATGTCTCCGACCGAGCTCAAGGCCGGCAACCCCGAGGCGCTGATAGTGGCGTCTGGAGGCCGATATCCGGCCCTTTCGATCAAAGGCATAGACAGCAGGAATGTCCGGGGCAGCAAGGAAATGCGCGAGATGATATCGGGGCGGCTGAACGACGAGACGGCGAAGAAGATTGCTGCCTGGCAAAGGCCGCTGTTCCAACTCGGTGGGCCGGTGATGAGGCGATTCCTCAGTCCGGCGCTCATCAGGTCGCTGACCAGGTTCTGGATGCCCATCGGAAGAAACGTCGTGGTCATAGGCGGTGATCTGGTAGGGTGCGAGCTGGCTGGATTCCTGGCAGAGCGCGGGCGGAAGGTAACCGTTCTGGAGAGTACCAAGAAGATAGCTCCGGAACTACCTCTGCCGATGAAGTGGATACTACTGGACCATCTGGGTCATGTGGGCGTGGAACTGCTGACACTGGTGAAGTACGAGGAGATTACGCCGGGGAGCGTGGTGGTCACCACCAAAGATGGCCAGAAACAGACCATCAAGGCGGAGACCGTGATCATCGCTGCCGGGATTGAGCCCAACCCGGACTTCTTCCGGGCTGTGGAAGGGAAGTTCCCACAAGTCTACATAGCCGGCGACTCCGGCCAATCAGGCCTGATCAGGGGAGCCATATCCAGTGGGGCCGACGCCGCTCTCAAGATTCAGTGACGTCCGAGCCAATGAGTATCGAAGGAGGCAAGAAGATGATGACGCAGGGGAAAGTGCCAGCAACCTGGGACCTGGAGGTGGATTTCGTTTCCGTCGGCTCAAGCACCGGCGGATTGATGGCGGCCATAATGGGGCACAACCTGGGGTTGAAGACGGTTGTTCTGGAGAAATCCAGCGCCCTCGGCGGGGGGACTGCTCTGTCAGGTGGTGTTCTGTGGATTCCCTTCAACCACCATATGCTGGCCGCGGGCATCAAGGATTCGCGCGAGGAAGCGCTGACGCACGTGAGGCGGATCAGTCTGGGCCGACATGACGAGGAGCAGCTCGCCACATACCTGGACACTGGACCCGAAGTGATCAAGTACGTGGAAGAACACACCCCCCTGCGACTGGCTATCGAAGACAGTCCCGACTACTATGCCGATCTGCCCGGCGGAAAACCGCGCGGACGCCAGCTATATCCCGATCCGGCAGTGATGATCCCAAAGCTGAGAGAGGCAGAGAAGACATACCCCATCTTGGCCAAGGTCAGGCGGGACCCGGTTCCGTTCTTTCTGGGGATGCGCGACACGTGGGCGGAAGGACGAGGAATCATAGCTCCCCTGGCGATGGCCTGCGCCGACCGCGGGATAGAGATCATGATGGAGACCAGGGCCAAGAAGTTGATCGTCAAGGATGGAATGGTGATCGGCATCCATGCCGTCCGAGGCGGCGAAGACGTCTACGTCAAAGGCAGAAAGGGAGTGCTGCTGGCCACCGGTGGATTCGAATGGAACAATGAGATGAACCGAAGGTTCATGAATGTCTCGGGGCTGAAGCCGTATACTCCCCACTACAACGAGGGTGACGGCCAGATCATGGGCATGGAGGTTGGCGCGGCGGTAGCTCTTATGGATCATGCCATCTTCCAGATCTCCCTCCACGTGGAAGGTGAACAGGTCGAGGGCAAGCCTTTCTACCGCCCGTTTGGGTTCGGCGTTCCCGGCAACATCATTGTGAACAAACATGGCAGGAGATGCTGTAACGAGTCCTTCTATCCGGACATCGGCAGAGCTTTCCTGGTCTATGACAAGGTAAACTCAGAGCTGGCCAATACTCCGCTCTACTGGATCGGCGATAAGACCTGCACCAGCCGACTAGGTGTCAACGCTCTAGCAAAGGTGACCAGCAACAACCAATGGCTGGTGAGGGCCAATACTCTGCCGGAATTAGCTGTTCAGCTGGGCATCCCGGCTGACAATTTGGTGGAGACGGTGAATCGGTTCAATGCTTCGTGCCGAGAAGGACGCGATCCCGATTTCCACCGCGGGGAGACAACCTACCAGAGGTGGTGGGGAAATAGATTCGATCCCAAGACCACTCCCAATCCAACTCTCGGGCCCCTGGAGACGCCACCCTTCTCCGGGGTCAGACTGAATCTCGGTTGCGCCGGCAATCTGGGTGGAATGGTGATCAACAAGCATGCCCAAGTGATAAATAACCAGGGAGAGGTCATTCCCGGTCTCTATGGCACAAGCAACTGCACGGCCCTCCTGTCGCATGGGTTCACTTACACCAGTGGCTCATGTCAGGGGAAGAGCCTGATCTTTGGCTACATTGCTGCCAGACACATGGCAAGGGCCCTGTAGAGGCGATTCGATAGTTTCAGGACTCGGATAATGAGACAGAAGAGCATAACACCCAAGAACACGGTCTTCGTGATCCTCTCTTTTGAGGGGCCGGATGGTTATGCTACCGCCGGCGGGTTGGGCGTGCGCGTTGGTAATCTCGCCACGACGCTGGCGCGCAAGGGCTTTCCCACCCACCTGTTCTTCATCGGTGATCCAGATCGCCCCGGCGAAGAGGCGAAAGAGCACGGCAACCTCATTCTGCACCGTCGGTGTCAGTGGATCAGCAAGCATCATCCCAACGGCGTGTACGATGGTGAAGAGGACAAGCTGCGGGACTTCAATGAGACCATCCCCAGATTTCTAAAGGACAATATCGTGAAGCCCGCTGTATCAGAGAACAAGCTCGTTGTCATTCTAGGGGAGGAATGGCATACAACTGAAGTGATGTGCCGCATTAGCGACGCTCTCTACTACGAAGGCCTTAGAGATCAGGCGGTGTTGTTCTGGAATGCCAACAACACTTTCTCGTTCCACCGCATTAACTGGGGGCGACTGAGTTACACCACTACTGTCACCACCATCAGTCGTTATATGAAACACCTTATGTGGGAGTTCGGAGTCAATCCTCTGGTCATCCCCAACGGGGTTCCCAAGAGCTTACTAGGTGATATAGACGCTGTCCTGGTGAAGGAGGTGAGAAAGGCGGTAGGCTCAGATATCATTCTATGCAAGGTGGCCCGCTGGGATCCAGACAAGCGCTGGCACCAGGCAGT
>Ga0315276_10004948_pt1 | contig 12263 bp, 9 predicted proteins | sample YL17G05_0_MG_FD_204542 | JGI IMG/M metagenome (GOLD analysis project Ga0315276, IMG submission 204542) | Sediment microbial communities from Yellowstone Lake, YNP, Wyoming, USA - YL17G05_0 | ecosystem: Environmental > Aquatic > Freshwater > Lake > Sediment | place: USA: Wyoming | collected... | reverse complement strand
CGGCCTTATCATAGGCACCCTCGCTGTACATCTTGATACCTCTCTCATTGAGTGCGATAGCCTCGGGATTGCTCTTATACCCCTGAGACCCGGCCTGGCAGGCCAGTGCGGACAATACCAGCACTGCAAGAACAATCGCACTTATCCAGGTTTTATAACCGGTAAATAGCTTACTCATTAATATTCCTTCTTTATTGTTAATTAATACCCATACCGTTGTCGTTTCTGCCGGGAAATTTTAGCACCGCCTAAACTACAAGTAAATTTTGCGCTTCCGTGGTAGTTGACTCTTCAATGGCACTGAATAGCCATTGACACACGCATGTTGATACAATGCAATATTTACCCTGCGTATAGCCTATTTGAAATAAATCCCTGCCACAATGCTATAATATTTCATTGAATCTATCCTTTGGCAGGATGAAAGGGTAATATGGGCAAGGTTTATTTTATTGATGTAACCAACAGGGATGGCGTGCAGACTGCGCGGTTAAGCCTCTCCAAGCTCCAGAAGACCATGATAAACATGTACCTCAACGAGTTTGGCGTTTTCCAGTCGGAATTCGGCTTCCCCACCACCAATCACGAAACAAACTACCTGCGCGCCAACCTGGAGCTTGCCAGCAAAGGCATCCTGCGCCCCATTCGACTGAGCGGCTGGATCAGGGCTACCACTGAAGACGTCGAAAAAACCTTTGAAATGGTGCCGGAGATAGAATACCTGAATCTCTCCATCTCAACTTCCGAGCAGATGATCCAGGGAAAATTCAAAGGCCGGAAGTCACGTGTCGATGTACTTGAGCAGATGGTTGAAGCTGTGGCAGCCGCCAACAAGCTCGGCGCCAGGGCTATCGGGGTAAACGCGGAGGATGCGTCCCGCACCGACGTTGATTTTCTTATCGATTTCGCAAAAGCGGCTAAGGCCGCCGGTGCCGATAGGTTCCGTTATTGCGATACGCTGGGATACGATAACCCGTTTACTATATATGATACGATTTACAAAATAGCCGATGCTACGGAGATGCCGGTGGAGATTCACTGCCACGGTGACCTGGGCATGGCGGTAGCCAATTCCATCGCCGGGGCCAAGGCAGCTATCGACTGCGGGCAGGGTGCCTACATCAATACTACGCTCAACGGGATAGGCGAGAGGGCCGGCAATGCCGACCTGCTGTCCTGCACGCTGGCCCTGCTGAAATCCAGGGGCTTCGCCAGCAAATACAGGCTGGGCAGGCCGGTGAAGCTCAATAAGGCCTATAAACTGGCCAAGTATGCCAGCCTGGCCTTCGGCGTCCCAATACCTATTAGCCAGCCGGGTGTTGGAGAAAACGCCTTTGCACATGCCTCGGGCATACACGCCGATGGCGTTCTCAAGGATCCTGAGAACTACGAACTCTATAACTTCGAAGAACTGGGCAGGGGGGAACCTGAGCTGGTCGAAACCGGCCGCCTCATCTGCTCCGGCGAGTATACAGGTATATCAGGGTTCAGCCACATAATGGGCAAGATGGAGGTATCCTTCGCTAACGCCAGCGAGGCCAGGAAGATACTGGAACTGGTCCGATATGCCAACGTGGAAGCTCAGACGCCGCTTACCGAAGACGAGTTACAATTCATAGCTAAATACCCCGAGATAACCAGGAAGCTCCTGACACTTACACCCCCGGCATAGCTTGCATGTTATTTGATGCAATCAACGCTACAGGCTTCAACTGTTAATCGAATATTAGCCTGATGCTTAATAATCCCTTAACAATCTTCTGTTACTTTTCATAATCATTATCAGTGTGTTAAGGTTAATTTGAGCATGCCGAATAAAAAGATCCTTGTCGTGGATGACGACGCCAAGACCGTGGACCTGGTCAAGTTGTACTTAGAGAGGGACGGCCATTCCGTTATCACAGCTTACGATGGACCATCAGCCCTGCAGAGATTTCGGGAGCATCAGCCCAACCTTGTGGTGCTGGATGTTATGCTGCCCGGGATGGACGGCGTGACTATCTGCCGCACGCTGCGCTCCGAGTCCGAAGTGCCCATCATTATGCTCACGGCGCGTACTCGCGATGATGATAAGCTGACCGGGTTGGATACGGGAGCTGATGACTACGTCACCAAGCCCTTCAGCCCCGGTGAACTGGCAGCAAGGGTTAGGGCCATCTTACGGCGTATGCCCGCCGAGCGCGGCCCATCCGAGATGAGGCACCTCGACCTGTTCGTCAATATCCCCAAACGCGAGGCATCTGTCAAGGGTAAACCTCTGCACCTCACCGCGGTCGAATTCAAGCTGCTGGCCGCGTTCATGAGGGAACCGGGCAGGGTATTTGACCGCGCTGACCTCATCGATAAAGCCTTCGGCTACGATTTTGAGAGCTTCGACCGCGCTATCGACGTACACATCTTCAACCTGCGCCGCAAAATCGAACCTGACCCGAAGCGCCCCAGGTACATTAAGACTATTTACGGAGCGGGCTACAAGCTGTCAGAGGAGCAACATGAGACATAGCCTGCAGTTCCGTCTTTTAGTTGCTTTCACCCTGGTCATCCTGCTCACTATCGGCGCCATGTTCTTCATGATGTGGCAGGCTTCCACCGGGCAGATCCAACAATTCGGAGACCGTGTTGAACGTATGGTCGGCAACCGCATACAATTTGTCGTTACTGACTATTACCTGGCCCATGGCAGCTGGGACGGTGTACAGCCGCTGGTCCAGCAAATCGGCGAGCAGTTCCGCCACAGGGTCATAGTAGCCGATGCTGAGGGCAAAATAATCGCAGATTCAACCACGGAAACACCCGATAACCAGTTAAACCTTGATAGCTTTATCAGCAGGACGCTGACTTCTTCACATGAACGCCATGATTACTCACCGCCTGGGCCGGGCGGTCCGCCGCCAACCGAGCCTCCGCCCTTTATATCATTCGGGCCAAACATGCCGGCACCCCCCAAACCAGTCGAACCGGTTCCAACGGTATCCGGAGAGCCGGCCACCATAGGATTCCTCTTTATCCTGCCTTTAACACAGTCTGAAACCGGGTTGGAGGCGCTGCAGGTAATGTACCGGCAGTTGGGCAACTATTTCTTGATTGGCGCATGCCTGGCCGTTGCCTTCGCCTTCCTGGTTACATTATTTTTGTCCCGCCGCATCCTGTCGCCGGTTAAAGAATTGAGGAGGGCCGCCCAACGGCTGGGGAAGGGAGATTTCTCGCAACGCGTTGACATCAAAGATAAAAACGAGATAGGTGAGCTTGCTTCTACCTTCAACTCGATGGCCGGCAACCTGCAGCGCGATGAGCAGTTGCGCCGGCACATGGTGTCCGATATCGCCCACGAGTTGAGGAGCCCGCTCACCAACGTCAGGGGTTACCTCGAAGCTATTAAGGATGGGGTCATGAAGCCGGATACCGCCACTATCTCTTCAATTTACGATGAAACCATACTCTTGTCACGGTTGGTCAACGACCTGCAGGAGCTCAGCCTGGCTGAGGCAGGTGAGTTAAAGCTCTATTGCCAACCGGAAGAAGTGGCGGACCTTGTCAGGCAGTCAATCAACGCCGTACAGGCCAAGGCTTCTGAAAAGGGATTGGAGTTGTCTGCCGATATCCCCGAAGGCCTTCCTCGAGTAAATATCGACTTCCTGCGCATCAGGCAGGTATTGCTCAACCTGCTGGAGAATGCGCTGGCCCATATAGCCACAGGCGGTACCATTAATATTTCAGCCGGCTTGAGCTCTGATTTCATCGAAGTCAGCGTATCCGATACTGGCGAGGGCATTCCTGCCGACGAGGTGGCTAATATCTTTGAGCGCTTCCACCGGGTTGATAAATCCAGGTCCAGGTCAACCGGCGGCAGCGGCCTGGGATTAACCATCGCCAGGTATATTATCGAGGAGCACCAGGGTAAGATCTGGGCACAGAGCGAGCCGGGCAAAGGCAGCCGCTTCAGCTTCACCCTGCCTGTATCGAAATAGGCATTCCGGCGTAAGTCTCAGGCCCCATTTTCAACCTGAAAGCCGCGTTTTCTAAATAAAATCTTAATATTTCCCTGCTATCGTTGATAAACTGAAATCAAGAATTTGGTTAATAAATTTATAACGGGTAAAATCTTACGGATATGCTCAAAACTCCAGGCAAACTCCTCATCATATTGCTAACCTGCGTTTCGCTGCTTGTCACCGCAGGTTGTACAAGTTCAAATACAGGTACGGGTACCTCTGCCACCAGTACCGCGGCAACCATCAGCAGGCAGGTCCCGGTTCAGCGCGGCGACCTGGTAGTAAGCGTCTCCGTGGATGGCAACCTGGTCATGCCGCAGGCGTTCACTCTTAATTTTGGCGCGCCGGGGGATGTAAAAGAAGTCCTGGTCACTGAAGGTGACCGCGTGAAAGCCGGCGCCTTGCTGGCCAGGCTCGACGAAACGGCGCAACGGCTGGACGTCAAATCGGCCAACAACTCGGTGCAGACGGTACTCAGCAACCTTTACGAAACGGTGCCGCGGTTGCCCCAGTTTCCTGGTATACAATATACAGGTACCGTGATCACGGTAGATCCAGATACCAATAAAATAAAGATCACTTACACTTACGATGAAGGCGTGCATGATAATCCCGTGTACCAGATGTATTACCCCAACGGTACTGCTTTAACATCCTACGCCTGGGCACAGGACGAAACGGCACGGGCATACAGCCTCTTCCAGGCCGGGGATTACTCTGCGGCCGCATCAGAGCTGTACGTAGCCCTCTCAGACCTGGAGGCCTGTGAAAAAATCGTTGAGGACGCTATTAATAACCCCGAATCAGGGCTGGGCAATACTGCGCCCTTCGTGCCCACCGATTTGCCCGGACTGGTCTATTTCGAAGGACAGCAAGACCAGCCTGCAGCAGTGCTGCTGATAGTCGAGTTGCGCAAGGTTGTAGATTCCATCCACCAGGGTCAGCAAGACATTGGAAAGCTGCGAGAACTTATCGCGCAGGGCAACTCTGCTGAAGCCGGCCCCCTGTTCGAAACACTGTTCAGACAGGTTGACGATATAGGCAAAGCAATCATCATGAACGTCAACGTAATTGAACTGCGCAACGATACCACTATCTACGGTAAGGATATCAGCCTGTATTTTTACGGCGCCGCCGAGGAAAAGTTCAACTCCGCGCTGGCCGGTATACAAAAGGGCGGGTTAAACTCACCGGAGCTCAACGATAACCTGCGCATCGCGCGCCATTACATGGAGCTGTGCAACGGCATACTGGGATCAAATGATTATGTGCTGCAGCACGGCCTCTCGCTGAAAGCGGAGCAGGGCTACAAGGTCGACCTCGAAAAAGCCATGGTCACCCTGGATAACAGCAAGGAGAACTTCCTGAACACCGCGATATTGTCGCCGATAGACGGCATTGTGGTCAGCGTCGCTGTGAAAAAGAACGATGTGCTTTCCCAGCAGGATTACGCATCCAAGGGCACCATTCAAGTTGTCGATACCTCACAGATAAAATTCCAGGGTATCGTGGACGAAATCGATATCATGAAGATAAAAACCGGGCAGAAAGCGGCTGTCTCCATAGACGCCATACCGAGTAAAACCTTCACCGGCAAAGTGTCTTTCATCTCACCTTTCGGCGCCGCCGACACCAGCAACGTGATTAAATTCAATGTTACCATCCTGCTTGACCCCACAGACGTTGACCTCAAGGGCGGGCTTACAGCTACAGCCGATGTGGGGATTTCGACCGTTAAAAACGCCCTGATCGTACCGCTTTCCGCGGTAACCACCACCGGCACAAGTTCAACTGTTACCATGGCTACCGGTGACAAGGGTCAAACCGAGAAGAGGCAGGTCACCCTTGGAATTCAGAACCAGCAGTATGTGCAGATACTTAAGGGGCTTAACGATGGTGACAGGGTCATAATAGTTGACAAGGCCAGCGGCGCCCCGGTATCAACCACCATGGGACCGCCGGGAGGAGGGCCTCCGCCAGGTGGAGGACGGCCGCCGGACCGGTAAGCATGATGAGAAAGAATCTAATAACCGTATTTATAGCTATATCGGCCATACTGTCTGCGTTTGTTAGCGCCTGCAGCAGCAGCCAGGCGCCTGCGGCAGGACAGATTACCGACGTCAAAAGGGGCGACCTCAATATTATAGTAACCTCCGACGGCAACCTGGAAATGCCCAATCAATACGACCTTAAATTCGGCTCCTCCGGCCAGGTCGACCGGATACTGGTGGAGGAGGGTGATAATGTCAGGCAGGGCGCTCTCTTAGCCACTTTAGTTAACACGTCGCAGATAAACGCGATCAAATCCGCCCTGTTTAATGTCCAGACAGCCCGGAACAATATCACCCTGGGATGCGGTACAGACCACCTCCCGTACAACTACCCCGACCTGAGCGTTTCCCGCATGGTTGATGAGGCACAGAGGGACATAGAAACCGCCGCCGGTTACTATAAACAGGGGAACTACAAGGACGCCGGCTACTGGCTTGTGATGACATACTTCGATATCCAGGTATGCGAGGACCTGATAATATCCCGCCCCAACGCCGCCGAACTGGCCGGCGCCAAGAACAATTCGATCTGGTCACCTGACGTATATGCAGGCGGTTCGCTGCCCGTACCGTTGGATAACCAATTAGCCATCGACTATTTGCAGCAATACCGCGGAAAACTGCTGGCCATCGCCCGCAATATGAAGCTGGGACTTTACGATAAAATCACACCCGCTTTCGACAGCGCCCGCCAGGAGATGTCCGAGGTATCCACGGCAGCCAAAGGCACATTGACGATTAAGACCAGGATGGTTTACGAGTATGCCGATACGCCTACCAGCGTGGATTTTCTTCAGTCGTCACTCAGGTACCTCGAGGATTTGCAGAACTACATGGCGGGGCCTGACGCGCTTGCCATAGAGGCGGCCAAGAAGTTATATACGGCCAAGCTCAACCTGCTGGTGGGGCGCGATGTGCTGGAGAACCAGACTCTCATCTTTGAGAGTGGAGGAGGCATCAACTGGAAAACCCTGCAGCAATATAACCTCAGCCTGCAGGCCGCCGAGATTTCCCTGTACAGAGCCAAGCAGGAGATAATGAAGACCGCCATCATAGCGCCTTCCGATGGCGCCGTGGTCAGCGTTGACCTGAAAAAGTCATACGTGCTGTCGGTGCAGGATTACTCTTCAAAGACAGCAGTCAAACTGGTGGATACCGGCACCATCCGTTTCAAAGGCACTATCGATGAAATCGACATCATCAAGGTAAAATCAGGACAACCCGTCAATATCAGCGTAGATGCCGTGCCGGACAGGACATTCACCGGAAAGGTGAAATTTATCTCCCCATACGGGACAGCAGTCGGCAAGGTGATTAAATTTACCGTGCTCGTGGAGATGCAGCCGGTGGATATCCAGCTCAGGGGCGGCCTGCGCGCCACCGCCGAGATAATGGCTTCCAGCATTAAAAATGCCCTGCTGGTGCCCGTTTCCTATATTATCAGCACACCTGGCGGTTCAATGGTCATGCTGGCGGACAACACGACCGGCAAGGCCGAACCGAAACGCATAACAATCGGACTGCAGAATTTCCAGTACGCCGAGGTCACCTCCGGCTTGAGCGAGGGCGATAAGGTCCAGCTGCCCGGCAAAGCAGCCTCAGGTCCCGCTACCGGTCAGCCAAGGCAATCTTCAAATCCGGGCAACGCCATGCGCGCGCTGCGTTAATGTCCGATACCATACGGGGTGCAAGATAAGATGATCGAACTCAAGAATATCAGCAAAATATACGACATAGGCGACGTCAAGGTCACAGCGCTCAACGGCGTCTCCTTCAACTGTGAAAAGGGCGAATTTATATCTATCATGGGACATTCCGGCTCGGGCAAATCTACCATGATGAATATCCTGGGCTGCCTGGACCGTCCGACCTCGGGAAGCTATGTGATTGACGGCGTGGATGTTGCCGGCATGGCCGATGACGATCTGGCCACCATGCGCAACCGCAAGCTGGGTTTCGTCTTCCAATCCTATAACCTGCTGCCCAAAATGACGGCGATAGCCAATGTCGAGCTCCCGCTTCTCTATTCGGGCAACAATCACCGGCGCCAACGCGCCCTCGCGGTGCTGGAAGCCGTGGGCATAGGCCAGCGGGCTTCCCATAAGCCCAGTGAGATGTCGGGCGGCGAGCAGCAGCGCGTGGCCATCGCCCGTGCCCTAATCAATGACCCGCTGGTCATCCTGGCCGACGAACCTACCGGCAACCTGGATACGCAGATGAGCCACAACATCATGTCGCTGCTGGTCGACCAGAGTAAGAAGGGAATAACTATAATCGTAGTCACCCATGAAGAGGATATCGCAGCCTATACACAGCGGACCATTTACCTGCGGGACGGCAGTATTATCGAGGAGAAAAAGCGATGAGCATCTGGGAAAGCCTCAAGTCGGCCTGGCAGGCCATCTTCTCCAATAAGATGCGCTCGTCGCTCACCATGCTCGGCATCGTGATAGGCGTCTGCGCGGTCGTACTGCTGGTTTCGCTGGGACAGGGCTTCCAGGTCAGCATGACTACCACGTTCAACAATATGGGGGCCAGCGCCCTCTATGTATCAAGTTCATCAGATAAAACTATCGTCAGCCTGAGGCCTTTGACCCTCGACGACGCGGAGGCTCTCAAAGATAAAACTGTTGCCCCCTCGATAAGCGTTGTCTCTCCCACCCTGAGCAGCCGGGTGACCATTCAATATGGAAACAGTAACGCCAACGTGCAGGCCACCGGTGCGCTGCCGATAATCACGGAAATACGCAACTACCAGGTCGACCAGGGGCGCTTCATAACCGACCAGGATGTCTCAGCCAGGAACAACTGCATCGTACTCGGTTACCAGACAGCTACTGACCTGTTCGGCAGTGTAAGCCCGGTCGGCAAAAGCGTGCGCGTTCAGGGCAGCAAATATCAGGTGGTGGGCACACTGCAGAAGATGGGGGGCTTCGGCGGCGACAGCTATATCCTCATGCCGCTCACCACCATGCAGTCAAAGCTGACCGGCGGCACCAATATCCAGCAGATAGGCGTTAAAGCTGTCAGTCCCGACCTGGTGGACTCGGTGATCGCTGAAGTGACCAGCGTCCTGCGCAACCGCCACTTCATCCGGACGGGCGCCGCGGACGACTTTACTATCACCGATATGCGCGAAACACTTGCCAGCATGCAGGCCACCCTGGCCGGGTTTTCTCTCTTTATGGGAGCGGTGGGCGCTATATCCCTGATCGTGGGCGGAATCGGCATCATGAACATCATGCTGGTATCGGTAACCGAGCGCACGCGCGAGATAGGCATCCGCAAAGCCATCGGCGCCAAACGCCGCGACATATTGCTGCAGTTTCTTATCGAAGCGGCGGCGCTGAGCTTGAGTGGCGGACTGATCGGCCTGGGTCTTGCCGTGCTTGGGGCTCATCTGATGGGCAATATCCAACTGGGAACTACCAGCGTTACACCCGTGATCTCAGCAGCAATCGTATTTATTGCCCTGGGTGTTTCGATAGGGACAGGGTTGATATCGGGAACCTATCCCGCCTTCCGCGCAGCCCGACTCGACCCCATAGAATCGCTGCGCCACGAATAATAGTCCAGTATCCGGAATCTCACTTCTGGAGTTTCTGCAGGTCGTCATTGGCCCGGGTAGTCAGCAAATCATCCTGTGAAAGCTTAAGCGTTGTTTCCAGGTCAATCATGGCCAGGTCCGGCTGGCCGGCCGCCGTATAAACGAGACTCCGGTTATAGTAGGAGAACGCGTCCGACGGGGCCATCCGGACGGCCCTATCAGCATCTTCCACGGCCAATACCGGTTTGCCCGTAGCAGCGTAAATCAGGCTCCTGGTGCAGTAAAATTGCGCCCTGGCGGCGTCCAGTTCGATAGCTTTATTAGCGTCAGCCAATGCCTCGTCATATTTCTGGTTCTTATAATTGGAATACGCTCTTTCACTGTAAGCCGGCGCATAGTCAGGCTTGAGGGAGATCGCCTTATTCAGGTCAAATATCCCGATGCCGAACTGCCACTGGTTGTTATGAAAACGCCCCAGTTCATAATGAGCCCGGTAATATTTTGGCGCTATCTCGATGGCTTTGAATAGATCAGTCAGGGTATAGGGGTTCAGCCGTTTGGCTTTGTAATACCAGGCGCGGTCAATATATGCGTCGGCCAACCTCTCTTTTAATTTGCTATCTTCCGTATTAAAGGTTAATGCAGCAGCAGCGTCCTGGATAGCCGTATCATGGTCCCCTGCCTGGAGCAGGGGAGGTCCAGCCATTTCACTTGCATTATCAGAAGGCTTCGGCACTACAGGAGGCGCAACAACACCCCCTGTTTTATTATCCGAAGCAGCTAAATCGTTTTGCTGCGCACTCATGTTGCCTGCCCCTGAACAGGACATCAACAATCCCATAAGTGCCGCAAGACAAAATAGACAGTGTGATAATTGATATTTCATTGCATCACGGCTTGAGGGCGCCGATAATTGCAGGGTCAAGTCCCTCGAATTGTGAGAGCCATTTCAGCCTTTCTTTCTTCAGTGCCTGGCTTAGCGCCAAAATCTTTTCCTTGGGATAGTAATTGTTCAGGTCAAAGCGGGACATATCAAGGCCGGGTATCTCCACAGGCACGTCATATCCCCAGAATTCATCCCTTTTCCACACGATTTTATCCCTGGCTATCATTTCCAGTATCTTGACCGAATCGAAAACGGTGATTTTCTGTCCGCCAGTCAGGCCACCCACTTTCCCCGTATTCAAGAGGTAGCATTGCATGTGCGGATTCTTCCTCAGGATACTAAGGAACAGGTTGCCTTCCTCCTCCTCTGACCCCACGATAAAGGGATTGGTGCCGACCACCCTGCGCTGTTTCCCCGCTTCGGCCGGGTCGCCCGCGGAAGTCTCCACCGACTCGCCCAGCATAAAAGACGCCGCTCCCCATTCCTGTGAAAGCCGGACTACAGGCGGGACTATCTCGTTATGCCTCGTGATGAATACCAGGTAGTCCACCCTCTCCAGGTCGATATCTTTGTCCGTAAAAGCTATATCCCGCCTCTTGACCATGGCGCGGCCGTTGGATGTGAGCGTGGAATCAAAGAAATCCACCTTGCCTGTTGCGCGGTCCACGTGGACATTCTCAAGTATGGCCCTCGGACTGATAGCCGCTGCATACAATAATGGCTGAGCTGCTGGTTCAAGCCCGTCCGTCTTCATATAGAAGGATTCTTCCGTTCCAATTGCGCTGCTGTCGGATTTCAATATAACGACGTCGTCCTGGCGGATTATCACCCGCTCGGGCGGCCTAAGCCAATGCGAATGGCAGGCCAGCGACGTTTTGCCTGTGCCGCTCAACCCGAAGAGCAGAAATCCCCTATCTATAAGTTTGCCATCTTTTATGATGCGCAGTATTTTGCTGGCAGCATGCAGGCCGAGGTTCCCTTCCCTCTTGGCCCAGTACATCACCTGGCGCAGCATGGCTTTTTTATTCTCGCCCTTGTAATCGCTGCCCATGATGAAAGTGACGCCTGCCTCCGGGAAGACCAGCACCTTCTTTTCAGGCCAGTCCGGTACGGTGACTGTGATAAAGTCTGGCTCGCCGGATTCTGGCGGGAACAGGGTATTGCCCCACATCAGCGGTATGCGGGGATATTCCGCATCCACGTAAACGCGGCACCTCTTCTTATATCCCTCTTTCTGGCACATCACCCTGTCCAGCATAATCACATCTTTATCGTTCAAATATGCAAGAACATCCTCTACGATCCTGACATTTTCGTCTTCCAACTCACCCAATACGACTTCGGTGAATTTGGCTATCCGGTTGCGCACCCTGGTAGTCACCGCCAGGTTGCCGAATTCAGAAAGGATGCCGCCTGTTTCCAGGGCACTTTCCCTTAATATTTCCTCGGACGGATTTTCAATAATTTTCCTGGGATGAAATTTTTTCCTGAAAATATCCAGCATGCTCGACTACCTGCCTTGACCATATGGGGCCGTGATTTTGAAACCCATAGAGTATACCGCAACAACTCTATGAATATATAATCCCCAAAACAGCGGCAGTCGTTTTTCACCCACTGCATAGCCGAGCCTATTCCCTTCATCCCCATTATATACGCATATGCTTATAGCCCGTAACCCGCCCCAAAAAATGCTGAAAAATTCCATCGTAGATACAATTCAAAAATATTTTGCAATTTTTTGCCAAAAATACTTGACATGATTTTTCATACGTAAAAAATGCAAG
>Ga0315276_10004942_pt1 | contig 12267 bp, 10 predicted proteins | sample YL17G05_0_MG_FD_204542 | JGI IMG/M metagenome (GOLD analysis project Ga0315276, IMG submission 204542) | Sediment microbial communities from Yellowstone Lake, YNP, Wyoming, USA - YL17G05_0 | ecosystem: Environmental > Aquatic > Freshwater > Lake > Sediment | place: USA: Wyoming | collected... | reverse complement strand
GCTCTCAGCGAGACGCCAATGGTCGGCCTAAATAAATCAGGTAGGGGGTGGGGTGGTTGAGACGCTATGTGGATTTTCTCTGCTCATCTCCTTTGCGCCTCCTTTGTTTCCCTCCTATGCGGTTGCGCTCCTGCTCGTAGCCCACGGCGGCGTAGTACAGTGCGCGATCGAAGAACTGGCTGAGCAGGTGCAGCAGCTCCAGCTCCCCGTGCAGTTCCATGGCGCTATCGGACAGACCTTCGCGCTGGACGAAGGCGCGCACGTGCTCCTTGGTGGCGAGGACAGCCCAGACGAAGTGGCTGTAGGCCACGCCCTGCTGGGCGCGCGTCGCGCCCAGCTCGGTGTAACGCCGCTCCACCTGTGCCTCGGCCTTGTCCAGCAGCCAGTCACACAGGTTGCGGTAGATCTCGCGGGTGCGGGCTTCGAGTTCGATCGCCGGGATTTTGTGCAAATCGCTGCACTGGGGAGAATTCCAACCCTTCTCGCGGAGTTCGCGGGAAAGCTGTTCGGTATGACTCTCGATAAGCTCCACCAATCGAACAGCCAGCATGCGCGCACCTCCAGGTTGAACAAGCGTAGGGGAATTCGTGGACCCCTAACCCTGGGCAGAAACTTTACTAGATAGATGGCACCAACGTCAATCACACGTTGGTCAAGCAGGGCTGGTGCTGGCGGTATTGGAAATATGCGCCGTGGAATACGGTGCTGGAGCAGTTAGAAGGCGAAGCACGAGAGGCCAAGCGAGGCTTCTGGGCCGATCCGCAGCCGGTGCCGCCGTGGGAGTGGCGGAAGGGCCTGCGGTAATCGACTGCGTGTGAACGTCTACAAAGCAGAACCGCTCCCCCCCTAAATAAGCCAGCTCTCCCAACCCCCCTTCAGATTTACTTCCTTCTGGTCTGCCCCATTTCCAAGGCGTCTGCTATGCTTCTCTCTAGAGGAACCGTCCACCGAACCAGGAGGCCACGGATGGGCGATCAAGGAGATACGCCCATGGCAACAATACTCGTCATTGATGATCAGAAACCAATTCGCTCTCTACTCCGTGCCGCACTGGAAGGGGACGGCCACGAAGTCCTCGAAGCGTCTAATGGCCGTCTAGGGCTTGAGCAGTATCGAAAGAGATCAGCGGACTTAATCATCACCGATATTGTCATGCCTGAAATGAACGGTCTTGAAATGATGTTGGAGCTGACCAGGAGCTTTCCCGACGTCAAAGTCATTGCCATGTCCGGCGGCCTAGAGAGGGAGGGTGGGCTAAATGCGGCCAAGCTGTTGGGTGCGCGTCAGACGTTTCAAAAGCCCTTCGATATGGAAAAATTTCTCAGTGTCGTGCGCTACGATTTGGCGCATTAGCTGGGACAGATGACCCCAGACCAGATTGCCGAGACGCAACAGCTGGCGCGGGAGTGGAAGCCGAAGACCCCGTAAGCTCCTGGCTGAGCCACGCTGGGTGCGTATGGAGAAATGTGGACGACCAGCTGGCGTTGTGTGAATTGTGGTCATGTCCACGACGCTGTGATCGAGTAGCATCGCCTGGCACGCCAGGAGAAGGTCTTGGTGCTTCCAAGTAGTGAGTCGGACTATCAGGATGACGAAGTCCATCTTGGAGCAGAGTCGTTTTTTAGGCTCGCGGCCTGACGTAGCCACCGTACAGCAAGGAGGAGCGTGTCCGAATAGGGAGGTGCGCTAATGCCAACGACACGAAAACAGGCAGCAAGGCAATATCCGCAATCGGAGGGAAACTTAGCCTTAGCCGATGAAAGCCTGGGCTTATTTCAACAACCCAAAGCTAAGACCCTCTCCCCTGTGCTGGGCGTGACACAGGGCATGACCGAGGAGTATCCTGCAATTGGCGCCGTTTCTCCCGTAAAGGGAATTATTGCTATAGTTGGCTTGTCTATCATGCTGTGGTGTCTCACCATTCTCGCCATGTATTGGATTTGGTTAAGCCTCTGACAATCTAGGTTCACGCCCATCCCCACTGGAAGCCGGTGCCGCCGTGGGAATGGCGAAAGAGGAGCAGGTGATCTACCCGACGCCAAGCCGCGAATAATCATCCTATTCCATGTGCCTGTTTATGTGACCAATGGGCCTCATAATCTGTCCTGTCCTGTCCTGACCTCTCATAAGATGTGTGTCTACCCGTAAAGCCTTGTTAGTCAGGGACTGCGCCGTAACTCTTTGAAAATGCATAGGGGCGATGACTACTTAGAAGGATGATGCTCTATCCGACTGAGCTACGGGCACGTGGGTTACTGGAGGCATCCGTCCGCCTTCATTCCAAGGCGGACAGTATGGGCAAGCTTGGTATGGTCGGGGCGAGAGGATTTGAACCTCCGACATCCTGCTCCCAAAGCAGGCGCGCTACCGGGCTGCGCTACGCCCCGACTCGAGCATCTCGAATTTCATCTCTTGTATCAGGTCTTTCGCCTGAGTGAACGCTTTGGCGCGATGACTGATCTTATTTTTTTGATCCGCAGTCAGCTGAGCCAGGGTCTTCCCTAATTCTGGAATGAGGAACACAGGATCGTAGCCGAATCCTAACGTCCCACTCGCCTCTTCTGCAATCACTCCATCCAGCGCCCCTTGCACCACCCGTATTCCGTCAGAAGGAAGGGCGATCGCCGCGACTGTCAGAAAGCGAGCGGTTCGTCGTTCACGAGGCACGCCCACCAACTCCTGCAGCAACTTCCGACAATTGTCTCCGTAGGTCGCATTCTCGCCGGCATAACGGGCCGCATAGACACCTGGTCGCCCACCAAGCGCATCTACTTCCAAGCCCGTATCGTCAGCGACAGCTGGCAAGCCCGTAAACTCGGCAATGGCACGCGCTTTCTTTACCGCGTTGGCCTCGCAGGTGTTCCCGTCTTCGACCACGTCCGGGGCATCCGGGAATTCATCGAGTGTGCGAATCGTAATACCCAGATCGCCTAAGAGCGCAACGAGTTCTATTACTTTATGCCGATTGCGCGTGGCGAGCACCAATTCACGAATCATCCTCTCTTCTCTACTCCAATTCCCCGATCAGATCTTTCTGCAGCGCGGTGAGGGTCTGAATCCCACTCCATCCCATCGCCATGAACTCATCCATTTCCTGCTTGGCAAAAGGGGTCCGCTCCGCTGTGCCCTGAACTTCGACATAGCGCCCTTGTCCGGTCATGACCACATTCATGTCGACATCGGCCATGGAGTCTTCTGTATAGGCTAGGTCAACGAGGATTTCCCCACCCACTTTGCCTACACTAATGGCAGCAAGATAGTCCGTCAAGGGACGTTTTTTGATGATCCCTCGCTTCTTGAGGGAGGAAAACGCATCCGCCAACGCAATGAACGCTCCAGTAATGGAGGCCGTTCTGGTCCCGCCGTCTGCTTGGATCACGTCGCAGTCGAGCCAGATCGAACGCTCTCCCATCTGCCCCATATCAGTCACAGCACGGAGGGCTCGCCCTACAAGACGTTGGATTTCCAACGTTCTGCCACTTTGCTTTCCTTTTACCGCTTCACGCGGGGATCGATCGTGGGTCGAACGAGGGAGCATTGAATACTCTGCCGTCACCCATCCTTGCCCTTTCCCTTTCAGAAACGGAGGCACCTTCTCCTCAATCGAGGCGGTACAAATCACTTTGGTGTCGCCCATCTCAATCAAAACAGACCCCTCGGCATGCTTAATGAAATTCCGCGTCACCTTCACCGGACGAAGCTGATCTTTTCGTCGCCCATCGACACGCAATAGTCCCGCTGCACTACTCATTGGTTACTCCTGTTCATGATGCCGCGCATTATAGTGAAGGCCCTTCGAAAGCGCAATGAAACCGGCCTGGAGTACCAATCTGCCACAAGCCCGCACTATTCATGACGGTTCGTAGCGAAATTGCGAAGTCCCCTGGCGAGACAGGCGCGCGGAGTCGTGAGGGAGGGAGGCAGACCTGAACAGTCTGTTGACCGACCGAGCGGCAAGCCCGCCTGCCTGAACGCAGCGCCCGCCGCATCCAGGCATGTCGCAACTGCGAATCCGCGACTGCAGGAGAACCGCTCATGAATAAAGCAGGCAAGAGCCTGTAGAATATGGCGCGTGCCTTTGATCATTTCTGCCGATCTATTTGTACAAAAGTACACGGTGCAAACGGCTAAATCTGTACAAAGGAATTGCACTCTCCTGACGAATAGCCCACCAGGGCATCGAGCAATGATGCGACTGCCCCCTTTAAATACTGTCACAGCGCGGTTTCCGACTGCTTCTCGGCTAAGAAGACATCATCTGGTGAGAGGCTCACAACGTGTGGCTTTTCGCAATCTATTGGCACAAAAGGTGCACATGGCCTTACAGTTCTCTTGAGACCCAAAAACATCGTGACACAACGAGAATCCACCCAGCCTAGACAGTCTCCTTCTTTATATATTAAATAAGCGAACCTTACCAATCATGACCTTACTTCTTGATCCATCTACCCAGCAAGCCCTCCTTGAACTCAAGCGCATTCTGATCATCGACGACGAAGAACCGATCCGTCTGCTGCTGGGATACATGCTTCAAACCCATGGGTATGAGACGGTCCTCGCGTGCGATGCGCGCGACGCGAGAATGAGATTAGAGGAAGAACCCTTTGCGTTGATGTTGTGTGATGTGAATATGCCCGGAGAGTCGGGCATGGATCTGATCCGCAATATCCTGAGCCAGCATCCCCATACCGCCGTCATCATGGTGACCGGTCTCGATAGCTCCGTGCTGGCGAATGCTGCATTGGACATAGGGGCCTTCGGGTACATCGTCAAGCCATTTGAGTCCAATGAAGTCTTGATCGATGTAGCCAATGCGCTCCGCCGCCGCCGGCTTGAACTTGAAAATCGCCTGCATCGGGAAAACCTTGAAGATATCGTCAGAACCAGAACGATGGCTCTCCAGCAAGCGCTCGATTGGCTTGAGCGAAGTGAAAAAGAGCTGCGTCTGTCACGCGAGGAAACGATTCAACGACTCGCCATCGCCGCCGAATACCGTGACAGTGCCACGTCACAGCATATTCAGCGCATGAGTCACTACTGTGAATTGCTCGCAAGGAAGTATGGGCTGTCATCAGAACGGTGTGATTTGATCCGCACCGCCAGTCCAATGCACGACATCGGAAAAATCGGCACGCCGGATCATGTGCTCCTCAAGCCCGGCAAGTTCACGCCGGAAGAATTCAACGTCATCTCTCAACATGCAGAGATAGGCTATCGCATCCTCGGTGGATCGAATGCGGAAATTCTCAAAGTGGCGGCATCGATCGCTTGGACCCATCACGAGCGTTGGGATGGCAGTGGATATCCCCGTAAGCTGAAAGGCGAGGAGATTCCCATTGAGGGACGAATAGCCGCAATCGCCGATGCCTTCGATGCCCTCACCACGCAACGGGTCTACAAGCCGGCCTTCGCCCTCGATCACGCCGTCGAGCTCATGAGCAAGCATCGCGGCGAACACTTCGACCCAGAGCTTCTCGATATTTTCTTTGCCTCGATGAGTGACATCAAGCGCATATATGACCAGTATGGCGACCAATCGTCGCGCGAAATGATTCGCGAGTCATAGCCTCATTTTCGTCATTTCGTTGACCCGTTTTCCCCTCGTCGATATACTTTCCTCATCTCGTCAGGTACTGCCTCACGCTCAGATTCTGAGGCCCTGAACCCACACCATCCTACGCTCGCGAAAGGATTGCCGATTATGGCAAAGAAGACAACGGCGGCCCACAGACAGGGGGCGACACGCAATTGGATCGCCTATCTGTGCGAATCCTTGGTCACATCCGGAGTCATGCTGACCTGGGAGGCTGCGACCTATCTGACCGAGAACCTGTTTGGAGAAAAACCAAATCCACGCCTGTTAAGTACGACGAACGCCTACGAAGTGACCTCCCAATTTCTTCAGCGTCTTTACCGTCCCCTCGTCGAAGCCGCGTCTCGCGACATCACCTTGCCGGATGGCGCCATGCTGCACGTCTTTACGGATATCAGCCTGACCGGCAAATCAGCCGTGCTCGTCGTCTACATGCCTGGCAATACTTACCCGCACCAGTTGCTGATGCTGGACGCGGCTAAAGCCTGGGAGCTAGTCTTTACTGATTCAGAGGACGTGAATCGATGGGCAGAAGAACGATATCGGCGGGTGAAATTGGCGCTGATCGCGACAATCGGCAAGCCGGCTCAGGCGAAGGTCCTTGCAGAAGTCTCCTAACGGGATGCTAAAAAAGTCCGCCAGCGGCGTTCTCGCGTCGTTCAGAACCTCAACGTACCCCGAGGGTACGCCTCGGCCCTTCACTCGCTGCGGTCTTGCCGGACAAACTTTTTGAGCATCCTGCGGGGGGCTTCTCTTATCCAAAAACGCAGCCTATTGAAGGTCTGCTGTACCGAAATAGTTTTCACGCGACCTGCTAGCCAACCCACCGTCGAGACTCTCGCTCATCCTGTCCGTTCGCCTCTTATCCTCCAGTGGGTTCATAGTTCAGGTTCGGCCCCAACCATCGTTCAAGCGCTGAAAGTGGCATCCCTTTTCGCGCCTGGTAGTCGAACACCTGGTCCTTCCCAATTTTCCCCACCGCGAAATACCTGGCGTCGGGATGGGCCAAATAGAGCCCGCTGACCGAAGCAGCAGGCCACATCGCGTAACTCTCGGTGAGCGTAATTCCTGTGTGCTGTTCTACGGACAAGAGATCGAAGAGCAACCGTTTCTCTGTGTGATCAGGACATGCCGGGTAACCTGGCGCGGGACGAATTCCTCGATAGCGTTCGCGAATCAGGTCCTCCGTCGTGAGACCCTCCTCCTTGCCGTAACCCCACTCATGCCGCACGCGCGCATGAAGCCACTCGGCAAAGGCTTCGGCCAAGCGGTCGGCCAACGCTTTGGCCATAATAGAATTGTAGTCGTCGTGGTCTCGCTCGTACTCCCGACATAAGAGATCCACCCCTATTCCCGTCGTCACGGCAAAGGCCCCGATGTAATCGGCCCGGCCGGACGCTTTGGGCGCCACAAAATCCGCCAGCGCAAGATTGAACTGCCCTTGGGGCTTCTCCGATTGCTGACGCAGGGTGTGGAACGTCGTCAAGACCGTCGTGCGGCGGTCATCGGTGTAGATCATAATGTCCTCTCCCAGACTATTGGCAGGGAAGAACCCATAGACCCCATTGGCGGTGAATAATCGTTGGTCCACAATCTTGTCTAGCAAGGTCAAGGCATCGTCGTACAGCTCCTTGGCCTTCGATCCCACGACAGGATCTTCCAGAATGGTCGGGTAGCGTCCGCGCAATTCCCACGTGTGAAAGAACGGCGACCAATCGATATAGGAAATCAGCTGGTCCAACGGCTGCTGCGGCACCACCTTCACCCCCGTGAAGGCCGGTATGGGTATGTCGATCTCAGCCCAATTGGATTGGAACCGATTGGCTCGCGCCTGCGCCAACGTCCAGAGGGATTTAGCTCCCCGATCCTGATGGGTCTGGCGTATCTGATCATAGTCGGCACGAACCTTCGTGGCGAAGTCAGCCCGTGAATCGGCATTTACCAGACTACCGACTACGCCCACCGCCCTGGAGGCGTCCAACACATGCACCACGGAGTGGTTATAAGACGGAGCAATCTTTACAGCCGTATGGGCTTTGCTCGTGGTTGCACCGCCGATCAGTAACGGCAGGTTGAAGCCCTGGCGCGTCAACTCGCGGGCCACATGTACCATTTCGTCCAACGACGGAGTAATGAGTCCGCTCAATCCAATGACCTTCACCCCATGTTCGCGTGCGGCAGCCAAGATCTGCTCGCAGGGCACCATCACCCCCAGATCGATCACCTCATAGTTATTACAGCCCAGGACTACCCCGACGATGTTCTTCCCGATGTCATGCACATCGCCCTTGACCGTGGCGAGCAGAATCTTCCCATTCGAACTCGACGCGCCTGATTTCTTCTTCTCTTCCTCCATGAACGGCATGAGATAGGCCACAGCTTTCTTCATGACCCTGGCGCTCTTGACCACTTGAGGCAAAAACATCTTGCCGGATCCGAACAGGTCCCCCACGATATTCATCCCGGCCATCAGCGGCCCCTCGATCACATACAGCGGCTTGGCATACATTTGTCGAGCTTCCTCGATGTCCTGCTCGATGAAGTCGGTCACACCTTTCACCAGGGCATGGGAGAGGCGCTCCTCGACCGTCCCCGAGCGCCACTCATCGTCTTTCACAGCCACCTTGCCCTGTTGCTTGACGGTCTCGGCAAACGTCACCAATCGTTCTGTCGCATCCGGCCGGCGGTTCAACAGCACATCTTCGACCAGCTCCAGGAGATCCTTGGGAATCTCCTCATACACCGCCAACTGTCCGGCGTTCACAATGCCCATGTCCAGACCGGCCATGATGGCGTGATAAAGGAATGCCGCATGCATCGCCTCGCGCACCCGGCTGTTGCCGCGAAACGAGAAGGAAATGTTGCTGACGCCGCCGCTGACTTTCGACAGCGGAAGATGCTGCTTGATCCAGCGTGTGGCTTCGAGGAAGTTCACCGCATAGTTATTGTGTTCCTCGATGCCGGTTGCCACCGTGAGGATGTTTGGATCGAAAATGATGTCCTGGGCTGGAAAACTGATGCGTTCCGTGAGGAGGCGATAGGCTCGCTCACAGACCTCGATCTTTCGCTCGTACGTATCGGCCTGGCCGTGCTCATCAAAAGCCATCACCACCACGGAAGCCCCATAGCGATGAACCAGTTTGGCCTGCTGGAGGAACTTGACTTCGCCTTCTTTGAGGCTGATGCTATTGACGACTGGCTTGCCCTGGATGTTCTTCAGACCCGTCTCCAGAATCTCCCACTTCGAACTGTCCACCATGATGGGGACGCGAGCGATATCCGGTTCAGACGCCACCAATCGCAGGAACTTCTCCATGGCAGCCTGGGAGTCGAGCATGCCTTCGTCCATATTGACATCGATGATCTGGGCGCCCCCTTCTACTTGCTGGCGTGCCACCGAGAGCGCGGCTTCATAATCGCCTCCCAAAACCAGTTTGGCGAAGGCCGGAGACCCCGTGACATTGGTCCGTTCACCGACATTTACAAAGTTCGATTCCGGCCGAATCGTGACCGCCTCCAGTCCGCTTAGCCTGGTGTGTGGCTCGACGAACGGAGGCACGCGCGGAAGAATACCTCGCACCGCTTCAGCAATCAGCTTGATGTGTCCCGGTGTCGTCCCACAACAGCCACCGACGATATTCAGCCAGCCGTTCTGCGCCCATTCCTTCAATTGAGGCGCCAGACTATCGGGTGTCTCCGGAAATCCCGTCGGCAGCAAAGGATTAGGCAGTCCGGCATTCGGATGGCAGCTCACATAGATCGGGGCCAGGCCCGAGAGTTCTTCAATCAACGGGCGCATTTCTTTGGGACCTAACGCGCAGTTGATGCCGACGCTGAGCAAGGGCACATGGGAAATGGAATTCCAAAAGGCTTCAATTGTTTGGCCCGTCACCCCACGATTGCTGCCGGCTTGAATAAACGTCACCGAGGCCATGAGGGGGAGCCTGATGTGGCGTTCATCAAAAAACTTATCAATCGCAAAGAACGCGGCTTTCGCATTGAGCGTATCGAAGATGGTCTCGACCAACAAGAGATCGACTCCTCCGTCGACCAAGCCACGGACCTGCTCGTAGTAGACCGTCACCAGTTCGTCATAGGTGGTGCCGCGCGCCGCAGAATTGTTGACATCGGTTGAAATAGACGACGTCTTCGTCGTGGGTCCTATCGCCCCGGCCACAAAGCACGACCGACCGAGCTCTGCTTTCATGACCTGCGCCGCAGCACGCCTGGCACATTCAGCTCCGGCTCTCGCGATCTCGTAGGCAAGCGACTCCATGCCGTAATCGGCCAGGGAAATGGCTTGCGCGTTGAACGTATTCGTCTCCACGATGTCGGCTCCGGCATCGAAGTACTGGCGGTGGATCTCCTCGATAATGGCTGGCTGCGTGAGGTTCAACAGATCGTTGTGCCCTTTTTGATCTTTCTTCCAATCTTTGAACCGCTCGCCCCGAAACGCGGCTTCATCCAGCTTCCGCTGCTGGATCATGGTTCCCATGGCCCCGTCGAGGACCATAATGCGTTGGTGCAATAAGGGTTCTAACAATGAGCTCATAAGACCTGTCTCCGCGATCGAATCAGCTGTGATTGTGAAGAAAATTGGGCCATCATAACTGAGAGGCTCTTACGCCAGCAAGCAATCCCGATCTTCGCGCCTTGACAGGAGGCGAGGCCGCCGATACGATGCCGTCACCAACTGGAGAGAAACCGTGCTGCTGCGTCTTTCCATCCATACCATCTTCTCGCCTCTGCTGCTTCTCATATCGACCACCTGCATCTGGCTCCAGCCCTCTATGGTCCTCGCAGCACCCTATTTTGAGGATGGGTACCTCGGGCTGACGCAAGCGGAGCTCCATCAACAACTGGGGATGCCGCAAGCGGTGCGCGATCGAAAGTCGGCCCTGCGCGTCTTTACCTACTACGCCATTATCGATTGGGAGAAATACTTTCGGAAGCTCGTATCGCCGGAAAATGGCGAGGATGTCTATACCTATAAACGCGATGGCATCGAGGTCCGATACTCGTTCAGTTATACCGTCGATCCCAACGATGAAAGCGAGAATCGAACCTTATTCGTTCGTCTCGTCGACATCGAATTCTCCCCCGCCGTTTCCCTCGCCCAAGTCCCCTCGCTCGTTCCAGAATTTCACCCTTCAGTGGATCCCGCGTCCCCCTCATTCCGATCGAATATTTGGGTGTTGTTGTTTAAGGGCGCCGCGTCACCACAGGCTCGCTTTATCGTAAAAGAGGCAACCAAGGACAAGCTGACGTGGACCCTGGCCTACCAGCTATTCTCGTTGCAAGGCCTGCCGGACCCACTCACGACCAAGTCGCTCATCGACCGAATGGAAATCAGCACTCAGAGTGTGGACCTTGTGAAACAACGCCAGCGACACACCCATGACCCCATCCTGAATCCTTACTCGCGAGAATTCTCACAGCACCCGCTCGCGCCTCAACCGCCCACGGCCAAGAAGATTCCTCTCCCCAAGTATGCGGACTAGCCTCGCTTGGGCTTCATGACGCAGCAATAATGAGCGAAAGCAGAGACTAGGGAGCGCGCTGGAGGTGCTCCTGCTGTTTCTCTTGAATCTTTCCAGCCTGACCACGCAATAGGTCCAGCGGGGCATCCTGCGAGGTAAAGAGCAATGCAGGAACGGTTAAGCCCAACATGATTAAGCACCAAAGAGATAGGAAACGGACGACTTGGCTCCGCACAAAAAACCTGGCCAATAGGCAGATCGCCGCGACGATGCAGCCGAAAGTGAGAACCCGTGACTGATAGTGAGTCAACCCCGAAATATGCGGAGTGGATAGACCGAGTCCCGTGCCAGCGTTGTTTGCCCATCCAGCAACCTTCTGCTGAAGTCTTCTAGTAGCAGAATGATCGGATGCCCCTTTGGGAGCCTGCTCCGTCGCCTGTACCTTCGCACGATACCGTTCTGGAATACTCTCATAGTTGTCGGTCAAAACCGGAGTGCCTTGGTCATCAATGTAGGAATAGATGGTGGTGGCAGAAGCGATCTCCGACAATAAGAGGCTACTGATCCAGAGGACCAGGATTCCAACAATGACACCCGCATTTCCATTGAGCCGAAAACGATCTCGCTGATCTCTGGGGGTCATCTTATTTCTGATTACGCACATAATCATAAGTATAGCGACTATACCGATTACTCACATCTTATTGATTAGATTGGGGCAATGAGCCCCGCTGCCTTGACTCTCTCAGATTCACATTGCTACGATGCAATGCATCATGCATCAAACTACCGTGGCTACTCAGGAACCGATGAACGCCTCTTCCACCGATCTCGAAGAACCGACCTCCTTCATCCGCCGACGCCCTGTTCGCCTCATCATCTACGCCGGGCTGGGGCTATTTCTCCTCCTCATGGTAATCTGGCCGCTCATCGCACAACTCAAAGACCCTGATTTTCAAAAACATATCGCGGAACATCGCGTCATGGTCGGGATGTCGAAAGCGCAGGTGCTACAGGCGTGGGGAGGACCACAAACCATCAACACGACCTTCACCAAAGAAGGCCTCCGTCGCGAGGAATGGATTTTTGAAGATTGGGAAAGCGCGGCAGTCGTAAAACACCGCTATCTGTACTTTGAAGAAGGCACCCTCATCGGCGGATGGTTCAAAGGCTCAGGCGAACGGCTCCCTACTC
>Ga0315276_10004940_pt1 | contig 12269 bp, 9 predicted proteins | sample YL17G05_0_MG_FD_204542 | JGI IMG/M metagenome (GOLD analysis project Ga0315276, IMG submission 204542) | Sediment microbial communities from Yellowstone Lake, YNP, Wyoming, USA - YL17G05_0 | ecosystem: Environmental > Aquatic > Freshwater > Lake > Sediment | place: USA: Wyoming | collected... | reverse complement strand
AATCCAAATCGGCAATATTGAGACCATGCGGTTTCTCAGCCTGGACCCGTGAAAAGGCTTCAACGAATGTCCTGTCCCAGGCATTATCGAGACCAACAGTTAATATGGCGGCCATATGTAGCTCTGCTGGTCCTTGAACAGGAGCCTCGGTTGCTACAACCGGTGCTTCTGTTACAACAACTGCAGGTTCGGTCTCTACTGGCGCTGGAGTCTCGGTTGGATTGCCTCCACAGGCGCTCATCAGAATTGAGAGTAGCACGAGTACGAGCATCATGTTTAACATTAACTTTTTAGACATTTTTTGGCTTCTCCTCACTATCATTTAAATTATTTGTTGTCTGTTTTATATTCAGAATCGTCACAGCAAGGCTCGATATTCCTGATGGCTACCTCCCTTCCGTTCCAAGGTTAAAGGATAGCTGAACGATACAAGGTTTATTTATTATTTCGGAGTTGAGTCGTTGAAAATCGGGGATTAGAGTTTGTTGATTTATCATATCAATAAAACTGATACACATGTCGAAAGACTCAACAATAAATCAAATTCACATAACTATCAGAGAGGTAAACCTGGCGTATCGGTTGTAGATAATTCATAAATTTTTTGTCTAAGAGTTCAAGCTCAGACCAGGTTAGTTTTGAATAGCCAATTATAGTCGGGAATGTTGTTCCATGCAAAAATACATCTCAGGGTTTGTGGTTGGGTGTTGATTTTCCTCTTGAATGTGCTGTGATATTGATTATAATTACAAGCGTTATTTGTCAGATGTCTGCCATCATACATCAATAATATAATCGAAATGGCATCCTTTGTCAACGAAGAAATCAGATAGTTCCGTATCATTAACCTAGGTATTCACAATGGATAAACTCACCCGCTTCCTGGATGTAATTGACCGTACTTACAGCGGACCAATGTTGGATGAAGAGGAATTCGACCTAAAATATGTTGCCGGGGGGATTCAGCGTGTCCTACAAAAATACAATATAAAATTCAACAAGGAAAATATCATCCAGCAGGATGATGCTTTAATAGACAGGGCTTTTGAGGCTGGCTTGGATTTTCTAGTTGAGTGCGGTATCTTTAATCGAAGCACGGGTCGACTGATTAAATTCTCCAGGGATGAGATCTTGGATGCGCTCAAGTCTGCTCCTTCACAGGTCACGATTGGCGAAGGCTCTGATGCACGCAAATATCACACCCGAAAAGTGAGTGATCCCATTCCTCCCCAGGTGAGTGGTGGTCCGATTGGCACTCCCCTGACTGAGGATCAGTATGTCTCGATCATGCAGTCCTATTGGCAGGAACCTATTCTAGACCTGATCGTCCCCGGGACACTGGCAACCACCTATGGCAGGCAGCTCAGGGCTAAATCTCCGCTTGAGATCGCGGCTTCATGGCAGGAAGTCTTCCTTGGAAACGAGGCAGCCAGCAGAGCAGGCAGACCAGGTTTGTCGCGTATGTGCGTGGAGATGTCGATAAGTGATGTGGGTCACCTTTCATCGATCAGTCGAGGGGGTTTTAAACCGACAGACGTGCATGTGGTTCCCATGATTGGTGAAATGAAGACCAATCACGAATTGCTCAACAAGATCGCTCACAGTATTTATCAAAACGGGGTTATCCTGGGGTTTTACAATCCAATCCTCGGTGGTCTTGCTGGTCCGGAGGAGGGTGTCACCGTATTGCTTATTGCCGGGTGGATCGCGTTGCACATGATATACATGCCAGATAGCGTAGAATCATGTCCTACGCACCCATTCACCTTCAATTCAACCGTTCCGCAGATATTACGCGCAGTCAGCGTCGCGGCTGCCGCCTTCGCACGTAACACCCACCTGTTGACAGAATTCATGACCTCACCAGTCAGTGGACCCGGCACTGAGTCACTGCTGTACGAGTGTACGGCTATGGCTCTGGTTGCTTCGGTTTGTGGCGCTTCACGCGTCCTCGGGGTTCGCTCTGCGGTCGGGGTGGTGGAGAATCACTGCTCAGGGCTTGAAACCCGCTTCAATGGAGAAGTTGCTCGTGCCGCTGCTGGCATGGAGCGCCAGCAGGCTGACCTGGTTGTAAAGCTTGCCGTAGCCAAATACCTCCCTCAGCTGGAAACAAAACCCATTGGTCTCCCCTTCGATAAGGTATATGACCGGGAAACAGTCCTTCCGAGGAAAGAATGGACAGATGTTTATGACAAAGTCAAGGAACAGGTATCGGATTGGGGTTTACCCCTTGGATAAGTTCGTGAATTTTCCCGCTGAAGCCTGAATACAAATGATGAATAAGATCCTCGTCCGCAATTGTCAATACCTGATAACCCGTCCGGGTTCCATCGATGGGATTATTGAGGATGGGGCTGTATATATCGAGGGCTCAAACATCGTGGCTGTCGGTAAATCCTCTCAGATTGAAGCCCAGTTGGGTCAAGAACCTGGCATCGATATCCTCGACGCTCACCAGAAAGCCGTTCTGCCCGGCCTGGTGGACGCCCATAATCATGTGGGCGAAGTCCATACACTGCTTGTACCGGGTTGGCTAGACACCCCCATCACGGGCATCAGCGATGCCATGGATAGAATGTATTGGCCGGCATACAACTGGTTGACCGAAGAAAGCACTTACGACCTGACCCTGTTTGGATTGCTGCATGTTCTGAAACATGGGTCAACCACCCATACCGACGCAATGATCTTCCCGGATGCCATTTACCGGGCATCTTTGGAGGCTAAAGCACGCACGGTGATTTACCCCCAGATGATCTCCAGTGTGCAATTAGCTGATGCGAAGGATGAGCAGGAATATTTAGCGCACACCGAGCAGGCTATTCAAACGTATCACAACACAGCTGACGGCATGGTCCAGGTTGGGGTACATACCAATGCCATCTTCAACAGCAGCGAACAATTGCTGCTGAAGGGTATCGAGCTTGCCTGTGAATACGGGGTGAAGTTTGTTACTCACCTCGCTGAATCCCCCGATGAAATGGAACGGTATCATGAAATATATCTTGGTCGAGGCGGGGTCATCCAATATTTGCGCAGCCTCGGTCTGCTCGGCTCAGACACGATTTTATTCCATGGCACCTTATTGAGCGAGCGGGATATTGACATTCTGGCTGAAACCGGCACCTCACTGGTTCATTGTCCATCCACCAATGCCTGGTTTGGTTATTGTGCTTACCTGCCATACATGTTGAAGGTTGGTTTGCAAGTGGGTCTGGGCACCGATTGTGTCACCCACAACTTGTTCAATGTGATTTTCTCGGTCATGCAGCATCACAACATTATGCCCAGGGATCTGCGCGGTGTGGATCCGATGGTTATCTTCGAGCTTGCCACCCTGGGTGGGGCACACCTCTTGGGCATGCAGGATACGATCGGCTCGCTGGAACCCGGCAAAAAAGCAGACCTGATTACCCTTGACCTCAAGGACAATTCAAGCTTGTTCCCGCTTAGCCCGCAGGTGTTTTATTCCATGCTCGCCCTAAACGGAGCAGGCAGTGTTGCCTGTGATGTTTTAATTGATGGCGTGTTCGTACGCCGTGATTCTGAATTCACCTTCCTGGACGAAGCTGCTATTGTTGCTCGCGCCCGCCAGTGGTGTGATAAATTTTCCCTCGACTATCACCGGATGAAAAGGGCACATCAGCCAATGTTTCGCCGGTTGCAACCTGAGTTTCAACCTCCCAAGGAGAGATTTTCATGACAACTATTCTCATTAAAGGTGGCTATCTCATCACCCTGGATGCCGGGGATCATCGTTTTTATGGTGATCTGCTCATCGAAGGAAACAGCATAAAACAGGTCGGCCAGGCTATCAGTTACCAGGCTGATAAAGTCATTGATGCCAGTGGCATGCTGGTGCTGCCTGGTTTTGTTCAGTCGCACATCCACCTGTGCCAGTCGCTCTTCCGCGGCCAGGCAGATGACCAAAACCTGATCAAATGGTTGGTGACCATCACTACCCTCGAATCGCATCACACACCGGAAACGCTCTACGCCTCTGCCCGTCTTGGTTTGGCTGAGATGATCAAATCTGGGGCGACGGGTGTGATAGATATGGGCACGCTCCACCATCAGGATAGCGTATTCCAGGCTATTGCAGAATCAGGCATCCGCGCCCAGGCTGGCAAGGCTATGATGGACCTGACTGAGAATCTGCCCCCCGCGTTGCAAGAGACAACGGAAACCTCAGTGAAAGAAAGCCTGGACCTGCTCCATCGCTGGCATGGCAAGGCCAATGGACGTATCCGTTATGGTTTCGCACCACGCTGGCAGCTGTGGAATACCGAAGGCTTGCTGAAAGAGATAAAGCAGGAAGCCGACCGGCATGGTGCGGGTATTCATGGCCATGCCGGGGAGATTCACGACGAGGTTCCACAGATGCTGCGTGAGCGCGGTCGGCGCAACCTGAAATACCTTGAACACATCGGCATGGTCGGTCCGAACGTGCAGATGGCGCACTGCATCTGGCTGGATGATTCCGAAATGCGCGTCCTGGAGGAGACCGGCACCCATGTGTTACACTGCCCGTGCTGCAACCTGAAACTTGGCTCCGGTATTGCTCAGGTTCCCGAGATGCTGGCACGTGGAATTAACGTTGCCCTCGGTTCGGATGGTATGCCGAGTAACAATAATTTTGACATGTTCATTGAGATGCGTTTCGCCTCCCTGATCCATAAATACCGCTTAGGGGCGGATGCCATGCCAGCCGCGGCTGTCCTGCGCATGGCAACCAACAATGGGGCGAAAGCCTTGGATCTGGGTGGTTCCGGATTCGGCTCGCTGGAGAGTGGCAAGAAGGCTGACTTGATCATCCTGGATGATGGTGGTTTGCACGCCGCACCCCTCCCTGACTTCCAACGCGATGATCCAGTCAAGCGCATCGTCTCCGCCTACCAATCCACCAGCGTACAAACCAGCATTATTGATGGGCAATTGGTCATGGAGAACAGGAGATTACTGACGATGGACGAAGATGAGGTATTAGCAGATGCTTCGAAGTCTTGGAGTGAAATCGCCAGGAAAGTGAATGCTGGATGATCCTTGTAAAATATGTATCATCGGTTGCCACAGTCAATGTGCCAGACCGTCGAAAAGGATATATTGAAGTGACCCACCTTGCCTAAGAGCAGGAAAAGGCCCATGGTTGAGACCCGCCACACGAAATAATGTTTTATGCTGATTACGTAGCCCCCGCATCACTGCAAGAATTGCTCGCCATACTGCACCAGCATGGCGGGCAAGCTAAGATCATTGCTGGTGGTACAGACCTGGTCCCCCAGATGCGCCTCGGTAAACTCGCCCCAAAGATGTTGATCGACCCACACCGCCTGCCTCTGGTTGGGATTGCTGAAACGGACGAGGGTATCCATCTTGGTGCGTGTCTCACCCACACCCAGGCACTGGCCTCCATGCTCTTGAAGAGCGAGTTTTCAGCTTTAGTGGATGCCTGTCAACAAATCGGTGGGCCACCGGTGCGCAATCGCGGTACATTGGTGGGCAACCTGACCAACGCCTCTCCAGCAGCTGATTCTGCATTGCCTCTCCTGGTTTACGATGCGCGAATCGTAACTGCACGGTTCGGCGGGGAGCGGGTGATTCCGCTTAATGAATTCTATCTCGGACCCGGTCAGACTCAGCTAACAGTGGATGAATTCATCCGCGAGATCCGAATTCCAAAAATGCCCTCCCGGACCAAAGCTGTCTTTCTCAAATTAGGCAATCGCAAGGGGATGGCGATTGCAGTAGCCAGCGTTGCCCTGCGCCTATCGCTGGACAAGACAGGCCAGGTTATCGAAGCCCGCATCGCGCTTGGCTCCGTCGCTCCCACACCGGTGCGTGCATACCTGGCGGAAGCCATCCTCGAATCTAATCCTTTAACAGAGGAGATAATCAATAATGTTGCTCAGGCTGCCCAGCATGCAGCCTCACCCATATCCGATCTGCGCGCCAGTTCCGAGTACCGCAGCAAAATGGTTGCTGTGTTGACCCGTCGGGCGCTGGAAATGGTCTGCAAGGAATTTGCTTCAGGAAACGGTTATGAATGAGATAGAGATCCATCTGGCTGTCAACGGTATCCCTCGCACCATACAATCAGAACCTGGTAACACATTATTGGAGATTCTGCGCGATAAGCTGGGACTGACAGGCACAAAAGAGGGCTGTGGGGCAGGTGACTGCGGGGCTTGCGTAGTGGTGATGGATGGGCAGGCGGTCAATGCTTGCCTGGTATTGGCAGCCCAAGCTGAAGGTACGCAGGTTATTACGGTGGAAGGGCTGGCTCAGGATGGTAATCTCCACCCCTTGCAGTCCTATTTTGCAGAAAAATGGGCCCTTCAATGCGGTTTTTGTACCCCCGGCATGCTCATGTCTTGTTATGCTTTGCTACTGAACAATCCCAACCCCGACCCGGATGAAATTCGGGATGCCATTTCAGGTAATCTATGCCGGTGCGGAACTTATCAAAGCGTGGTGGAAGCTGTCCTTGCGACGGTAAAAATGAGCCAGGAGGCCAGGGGTGGTTGATTACAGTGTGATCGGTAGGCAAGCGGATGCAGTCAGGAGTCGCGAAGTTGTCACCGGGCAGGCACGCTATTGTCCGGATATTCGCCTGCCCGGGATGCTGGTGGGCAAACTGCTCTACCCCGAGCTTCCCTGCGCCCGCATCACTCGCTTGGACGTGAGTGTAGCCCGTACGCTGCCCGGGGTTGTCACAGTGCTGACAGCTAAGGATATTCCAGGCGAAAACAGCTATTTATATGCCCCTCCTGCCGACCAGCCTTTGCTGGTTCCGGTTAGGGTGCGCTACCAGGGCGATGCATTGGCGGCAGTCGCGGCTGAGACAGAAGAATCAGCACAGGCAGCTCTTAACGCCATACAGGTCGAATACGAGCCATTAGAAGGAGTGTACGACGTTCTCGAAGCAATGAAGCCTGGCGCTCAGCAGGTTTGGTCTGACCGTGAAAATGTTTATGACCACCTGGTCATCGATCATGGTGATATTGAAGCCGGGTTCAAACAGGCCGACATCATTATTGAGCATACTTATTTAACGCCTCTGGTCGAGCACGCATTTATGGAGACTGAGGGTGCGGTTGCTTATAGAGATGGAGATGGGACAATGGTGGTTTACTCTTCATGCCAGGCGCCGCACCGCGACCGGATGCAGATTGCTCGCTCGCTTGGGTTGCCTGAGAACCAGGTGCGTGTGATCACCCCGCACATCGGTGGGGCTTTCGGCGGCAAGGATGAGGCACATGTTCAGATCCATGCTGCCTTACTGGCTCAAGCCAGCGGTCGCCCAGTACGGATCATACGCTCGCGGGAAGAGTCCATCCTGACCCACGTCAAGCGTCATCCTGTCATCGTCCGCTATCGCAGTGGTATTACCCGAGATGGAAAACTGACCGCCGTCCATGCTGAAGCCATCGGCGATACGGGTCCTTATCTCAATGCCGGTAAGGATGTGATGAATTTTGTCGCCGCCACCTTGAGTGGGCCATATTTTGTCCCCCATGCACGGCTGGAGTCTTATACCGTTTTCACCAATAATCCCATCTGCGGTGCCATGCGAGGCTACGGCATCCCACAAGCAAGTTTTGCCTACGAAGCCCAGATGGACCTCCTGGCGCGCGCAATAAACATGGATCCGTTGGAGATTCGCCTTCTCAACGGTCTGGAGACGGGGATGCAGGTTCCAACCGGTGTCACCATTCGTGAAGGGCGGGGCATGAAGATCTGCCTCCAGGAAGCCGCACACCTATCTGGCTGGAAGGAACATGATAAGGAAGATCGCCAACCCGCGCCACACTTGCGGCGCGGCTGGGGCATTGCTTCCATATGGTTCAGCATCGGCATGGGGCGAAATATCCCCGATCACGCCACTGCTACGCTTGAAATGACCCTGGATGGTTCGGTCATTCTCCACACGGGTGCTGCAGACATGGGACAAGGCGCACATACCGCCCTGGCCCAGATGGCTGCCGAGGCGATTGGTGTTAAATTCGAGGCAGTCAAAGTCATTGGACCTGATACCGATCGCACCTTTGATGCCGGTCCATCGGTCGCCAGCCGCCAGACATTTATTTCGGGAAATGCAGTCCTCCGGGCTGCTCAACCGGTCCGTGAAGCGCTATTACAGACCGCAAGTGAGTTAACTGGTCTCCCAATGGAAATACTGCAGTTAAAGCAAGGTTTGGTTCTGGCTGAAGATGAGGTGTTATCTCTTACGGTTTCAGAACTGGCAGTGAAAGCCATGGAACAAAACCGGCGTTTGCAGGCTGATGGATTTTATGCCATGGAATACCCTGAGCCGCTCCCCCCACATAGCTATCGGTATGCCCCCTCTGTTTTTACGTTCGGCACTCAAGTGGCGCAGGTGCTGGTGGATATTGAAACCGGACAAGTTACGCTTGAAAAACTGGTTGTGGTTCAAGATGCAGGCAAAGTCATCAATCCCGGTGGGGCGCGCGGGCAGGTCGAAGGTGGCGTCATCATGGGATTGGGTTATGCTCTGATGGAAGAACTTTTAGTCGGTCGGGGCAGCACCCAAAACCTCAACCTTGGTAATTATCTTATCCCCACCGCCAAAGATGTGCCCGGGCTGATCGTAAAGATCATGGAGATTCCAGAACCCTATGCACCCTACGGCGCCAAAGGCCTCGGAGAACCCCCGCTCACTCCCACCGCTCCTGCCATACTGAATGCAGTGGTGGATGCGATAGGCATTCCCTTGTATCGAATTCCACTTACGCCTGAACGAATTTTAACCGCCATAGAAGCACACCATGCTGAAAATCCCCCAAATGACGTTTGATGTTCGGTGCAATGGTTCAGGCTGTCACTACCTGGAGATAGGTTCCCATGCATGAGAATTGGTTGTTCCAGAATGCCCTCCTAGAAAATACTTCCTCTCCAGTGGATATTGCCATCCGCGCAGGCTTGGTTGCTGATATTGGCGCAGGGTTAATTGCTCAAGATAGCCGGGTCGTTGATGCGAGCGGCATGCTGGCTTCACCCCTCTTTATTGACCCTCACCACCACCTGGACTGCGCCTTCCTCAGCGAGCCACCCAATATTTCTGGCACGCTGGAGGAAGCGATTCAGATTAATGCCCGCATCAAGGAGAGCCGGTCCGATGAGGATATATACGAGAAAGCATGTCACGGATTGCGCATGGCTCTGCAAAATGGCACGGGTTGGTTGCGCAGCCACACCGATATCGACTCGGTCTCGAAACTCAAATTGCTCCATCCGGTCCTGGATGCTAAAGCGAAGTACCGTGGGCTCGTAGACATACAGGTTGTTGCCTTCCCACAGCTTGGTCTGGTCGCCGACCCACACAGCATAGATTTGATGCGTGCAGCCATGCAAGCAGGCGCGGATGTAGTCGGTGGAATGCCGCATGCCGAGGCTTCGTCCGCAGATGCTGCCCGCCATATCGAGATTGCCTTTCAGATAGCAGAAGAGTTCAACGCCGATATTGACATGCACGTGGATGAAACTGACGATCCAGCCTCCCGCACCCTGGAGCTGCTCGCCGAAGCCACCCTCCGCCATGCCTATCAGGGGCACGTGACCGCCGGTCATTGCTGCGCCCTGGCCGCCTACCCCGACGATTACGCCATGTGCGTGATCGAGAAAGTCGCCCTGGCAGAGATGAACGTCATAACCAATCCGCTGGTCAACCTGTATCTCCAGGGGCGGCACGACAGGCAACCCGTCCGGCGCGGGATCACCCGCATCAAGGAGCTGCTCGAGGCCGGGGTGAACGTGACCTGTGGCTCAGATGACATCAGCAACCTCTTCTTTCCCTTCGGCCGTATGGACATGCTCGAGGTTGCCATGGCCACCTCAGTAGTTGCCCACCTGACCCGCCCAGAGGAGATCCAGACTGCCTTCGATATGCCGCGTTGGCGCGCTGCCCGTGCCTTAAGACTGGAAGATTATGGGATAATGGTCGGAGAGCCAGCCAACCTCGTTTTCCTTGCGGCTCAAAATGCCCGAGAGGCGCTCCAGCTTCAGCCGGTAAAACGGATGGTGATCCGTAATGGAATTTTGGTTTCCAGCCGTGAAGAGAGAAACACCTATCAATCATGAAATGAGGAGAATGCCTATGACAGACAATGAACTGATCGCCCAGATTACCCAGGCAGTGATGGATGGTGAAGCTGGGATTGCATCTGAAACCACTCGCCTCGCACTTGAGGCTGGCCTAGACCCATTATCGATCCTCAATGATGGATTGATGGCGGGTGCAGACGAGGTCGGAAAGCGTTTTGAGTCCGGCGAGTTTTTCCTGCCCGAATTGATGCTGGCTGGTCGCGCCCTCAAGGCTGCCATGGAAGTGCTCAACCCTTCCTTAGTTGGGAAAAACCTCACTAACGGGAGTCGGGGCGGTGGGCGGGTTGTCATCGCTACGGTGCAGACCGATATCCACGATATCGGCAAGAACATCGTCGCCTCCATGCTAACCGCAGCAGGTTACACGGTTACTGACCTCGGTGTAGATGTGCCACTTAAAACCATTGTGGATAAGGCAGAAGAGGTCGGAGCGCAGGTCATCGCCATATCAGCCCTACTGACCACCTCCATGCCTTACATGAAAGACCTGGTCGGTTTACTGTTGGGGCGGGGATTACGCCAGAAGTACATCGTACTGGTCGGGGGTGCCTCCGTAACGGAGGCATGGGCCCGCGACATTGGTGCAGATGGCACCGCACGCAACGCGGCCAAGGCGGTAACGCTGGTCCGTGAGCTGCTTAAAACCGCATAAGGAGTGAGCTATGTCCGACTTTCTTGAAATCCTCGAGCGGTCCAATACAGGCGAATACATCACGGAAGAGAATTGGGACCTGGATAAGGTTGCCACCACTGTTCGCAGGCTGGTTAAAAAGTATCGCCTGGAATGGGACCGTACTCAGGTGGTCACGGATGATCCCTCCCTGGCAGATGCGATTTACCAGGCTGGTTATGAAATGGCAGCCGAATTGGGTGCTTATTGCCGCTCCACAGAACGTATCATTGCCTTTTCGCAGGCAGAGATCGACCAGGGTATCATCAACACACCCCAGACCCTGGTTATGGGCGAGGGCAAGGATTTTCGCACACTCTACGCCCGCTGCCTGGGCGACGAACGCCCACCCCTCTTCTTCGGTGGACCCCCTGGCAACCCCATACCTCAGCCAATCTTCCAGCCGAATGTGGTCTCTTATGTGCAGGAGCCATTGATTGACCTTGCCACCTGTGGTACGCTGACCGAGGTAGACGGCTTCCCCGTCCGCACAGGTCACCCAATGGAGATCGTTGCCACCCGTCGCGAGCTGCAGTATGTGCACGCCGCCCTTAATCAGGTCGGGCGACCTGGGATGGGCATGCTGGGGGCGCAGTCGAGCGTCTCCGAGCTAGGCAACCTTGCTGCCAGTCAGCCGCGCTACTTGCGCCCATGTGATTCGCATGTTGTCCCAATGCTGAACGAACTAAAGATGGATAACCGCAACTTCTCCCGCGTGGTCAACTCGCTGGATTATGGCATGATCAACGCCTCCCTGCCTTGTGTCATCGTTGGCGGGTTGGGTGGAGGTCCACCTGGCTCTGCGGTGGTCAATGTGGCTTCATTCCTGGTAGCAAACATCACCTGCCGCGCCCATTATCATCTCCTTCACCCCATCCACGTCCGGCACGTGGCCACCTCAACCCGCGAGGTCTTGTGGGTTATCAGTGTGGTCGGCCAGGCCTTCTCACGGAACGCCCCATCCATCATTGTTGCCGATATCTACCCCAAGTCGGGCACGGGCACGTTAGAGCTGCTCTATGAAACGGCTGCCAATGCCATCGTCAACGCGGTGACTGCCAGCCACCTGGAAGGTTGTGGCTCAGCAGACGGTAGATTACCCAACTGCTCCGGCCTGGAAGCACGCCTGATGGCAGAAGTTGCATTGGCCTCCCACCGTATGCATATGACCCTTAAGGAAGCCAACCTGTGGGTGCTCAAATTGTTGCCCCTGTACGAGCATATCTTCACCCAGGAAGGTGGCAACCCCGGTCTGCCGTTTGATCAGGTGTATGACGTCTCCTCCATCCAACCCCTGAAATCCTGGCAGCAGATGTACGAACAGGTCAAAGCCGAATTGCAGGGGATGGGGTTAGCACTGTAATGCATTCTCAATGTTATCCAAGGCTGTCTCCCCGTCCTGCTACCTGCCTGCCTGAACGATGACGTATAGATAACCAAAAGAAGCTTGATAAATCGGATATCAAGCTTCTTTTTT
>Ga0315276_10004935_pt1 | contig 12273 bp, 10 predicted proteins | sample YL17G05_0_MG_FD_204542 | JGI IMG/M metagenome (GOLD analysis project Ga0315276, IMG submission 204542) | Sediment microbial communities from Yellowstone Lake, YNP, Wyoming, USA - YL17G05_0 | ecosystem: Environmental > Aquatic > Freshwater > Lake > Sediment | place: USA: Wyoming | collected... | reverse complement strand
CCCGCATTCAGTTTTTCATCGTTATACCCGAATTTCAGCACTTTCTCTTTGATATCCAGGGTTGCGAGGGCATTGGTGATTGCTCTTCTTGCTCTTTTTAGAAGAGTTTCCATTAGTTTTCTTGTCCAACAAGCCATGTTTTACCTCCTTTTTTCGTTTACGTTAGATGATTTATTTGACTCAACCCGGGGCGACGGCCTTTCCGTTGGTAATCCGGCAATATCCGGCGGGAAGGAATCAATATCCGTTGGTAATCTGTCAATATCCGGCGGGAAGGAATCAATATCCGTTGGTAATCTGTCAATATCCGGCGGGAAGGGATCAATATCCGTTGGTAATCTGTCAATATCCGATGGGAAGGAACCAATATCCGTCGGTAATCTGTCAATATCCGATGGGAAGGGATCAATATCCGTCGGTAATCTGTCAATATCCGATGGGAAGGAATCAATATCCGTTGGTAATCTGTCAATATCCGGCGGGAAACCATGGGAGTCCGCTGCCGAGGGAAGATTTTTTAAGGGTGAGTCTATTTTTAAGGTTGGGATGATATCGATGTATTCGAGAGGAACCTCTTTATTTTTCAGAGGATGGAATTTGTTCGGCAGAAAAAATCGCGTGTCAAGACAAACTATCGCCCTATCGAAACAATATATCGCTATCATGATATAAGGGTAGCATAACTTCGAGAAAATGTCTACAAAAAAATTTTATTTTTTATTTTCCCCCAAGGACGGTTTGGAATTGTCCCTCAAATACTTCTTGGAGCTTTTTGCGGTAAGAACTTTTTTGCTTTTTCATTTAAGAAGAAAAAGAAAAGGCAAAAAAGGATAATGGGACCGCTGATCAGACCGCTTTATTGAACCATTCCCTGGGATTATTCCACAGCTTGTTTTACGGGAGGTGTAGGGCTTGGATCGTAGAATAATTGCAAAGGTATGCGAAGAGATGCGGATGAGTTCAGGGAGGCGGAATTTTCGGAATTCTTCATCTATTTATAGTTTTATATACAGCCTCCTCAAAGGCTCGGAAGAGTTTTATTGCTTCATGATCGAAGAAAGGAAAGATTTGTGTCATGAAGACACCGGTCAGTTGTTTCATTGGATCAATCCAGAAGTAACAATTACTCAGTCCCGCCCAAGAAAGGCTTCCGGCTGAACGACCCTGGGGTGTTTGCTCAGTGTGGATCAAAAAACTCAATCCCCATTTCTGCTTCATGCCGGGAAAAAAGTTGACATTATTTGAATACTCTGGCATGGCTGTTTTTAATTCTTGGACTTCGATATCTCCTATCTGGTTTTGAGTCATTATCTGTACAGTCTTGGATTTTAGTACTCGGTTCCCATTAAATTTGCCCTGATGTAATATCATCTGGGCAAACTGCAGGTAATCTTGCATGCTGCCATACAAACCACCACCACCTTGTTGAAATTCTGATTTCTGGTTGAATTCCCAATCGTAAACATTTAATGAACCATCTATCCCACGTGTATGCATACTGGCCATCTTGGCTTCCAGCTTTGGTGAAATATGGAACGAAGTACTATTCATTCCAAGCGGATCGAAAATGTTTCCCTGTAAATAATCACCCAGTTTTTGTCCACTCACAGCCTCTACCATCTTCCCGACCCAGTCAATGCTGATGCCGTAATTCCAGCGGTCTCCCGGGTCACATAACAATGGTAATGTTAGGGCTGCGTTCTCGCTGGTAAAGATGCTCGGCGTACCGGTAACCTCCTGGTATTTACGAATGTCGGAATTCCATATTTCATAACCGAAACCTGATGTGTGGGTTAAGAGATGCTTAAGGGTTATTGCGCGTGTTGTTGGTCGCAGCATGGGTTTTCCATTGGCATCGAAACCTTCAAGTACTTGAGATCTTGCCAATTCCGGAACAACGTCCGCTGCAGGACTGTCGAGCTTTAGTTTCTTGCGCTCAACGAGTTGCATCGCCGCCGCCGCTGTGAGCGCCTTGGTCATTGATGCGATGTAACCGACTGTGTCGAGTGTCATAGCTACGTCCTTACCCAGTTCACGTTTTCCGAATGCGCCTTCGTATATAATTCCGTGGTCGGTTGCAGCAAGGGCCACGACGCCTGGTACTTTCTGATCATTGACTGCCTGGCTTAAAATGAAATCAATATCGTAATTCTTTAAATTCAGATTCATATATTTTTTCCTTATTATCAATTTACTTCTCTTTTGGATCGTTTGGTATACGTCGGTATGATCAAGCGCCCCAGGATACAAAAAAAAAATATTTGAATATCCTTGTAGAGGTATTACTTTCTAGATACTATTAAATATAAATGCGAAATAAAAACACCTACATGAATGAAACCAGCCAGTATAGCCAAACAGATAATAGCGACATAGCCAGGGGGGTTCCTCTCCTCATGAACTTTGTCATGAATTGATGCAACATCCGTCTCAAGGCGTGCGAGACGCTCATCCAGATTCGTCATTTGAGTATTTCTGGATCGCAAATCTGTTAGACTCTTGTCTTCGTGATGTGTCGGGCTCCCGACTGAGAAAAACGAGGACACGGCATCTTCTATACCGTTATGCCAATTAGCGGACTGTTTTGCAGGACTTGTGTATGTGAAGAGAAAGCTTAAACCCCCAATCCAAAGCAAAATAATTAATAGGAAGCATGACATCGACCTGAGCAATATATGGAAGTACCCAGCCACCCAATAGATCGGATTTAACCATCTTAATTCATTACCAAAAATCCACATCGTTTTTTTTGACCAAAGGCGGCGGTGGAGCGTCCTGTTTCTCACCTGAATAGCCAATTCCTCTTCTAAATGATTATAATCCTGGTAAACGCGAAGCAGGCAATTCAGGATTGCCACCTCAGCATTCCACTCGGTTTCTTTGCATTTGGAATTTTTAAAAAAATAACTCAGATTATGCACTTCGTCCCGAATCGTATTCATCCGTAATTTCATATCAGGGTGTCTTTGCACACCATAGAACTGACATTCCGCCCTGGCCTCAAATTCATGCTTAAGTGACAATGCTTCTAGGAATGTCGTCGGCGCTTTCTGGCCAAGCAACTCCAGCACCTCAACCGCCAGAACAGCTCCTTGCACTGCGGGAATAGTACAATGTACGTTTTGCAGAATCTTCTCCGCACGTTTTACTAGTTTTGATGCTATTTCAAGTAGTCTCCCGGGAGCGCTGTGATTGTTGCTCAAGTCGGTTTTAGTGGTATCTGAATAGTTTGGCGGCCAAATGAAACCTTCTGCCTGACCATGCAAACGGCCACCCCGAAGAATTTTTAATAGTCTGGACTTTTTCCAAAGGGCGTAAATGCCGCCCAGTGGTTTATAGATTACCGTTCCGAGTCGGTTTGTATTTTTGAGATTCTTCCGGAACTTATCATTTTGTTCACTCCTCTTTTTGTCTATTCCTATATTTTGCCCAGAAGTGACAAAGATGCGCAAAACTTCCAACTTGTCCAGTGAAGGCAGCTTTTGAGAACGCTGAGTCAAATCAGACCAGTGTGTATCCTTATGTTTACTTGAGCGATCAGGAAAACTGAGAAAAAAATCTTCAATACTTAACTGAAAATGATTAGAGTCCCGGAGACACCCATCTTTACCCAGCAATTGTTCCATCAAGGATTCCTCTGTTACTACGTATGCCCGGAATCCAAATTTATATGCTGCATAGCTATGGATGTAAGCGTAGCTGCATTCATCATCTATCGCAACAGCTATCTTACTCCGAATGGGTAGATATCCAGCCTCTTCTGGAGATGTTTTTCTGACCTGCGAGCGCACCCAACTACGTAATCCTGTTCCGTCAAAGAGAGGATCGGCACTGGCGGCAAACATTGACAACAGCCCATGGTCTCTCTCAAGAGCCTGCGCTTCCAGGTCCTCCGGTCCCTGGACCACCCCAAAAACCCAGTGTATCTCCGGAAAGGTTAGAATAAGCATGGCGACAACGCTATCCCAGCCATTGGAGGCTGTCGGGATGAGTCTTGACAAATTAATGTGGTCTACCAGGATAACAATCTCTCCGACAGGAATGAGCCCATCTGCTCCTGATGCTTTTTTCTCGATCTCGTCTACAAGGACTCGATAAGTCTCCAATTCAGCTATGGGGTCATCCCATATAATTTGATCTGGTATTTGGCGCGCGGTTAGTTCATCCCCTCCACGATACCTTCCTTTGAGCAAACAGATGAACGTCCCTAATGCTGCGGCCGTCATTCTGCTTTGGGCAAGGATGATATGCTTGGTCATCACTCATCTCCTGGATAACTCGATGGCTCTTTACTTGCGCCTGACTTTTTCTTTACCGTGGAAGGGCGAAGACGCATGGCAATTTCGTAAGCCTCCCGTAATATATCGTCGTTCAATATTTTCTCCCTGTCTCCAGGCGATATATTCAACTGCCGTTTGATAAGGTCTGCGGCCTTGGTTGCAGTCAAATTTCTGTCACCTGTTAGTAGCTTCATCGCCGGATGAATTAGAATTGCCCCCGCAGGATTCTCAGGCGTCGGCCTTCGGTTGGCCAAGAGGGCAGCTTTGATATACCTGGCTGCAAGTTGGGCTACAACAGACTGGAACTGCCCAAATTTGCCGGCCCAGGCCGCTCTGTCCGCCTGATCGAACTGGAAGCGCGCCATGCTTTCAACCAATTGAAGGAAGTTCTCTTCCTCGATTTCAACAGAACCCTCTGGGGGTGGAAGATTCTCGGCAGTGCTCGTTTTGAGAATGGAGTGGTTTGGAACCACAATATTTCTAACCTTCCCTGCACTAAAGCGCAGATGACCAGGTACAAAATGCTCTACATCGGGGTAACGATTTACAGCATCGAAAATGATGCTGCGCAATTCCCTAATGTTACCAGGCCAATCGTAAGAACAAAGAACTTCGAGAGTTTCTGCGGTAATCTGGCGCTGCATCGCCCCTTTTCTTTGTGACTCGGCCTCACGGATAAATTTTTCCGCAAGCAAAGAAATGTCGGTTGAGCGTTCTCGCAAAGGTGGAAGCCAGAGCGTTCCACCGATCCGCAAACGGTCGAGAAGATCAGATCGAAAACTACCCTTTTCACTCTCCAGGTCGGCATTGGTGGCGGAGAGGAATCGGACATCCACGTCTTTTGCCTTTCTTGCCCCGACCGATGTGATCTGGCGCTCCTGCAAGACACGCAACATTGCGCCCTGAATCTCAGCGGGCATGTCGGCAATTTCATCAAGGAACAAGTCGCCTAAGTGAGCAGATTCGATAAGCCCAATCTTACCATCCACCCCAGTAGCAGTGCGCGGTTGAATACCAAAAAGTTCGGAGGCGAAGAGACCTGGAGTGAGAACCGCTGAGTTGACCGTGACAAAAGGTCGATCTCTACCATCCTTAGACAATGAACTCATCCGGTGGACGTAGTTAGCGAGAAGCTCCTTGCCAGTACCGCGCTCCCCTCGAATAAGAAGATTTTCTCGATGCCGTGCAGACCGGCGAGCCTCACGCAGGGCCAACAAAAACTGCAGTGAGTTACCTACTATCTCACCCGTAGGGTCTGGTAAAAGTCCATGTTGCCACAGCGCCTCTTTCAACAATTCTGGTCCTTGATAGTCGTCACGGGCAATGAAGCCAAGTGCACCACGCCGACTGAATTCAAGGCTCACCTCGTCTCGTGGTTTGCTGGAGAGTATAAAGATAGGTAATTCTGGAAAGTCTTTATGGATTTCATCAAGTAAAGTTAGGCCAAAATAGTTAGCAGGATCATCATCTCCCGGTCTTCCATTGGGCATCCCAGGGGTCCGCCGATGGCTTTCTTCTGTAACCAAACCAGTGTAGAAGCAAAGATCGAGTAGCAGCATGGCCCAAGGTCTGACTTCTGACTTCTGATTTTTGACGTCTGATTTAATGGGCCACCCGCTCTGGACAGCGTCCAGGGCCATCTGGATATCGTTCTCGACAGTGTCTCTGATATTCGCACAAACAGGTGACTGAGCTCGGCAGAAAACCGCCTCAGCAGTAGGCTGAAGTATTTTTTGTCGACAAGCTCGAGCTGCATCGTCGTTAGAGGAATCCAACAAAAGGAAATGTGCACACAAATTCTCTCGGTCCATATTCCGGTCTCTGTGCACGTTCCTCCCGAAAAGGTCATCAATAATTAAAATGCGAGGAAGTATCATATTTAAATTCCCAATCGATGGATTGCTAGGCATGCAGATAAAGCCTCCATCTTAGCCCTGACAAGCATAACTGCATCTGAATTTATATGTTTACCAGATGTTACCAAATCAACAAGTGCGGTCATCTCTTTGTCGGCTGTAAGGATTTGAATCCTCACCGACTTCGCGGGTTCCTGACCCTGATGCGACATTGACTCGAAACCCAGAAGAATTTCCGCAATTGCTTTCTTCTCATCTTCTGCCAAAAATCGTACGAAAGGTAGCTCCAAAGTTGTATCTAACCACGCGCCGCATTCAAGAAACTCTGCAAATCTTACAGCATCTTCCTTTGCCATGGTCCAGATATTTAAGAGACTTTGAACGGTATCTGCAACCGATGCAACTAACTCGACCTTCTTTTCAATCTGTGATTGAAGCTTGAATAATCCAAGGATCAATCGATTCTTGAGTAGATCATGATTCAGTCTCGCTCTAAGCTTCTCAGCATCTACAGCCGTCATCCGGGCTGGCGTGCTTAAGATATTGGCTGGTAAGCTCATACACATTCCCTGAGCATTGCAATGAGTGCCGCGAGTTGTGTTTGTGAATTTTCAGGCGAAACCTGATCAAATAAACGATATGAATTGCCATCACAGACACTTCCTTTAACCCAATTGATGAAATTTTCCAACGCATGACTTCTGCCCGGGTTGGAAGTTCGCCGGGATAACTCCCCTCTCAGCGCAGATTCCCAGTCGTCCTCCCTATTTAGCCTCTCTTTCCACCAGGTCGGCAATTCCACGTCAAATTGTTTACTTTCGCCCCGACGGCCACGATTTTTCGAAGCCGCAATCTCGGCGACTTGAAGCAGAATTAGCAAACCTCTTAAATGGTGCGGCTTTTCTTCAAAAAGTAACCACGGGCGTTCCTCTAAATTGCAGCCATTTCGCACCCATTGATCCAGTGCTTCTAGTTCCTCTTTTGTGAAAGGATCCGACTCAGAAACAAGGCGGTACTGTACCCAGTACTCGCTTTCTGGCTTCCCTGTCGGGTTACCTCCGGTAAACCGAACCCGACACTTAAGGGCATCAAATGTGGATTGTTGCTTTAATTCCATGTCCTTAAAGAAATCAGTTTCTATATCGGAATCATGCATGAGTAACCAGTGAAAATCTTCTGGGGCTGGAGTGCACTCAACTCCATCAGAATTCCGCCAGGCATTATCGCGCCATAAATAAACCCGACCTGGCAGAGCACTAATCGTAATATCAGCCCGTATAGTTTTACTATCATAAAGTAAGATCATTTTTATATCACTGCGAATTCGAAAATTGTGTTTCCTTTTTCCTGGAAAGCGTTAATAACACAACGCTGTCGCCGACCAATTTCTGTACCGCAGTCTCCTATGCTAACATTTAGCTTTATCAGTGATTGAGTGAGGTTCCCTTTCTTTCCATCCAACATGTGATATCGCTTTAGGAACTCCTCCCAATTTTCACTAGACTTGACTGTGAATGATTTTTTAGTCTTGTCATACTTCCAAGTCATGTTTATAGCAGGTTCATCACCTTCATGATTGGCGACAAGTATAGGGAGCACTTGATCTCCGAGGATACAGAGCCATTCTTGAGTTAGACATTTTTCCTGAAGGTGGTCTGAAAGTACTATTTCCCTATCATTAGATCTTGGCATCACCTGTTTAGCCAAATTTGCCATTTTTATATCATTATAATGCCCAGATAGTAACGCAGCCCGAATAGTGAGCAAACCAATCACACCAAGACAAGGAAGATACCCTTGAGTATGACAATGAGCCTGCCCTCCCAGTAATGTCATTGTTGTATAGAAATACCCGCTAAAGTTGGATATTATTTCTGCTTTAAGTAACGGAAAAGAATCATTATGCAATTTCCACCAACTTTTCAAAAAAGACCAAAAATTTTCTTTGCTAGTCTTATTTAGTTCATGATCGATTATATCACCATCATTGAAATATCCTTTATAATCATCAATCCAGATATCCCGAAGGTTTGGCTTATTCTTATACCCAGCTAAATCGAGAGCCTTATTGATTACACTGGTAACCCATTCGGATTTTAATTTGCAGTGGACATTTATTACTGAGCGTTCGCTAACCATGTCTGTCCAACTCTCAGTAGTAGAATATACTTTCTCAGAAATATTTGGATAATCCGTAATCCAATTTGAGTGAATTAGATTTGCTGATGTAACTGAGCTCATCAGAACCATGGCGTCACCTTGGGTAAGCCGGGTAAGTAGCAGCTTACGCAATTTGGGTTCCTCACCAACATGCTCATAATTTTGGTTACGAGGCCACTCGTAATCTAGGGTCTCAAATTTTTCCAAAGAAGTATTTTGGAGGTGGAATATCAACTGTATATCCCAAATCCATAAAATGGGAACTTGTGCCCCATTTATTGCATTAATGAGCGATATTTTATTTTCCAATCGTATTTCACCATCTTTTTCCGGTGCTTCACGAAAAAGTTTATCCGGCATGGGACACCACCAGTACGTATTAAAACCTCTAGATTTTGCTTCAACTAATAATGCTTTAGCCCGTTCGGCTAAATCATCAACGATGATTGCAGTTTTGATCATGATTTCTTCCTTATCAGAAAAGGTGCAGGTACACTGAATTCTGTGCACCAAACATTCCTTTCCGTATCAAACTTAAATTTTTTTAGTATCCCCCCTTCCAGACTTGAGGCAAGGAACTTTAATACTCCTTCTGTACCCCAATCCTTCATCTCCCCAGCCTCCGTACATTTATTCTCAATGAGAATGATCATTAAAAGAGATTCTTCTTCTATAGCAACGCGAAAAGTGTAAATTGGTTTTGTTTTTTCAAGAATATTTGAAAGCGCTACGCTCAGCATGCGAGCAAAAATAAGAGCTGTCGGAATCGATTGCTCAGTGGGTGCCCAAATGTAAGATTTTGATATTCTGGTAACTTCCATAATTTTTTTCACTGCGCCATCACAGGAATCTTGGAACCCATAAATGACCTTGCTTTGCCACTGGGGCTGCAAGAGAAAATCACGGGTTAACGATTCGGAAAATTTACACACAGCTATATGACTGCCGACGATTTTTTCAATGAGTATTTGCATGGCTTTCTCTAAAGGGTATCTCGAATCTGTTCCAAGAGCAATACGTCCAAGATAATTTTTCCCTATCCATAAAGACCGTCTGTCAGCAAGCGCATCATAGAGTGTGGGTGTGACAATCACTCTCCAATTTTTTGCTTGATCATAATGATGATATATAGCCAAATTTTCGTTTTTTACCTCTACTAAACTCGTGAAAGGAATTTGCCAGGAATCGCTAAGATTGTTTTCGATCTTTGCAAGTTCGTGGGTAATAGAGTCAAAAACAGCACGATAAGTTTTTTCTCCTCCTTCTTTAGAACCAATCGAAAATACCTTAAGTTTCTCTAAAGGTAATCCTAATCCACGTGCGAGATGAAGAATTTTAATGGCAGCATTGGTCACGTCAGAGGGTGATGGTTTGCAATATACAGGCACGTATAACGCAACAGAAACACTACTGCCATAAGACGCCGGAGCACACAAAATATCTAAATGATCAATCTGTTCCTTATCACTTAACTTGCACTTCTCCATCAGATATTGTTCGCAACCGTAGGCAAAATAGGTCACCGTCCATGCTAATCTCGTGGCAAGATCGGCATCCTGAAGGGTTTCATCAGAAACGTAGCTTTGGTATTTCCGAAGGCGCCGGTAAAATATCTCTTCGTCAAATACGGCGATATCATCAATACAGGTATTTCTGACTTGAATCAATTTCGCATGGTTCGCGCCCCAAGATTTTATCTTTTGTATATCTGTTTCAAGACCAGTCTCGTGATTTCTAGGAATCTCGGCGTTTACATAGACATGGCCCCAAGAATTGAGATCTTCTAACTCAGAACTATCATATGATAAGAAGGCACATTCGGGACGTGCCCAATGAAAAATAATAGGAATAGATTCGAAATCTCGATCATTTGCTGTATTCAGACATACTGATGTCAGAGGAATTGTAAGTTTATTTTCAAACTGCTCCCTTGATAGTATCAATCCTGCGAATCCAGGTGCGTCAAGATTGACATCAATAGTCATTGATGCATTATTGGGAATGTCGGGGCTTGGATCTGTATTTACTGTAAAAAATGTAGCGAATCCAGCGTAACAGTTTTTCAAATCTATATCATTTCGCAAAAACTGCGCAAAAGGTTCATGAAGGTGAGACCACAAAATAGGATGGTCTTTTTTCTTCTGGTCGAGACATTCAAATTTCTCAGGAACGCTCATATCGTAGAACGTAAAACCCGCAAATTCATGACTGAATGCAGCTCCCTCGTTTGGGCGATAATTCTTTTTATATTCTTCAATCGCAGCTTCTACTCCTTTGTCGAATTGTCTGAGTAATCGTGAAATTGGCATAATGTTACGGTCTTAGACTTTCCAGGTCAATGGGGACATTCTTTCCTGCTGTACGACGTACGAATTGAAAAACATATTGGCACTCACCGGGCGTTGGAAATGTAAGTTTTGCAGCAATGCCAGACCATTCTCTCATAGCGAAAAAGCTCTGTCGTTCCAATGGTTTTTCAGTGTTCACAAAGTGGTCTAGTATAGCTAATGCATCATAGGAGAAAGCTGACCCAAGCCAAGGTTCCCGTTTGAAACTGTCTTGGTAGCTTTTTAGGAAAGATGCTGCATCGCTGGTTGAAGGTGGTGTCACGTTGAACCCCATGGCGGCAAACACCACTCCCTCAGCCACTTCGCCGAGTGCAAATAGTACCTGGGGATTTGAAAAATTGATGTCTGCAAGCACCTGGCCCTTATAATTAAAGGTTCTCAGTGCTTGAAAAATGGACATATACCCTTGACCATACCCTGCTACAAAAATGGCTTCGGGATTCTTGGAAATCAATCGTTGTACTACTATGTTTTGGTCCCGGTCATTGGGGGTGAAGGGTTCAAAAATTATGTCATTTTTGTTAATCTGGTGAAAAGTACTATCGAACGTGGTTTTACAAAACTGTCCGAAAGCGTCATCAGAATAAATTACACCAACCCGGCTGAATTTTTTGGCTGACAACTGGGCGAGGGGGGCGGTATGATTCACTGGCCGATCGTTGATTCGCTGTGTCCATGAATAGTTCTTCACAAAGGTGTCGGTTGCAGTATTGACACCAATTAACAGAATTCTGTTCTCTTCTGCGACTGGTGCAAGAGTGTCAGATACACCACTTAACACCGAGATAGCTGCCGATGGTTTTCGGAGCAGAAGTTTCTGCTTGAAGCCTGAGATGGCTTTTTGGGGATCGCTTTCAGAGTCAATGATAGTAACTTCAAGGCGGGAAGCTGGGTGGTCCTTCTTGAACATCTCAATGCCGGTGCGCACGTACTCGCCATGGGATGCGCCCTTACCTGAAAGTGGAAGAATCACTGCTACCTCTATCTTTCCCGTTCCAGCTTGACCACCAGGGGAAAACATAAAAACGGCAAGCGCCGCGCAAATGACCGCTACCACTATCAGGGTGGTAATGATCTTAAAACGTTTTGACATCTGCTTGTTAGGTTTTTCTTGTGTGTTCATAAATTTACTCCTTAAGCCTTCATGTTTGAAGACTGTTTATTTAAATTGACAATATTATTATTTACTATTGCCGGCAGTGCAATAAACAGAGTGCCGGACATGTTGCTTACAAAGTGATCGAGCCGTTGACAGGCAGTCATAACAGATTCCGAATCCAATCCAAGAAAAGGTTCGTCTAGCATGACTAACTCTCCATTCATAAAAAGCCCGTTTAGCGCTAACTGCTGCTTCTCACCTCCACTGAGTTCACCGATTATTCGCTTTTGGTTTTGGGAATAGTTTGTTTTTCGTATAGGCTGGCGCCTAAGAGTAAAGAAATCAACTATCGAAAGGCTAGGAAACAAATTGTTTCGTGATGAGATAAACTTTAAGCCTAGCCGGGTGATCAGCGACAATTAGATTTACCTGTCGGTGACAATTAGATTTACCTTTTCTATATACCATAAAATTCTGAAAATAGAAAGCCAAATTGGCTTTTTTTTCAAAAACCTTGAAAATTGTTTTAA
>Ga0315276_10004934_pt1 | contig 12274 bp, 14 predicted proteins | sample YL17G05_0_MG_FD_204542 | JGI IMG/M metagenome (GOLD analysis project Ga0315276, IMG submission 204542) | Sediment microbial communities from Yellowstone Lake, YNP, Wyoming, USA - YL17G05_0 | ecosystem: Environmental > Aquatic > Freshwater > Lake > Sediment | place: USA: Wyoming | collected... | reverse complement strand
ACGGTCTGCGCGCCGGACTCGAGGTGGCGCAAGCGCTCGGATCCCCGGCCCCCTGGGGCGTGTTCCCCGTTCCGGCGATCCGCCGCGGCTCGCCGGGATGAACAGCGCCATCTACGAAGGCACCGTCATGCACGAACGGGCCTTCCCTCGGAAGCACCGTTTCACCTATCGCGTCTACTACCTGTGGCTCGACCTCGACGAACTGCCGTTGCTCGACAGAACCGTGCGTGGTTTCGGATCCGATCGCGTGGCGCCCTTCTCTTTCCACTCCCGGGACCACGGCCCGCGCACGGGAGAACGGTTGCGCCCCTGGATAGAGCGCGCACTGGACGAAGCGGGGATCCGAACCGATCCGAGCGAGCGGTGGGCGGTTCGCATCCTGACCATGCCACGCGTTATGGGCTATCAGTTCAACCCGCTGTCGGTGTGGTGCTGCTACGACCCCACTGGAGCGATGCGAGCGGTGCTGTACGAGGTCTCCAACACCCACGGTGAGTGGCACCACTACCTCCACCCGGTGAGCGACCTGGACGCCTCCGGCTACGCCGTGCACGTCTACGACAAGGAGTTGTTCGTCTCGCCGTTCATCGACCTGGACGCGACCTACACGTTCCGGGTTCGACAGCCCGAGGAACGCGCGGCGGTGCTCGTTCGGGAACGGGTTCCCGAGGGCGAGGTCCTGAAGGCTTCCTTCGTCGGCAAGCGTCGAGCGTTGACGAGCTCGAACCTATGGAAGGAGTTCGCGCGCTACCCGCTGGTTACCGCGAAGGTGACGGGGCTGATCCACTTCGAAGCTGTGAGGCTCTGGTGCAAGGGCGCGCCTTTCCGGCGCCATGCAGGGGTTCCGGTGCCGATCCACCAGATCACTGCGGTGTCGCCGCTTCCCCCTCGCGACTGAGGCGTTCGCAAACATCCCAGAGCTGCTGCGCTTGTTCAGGCGTCGTGTGTGTCCCGGGCTGCCGCTCGGCGGAGCGCGGGCGACGGTCCAGCCAGAACTTCCCCGTCCAGCGCGCGGCTTCGGTCGACGCCGCCAGCCAGACGATGGTGTCCGCTCCCTCCTCCTCCGAGCGCAGGAAGCGTCCGGTCAGCTTTCGAAAGGTGGGAAGACCCGCTTCGAGTCCGGGCGTGTCGGCCCAGCCGGGGTGCATCGCATTCACGGTGATGTTCCGATCACGAAGCCGACGCGCCCACGTTTCGGTCAGAACCACCTGCGCGCGCTTGGCCCGCGCGTAGGCCACACTCCCGCGGTAGTTGCGCGCCATCTGGAGGTCGTCCAGATGGAGGCCCTGCGTGTACATCCCTCCCGACGCGACGTTGACGACGCGAGCGCGACCGCGCAACGCCGCGGCGGCCTCCATGGAGGGGATCAACTCGCGGGTCAGCAGGAACGGTCCGAGCACCATCGTTGCGAATGTGACCTCCAGGCCCGACGATGTCGTCCGACGGTCGGCCAACAACCCTCCGGCGTTGTTGACAAGTACGTCTATCGCAGGGTCGTGAGCGCGAAGGTCGCTTGCGACTGCTCGCACCGAGTCGGGTTCGCTCATGTCCGCCAGATGAACCGTAACGTCCGCTCCGGGCGTTGCGCCGAGCAACCGACCACATGCGGCCTCGCCTCGCTCACGATCACGCACGACGAGGCGGACCGCGGCACCCTGCGCCAACAGTTGCGACGCAGCCGCGTAGCCCAGACCCGAGTTCCCTCCGGTGACCACGACGACACGACCTTCCATCCCCATCGTGGCGAGATCGGGCCAGTCGAAGAGCCTTCGGCGCACCCGGCAGCCGACGTTGGTGAAGCTCAAGACGACCGTAGTCTCCAGCGCCGCGTCGATCAGTTCGGGGAGAGAAGCCACACATCGACGCTAGCACGGACCTCCCGCCAGCACCTTTCGCACCCACAACCGTATGCTTGAGTCCGAAGGAGCGCGAAGATGCCCACACTCAGGAGGCAACTCGAGGTTAGCCGCCCGCTCGACGAGGTCTGGAACTTCGTGGGCGACTTCGTGAACTCCGCCAGATGGGATCCCGGCGTCGCGGAGGCCGCGAACACCACCGAAGGCCCCGTCCGCGTTGGCACCGTCTACGACCTGATCGTCGTCTTCGATGGCAAGCGTTCACCGATGACGTACGAGGTCATCGAGTACGACCCTCCTGCGAAAGTCGTCCTCAAGGGAGAAGGCAAGAGCGTGAGCGCCGTAGACGACATCCGATTCGGCGCGACCGAGGGCGGGGGCACGCGGATCGACTACGTGGCAGACCTTCGGCTGAAGGGACTCGCCAAACTGGCGTCGCCGTTCATGAAGGGGAAGTTCGAGAATCTTGGCGACGACGCGATCGCAGGCATGCGAGCGAAACTGGAGGCCGACGCCTAGTCACATGCTGACACCGATCGTCGCCATCGTGGGTGCGCTGATCGTCGGACTCATGATCGTCGGGGTGATCTTCGTTCTGGGGATGAGGGCGAAGTCCCCACGGATGCTCGCCACCTTCCGCCGGGTCATCCGCGCCATCTTCAACCCGTGGCAGATGCGATCGGCGGGGGCGCCCGGGGCAAACGTGGCCGTGATCCAACATCGCGGTCGCACTTCAGGCAAGCTATACGAAACCCCGGTCGGGGCGGAGGCGACCGAAGACGGGTTCGTGATCGCGTGTCCCTACGGGCCGAACACCGATTGGCTGAAGAACGTGCTCGCCAGCGGGTCCGCAACCGTCGTCAAGGAAGGGCTCACCTACCCGGTCGATCGTCCGGAGCTCATCCCGATGGAAGCAGCCGCGACCTACTTCGGAGCGAGCGATCAGCGGGGCTTCCGCGTGTTGCGGATCGACCACTGTCTCCACGTTCGTAGGGCCAAGCCAGGATAGGCCCCTTTGCGTTAATTTGGTGGATAGCAACGCTCACCGAGCGAGGAGGTACCCATGACAGTCGGGTTCCCACTGGTCGCACTGGTCGTGATCGTCGCCGTCATCCTCGTTGTCCGTCTTGACCGTGCGAAACGCTCAGTCATCCTCAAGCGTGCCGGCTTCATCGTGATGGCCATCCCTGCCGCGATGTTCGGACTCTTCGCCCTCGGCGAGACGTCCACCGACCCGGGCGGTTGGGAGGCGGTCGCACTCACTCTCTCGTGGGCACTCCCCCTGGCCGCGCTGGCCGCGATCGCGTGGTTGCGCCCGAACTGGGCCCCGTGGGTATTCGCCATCCTGGTCGCGGGCCTGATCGGCGTCGCGATCTGGTTCGCGGCGGACACGGAAGGATGGAGGGCGTTCGAGGATCGCAACGGACCCGTCCGGGACATCGGCGCCTTCACTGTCGCGTTCGCCATAGCCCTGCTCGGTCTCAAGCGACCCCGACCGGCGGGGATCCTGCTGCTCGTGCTGGGAATCGTCCCCTTGTCGATCTTCGTCGCGAGCCACGAGGGATTCCGGGGCATCGAGTTGCTGTGGGTTCTGACCTACCCGCCCGTCGTGACCGGCGTCCTCTACCTGCTATCGGCCTACGCCGAGTCAGGATCCCCTGGAAGGGCGCCCATCGAACCCCACGGACAACCCAGCCCCGGGTAGCGAGCCCTTCCGGGCCGGGATGATGGAACCAACGAGACCCTGCCCACGAGGGCGGGCATGCGTCAAGGAAGGAGGCGAAGGTGGGGGTACGAGATGATGACGAGGGTGACCCGGCGACCGGCGATCCCGGTGGTCCCGGCGAACGGTCAAGGTCCTTTCCCGAGCGGGGGATGAAGCGCCCGTTCGGCACGTTGGCGGCGTCGGCGGTCGATGGATTCCGCACGCTCGTTCGCCAACAGATCGAGTTGGCCAAGCTGGAGGTGATCGAGGCACTCTCGGTTCGCGCCGCAGCCGTAGGGATGATGGTCGGCGCGGGCGTGCTGGTTGTGTACGCGGTCGGTTTCGCCGCGGCGGCACTCGCGGCGGCACTCGCGGCAGTGCTACCGAGGTGGGCTGCCGACCTGATGGTCGCGTTCCTTCTGGTCGGCGGTGCGGCGGCGCTTGTACTCCTCGGACGTCGCGCGCTGCGAACGGCACCGACGGCGGAGCGGACCCGTGAAGCCATGAAGGAGGACGCGCGATGGGCGCAGCAGCAGATCGCAAAGTGACGGAGATCGAAGCGACCAGACGCGGGCTCGAGGCGGATCTGCGCGAACTGGAGGCTCGCCTCCCCTCCTCGTTCCGGTCCCTGAAGAGCGTGGTGGGCCTGGTCCTGGGAAGCACGGCGCTCACTCTGCTCGTCCTCGAGAGGGTCAAGCGCAAGGATCCGAAGGGGCGCCCCGCCGCGGAGGTGGTGATACGCGTCGTGCGCGAGGACCTCTGAGTGCCCCCGGAGTCCTACTCGCCGGTCGCACCTACGCGACCATCTGTCCGGATCCACTACCTGGACTGGTTGCGCATCCTCGCCTTGCTCGGTGTCTTCCTCATACACGTCGCTCACGTGTTCGACACGCTTGATTGGCACATCAAGAACTCCCAACAGAGCGACGCGGTCACGGCGCTGACGCTGTTCCTCTTCCCCTGGGGTCTCGGCTTCTTCTTCATGCTGGCGGGATGCGGCGCGTTCTTCTCTCTACGGTCCCGCTCGGTGAAGGGCTACATGGTCGAGAGGGTGAATCGACTCCTCGTGCCCTTCGCCGTGGCGTACGTGGTGCTCAATCCGCTGCAATGGTTCCTGCAGGAGAGGAGCCGCGGTTGGACGGGTTCGTTCATGGGAGCCGCCTCTGACTACCTGGGCGCGACGGCCCATCAGGTAGCCACTTGGCCGAGCAGGCCGCGCACCATGCTCGTCGGCGGACCAGGTGGGGAGATTTTCCATCTCTGGTTCCTCGTCTACCTCCTCTGGTTCGCGATGTTGGGCCTGCCGATCTTCATCGCGCTGCGCTCGGAGCGCGGGCACCGGTACATCTCTGCGGTCGCGGAGCGATGTTCGTGGAGGGGTTCATCTCTCCTATTCGCTCTGCCGATAGCCGCCGCCCATGTCGCGCTTCGCGCGCCCTTCTTCGACGAGCGCGACTGGGGAGAATTCGCCTACTACTTCGCCTTCTTCATCGTGGGGTACATCCTCGTCTCGGATCGGAGATTCCTGGAAGCGATCGAACGCGACCTGGGCCCGGCGGTCGCGCTCGGAGTGACGGGATTCGTCGTGATGATGTCGCTGGATCCCGCCGGTTGGGTCGAAACGTGGAACGATCACCCCGGGTACACGCCCAAGTACTTCCTGATGATCACCGTCTTCAGCCTGCAGGCGTGGGGGTGGGCAGTGGCGGCGTTCAGTTGGGGGATGCGCGTCAAGCGCTTCCAGACCCCTCTGCCGACCGCTATCGGTGAATCGGCGATGCCGTTCTTCCTGTTCCATCAACCCGTGATCATCGCGGTCGCCTACTTCGTGGTGTCGACGAGCGCCGGAGTGGCCCTCAAGATGCTCTCCGTCCTCGTGGGGTCCTTCGCCATCAGCGCGGCGCTCGCGTACGCCCTGACCCTCTCCCGTGCTACGCGGCGGCTGATGGGCGTGAAGGATCGGGCCCGATAGGAACCCCACGACGAGTGCGCCCTGGCGAACCTGGTTGGATATGCCCATGACCAGGCCCACCGGACGTGACGAGCGCTCCTTCCTCCCACCTCCGACGAATATCGTCACGATGACGTGGAAGATCCTCGCGCAGGTGCGTCCACAGGTGCACGCGGAACTGCGGCACTGGATCGATCGGGCCCGCAAGATACCCAACCCCGAGCTTCGCAAGCAGGCGCTGGCAAGCATCGATACCAAGGCCTTCCACTGCGAGGGCGGCGGCATCTACGGTCTCCTCGCGGGGGCGCGTTCGCGCGACGCCGTCCGGTTCATCGTCGCCTATCAGACGATCAGCGACTATCTGGACAACCTCTGCGATCGCAGCACGTCCATGGACCCCGACGACTTCCGGCTCCTGCACACTTCCATGCGGGATGCCCTGACGCCGGGTTCGGGTCCGGGCGACTACTACCGACTTCGAACAGACCAGGACGACGGTGGCTACCTGGCCGCGTTGGTCTCGACCTGTCAAGAGGTGCTAGCCGCGTTGCCGGCCTACGAGGCGATCGCCCCGCATCTGCACGAGTTGGTGGAGCACTACTCCTCTCTGCAGGTCTACAAGCACGTTCGCCCGGAGGACCGGGTACCGCTGCTGGAGGCCTGGTTCGACGGACAACGCGGCGCGCTGCCGCCCATGGAGTGGTACGAGTTCGGCGCGTGCTCCGGTTCCACCCTGGGGATCTTCTGTCTGGTCTCGCGCGCCTGTCAGCAGGATTGCACGGCCGCACTCGCACAGAAGATGCGCGACGCCTACTTCCCATGGGTTCAAGGTCTCCACATCCTGCTGGACTACCTGATCGACCAGGAGGAAGACCGGTTGGGCGGCGACCTGAACTTCTGTTCCTACTATCGCGACGACCGGGAGATGGTGGCCCGCCTCTCACACTTCTATCGACAGGCGAGCAAGAGCGTCTCCGGACTGCCCGACGCGCGGTTCCACAAGCTCATCACCAAGGGGTTGCTCGGGATCTACTGTTCGGACAAGAAGGTACATACCCAGACAGACGTCCGCTTGGCGGCGAGGAAGCTTGCCCCGCTCTCCGGCGTCGGAGGCGTGTTCTTCTATCTCGTGTGTTGGTCCTACCGTCGTATGGCGGTCAGCGATCCCCGACCTAGGTCGCGGGAGTGACGCTGATCACGACGTTGCCGATCTTCTGCCCTGTCTCCACGTATCGGTAGGCCTCGACGATCTGGTCCAGGGGGTAGCGTCGATCGATGATCGGCTTGAACCGCCCCGACTCGAGCAGTTCCTTGAAATGCTTCGTCCCCTCCCGGTCATGTCTCGGCGGGATGGGGAACATGACCCTTCTACCGCGACCGAGCGGAGTTACGAGCGCCAACAGCGGATTCAGGTTCAGGGGGCCTAGATCCGTGGAGAGGTAGATGCCGCGTGGACCCAGCAGTCGCTTGCATCGCCCGAACGAACTCTTGCCTACGGCATCGAAGACCGCGTCGTACGTCTGCTCGTCTTTCGTGAAGTCCTCTGCCGTGTAGTCGATGACCCTGTCGGCGCCCAGGCCCTTCACCATCTCAAGGTTGGCCGTGTCGCAGACCGCGGTCACGATCACGCCGAGACTCTTCAGGAGTTGAACCGCCGCTGTGCCGATGGCCCCGGTTGCTCCATAGACGAGCACGTGCTGACCGCTGTGGAGCTTCGCCTTCGTGATGTTCGAGAGTGCGTAGTGAGCCCCCTCGGTGCTGGCTGCGGCCTGATCGTAGGTCACGTTCGCCGGCATGTTCGTGAGCGACCCATCCTCGGGCATCGTCAGGTACTCGGCATGGGCCCCGAACCGAAACTCGCTGAATCCGAATACGTCGTCGCCGACCGCGAAGGACGTGACCCCGGCGCCGACCGCCTCGACGACTCCCGCGAACTCACAGCCTTGGATGGTCGCCTTCGGCCTGAGGAGCCCGCCGAAGAACCGAACGATGAAGGGTTTGCCCGCCCGGAAACCGCAGTCCGTCCGATTCACGGTCGCCGCGTGAACCTTGACGAGCACCTCGTGTTCATTTGCGGTCGGCTTGTCGACTTCCTCGATCCGAACCACTTCGGGCGGCCCGTATCGCGTGTGAACGGCGGCCTTCATGGACTGATTCTAGCCCCGCTCCGCCAGCCGACCCCTCTTCGCCGCCTCGGGTTGGCATCAGGTAGTGTCCGAGCGATCCTGAGAGGAAACATGTCTGAAGAGACCCCGCAAGGGGGCGCGAGCACCGCGGAAGATGCGTCGGAAAGACTCGATGAACTGCTGCGCGAGTTCACCGGCGGCGCCTACGAACGAGCTCCGATGATTGCCGTCAACAACGGTCTGCACGGATACGACGGGCTGCTCCCCGACTTCAGCCCCGAAGGAACACAGGCGAGGATCGCCTGGCTCGAGGAGATGCGCGCTCGGGCGCTCGGCATCGATGCCGGTGGACTAGCGGCTGACGAACAGTTGCATCGCGATTACCTCATCGTCGTGATCGACACGGACCTGTTCAACATCCGGGAACTCAAGGTGCTCGAGAACAACACCTGGTTCGATTACCTCGCGCTGGACCCCAATCTGTATCTGTCCCGCGACTACGCGCCGCTGAACGCGCGGATGGACGCGTACGTTCGACACGCACAGAGGATCCCCGCGGCCGTTGCGGCCATGCGGCGCACGATCAAGCCGATGCCGACCGGCCACGCCGCCGGATTCCAGACCTACCTGGATGGTCTCGCGGAATTCGTGACCACGGCCCCGTATCTCGTATTCGCCGACATCCAGGACCCTGGCCGCCGGGCGATCATGAAGGATGCCAACGACCGAGCTGCGAAGGCGCTGACCGACCTGGCGCGTTGGATCGAAGCATCCCCACGCAACGAACAGTTCGCACTCGGTCCCGAGAAGTTCGCGCGGTTCCTCTGGGACCTGGAGCGCATCGACACCCCGATCGAAGAGCTCAAGGCGATGGCAGAACGGGACTTGGAGCGCAACATGCTGGCGATGCGCGATGCCTGCGAGTCCTTCTCGCCCGGGTCGAGCCTCGAGGAATGCCGGGCTGAGGTGGCATCGCGCAAACCGACAGACGGGCCGGTGGCCGCTGCAACTCGCCAGGTGGCCCTGCTCCGAGAACGCATCCTCGAGCGCGACATCATCTCCATCCCCGACGGCGAGGTGATCGTTGCGGAGTCGCCTCCGCACATGCGCTCAGGCACCGCCTACATCTCCGTCGCGGGACCCTACGAAGAGCGGATGCCCTCCTACTACTACGTCTCCCCACCGGACCCGAGTTGGTCGGCAGAGGATCAGGGGGCATACGTTCAGTCCGAAGCCGACCTCATGACCACGACCACGCACTGTGTTTGGTCGGGGCACATCCTGGAGGCGCTGCGCTGCCATCGGCCGGGCAACCCCCTCGCGGCATTCACCTACAGCTACGCGTTCTGCGAAGGATGGTGTGTCTACAGCGAAGAGATGATGCTGCACGAGGCGCTGGACGACGATCCCGAGCTTGCCATAGGACAGCTGCAGAACGCGCTGATGGGTGACGTACGCGTCCTGGTCTCGATCGGCCTCCACACCGGCGGGATGACCATCGACGAGGCCGAACAGATGTTCAGAACGGAGGCGTTCTGCGATCCTGCCAGCGCGCGAGAGGAGGCTGTGCGCGGAAGCTTCGATCCGGGCAACTTGTTCTACACGGTCGGCAAGTGGATGGTGCTCAAGCTGCGAGACGACTGGTTCGCCCTTCACGCAGGAAGGTCGCTGCGGGACTTCCACGAGGCGTTCCTGAGCTACGGGGACGCACCGATAGCGCTGTTGCGTCGGGTGCTGCTCGGCGACACGGACGACGGCCGACTCTTCCCCTAGGCAGGGCTCCGGGGCAGAGCAGCTCGGCGTTTCGTGTCCCTCACGAACCCGTCTCCCTCCCAGCGGAGACCCCCGGCCTCCAGCAGCGCGACGATGCGGCCGGCGGGGATGACCATGTAGCCGGGGCAGTCGGAAGGCCCGTGGCAGGGCCGGCTCGGGTGGGCCCCACAGTCGTCGCACCGGTCATGCCCGCACTCGACCGCCACCCGATCGTCCGGGGTCACCAGGTAAGGCGCGGTCCCTCCGGTCACGCGGTCTGCACGACCTCCCACGCGTCCTTCCACAGGTTGTCGACCTCGGGCGTTAGTTCGAGTTGCTCGACGCCCTTCTTGAAATCGGATTCCTGGGGGATGCAGTTCGCCAGTCCGGGGGGCGTGATCGCGTACTCGGGGATCGCCATCGGGTCACCCTTCACCACCATGCGGGGGTCGGTGATCTTGGTCTGCGGAGGCACGTACCCCGTCCACTTGAAGTTCCTCATCCCGGCGTCGAAGTCCAGCATGTAGTTCAAGAAGTTGTGAGCCAGCACCGGGTTCTTGCCGGTAGCGAGGATGGCCATCGTGTCGCTCCCGATTGCGCCGGCGGCCTCCGTGGGGTACCAGTACCGGATCTGGTCATGCGGCGACCATGAGGGGTAGTAGTACTGAACGGATACGAGGTCGCCGGACCATGACTGGTGCACGTAAGAGCGACCCTCGGGCATGTCCACGTAGTCGTTCACGTCGAACTTGGTTCCTGCCACCTGGACGGCTTCGACCAGATCGTCCCTGGCCGCGGTGATGATGGCCGGATCGCCGGTGTTCGTGTCCGTCAGCCCCTTGCGGAGCATCGCCATCGAAAGGGTCTCGCGGTAGTCGTCCAACATGTGGCTGTAGCCCTTGAACTTCGGGTCCCACAGCAGGTCGTAGCCGTTGTCCATGGCCGGGACGGACTCCTCCAGGTAGGAGAGGTCCATGGCGATGTGATCGGTCGGTCCCTCGTCGATGCGGTATCCGACACCGGTGGTGTAGATCGCGTAGGGCACTGTGTAGTGAGAACCAACGTCGTAGAACGGCTGGTCGGGGGCCGCGAGGGACGGCCAGATGTTCGCTTCGAGGTTGGGGATGTAGCTGTGCTGCAGAGGCCTGAGGAGGTCGAGCAGAACCAACCTGCCGACGAAATCCTTGGTGAGCATCATCACGTCGTAACTCTGCTCGCGGGTGGTGAGCCGAGTGACCGCGTCCACCATCGACGTGTACGTGGTGATGTTCACCTGCACTCCGAAGGCATCCTCGAACCGTTTGACCTCCGTCGGGTTGATGTACGCCTCCCAGTTGAAGAGCTCGAGGGGTCCGCCCTCGTTCTTCAGACCCGGCTCGAGGAGGAGGTCGCCGTTGTGCTCGTTGATGTCATAGGTGATGGGGTTGTCCCGGCGGGCGGGGTCGTCCAGGGCCGTCGTGTCCGCGCCGTCTGACCCGGGCTTCTTCCCGCAGGCTGCCAGTAGGGCGCTGGCCGTCGGGATACTGGCAGCCGTGATCGCCGACCTTCGGAGGAAGTCCCTCCTGCTAACGGGTTGTCCGAAGATCTTCCTGCCGCCTTCTCGTGGATGCATCCGACCCCTCCATCTCCGGTGGACAAGCTACCGCTAGGCGCACTCGACTTGAAGTGCGACTGTGGAATAGCACAGTGGTCGATGCTGTACAACCCAGCCCCCCCCGGAGTAGGCTGGATTTGACTCGGGAGAAAAGGGGGAGACATGAGCAGCTCCAGGCGAACCTTCGCCCTGCTTGTTCCTTTCGTCATGATCGCCGCCCTCATCGGCGGGATCCAACCTGCGGTAGCCCAAATCGCCCCGTGCGTCTATCAGCCCGACGCACAGATCAGGGGCGGCCCGGCGGACCTTTCCTACCGCGGGAACAACATCTACAACCAAAACGGCTCGGGGCAGTCCCTGCAGCGAGTGGTGCGGCCCGGCTTCGGAGACCAGTTCAACATCAGGATGCAGAACGACAGCGACGCGTGCGTCGACCATTTCGTCGTGCACGGTGCCGGGAACTCCATGAAGTACAAGATCACCTACTGGTCGGGACCACTCAATGTGACGGCAGACGTAGTCGCCGGGACTTTCGTAACCGGTGATCTGAACCCAGGCGACTCGGAGTACCTTCTGGCCTTCATCTACGTCAAGAAGGGGACTAGGTCGGGGTCATCGATGACGGATCAGATCGCCGTAGGCTCGATGGCGGCGAGGTCCCTGCCCATTCCGGTCATATTGTGGGACGTCGTGGGTGCCAAGGTGCATGTCGACCGCAAGGCGGGAGACTTCAACAGCCAATTTCCCATCCCATAGCCCCCGCCGGGGGACCGCCATCTCCCCGGAGTAGGTCTGGAGGAAGTTCACGAGAGGAGGGGTCGCAGACCCCTCCTCTTCGCGAGATAAGCTGAGATCTACGTCAACACATAAGGAGAAGGCAGATGACCGACATCCCTCAGCGCGCGCAGGTAGTTGTGATCGGCGGCGGCGTGATCGGCACCAGCATCGCCTACCACCTCAACAAGCTCGGCATCACCGACGTGGTGCTTCTCGAACGCAAGGAGCTGACCTCCGGAACCACCTGGCATGCCGCCGGCCTCATCACCAGCGCCGGCATGCCCACGGAGACGGTCCTTTGGATGTCGCGTTACACGACAGACCTGCTGCCCAAGCTCACCGAGGAGACGGGACAGGAAACGGGGTTCCGCACCATCGGGCACCTGCATCTGGCCTGCACACCTCAGCGGGTTGAGACGGTGACCCGAGAGTCGATCTTCGCCAAGGCCCACGGCGTGCCGATCGAGATGGTCGGCCCCGAAGAGGTTCAGCGCCACTGGCCCACCATCAGAG
>Ga0315276_10004933_pt1 | contig 12275 bp, 10 predicted proteins | sample YL17G05_0_MG_FD_204542 | JGI IMG/M metagenome (GOLD analysis project Ga0315276, IMG submission 204542) | Sediment microbial communities from Yellowstone Lake, YNP, Wyoming, USA - YL17G05_0 | ecosystem: Environmental > Aquatic > Freshwater > Lake > Sediment | place: USA: Wyoming | collected... | reverse complement strand
CATACTCTGCTTCTTCCTGGTTCTCAAATCCCAGGATCGCATCATCTGCAAATCTTATCATGAACGATCGCCCTTTGAGATGGGGGCGTATTTCCTTTGCGTACCATTTGTCCAGCGCTTCGTGAAGGTAGATATTACTGAGGAGTGGAGAAACAACTGCCCCTTGGGGAGTTCCTTCTTCAAGATAACTAATGTTCCTGTCCTTCATTACTCCTGCGTTAAGGAGTTGTAATGAAATAAATTGATCGGTTTAGCTTTCGGAATTTTTCCCTCAAATCAAGGGCAAATTTTAAGAACAATTCAGAGCATTCGGTACAATAAAGGTATTCTTGCGATGTTTTTTGCCTTTCATACGGCCTTTTTAAGTATTCTTAACCGGTGGGCACGTCATTTTCAGTGGTGGGCAGATCGTTTTCATTGGTGGGCACGTCATTTTTAATGGTGGGCAAATAGTTTTCATTGGTGGGCAAATCATTTTTTATGGTGGGCACGTCGTTTTTAATGGTGGGCAGATCATTTTCATTGGTGGGAATGTCATTTTCTTGAGTTGGAATGTTATTTCCCGGGTGAAGAATGGCGTAAAATGAAGATTTTTCCCGTTAAAAGGTTGAAAGGAATGATTCTCATGGAAAATGGAACTATATGATTTGTTCCAAAAGGCATCGAAAATGATCCAGTTATTTCCTTACAATGCCTAAGGTGTTTCAAGTGATCTTGTAACCAGTCAATCGCTGACTTTAAAATCTACCTTACGCTTGTTTCCCCTTCTACCTTCTACTTTCTACGATCGATTGTAATAACATTTCCTTCACCCCCCGGCGTCATTTTTCCGGCACTTTTTTCCTCTTCCGGCAATAAAATTCCAACATTTTCAATAAACTTTCCCTGGATAGCCTCAATATAAATAGACCTTTCAAATGGAATAAAAATTGCTATACAAACCCTGAGGTAAAAATGAAAAATAGTATCTACAGTACCGCCGCCGGTATGCTGACGTCGCTGGCCAGGCTGGATATTTCCACCAATAACCTGGTCAATATCGGCACCACCGGTTATAAAAGCGATATATCTTTCGAACAAACCCTCCGCAACCTGTCCGGCGGCCCTTTCCCGGGAAAAGATCAACCGGTCCTGGGCGGCAATGTGATCGATATGAAAAACGGCATCATCCAGACCACGGGCCGCGACCTGGACATGGCCTTTGAAGGCCCGGGCTTCTTTACTGTCCAGGGACCGGGCGGTCAAGAATTGTACACCAGGAACGGGGAGTTTGACCTGAACTCGAAAAAAGAACTGGTCAACGCGGAAGGTTATTATATCCTGGATAAATTCGATAAAAAGATTACCGTCCTCGGCGAAAAATTCCAATTCGCCCCCAGCGGCGAACTATTCATCGACGGCGCTTATTTCACTACCCTGAAAATAGTCGATATTCCCAATCGCGACCACCTGGAAAAAATCGGCGGTACGTTTTTCAAACTAAAAGATTACGCCCCACAACCCCAGCCCATTGAAACCCCACAAATAGCAGTGGGCGCACTGGAAAAATCCAACGCCGACTTGCTGCTGGAAGCCGCAAATTTAACGGGGGCCCAACGCACCTTCGACGCCCAAAAAGCCACGGCGGATGTCATATTAAATTCATTGAGAAAAGTGATTACCGAGATTCCAAGACCCATATAAAGAGGAAATAGGAGGTTCAACATGATGAGATCATTGTTTTCCGCTGCTTCGGGAATGAATGCCCAGACTTTAAATATGGATGTGATTTCCAATAACCTTGCCAATATTAATACCGTGGGATTCAAAAAATCCCGGACGGAATTCCAGGATTTAATCTATCAAACCCTGCGTGAACCGGGCGCCAGGTCCAGCATTACAACCGAAATCCCCACCGGCATCCAGGTGGGACTGGGCGTCAAACCCGTGGCCGTGAACCGGGTTTTTTCACAGGGCAATTTCAAACATACCGGCGGCGCACTGGATATGGTCATCGAAGGCGACGGCTTTTTCCAGGTCTCCATGCCGGACGGCGCGATCGCTTTTACCCGCGACGGTACGTTTTCCAAAGATTCCACCGGCAGGGTGGTTACCAACGACGGTTACCCGCTGGAACCGGCCCTCACCATCCCGGCGGACACCATCAGCATCACGATCGGAAACGACGGAACGATATCGATACTAAGACCGGGTGAGAATGAGGCCACGGAACTGGGCACCATTCAACTGGTGAAATTTGTCAATCCCGCCGGTTTAAAGAGTTTGGGTAAAAATCTTTTCATGAATACGGCCAGTTCCGGCGACCCGATCCAGGGCACCCCGGGCCTGGAAGGACTGGGCACCATTGCCCAGGGCTACCAGGAAATGTCCAACGTGGATATCGTCGAAGAACTGGTGGGCATGATCATCGCCCAGCGGGCCTATGAAACTTGCTCCAAAGCCATCCAGGCCGCGGACGGCATCCTGAGGAACGCGCTCACCATAGGAAGGGGTTAATGAAAAATATCGTTTTATTTTGTTTGTTACTCGTTTTCTGTGGGTGGTTAACGGCTGCCCCGGCGGCCAATACGCTGTTGCTGAAAGATTCGGCCGCGGTCAGCGATAACATCGTCAGGATAAAAGATATCGCCCTGATGGACGCCCCGACCCGCGACCGCATCGGCAACCTGGTCATTGCCGCGGCCCCGGAATTGGGTAAAACAGATACCATCCTGAAACGGGAAATTTATGAAAAACTGGTGGGCAACGGCGTCGAATCCCCACAGCTCAATGGCGCGGATTCCGTCAAAATTACCCGGAACGGTACGGCGGTGAATCCCTCCTTTTTTAAAGAAATGATCCTTGCCTACATCGTAAAAAATTCCAGGTGGAAAGACGGCGTCCAGGTGGAAATCGCCTCCTCCAAAGACATCGTCATCCCGCAAGCCGATGAAAACAATATTCGCTGGCAATTGATGCCGGCCAACGGCCAGGATTTCCTGGGCAATATCCTTTTTAAACTCCAGGCTTTCTCTAAAACGTCCAATGAAGAAATCTACTCCAACTGGCTGGTGGCAAAATTGAAAATCATGAAATCCGTTCCTATTTCCAACCGGGAAATCCGGAAAAACCAACCGATCAATGAAAGTGATGTCCGCTGGGAGGTAAGGGAGATCGACGCCTTCACCAAAGACGCGATTTTAGATAAGAACGAACTATTGGGGGAGAAGGCCGGGCGCATGATCCGGCCCAATTCCGTCATCACCGCCGGCCTGCTGGAGAAAAAATACCTGGTCTACCGCGGCGCGACTGCCCTACTGGTGGCCCAGTCGAACTCCATTAAAGCCACTTCGACGGTTAAAGTCCTTGCCGACGGCGGCTACGGGGATTCGGTGCAGGTAATGAATGTCTCATCCCAGAAAATCCTGTCGGCGGTAGTGACAGGCAAAAATCAAGTGGAGGTTACGGTCCAATGAAAATAAAATTTATTTTTACAGTGTTTATGATACTGTGCATTTCCATACCCCTGGCAGCGGATGAAAACGCCGGGAAAAAAGCGTCCCTCTGGCGGGAGAATTCCTCTTTTACCAAAATGGTTTCCGACCCAAAGGCCTGCGGCGTCAACGATATCGTTACCATAAAAATCGTCGATAACAGCACCGCCTCCAATAAAGCCAGCCTCGCCACCTCCAAGAAAACAACCATGAATATGGGCATCGACAATTTCCTGGGCTTTGAAAAGGAACTGGGACCTAAAGTAAACGGCAGTTTCGATCCCGGTTCCATGATCGGCGCCAACACCAACAACTCCAACCAGGGGGGCGGCGAAAGCAAACGGGAAACGAAATTAACCAGTTATATTTCCGCCCGCGTGATCGATGTCATGTCCAACGGCAACCTGGTGATCGAAGCGAAAAAAGAAGTCATGGTAAACAAGGAAAAACAAATCGCTGTATTAAGCGGTATTATCCGGCCCAGGGATATTTCCTACGATAATGTGATCGAATCCAATAAAATCGCGGATATGCAAATCACGTTCAACGGCAAGGGCCCGGTGTCCGAGCAGGCGAAGCGCGGCTGGTTGAGCTGGATACTGGGCGTTGTCTGGCCCTTTTAAATGAGAAACGGACATGAATAAAATCCGAAGCACGAAATCCGAAATTCGAAACAAATCCAAAATTCAAATCTTCAAAATTCAAAACAAAAACTGCCCACGAATTACACGAATTAACACGAATTTCCGTAGGGGCGAACCCCCGTGTTCGCCCGTTTTTTGTTTTGGTCATTTGAATTTTGGTCATTTGAATTTGTTTCGAGTTTCGATATTCGAATTTCGGATTTATTATTAAATATGGAGTTACAATGAAAAAACTAACGATAATAGGCCCGGTCATCCTGCTAATGGGTGTAAGTTTAAATGCAGTGGATGTCCGGATTAAAGATATCGCCGCTTTCGAGGGCGTACGGGACAACCAATTGATCGGTTACGGCGTGATCGTCGGGTTGGAAGGCACAGGCGATACCATCCAGAACAAGTTTACCTTTCAATCCATGGCCAACCTGCTGGATAAAATGGGCTTGAAACTGGATCCCTCGGCGTTCCAGATGAGAAACACCGCCGCCGTGGCAGTGACCGCCACGCTGCCGCCTTTCTCGCGGGTAGGTTCGAAAATCGATGTCACCGTATCTTCCATCGGCAGCGCCAAAAGCATCCAGGGCGGCATATTATTAATCACGCCCCTGAAAGCCGCCGACGGCGAAGTATATGCCGTGGCGCAAGGGGCCATCTCCATCGGCGGTTTCAATATCTCGCAAGGAATCGGCGGAACCAACATTCAAAAAAACCATGCCAATGTCGGCCGCGTCCCCAACGGCGCACTGGTGGAAAAAGAAGTCAATTTTAACTTCTCCTCGCAGCCCTACTTTACGCTGGTAATGTATCAAAGCGATTTCACTACCACCACGAGGGTGATGAACAGTATTAATAAAAGTTTCGGCGATGTGGCGGCTGCCGTGGACTCGCGCACGGTAAAGATCATGATCCCGGAAACCTACAGCCAACAAAAGGTATTAATGGCCTCCATGTTGGAAAACCTGGTGGTGGAGCCGGATACCCAGGCAAAAGTGGTGGTCAACGAACGCACCGGCACCATCGTATTCGGGGAAAATGTCAGGATCTCGAAAGTGGCCCTGGCCCACGGGAATATCACCGTTGCCATCAAATCCGGTTTCGACGTTTCCCAACCCGCCCCCTTCTCCGGCGGCGACACCGTAGTGACGGAACGAAGACAAACTTCGTTGACCGAAGAACCGGCGCGATTTACCGTCGTGGAACAGGCGCCCACCATTTCGGAAGTAGTGAAGACCCTGAATTCGTTGGGCGCCACGCCGCGGGATATTATCGCCATCCTCCAGGCCATGAAAAGCGCCGGCGCACTGCAAGCCGAACTGGAGATGATTTAACCATGATCGGGATCAAGACCACCAATAACCTGCCGCTGCTGCTGGAAAATGCGCTGCGAAAAAGCAATATCGAGAACATGGGCCTCGATTTGCGGGATATCGACGGCGGTTCTGTTTCCAAAGAAGAAAAAATCAAGCGCGTCGCCATCCAATTCGAGGAAGTGCTGATTAATACCCTGCTGAAAGAGACCTTCAAAGAGGAAGAGGAAAGGGAAGGCGAAGAAGAAGGGTTGCCGCTCCATACAGGATCGTTAAACGATTTGAGGCAGATGTTTCTTTCCCAGTATATTGCCGACAACGGCGGCCTGGGCTACCGCGAAATTATCCAACAGCAGATTAAGGACCACTATTTTAATGAGGATGGAAAGAATAACGATGACAGCAGCGATACCAATAAAATGAATTCTCCAACATCGCTGCCGGTATCTACGGTGCACACCATAACGGCGGCCTCTCCTACTCCTATGGAGAACATATCCAACCCGGTCCCTGGCCCCATCAGTTCCGATTACGGCTGGCGAAAAGACCCTATCGACGGTCTGACGCGGTTTCATACCGGCGTCGATTTCGAAATCCCGACCAATACCCCGGTAAAAAGTTTCATGGAGGGAAAAGTAACCTTCAGCGGCTGGGAAAAAGGGTATGGCTACCTGGTGGAGATCACGCATCCCAATGGGATGGTTTCCAGGTATGGGCATAATGGAGAGTTGAAGGTAAAAGAGGGAGACCATGTGGATTCCGGCGCGGTTATCGCGCTCTCCGGTTCATCGGGACGTTCCACCGGGCCGCATCTTCATTTTGAGCTCAGGAAAGGGGAGTTTTCGCTCAACCCGGTGAAAATGATAGACCGGTTGAATCCGCTGAATCCTGGGTTGTTGGCAAAAAATAGTGTTTGATTTTAGTTTAATTTTAAGGTTTTCGAAAAAAATGCCGATGTAGGGATTGTACTGCCTTGAAGGAGGTTTTTCATGAAAGTGAGTACAAATACCGACGGCGTCGATAAGATAAGCGCTGAGTATATCCGCAAAGATTTAAAGAAGGTCAAGCAATCCGGCCAGGAAAACAGGGCTGAGAATGATGCGTCTGAAGACCGGGTGGAAATCTCCACTAAAGCATTCGATTTGAATGCCTTGCAGGCAGCGGCCATGCAGGCGCCGGATGTGAGAACGGGAAAGGTGGCGGACATTAAAAACCGGGTCGATAACAATACCTATAAGATTTCCTATGAAGAATTAGCGGAGCGCCTGATAGAAGATGCCTGGATGGCATAGTAAGCTAGTAAGCGAAGGAGGTATCGCCCATGAGTGATGTAGGAAAATTAAGACGCCCCGGGGGCGCGGTATTTCCTACTTTCAGGAAAAGCGCAACCCCTTTCGTACCGGAAATGGGGGAAATCGATTTCTCTCAAGACCTCCTGGAATACGACGCCCAGGAGTCCACTTCCGTGCGGGAGAGTGAACACACCGAACAAGCCGTTATCCGGGACGAAAACCGCCGCAAACAATTCAAGTTCCGGCAAAAAAAACATAAAGAAGACGAAGAACAAAAACCAAAAGAAGAGGGTGCGCAGCATATCGATTTGCAGGCATGACCCCTGTCCCTTAATCAGGGGATAATTGTTAATTGTCAATTGTCAATTGTTAATGGTTAATGATTAGGAATAAATCTTTGCACGGTATGATGATATCATTAAAAAGGAAAACGATTATTTGCCGCGGGAAAACAAAAACCCGGCAAGGGAGATCGCTAATCCTGCAAAGTAAGTGAAAAAGAGCCTTTGGGAAGTCATTCTCATGGTAAATTAAGATAAATACGTTGCGTGAGGAAACTGCTTCTGTGCGCGGGGGAACTTTATCTGTGCGCGGGAGGACATTATCTGTGCGCGGGAAAACTATTTCAGTGTGCGGGCAGTCATTATCGTTGTGCGGGAGGTCACTTTCATTGTGCGGGCAGTCATTGTCGTTGCGCGGGAGGTCATTTTCATTGTGCGGGCAGTCATTGTCGTTGCGCGGGAGGTCATTTTCATTGTGCGGGAAAACTTTTTCCAGGGAACGAATAGGTGATTGGTTGAAATTCAGACAATTGCCTCCCGGAGATATTCGCCCAAATCCTTGAACGATTAACCAAACGAATTCCCTCCCGGCTTATTCGAGGCTGCACAAATACCTTCCCTCACTTCCCTTGCCTGGCAAGTTATTCGCTCTCTTAAAAGAACGTTTTCCAGGTAGGTCATCAGCTTTTCGGGGTAACAGACAGAGGCAGCGAGATAATTGTTCACGTTTCCAGGCAACCTTTCCAGGTTCACTCTTACATCCATCGGTTTTGCCCTGGGGATTTTTCCTGCCTGGCCCTTTTTCCCCTTTTTTCCCCTTGTGGTTATATGTTATATCCGTTTCTGATTCATCTCCGCCTCTGTTTTGATTTGATATAATACCCGGTGATCCGTGATAGTGGAAAGTGAGGATTGCCTTTCCTTTGCCGGGAAATTTTCAGCGCCCACCACTTTGATTGATTATGCCATAAAACAATCCGGGCCATAAGGGGGAGATTTAACCCGGCCCCGATGATGTTCAGAAAACCAGGGAGCGAAAAAGATGAGGCGCGTAAAATCCATCCTTTTGGCCTGTCCTAGCTCACTCGAACCCCTCCATTCCAATGATTATCGGTGTTAGTTGTCCCTTCGGGTGACGTGGATGGATGTTGCTTAGTATGGAAACGAGAGTTCTTTTGGAGGATGAACCGCACTCTCCACATGCCGAAAACGCGAATAATTGAAGCCAATGACTCGAGTTCCTGGGGCTTGCTTCTGACTCTCGAGGCTTACTTTTGATGGGTCTACAGGTTCACCAGGCAGAGCTTCAGCCACATTTCGAACAACAATTAAACCGATTTTATCTTGTAACCGCTCACGAATGGCAAAAAAACATCGATGACTTCCGTTTAGGATTATTGCGGTTGAATCCCAAATCTCGATAATGGGTGGTGTCACAATGGAAAATTTATCATCCGCAAAAGTGATGGCAATCGGTTCAAACAGCTTAACTTCTGCCGCTTGATATAAACGAAGCACCTTTGGAATCTGGCGATATTTGTAGAGATAAAGTCTAGATGCTAAAAACTTGATTTTGGATAGATCAAGGTACTCGAAACTAATCTCGACCTCTGGAGATGAATACTGTGCCACGCCAGACTTCAGTCTTTGGATAACCTCAGCGACATCAATCCGTTTTAATGTAACTTTGGGGGCAGAAGTTAAATTTATTTCGCGGCTCTGCATCCATAGTTCTTCAAACTCTCTCTGCATCAGCGGTATTATCGCTCTATCAATACCCCTGTTGTAGGCAGTTGCAAATCCGTATTCCTGCTGCACTTCAGATGTATTTACTACAAGTGCTCGGCCATAGTATGCGAGATCGGGATCAAATAAAAAAAATTCAAGTTGAGGACGTTCAATCTTCCCCAAGAGACGAACCTGGCACCCAAGACGGACGAGTAAGTATAGTCTCTGGCGGGAAAGGTCATCAAGAGGTTCACCACAAACAACCCGTACTCTATACCCATTGAGTCTAGCCCATGTCAGTGAAGGGATAAACCGGAATACCCAGTCCGTATCTTGGTAAGCCACGTCTATTGACTGTTTAACTTCGAAGTAATCGACCAATGTTGTCGCGGCATTCTGGAAGTCAGAAAACTCACGATCAGCTATAGCCATCTTTGGGGCTTCTTTATGGGCTTCTCTCTCGCGTTTGAGTTCAGCAAGTTCCATCAGGTCGTGTGGGTTGGCGGCAAACCGGCCGCGGATCCAACCCTCACCTGGCTTAGTACGTATCAGATGAACTACCGATCTTGATACCAGGCCAGCGAGATCTTGAGGCGACTTCCAAAACTTGCATGGCTTCATCTTTACCTTCTTTTCGAAATCAAGTAACTTCTGGCGCGCTTCTGGACTTGATTCTACTTTGCCACTAGGCAAAGACGAGATGTTATGATGAATGAATGATAGTATGGGTTTCCCAGAACTAGCAGCATAGTCATATTCCTTCTCGATATAGCTGATACCTTTCGGGTCTGGGGAGCCATACCGTCCGGCGAGAATCAGGATGAAATAGTCGCTATCATCCAGGATTTGTTTGATCAACTGCCATTGGTCCTCATCGGCAGCCGGAAACAACTCCATACCTGCAGGGATACAAGAAAGCTCAAGAAGCGCTTGAATGACTTCTTGTCGTTCATCGTGTAGATCCTCGAAAGTAGAACTAATAAAGAATTGATATCGTTTTTCCATTTACGTTATCTCCCCATTAAGTCAATGTATTTGCTGCCGCACCCAGCGTTGAGTTATTTTCTTTACTGAATTTTTTTTCTTTATTCATCATTTTGTTTTTAACATAAAGTAATAAATCTGTCAACCATTTATAAACGAAATTGTGAAAGAGACTAAAACCAAATTCCTTTAAGGTTTTTCATTTGTCACCTGACTTATCATCTGTCTCAGAATAACGGTAACCGTTTTTATCTTCTATTACCTGTAACGCACCAAGTTTCCTTCCGAATTTCTTCCGCAGCATTTCGAGTTGATTCGCCATTGGCAGTAATTGATCACTTGCCCCTAAATACCTGGCAAGTGCTTCCGCTTCAAGGTACTGATGCCACGCTTTTTTAATACTCCCTCTACGCAAATAAAAAATTGACATTTTTCTTTTAGCCCTGATTATGTATCCCTTTCGTTTTGCTTTTTCAAGCTCAGCTAGACCATCTTCCATCAATTTTTCTGCTTCACGTTTTTTCCCAACCTGCATAAGTGCGTATCCATAATCCACCTTAAGCGCTGGATATGAAACTCCGCTTTGTTCGTAATACAAAACGCCTTTTCTGAATTGTTCGATGGCTTCTTCCAGCCTTCCCATTCTAACAAGCACATTTCCCCTGGTGCTGCATATTCCTCCACGATTTTCTATAAATTTTTTACCCTCGATAAGACTTTCAGCCTTATTTAGATGGGCAAATACAGATCTAAAATAACGCGACTGCAGCTCCTTATTATTTGTGAATTTAACTGTAGAATAAGTCTGACTTGCCACCGCTGCATGAGCTAATATAACTGCCTGAAGTTGCTCATCGCCACCATTTTTTCTTAATATATGCATACGCAGATCCAGGAGAGAATTAGATGAAGCCATTCCGCCGATGAGAAGATTCCCCTGCAACCCACTCCATGAAGCAGCATCTGTCCATATATTTAACGCCCTTTCCCAATAATCCCAATAACTTTCATTTTTCTCAATTTGGAATGGAAACCTCATAAGTACACGAAGCACTTTCCAGGTTTCTACCAGTCGTTCAAGGAAATTTGTTTTGCCAGGGATATTGTTTAGAATGGAATTCAGCGCGCTTTCATCCGGAAGGTTCCAGGAATCTATATTCAAATATTCATCGCTTAAAGAATGTAATTCTCTGCTTTTCAAGAAGTGTGTCTCATTGTGAAAATCCAGTTCCTTTCCAACTGGCTGCCTCAAAATTCCCAATCTTGTGATGAATTGTTTGAGAGGAGATATTATATTTAGAACCGGTAACAAAGGCTTTTGTCTTAACTTTTTAATTATTTCATCGCACACCATTGTTTCGGGTACATCTTCATAAATATAACCAGGAACAATTTTCTCTAATATATTGATTAATTCAGCGAGTCGTGTGTCAGTGTATTTTTGTCGAACAACAAAAATCCAGATGGGCTTTTGACAGGATAAAGCCTGAAAAATTTCCGATTCCAATAAAGAAACCCCTGTTGGCTCACATCTAAAATCAGAAGTAGCCCCGTAACCATGACCGAGTATAGCCACCAGTGCATCAGAATTAATGACATCATTAAGGCAAAACTCTCGAATGATATGATAACGATCTTTAAAGCTTTGATCTTGAGAATCTGGAACGGGAATTTCTCCCGGTAGAACTTCGTAATCCTCATCAATTAGTCTATTCCTGATTTTTTCACGTAGTTCCGGGATAACTGCCATTCTTGATGACAAAAAAACCTTATTCATTTTCCCCGATTCATGTATCCTCACTGATAAACCCTTCTCCCGTCTCCTAAAAATGGAGATTGATATCATTTTGAAATTGGGATATTCCGTACGGAAACCAGGCTTTTGAAAGTGTCGATACCGATTATTACCGTACAATGGGTTGCCTCTGGCTTTACATCTTTTGCAATAAAAGATGCGTTCACAAAAAGTGTAGGGAGAAATTTCTCTGAAATATAACCCGACCCATAGCCTGCGTTTCTACTTCCAATTTTTACGTCAATTTCATATTTGTTTCCAAAGTTATCAACCAGACTGGATTTTGCGATAGAAGAAAATATGAGTAACTCTCTATCTTCGTCTCCATTATTCATTATAGAAATATTGCATACAATATCGCTTCCCTTTCTGTTGCATACACCCGGCTTAAAAATAAACCCCTCTACCTCTACGGCTTTTCCACTTGAAATAGGACCCGAAGGAGTTGTATCGCCGGTATTCATTTGAAAGCCATTACCTATACCTTTATCAAGGAGTTCCTCTATGGCTTTGGTTTTGGGGATGTTTGCCGCTACTGCTCCAATCAATTTTGCGGTAGTAATATCCAATATTTTAACTGTAATTCTGATGCTGTCTCCAAAGGGCGTGATGGAACCAGTCACAAGTGCGTCTACGCCTGCAATTTGTCCTAATTTTTGAGCGGTAGCCGGATCGATCAATCCGGTAGCAGAGAGTTTATGCTCTTTAATCAGGGTTTGAAGATGAGTACGATCGACAATTTCAAACCCCTGCTTTTTCTCCAGCAGCGCCACG
>Ga0315276_10004932_pt1 | contig 12278 bp, 10 predicted proteins | sample YL17G05_0_MG_FD_204542 | JGI IMG/M metagenome (GOLD analysis project Ga0315276, IMG submission 204542) | Sediment microbial communities from Yellowstone Lake, YNP, Wyoming, USA - YL17G05_0 | ecosystem: Environmental > Aquatic > Freshwater > Lake > Sediment | place: USA: Wyoming | collected... | reverse complement strand
GGACAAGATACTTCCGGTCGCTCGACGATGTCAAGGAAATAAAAATGCGAAAATCGAACCCGAAAAGCATATTTGGACTGTAGAATATTCCCCGCTCTCTTCGGCCGCCGGCTCCAGGGGTTTTGGAGCCTCGAACTTTCACTCCAGAGGTGGTACACTTAGTGGGGGCAGGGCACTTCGGCCTGAAGAATCTTAGTTACCGAGGACGGAAATATGAAACAAGCCATCATGATCGCTCCGGGAGCGATCGAGTTCCGGGACATCCCCAAGCCCGCGCCGGACAGGGGGCAGGTCCTCATCCGCATCCGGCGCATCGGGATCTGCGGTTCGGACGTGCACGTGAATCACGGGAAGCACCCCTTCACCTCCTACCCCGTGGTCCAGGGGCATGAGTTTTCAGGGGTCATTGAAAGCGTCGGGAAAGGAGTCACGGGACTCCGGGCCGGGATGCAGGTAACGGCGACACCTCAGGAGGTTTGCGGAACCTGCTCCCCGTGCCGCCGCGGCGACTATCACATCTGCGATCATCTCAAGGTCCGAGGATTCCAGGCGCCGGGCTGCGCCCAGGAATGGTTTGTGACCGAAGCGGACAAGATCGTGCCCCTCCCCGCGGCCTTCAGCCTCGAACAAGGGGCGCTCGTCGAACCCGTCGCGGTCGGGGTTCATTCCGTCGCCAGGGCCGGCCGGCTCACGGGACGCCGTGTCGCCGTCCTGGGCGCAGGCCCGATCGGCAATCTCGTGGGTCAGGTGGCCCGGTCCCAGGGGGCCAAAGTCCTGATCACGGACATCAGCGATTTCCGCCTGGGCATCGCCGCGGAGTGCGGACTGAAAGCCGTCTCGCAAGCGAAGAACGAAAGCCTGGCCGATGCGGCCGGGCGGATCTTCGGCAAGCGGGGGTTCGATACGGCGTTCGAATGCGCGGGCGTTGAAGCGACCCTTGAGGCCGCGATCGAGTCGATCCAAAAGGGCGGCACGATCGTCGTGGTGGGCGTGTTCGGCGACCGCCCGAGCGTGAACATCGGGCTCGTCCAGGACCGCGAAATGGCCATCGTCGGGACGCTGATGTACCAACTCCGGGATTTCGTCAAGGCCGTTCGATTGATGAAGTCGGGAGACGTCGTCACGAAGCCTCTCGAGACCCGGCACTTTCCCTTCGACGCATATACCGAGGGCTACAAGTTCGTGGATCATCAGGCGGACCAAAGCATGAAGGTCTTCATCGACCTTTAAAGACATGTCCGCATCCACCCTGACCGGGCGATCGGATCGGACGCCCGCCGCCTTCCGTCCCCTGGTGGTCGGGATTGGAGAGATCCTTTGGGATCTGCTGCCGACGGGAAAGCGGATAGGCGGCGCGCCCGCCAATTTCGCCTATCAGGCCCGGGCGCTCGGCGCCGAGAGCCGCATCGTAAGCGCGGTGGGCGACGACGGAGAGGGCCGGGAAATCCTCGAGGCCCTCGCCGTCCGGGGGCTCGACCGGGACCATATCGCCGTCGTCCCCGCGGTCCCGACGGGATCCGTCCTGGTCGGGCTCGACGACGCGGGAATCCCGCGATATACGATCCGGGACAACGTCGCCTGGGACGCCCTGCCCTGGACGGCGGATTTGTCCCGCCTGGCGGCGAAGGCGGAGGCCGTGTGTTACGGCACTTTGGCCCAAAGGCACAGCCTGACGCAGGCGGCGATCCGCGCATTCCTCGGGGCGACAAAGCCGTCGTGCGTGACGGTTCTCGATTTGAATCTCCGTCAGGCTTATTACAGCCGGGAGATCGTCCGCGACCTGCTCGGCCGGTCTCGTGTCCTGAAATTGAACGAAGACGAGCTCCTGACTGTCGCGAAGCTGTTTTCGATCTCCGGCTCTGAGACGGACATCCTCGTTCGCCTCCGGAGCCTTTTTCCCCTCGAGCTCATCGCCCTTACAAAAGGACGCAGGGGAAGCCGGCTCATGGGAGGCGAGGGAGATTCCGTCCATTCCGGATTTCCGGTCGAGGTCGCGGACTCGGTCGGGGCCGGCGACGCGTTCACGGCGGCGCTGGTCATGGGACTTCTTGAGCATAAGAATCTCGATGAGATCAATGAGAGCGCGAACCGCGTCGCGAGCTTCGTCTGCTCTCACCCCGGCGCATGGTCCGAGCTTCCGGCCGAATCGACGGACCGGGCCTGAGCAGGGGGAATTCGCCGCTTCAGAGAGAGGAGAGATGCGAATGAAACCGTTTCAGTATTTCCAGCCTACGGAGATCCGGTTCGGGGCAGGCCGCGTGTCCGAAGTCGGCGAAGCGGTCGCCCGCTGGGGCCGGCGCTGCCTGATGGTCACCGTCCCCAAATTCCCGGCGTTCGAGCCCCTCTTTCGCCGCGTCCAGGAATCCCTGGCGTCCCGGGGCATCGCCGTCGCCCATTTCGACGGCGTGGTTCCCAATCCCACAATCGACGTCGTATCGGCCGGAGCGGCCATGGCCAAGGATTTCGGGGCCGACGTCGTCCTGGGTCTTGGCGGCGGATCGAGCATGGATACGGCCAAGGCCGTGGCGGTCGAAGCCGTGCATGAGGGGTCGTGCTGGAATTATCTCTTTTTCAAGCCGACCCAACCCACCGCCAAGACGCTTCCGGTCGTCGCCGTGACGACGACGTCGGGGACGGGATCCCAGGTCACCCAGGTGGCCGTCGTCACGAATCCCGGGGAAAAGAATAAGTCAGCCCTTTACCATCCGCGCCTTTTTCCCAAAGCCTGCATCGTGGATCCTGAATTGATGGTTTCGGTCCCGTCCTCCGTGACCGCCGCCACGGGATTCGACGTCTTCGCCCATGCGTTCGAAAGCTACATCAATCCCTTCGGTTCCCCGTATACCGACCTCCTGGCCGTCGAGGCCCTGCGTCTCGTTCCCAAATCCCTCCCTGCCGCCGTGCGTGATGGCGCGGATCTCACTGCTCGGACAACCATGGCCTGGGCCGATACGCTAGCGGGTCTGGCGATCGCCAACTCGGGTGTCACGCTGCCCCACGGCATCGGCATGGCCATGAGCGGGCTCTATCCCCATGTCGCCCACGGTGAAGCCTTGGCCTGCATCTATCCGGCCATCCTGAGCTACAGCTGGGACGCGGCCCCCGCGAAGTTCGCCGCCGTCGGCCGCATTTTCGACGAAACTCTCCGGGGACTCGATGACGCCGAGGCCGCGAAGAAGTTCGGCGCGGTGGTCGAAGCTTTTCTCCGAACCATCGGCCTCCGGATCGGGCTGGCCGATCTCAAGATCCCGGAGGAGGAGCTAGAAGCCCTGGCTCAGGCGTCTCTTGTCCTTCCCGACTACAAGAATCATCCTCGCATCGCCGGCCGGGACGATATCCACGCCATCCTGAAAAACAGCTTATCCTCCTAAGATCGCCGAAAAAGAGGTGAAAACCATGCTGAGAGCCACTTCGCCCCTCTCCGGGCTCTTCGTTCTGATAGCTTCCGCTTCGGCGCTCGCCTCCCCGGGGGAGAGACCCCCGAAAGCCCTTTGGAAAATGGACGAAGTCAAGGGCGCGGCCTTTGCGGAGCGTGAGGCGGATTTTCCGGGCCCTCAACGAGAGCGGACCCCGAAGCGGGGCCGGGAACGGATCGAAGAAAGGACAGAGACATGACAAAGCTCATCGGCCGATACTTCCGATGCCTGGAGGGACGGATCTTCGGGGTCCTTCTCCTGTCCGGCCTCCTGTTTCCGGCTGGCGGGACCGCGTTTGCCCAGGATCCGGGCCTCGTCGCCCGATGGACGTTCGACGAGGCGGCCGCTCCGACCGTTTTCGACAGTGTCGCCGGCCTGAAGGACGCGATCGAGGGGCACTTCAAGTTCGTTCCGGGCGTTTCGGGGTCCGGCCTCAAGTTCGACGGGTATACCACCCGGGTGATCCGCAAAGGGAGACAAGCCCCCCCTTTGAGAGATTCCTTCACGATGGAGGCTTGGGTCGCCCTGGCCGCCCTGCCTTGGAATTGGTGCCCCGTCCTGGGCCAGGAAAAAGACGGCATGACCGGCTGGTCCTTCGGCGTCGGCCCCCGGGGCGAGTTCGGACTCAAGGTTTCGGTCCGAGGGGAATGGGTGGAATGCCTCTCGCCGGCCGGAATCGGCTTGAAAAAATGGGCCCATATCGCGGCCACCTTCGAAGCCGGGAAGGGCATGAAGCTCTTCCTCGACGGAACGGAAGTCGCTTCGCGGGTCGTCTCCGGAAACATAGCCTATGCGGGGGACGCGGATCTCCTGATCGGCATGAACCCCGAAAAGCGGAAGCCGTCCCACGTCGTCGGCCAGGGTGCGGGAACAATCGAAGGCTGGTTCGCCTTTGACGGAATCATGGACGAAATTCGGATCCTCAACCGCCTGCTCAACGGAGCCGAGATCAAGGCGTCCTTCGATTCCCGGTCCCCGCTCGCCGCGCCCGACCTCCCGGCCCGCGTCCTTCCGTCCGGGCCTCCCGGTCCCGGGCGATTCGGGGCCTATTACACGAAGCTCCGCTACGACGACGGCTGGGACGCCCTGTGGCCGGTCGGTCCGGCCGCCGATATCGTCGTCCAATTCGACCGCTCCCCGATCCGCATCGTTTTCTGGAGAGGGACGCGCTATGGCCCGGCCTGGGTCATGGAAAACGGGCAATGGATGGCCGACCAGAGCGTCGAAACCTGGGACGACACCGAAGGCTGCTACGAGCACATGGAGGATCCGCGCTGTCTCTATTCCCACGTCCGGATTCTTGAATCGACGGAGGCCCGGGTCGTTGTCCACTGGCGCTACGCTCCCCTGAGCTCCCGCAATCATTTCTGGCGGGTCGACGAGAAATCGGGGTTTGGGCTCTGGGTGGATGAGTATTACTATTTCTATCCCGATCTGACGGCCGTCCGAAAGGTCGTCTGGCCCACGGAATTCCTGGGCAAGGAATCCCCGTCCGAGATCCAGGAGACCATTCCTTTGGCCCAGCCCGGCCAGAACACGGACGATATATTGAATCCGGATGCGATGACGATCCTCAACCTGCAAGGGGAGAGCCGGACCTATTCCTGGCCGGGCGAGATGGACGGATCGGCGAAGTCGCCGAATCTCCTGCCCGAGAATCCGAATATCCAGGTCGTGAACCTGAAATCGAAGGCCAAGCCGTTCATCGTCTTCGAGCCGGGCTGCCGGATGAACGTCTATGTCGGATGGATCCGAAAGAACGTCGCGGACTTCTCGTCCTACAATCACTTCCCCGTGTCGCTCCTCCCTTCCGACGGCCGGTTCGCCGTCGCTGCGGACCGGGTCACCCATTTTTCCATTTCCTATACCGACCCTCCCCGGCACGTGGACCCGGCCTCGACCACCTGGGCCGCCTGGATCTACGGCGTCACCGAAGCGCCGTTCGGAGGCCTGGCGACGCTCGGGCGCTCCTGGGCGAAAGCGCCCGGGCTCGAGGTGCGCGGCCCCGGCGTCGTTTCCGAAGGCTACGATCTTTCGCAACGGGCTTATGTCCTCCGTTGCCGAGTTGTGGGAACGCCGGCCGCGATGGAGGCCGAGCTTCGGGCCACCGCGGAATCCCCCGCGGCCAATCTCGCCCTCGTCGTCAAGGGCTGGGGGGACGGGGGCGCAACCCTGAAGATCGACGGTCGAACGGCGGTCCGGGGGCGGGACTTCAGGCTCGGGTCTGTACGGACGCTCGACGGGACCGATCTCGTCGTCTGGATCACAATCGAAGCGGTCCGGCCTGTTAAAATCGCCTTGGCGCCCCGATGAATCCGGGAGCTCAATACGGGATCGGCCCGCGGTCCGAGGGATCGGGAATCCGCCGACGGGAATCGGCCGGATCGTGATATTATGGATGTCCGCAAGCCATTTGAAATATCTTCGCGAAACGAAGCCGGCGTCCGCCCAGGCGAGATCCGGCCGAGGGAGATCGAATTATGAAAAAGACAGCCATCGTCGCCGTCATCTTCGTCCTGGCGGCCGGTGTCGTCCTGGTCAATGTGCTCCGTAAGAAAGAAGGAGTCGAGCCCATCGTCTGGTACGGCATGATGCCCCATCCCTACAAGACCGAAGTCCGGAGCGGCGTCGAGCGCTTCGAGCAGGAGACCGGGGTCAAGGCCCTCAAGGTCGTCGGCCAGCAGTGGACGCAGGATAACGAGAACGTCAACGTCGAGGCCCTTTCGACCCGCGGCCACAAGGCGTTCAGCATCTATCCCGGCGATCCCGCCGGAGCCAACGCCCTGTTCGGCCAGCTGAAAAGCCGCGGCCAACTGGTCGTGGCCTATGGCGCGGAGCCGGGACTGCCGACCCCTGTACCGTTCACCGTGGCGACCGACATCAAGGCCGCGGCCATGACGGCTGCGGAAAAGCTGATCGAGCTCATGGGCGGCAAGGGCCGGATCCTGAACGTCCTCGAGCTCGTGACGGACATCAACACCAAGAAGCGTGACGACGGGATCAAAGAGGTCATCGCCGCCCATCCCGGGGTGGAAATCATCCAGACGATCTCGGACATGACCCAGGTCAGCGAAGCCACGGTCAAGCTCCAGAGCGCCCTGGCCGCCCGGATGGACGAGATCGACGGGATCATCACCACGGGCTACAATCCGACCATCGCCGCCGCTTCCGTCCTGGTGGAATGGCACAAAGACCCCAAGCATCGGAGGATCCGCTTCATCGGGATCGACACCGGGGACACGGTCCTCCAGGCGATCCGCGATGGGGCCATCGACGCCACAGTCGCCCAGAACCCGCCCGGCCACGGATACGTTTCCTGCCTGCTCCTGAAATATCTGCTTGACGGCTGGACCCCCCTCCAGGATTATCAGTTCATCAACGCGGGCATCGTCATCGTGACCAAGGACAACGTCGATACCTACGCCGCCGAGGTCCGGAAGATCACCGACGGGATCGCCGCCGATCTGAAGACCAAGTATCTCCGGCCTCCCCAATAAATTCGGGATCGATCGTTCATGCTGGAACTCAAAGGCATCGGCAAGCGATTCCCCGGCGTCCAGGCGCTCCAAGACGTCAGTCTGGCCTTCGAACCGGGGGAGATCCACGCCGTCGTTGGCGAGAACGGCGCCGGAAAAAGCACGCTGATCAAGATCATCACCGGGATCTATCAGCCCGACGAGGGCGAAGTCCATTTCGAGGGGAGGCAGCTGCGCTTCCGCAGCTACCGCGACAGCCTGGCCCAGGGCATCGACATCGTCAGCCAGGAGATCCAGGTCATCCCCGAAAGCACGATCGCCGAAAACATCATGCTCGACAAGCTGCCGACCCGGGGCAAGACGGGAATCATCGACTGGGCGGCGGTCAACCGCGTCGCCCGGACGTATCTCGAGCAGGTGGGACTCTCTCTCGCGCCCGACACCGTGATCAAGCGCCTGAGCCCCGCCCACAAACAGCTGGTCCAGATCGCCAAAGCGCTCTCGGCGGAGGCCCGCGTACTGCTTTTAGACGAGCCGACGAGCTCGCTCACGGAGCACGAGGCCCAAAATCTCTTTGCCATCCTCCGGGGGCTGAAGGAAAAGGGCGTGACCATCATCTTCGTCTCCCATAAATTCGAAGAGGTATTCGCCCTGTGCGACAAGGTCAGCGTTCTGCGCGACGGCCGCCTCGTGGGGACGAGAAAGATCAGCGACCTGAAGATTCCAGAGCTCGTCCAAATGATGATCGGCCGCGAAGTCAATGCAACCCACCTCGGCCGTCTCGATGCGGACCGCGGCCGGGAGATACTCCGGGCGGAGCACGTGGTCCGGGCGGGCAAGATCGAAGACGTGAGCTTCGCGGTCCGCGAAGGCGAGATCCTCGGTTTCTACGGCCTGGTGGGAGCGGGCCGGACGGAGCTCGCCCGCGTTCTGATCGGCGAGGACCGGCTGGACGCCGGGGCGATTTATGTCCGGGGCGAAAGGGCGCACATCCGCAGCGTCGCGGACAGCCTGGAGCGTTACGGCATCGGCTACGTCACCGAAAACCGGAAGGAAGAGGGGCTATTGCTCCAATCGCCGGTCAGCACGAACGTCACCATCGCCGTCTGGCCGCGGATCGTCCAGGCCCTGACCCGGTATATCAGCCGCGCCAAGGAGGTGGCGATCACCCGGCGCATGATCCAAAGCCTGGAGATCCAGGCCACCGGGCCGAACCAGAAGACCGAAGACCTGAGCGGCGGCAATCAGCAAAAGATCTGCCTTTCGAAATGGCTGGCCGCGGATTGCGACATCCTGATCATCGACGAGCCGACCGTCGGGGTGGACATCGGGGCCAAAGAGCATATCCATCGGCTCATCTGGGATCTGGCGAAAACCCGGCGCAAAGCGATCATCCTGATCTCCTCGGACCTGCCGGAGATCGTCAAGATCGCCAGCCGGATCCTCGTCTTCCGGGAGCACCGGGTCGTTGGTGAAATCACCGGGGTGGACGATGAAGCCCGGATGTATGACAAGGTCAGCGCGGCGATCGGGCGCTATTTGAATTGACGGGCTGCAGGCGAAGCCAACGGAGGACTCGACCATGACCACGCACGGTACGGAACAACTCGGATCGCGCGGACCCGGTCCCGCGGCCGGCGACCGCCGGGAACGGATCAGCGGTCGGACGCTGGGGCTTATGATCTCGGTGGCAATCCTGTTCGCCGTCCTGGCGCTTCTTTCGCAGAGCTTTTTCAGCAGCTACACCATGTTCGTCGTGTCGCGCCAGATGGCCTTTTACGTCCTGGTCGCCTTGTCCCAGGCATTCGTCCTGGTCGTCGGCCAGATGAGCCTGGCGGTCGGGGCGATCGGCAGCATCACGACCATCGTCCTCGGCCTGGGGCTCGACACGTGGGGTCTGCCGGCCTGGCTGGCCGTCGTCCTGGCCCTCGGCCTCGGAGCCCTGGCCGGCGCGATCAACGGCCTGATCATCACCCGCCTGAAGATCGATTCGTTCATCGTCACCCTGTCGATGATGTTCATCTTCATGGGGCTGCGCTCCGGCATCTCCGGCGGTTCGCCCTACAAGGTGCCCGAATCGTTCAGCTTCATCGGACAGAAGAGCCTGTTCGGCGTTCCCTACGTTTTCCTGCTCGTGGTCGCCCTCCTGGCCCTCGTCGGCTACATGTACCGGCACACGGTCTTCGGCCGGCGGATGCTGGCCACGGGCGGCAACGCGGCCGCGGCCCGTCTGTCCGGGATCCACACCGACCGGATGGTGGTCTGGGCGCATGTTCTGTCCGGCGCCTTCGCGGCGCTCGCCGCGGTGCTCTGGGCTTCCAAGCTCGGCTCGGCCGCGCCCGAGACGGGCGACGATTGGCTGATCATTTCTTTCGCCGTGGCGATCATCGGCGGAACCGGGCTCAACGGGGGCATCATCTCGGCCATGGGGGTGTTCATGGGCTCGGCCATCTTCATGCTGATCAAGCACGGGCTGGTCGAGGTGAAAGCGAACCCCTATTACGCCAATTCGTTCCTCGGCCTGCTGATTCTCCTGGCGATCGTCGTCGACCGCGTCCGGGAGCTCTATAGCGACAAGCAGAAAGGAAGATGAGGCCCATGAAAAACCTGAATCGACGCGAGTTTCTGGAAACCTCGGCCGCGGGCCCGGACAGCTACGACATCTCTCCGGCACTCTTCGGGAAAAAAGGGCCGCAGCCGATCCGCGAGGCCCAGGTGTCCCATTCCGAGAACGGAACGTTTGCCATCCGCCAAGGTCCCTGGAAGCTCATCCTCGAAAATAAAACGTCGGGAGGCTGGATGACGCCCGCAGGCAAGCCGCCCCAGCCCGGCACGCCGGGCCAGCTCTACAATCTGGCCGAGGATCCCATGGAAAGCGAGGATCTTTGGGAGAAGCATCCGGAAATCGTCGCCCGGCTGACGGCGCTCATGGATAAATACAAAAAGGACGGCCGGAGCGCTCCCCGGAGGAGATGAGGCCATGAAAATGAATTTTCCGCCCCCCGGTCGGAAAAGGGATGGAGGTCCGATGCGTCGATTCGCCCTCATAGGATTAGTGCTTGTTCTCGCCGGCCCGGTGTTTGCGCCGGATAAGCCTCCCGTAGCATCCTGGTCCTTCGACACGGGGGGCAGGGCCGACGAGATTCGCGGCTTTCGAAAATTCGTGCCGGGCGTCGCCGGACAGGGCCTCCGCTTCGACGGGCAGACGACGACGGTCGTCCGGCCGGCATCGAAGGCACCCCACCTCGGCGGCGGATTCTCCATCGAAGCCTGGGTCGCCGTTCAGACGTATCCCTGGACGTGGTGCGCCGTGGTCAACCAGGAGAAGGACCGGAAAGCCGGCTATTTCTTCGGGATCGATCCCGAAGGCCGGTTCGGGCTGCACGTGGCGGTCGACGGACAATGGCGGGAATGCCGATCGACGGCGGCCCTGCCCCTCTATGCATGGAGCCATCTCGTCGCCACCTTCGACGCGGCCTCGGGGATCAGGCTCTACCTCGACGGGAAGCCCGCCGGCGAAATGAAGATCGCCGGCACACCGCGCTTCGCGCCGGAGGCCGACGTCTGGGTCGGCCGGAACCAGACGCCCCTCGGCCTCAGCAACGAGATCCGGGTCGTCGCCCCCGTCGCGTTTTCCTTCGACGGGATCATCGACGAGGTCCGGATCCACGACCGCGTCCTGGCCGCCGCCGAGCCCGCCGCGGGCTTCGCCGCGAACACGCCTTCCGGGCCGGCGCCCCTCCGGCCTCCGGTCCTGCCGTCCGGACCCAAAGGACAGGGCCGCTTCGGGGCGTATTACACGCGCCTCCGGTATGCCGAGGAATGGGAAAACCCGTGGCGCGTGGGAGACGCGGCGGACGTCGTCGTCCGCTTCGACCAGACCCCGAACCGGCTCGTCTTCTGGCGGGGGACGAGCTACATTCCGGCCTGGGTGACCGAAAACGGGATCTGGTACACCAACGAGTTTTACGAGACCCAGATCCCGACCATGCCCACGAGCGCCGAGCCCATGGCCGACAAGCAAGCCCGCTTTTCGTATCCCCGCATCCTGGAATCGAGCGACGCCCGCGTGGTCGTCCTGTGGCGGTACGCGCCGGTCAGCGTCAACTACGATCTCGTCTTCGTGGATCCGCTGACCGGATGGGGCGATTGGGTCGAGGAAACCTTTACCGTCTACCCGGACGGGACGTGCGTCCGCAAGATCCGGGTCTGGTCCTCGAATCCGCGCGTTAAGCCCGCCGAAGGCAAAGCCCAGGAGAATTTCCGCCAGTATCACGAGGCGATCATCATCAATCCGCCCGGAACCCGGCCCGAGGACAATATCCAGGCCGACGCCCTGACCCTGGCCAACATGAAGGGCGAGACCCACACCTATTCATGGGCCAAGGATGCGCCGGGCTTCAAGGCCGACTTCGACCGGGAAACGCTGTCCGTCATGCACCGGATCAGCGACCAGGACACGGCCGGCCATAAATGGCTGACGCTCCCCCGGGGCGGCAACATCCTCCGGGTGAACCTCAAGGCCGTCTACAGCCCCTACGTCGTCGTCGACCCGAGAAACGTGGCCATCGATTGCTACGCGGGGGAGATCATCCGCGAACGGTCCATCTTCCCCTGGTGGAACCACTGGCCCGTCTCACAGCAGATCCGGTCGAACGGCCGCTGGGCGTTCGCTCCCGACCGGGTTTCGCACAGTTCCCTGGCCCATATTCAATCCTGGCGGCCCTATGAAGAAACCGACGACGGGGTGACCATGCTCATGCTGAACGGGCTGACCGACAAGCCGGCGGCCGCGCTTCTCCCCCTGGCCAAGTCCTGGCTCTCGCCGCCCCGGCTGGAAGCCGCCGGTGAGGGCTTTACTTCCGCAGGCTATGATCCGGCTCAGCTCGCGTACGTCCTGGCCAGGAAGGACGCGGGCGCCGGAGCCGCTCTGTCCGTCGTGCTCCGGGCGTCCGAAAGTTCGCCGGTCGTGAACCCGGTCCTTCTCGTGCGAGGCTGGGGGACTTCGGCTCCCCGGGTCGAAATCGACGGACGGCCCGCCCCGCTCGGCCCGGACGTCCGGGCCGGATATATCCGCGGGCTCGAAAGCGATGACCTCGTGCTCTGGATCCGGAAGGAATCCGCGGCTCCGGTCCGGATTTCCGTTGTCCCGGCCGGCGGGCTGGAGGCGAAATAGCGGAGGCCGCCCGCCGCGAGAGAAGCTATATTGTCCGCCTGGAAAGACGCGAAAAGGCGCGACGCGGACAGAAAAATCAATCTGGAAAACGTCAACCGGAGTTGATGCTCAGCGGAGGAAAAGGGACCCTCTCTCCTTGAGATGAAGAGAGGGTCCCTTTCAAGTTGATCAGAATTCGAACTTTACGCCGACCTGAGCTCTCCTCGGATA
>Ga0315276_10004926_pt1 | contig 12288 bp, 11 predicted proteins | sample YL17G05_0_MG_FD_204542 | JGI IMG/M metagenome (GOLD analysis project Ga0315276, IMG submission 204542) | Sediment microbial communities from Yellowstone Lake, YNP, Wyoming, USA - YL17G05_0 | ecosystem: Environmental > Aquatic > Freshwater > Lake > Sediment | place: USA: Wyoming | collected... | reverse complement strand
TTTTGGGATGAACCGACAATTACAATGGACAATCAATCGCACGAGTATCATGAACTTATTCACAAAAACTGGAAACAGAATATTATACCCAATATAATTCTTTCATCTGCAACACTTCCACACGAAATGGAGCTGCAAACGACAATCACAGATTTCAAAACCCGGTTTGTAAATGGAGACGTTTTCAGCATTGTAAGTCACGACTGTTGCAAATCAATTCCAATTGTAAACAAGGGCGGCTGCGTACAACTTCCGCACACGCTCTTTTCCGAATACTCTGACGTGCTCAGCAGCGTTGCTCATTGTGAAAAAAATAAAACGTTATTGCGATATTTCGGAATTAATAAAATAAGTGAATTTGTTTCATTTGTAAATAAGAATGAACTGTATTCAAATTCAAGATACAGCATTTCAAGATATTTTTCATCTTTCAATGAAATCACACTTATCAGTATTAAAATTTATTATTTGATTCTTCTGAAAAATATAAAACAAGACCCTGCAGTTTGGAAAAAAATATACGAGCATTTTAATTCCGGTGAAGGTGCTGACAATCTATATGAATCCACCGGATATGTAACCACATCAGATGCACACACGCTTACTGACGGACCCACTATTTTCTTGACAAATGATGTTGAAAAAATAGCGAGTTTTTGCCTTCAAACTGCGCAAATACCGGCGCAGCTCATTGACGACATTATGAGCACAATCCAACATAATAATAAATTATGCGAACAAATTGAATGCGTCGAAAAACGCATGGAAGATTTGCTCAATGATGCGGAAAAAAAAACAGCGGGAGCGGCGGGTGGAGGAGATGGGGCTTCAAAAAAAACAGAAAAAAAATCAACCAAGTTTTTCGATAAAAAATTGGATGCTGGTGAAATTAAAGAACTGAACAATAAGTTGCAAGCGCTAAATGAGCAAGTGAAGCGGGCGGCGCTCAATGATTTATTCGTGCCCAATCGACCTGCTCATTTGAAAAGATGGCACGACGATGCAACTGCAACTGGAAGTCAAAACAAAAACAACAAGCCATGGTCATGCGACATTCAAGACACATATGTGGAAAAAATCATGTTGTTGGCTATTGAGTCTCACTGGAAAATTCTGCTTTTAATGGGAATTGGTGCAATCACAGACCACAAAAATGCAAAATATAATGAAATTATAAAAGAGCTCGCACAAGAGCAAAAACTGTTTTTAATTATTGCATCTTCTGACTACATTTACGGAACAAATTATCAGTTTTGTCACGGATACATTAGCCGCGACTTGCATGATATGACGCAGGAAAAAACAATTCAGGCAATGGGGCGTGTCGGCAGAAACAGCATTCAGCAAGACTACACCATTCGATTTCGAGATGACGACTTGATTAAAAAATTGTTTTTACCTTCTACTAATAAACTCGAAGCGGACAACATGAACAAACTGTTTTCTTCTGCATGACGTGTTGTCATCACATCGTGTGTGCGCATAAATAATAAATGCAAACCCATATAAAGAGTTGGACACAATTAATATAGCATAGGAACACAAAAACAAGTACTCCAACCCAACCCAATACACAAAACGATGAGCTCTGCCGATTCCGAATTAAAACCATTGCTTGCTACTACTACGCCGTCTCAAAAAATTACAAAAGGTGATGTTGTAAATAAATTCAAAGAACTGCATACAAAATATTTTGTTGGTAGAGGATACATGATTCACACCGTGAGTGATGTATTTTCAAAACAATTTTGCGAGATGCATGGCAAAACCGGACTTGAATGGAAGGTGGAATATAACCAATATGCAGAGACGCGCGTCCGTGTCGTAGAAATAAAAACCTTTGTTTTCGGAAAGCCGATTCTTGTGGCGCTGGAACGCCCAATCAAACAAGTACATCGTTCAGAATTTGAATATCATTTTGGATTTGGTGGACACTGTAAGGGTTACAGTGACACGAGACTGATTGCCCGATTTCTAGGTCAGTTTGATAAAGAATTAAATTATGAAGAACTTTTAAATCCCGCTGTTGAAGAAAATGCAACACCGATTGATGAAACCTATGTGAAAAATGTACTGAAGCTGTTTATTATGGGAGGCTACATTAAATACTGGAAAGCGTATTACGAGTTCAGAGACTGGTTCATGGAAAATATGGATGAAAGCATTCGAGGGGAGTTGTCGCTGACAATGTCTCGTTCGGAATTTGAGGAAGACTTTTCCACTGGTCCAGAAATTGACAGAATGACCAGGTCCATTTTTGAAGACTATGAACTTCGCTTGAGTCATCCATTCTAGATTTTACATTGATTCGTTTGGTGGATATTAAATATACCCTTTTTTATTTTACATTATAATTAATATCTATAAATATCTTGTGGTGTCATTTCAATCCAACCTCATCTCTTTATATTGAATTTTCAATTTATATTTAATTATTTTATAAAACAAATAATTAAATGCATAATCATATTAAAATAATTAAAATAAAATAATAACTGTAATGATTGTAACACGCACAAACAGTGTTTAATTGCTGTAAGCAAGACCACCCATACCACTCATTACACGGAGAACGTTGTAGTTGGTGGCATAGACACGAACTTTGGCAGTCTTGGTTCCCTCAACGGTGGCGTTAGAAAGAACAAGCTGAAGAGTTGCATTGTCAATGCGGGAGAAGTTGCAACTCCCGCTTGGCTGGTGCTCTTCGGGCCTCAACGCAAATGAATACACGTTGATACCGGTGTCGGGAGTGCGGGTGTGGTGCTGGTAGGGCTGAACGAGGTCGAAGTAAGTTCCTTCACGCTCAGAGAAGCGGTCCTGACCGTTGAGCTGGAGTTTGGCAGTCACGACGGGGTTCTGACCCCAGCAATGCAGGGGAAGAGAGGTCTCGGACATAACAAAGGTGCCGGCATCGGACACACCGGAGTTGCCGTAGTTGTGTTGTCCGTCGCCAGTTCCAGGTGGGTTGAATGTAGTTCCTTGAGCAAAGTTGGCTTGGTTGTAAGGTCCGCCGTGAACAGTATTCCACCACTGGTCAGTAGCGGCAACATTGGCCTCATCATCAACAGCACCGGCATCGTAGAAGAGACCAGAAGCATCAATGTATTGTTCAACGGCATCAGGACCTCCGAATGCGTGAATGGCATTGGGAAGGGCATCAACTGCGTCAGTGTAGTTGAAGGGCTGGGCGCCGAGAAGACGGTAGAGAAGCTGATTGCAGTCGAGGGATGAACAGTAGTCAACGTTCTGATCTGGCTGAACGATCCAAATGAGTTCTTTCACGGGGTGATTAAAGTTGAGTTTAATCTTGTTGGAAGAGGAACCAACGGACTCGTCACCAGTGAATTGCAGCTGTTCAATGAGGTACTCGTGGGGGTTCTGAGCCATGCGCCTGCGCTCATCAGTGTCCAAAAACACGTAGTCGACGTACAAGGATGCGGCAACGAGGGACTGGTTATAAGCGGCAGTAACACGACCGCCATCAACAGCGCAGTTTGTGGTGTTCAAAGAGCCAACAGCCCACAGACACTCGTCAATGGGGCGAATATCAAGGTTGATCTTGACTTCGTGGTACTGAAGAGCGATAAGGGGAAGGGCAAGACCAGGATTGCGGCAGTACCAGAACTGAAATGGCACATAGAGAGTGGTTTCAGGGAGGGCATTGCGAGGAGCGCAAACTTGACGAGGAGCGTTGCTCTGGCAAGGACCGTCAACATCATTGAATGAAGGGTCGGTAATAAAGGTGAGTTCGGTGGTGTTTCCAACCATTCCGTAGTAACCAGGTGTCTGGTCAACAGGTAAAGTGAGGTTATTCCAGATGTGCATCCAGTCACCGTACTGGCGGTCAATGCGCTGACCACCGATTTCAACTTCAACCTGAGAAATGAGCTGTTCGCCGGGAAAATCGAGCCAACGGGCATAAACGCCGGTAACGCTTCCGGTGGGAACAGTGTTCCTCATACTCTGGTTAATTTCAGGAAGAGTGACCTGAAGGTAAGTGCGATATGCAAGGTCGCCATTGCGGCTAATGGTGCAAGTCACGCGACGACCGAAATCGGCCTGACCGTTGAAAGTCTGTTCAATAGACTCCATTGCAAAGTTGGTGTGACGTTTGTAAGATACTTTCCAGAAAGTAATCTGAGGGTTTCCCGTCAGATAAACATCCTGGGCGCCATAGGCTACAAGTTGCATTAATCCTCCTGCCATTTTATGTTGTTATAATATTGCTAAAGAAAAAAATTTTACGTTTGTGATTTAATTAAATAAATTAATTTAATTAATCAGAATATTCAGAATATTGAAAATACTCAAATACTTATCGAAAAACCCCTGCATTCAAAAATACCTAAACAAAAATAATATAAATAAATATCAATAAATACTTGGAAAACTCGGAAAACTTGGAAAACTCGGAAAACGTGTTGAAAAAAAAAGTAATAATCGTTAAAATCATTCTAATGTAAAATTATCTAATAAAAAATCTTTCAAATAACCTGCTTGATAAACGTGCTTATCGCCCTTGTGTCTTTTTGAACAAAAATATTTGTTGCCTATTTTTTTTAATTTCCATTCATTTTCTAAAGCATTATATATAAAATTCCTTAAACAACCATCGGAAAAAACAATATTTGTTTTATGTTTAATTTCACATTTTTCATTTGATAATTCTCCTTCCTCTTCTTTTAGATGCTCTTCCAACCTTATTAGTTTTATTTTCATATGTCGTCCTGTATTTTTCTTCAAAATGTATTCCTTTTCTTTTTTATTTTTATCAACAGTTTTATCATCATAATTTACATTTTTTTTGATTGTCCAATTATTTTCTAAATGTTTTATTAAAACACTCATTTTATGAGAGTCAACGTTGTTATTACTGTCATTGTAATTGTAGTTGTATTTGTCAATTGCAACTGCTGAGCCGCGAATTGTAATACACTTGTTCTTGTCTGATTTATCGTCTGACTTGTCCACCATGATATTATTTTACCAAATTTATTTTTTAATTTTTAATTGTGTCGTTTGTGAAAGTTATTTTGTTATGATTAAATGAGAAAATCTTACTTGACATTTGCCGATTTTAATAAATCATAACAAAATAAATGTTTTTCTTCTAAAATTTAGAAATAAGAAATAAAGTTCGAAAAATAAAAAAATTATAAAATTAAAAGTAAAATAGTAAAATAAATAATATATATACAAATTTCTTATTAAAGTTTTTTAATATAATAATATTATATCAAAATATTCATAATATTATTTTTTTGTAATTTTATTTTTAATGCCATCGTTTAAATATAAAACAAATAAAAAAATTATAGTAGATGATAAAAGCATCACAACTCTAGATAACCGACACAGAGAAATGCAGTTGTATTTCTCAAATGTAGAAAATGTTATCATTCCCAGTCTTTTAAATGAAAAAAAAAAAATACAAAAAACTTTATCTGAAAAACATGATTGTGACACTCATGACAGTGCCATTGAGACCAGTGGAATAAAAAATGAAAATAAAAGCAAAATTCCAATTGAAAAACAACTTGAAATAAAAGACCGACTGGCTGAAATTAAAACTGAACTCCGCACTCACAAAAATAATATAAAACAATACTATTTGAATAACTCCAAATACATTTTCGATTATTTTGAAAATAAAAAGGAAATCTCAAATGGTAATAATAAAACGAAGATTTTAAATTCATTTTTTAAAATCGATACTACCACAGAACGTGTTAATGAACTGACATCAATGAACGATAATAATGTAAAAAAATTTTTATCAAATATTGATCAGTCATTTATCAACGTGAATGATTTCGTATTTCAGACCGGGACTTGCCAGCATTGCAAAAGCGGCGAACTTATTCCGGTGGAGCACGAAGGCATTCTCGTGTGCAACAACTGTTCCAAATATGTTGTATACTTGATTGAAAATGAAAAACCGTCGTATAAAGAGCCGCCCAAAGAGGCGTGTTTTTATGCGTATAAGCGCATTAATCATTTTAAAGAAATTATGGCACAGTTTCAAGCAAAAGAAACTACACAAATTCCACCAGAAGTTATTGAGAATATTAAATTACAAATTAAAAAGGAGAGAATAAGTCTCTCCAAGTTTACAAATTCAAAAGCAAAAGATATTCTAAAAAAACTAGGTTACAATAAGTTTTATGAACACATTCCTTTCATAAAAGATAAACTCGGAATTAAACCGCCGACAATGACGCCTAATTTGGAAGAGCTGTTATGCAATCTCTTTATGGAAATACAGGGACCTTATGCCAAGTTTTGCCCAGATGACCGTGTCAATTTTTTAAACTACTATTACACAATCTATAAACTGTGTGAGTTAATCGGACAAACGCAATTCCTTCCGTATTTTCCTCTGCTTAAAGACAGAGAGAAACAAATAGAGCAAGATGAAATATGGAAAAAAATATGTTTTGAACTAAATTGGGAGTTTATACCGACTCAGTAGAAATCAATATCAATAGCGAAAAGTAAGAATGAAAAGTATTTGTTAAAAGTATTTTCTGAATATAACAATATAATGATTAATTACGTAATAATATTAAATATACCTTTTGATATATTTAATATTATTATTTTTTATACAAATAACTTACATATTGTGAATATGAATATGAATACAAAAATTAATACAAATACAAAAATTAATACAAATACAAAAATTAATACAAATATAATCAACACAAGTACAATAAATGCAACAACCTCAAATTCTGAAACAAAAAAATTAAAAATACATTGCGACATTATAGAGAAATTAGATTACTTTATAAAACAAAAAAAAATTCCCAATATTATTTTTCACGGTGCATCGGGGTGCGGAAAAAATGTTCTTGTAACTGATTTTATTAACAATGTGTACAATGGAAATAAATTAGCAATACATAATTATGTCATGAGTGTAAATTGTGCTCACGGAAAAGGTATTCGATTTATTCGAGAAGAATTAAAATTTTTTTCAAAAACAAATGTTGATTTGAAAGATGGAGACATATTTAAAACGGTTGTCCTTTTAAATGCAGACAAACTCACAACTGACGCTCAATCCGCTTTAAGACGCTGCATTGAACTTTTTAGTCGTTCTACCCGATTTTTTATCATTGTCGAAGATAAATATAAATTACTTAAACCAATCTTATCAAGATTTTGCGAAATATATATTCCAGAACCTATTATAAACAACTGTGTTACAAATTTACACACATACAACTTGAATAACATTTATAATTTCAAAGATGTTGATACGACCCGCAGATTATATTTGAAAACTCTTTTAACTGGAATAATAAAAAAGTATGATGATGCTTGCCTGGAAGTAGAACCGCTGCTGTTGCCATCGAATCAACTTCAAACTAAAAAGCAACGTGTCATTTCAGAATGCATATTATTGGTTACAAAATTATATAATAAGGCATTTTGCAGTGTCGACTTGCTTTATCATATTGAGCATAACTCTAAAATCGATGACCTTAAAAAATACGAATATTTAATCACATTTCAAAAAATAAAGAGAGAATTTAGAAATGAAAAATTATTAATGTTATTTATTTTATATTTTTTAATATTTCGTAGCGATTTGACTTTAGAAAATATATCGTTCATGTAAAGCAATTTAAATATTTCTGATTTCTGAAAATGGATGATTTTGTGCTTGGAAATTTACAAGAGTCGCGAAATGAGTTTTGCGCACGTCTTATTAACATCTTAACGCCGCACGTCATATTTGGTTTAAAATCTATTTTTGATGAGGCATGGAGACTCTGCATTGATAATGACGAGGTGCCAAAATACTTGATGACGTTTCAAAACTTTTTAATGCGTGTGCCGAAATGGAATGCCGCAATTATAGAACAAGAGGCAACGCGCATTGTGGAACGAAGTGGTTGTGGTCACATTGAAGAACTAATTACGTGTGTCCACATTGTTCAGCTTAAAATGCTCACGTGCATGCGAGCTGGGAGTAAACAAAAAAAAATCGACATCGCTATACCCAAATTATCTGACTTTATTCACAAGGTTTACATTAATTCCGCAAGAAAAGTGTATTCAAATGTATTTTTATTTGAAAAAAGCAAACAGCATTTGCAAGTCCAAAAACACAACCGTCAGCTCGAGCTCATCGTAAAAGAATGCATTCTCAACACGGTGCGCGAAAGTATCCCAATAGAGCATCTGTTGAAGGTCTATATGGAGGATGAATTCATCGAAGAAGACACTGAAGTGGTTGACACGGAAGAAATTATATCTCAGGACCCGGTAATTGAAGAAGAAGAAGAAGAAGTGCAGCAAGAGCAAGAGCAACAACAAGAAGCCGCCGCCGTCATTGCGGAAGCCGAAGACAACGTGACAAAGCGCCAAACAATCACATTTGACGACATTGATAGAGTAAGAGTTTTAGGTTCTGATTCAGAACAAGATGCAGAAGAATTTGTAAATGCTCCAAAAACGTTAGAGAGATTGGAAGAAATAAGCATTCGAAATTTTGCAAAACGTAAAGAAGAGGAAGATGGTTATGATGACGATGATGAAACTGATGACACGCTGCGCATCGGCGACCCTGTAAGTCTTGGAGATTTAGACGTGGATGAATTTTCATTTGATTCGTAAAAAAAGTAATTAATATATGAATTTATAGAGTATAAAAGAAAAAAATGGATAATATATTTGTAGTTGGTTGTGTTATATCTACCGTCTTTTTTTTAGCAAAGTTTTTAGAAATGAGATTTTCTGTTGAAGAACCTAGACCTCTTAAATACTTGATGCGCGACACTGTGGTTGTTTACGCCAGCTGCATTATTGGTTACTATTTGCTCCTACAATTTCAGTCAGAAGTTTCAAGCGGCGGTGGTTCCATCGAAGTATTTACCGACAATCCAGGTTTCTAGTAAAGAGAACTGACCGACTCCCTTAGTTCATATTGTTTAGAGCGTTGAACAGTTTAAGTTTTAATTTTGTAGCATTTTCATTAAAACTTAGAATTCGAGCATTATTTGTGTGGTATACTGAGCCAACCTTGTCATTCATCATTATCAACTTGTAGTTTTCATTTTTCCAATCTGTGAAAGCCCGTAATAATTTTTTAAAAATCTTGTTGACAAACTGAACCGACAATTCTTCATCTGTCAATTTCGTCCAGTTTTTAGAAATATAGATCAAAATATCGCTTTTTGACCCTTTTATTGAACAAATCGGGACGTGATCAAATGATTTTTTTTTCAAATCATCCACAACGAAACTGCATGCCCAATCACAAATGTCTTTTGAATTAAATAGCTTTTCCAAGTCTTCATTTGTTATTTCTAGCGCGTCTACCCATTCTACAAAATCGCAAATGCAACCACGTTTTAACTGCTGCTGCGTCTGTTGTTGTTGCGACTGCTGTTGTTGCGACTGCTGTTGTTGCGACTGTTTAATAAAATTCTCAAATTGTGTTTTTAAATCCATAAGCTCTTTTTTTAGATTCGAAATGTCATCTTTCAAATCATTTATTTCCATGTCGCGCGCGTGCTCTTTTTCATCACTTTTTACAACTGACACAGCTGTTGTAATTGGCGGTGGCGGTGGCGGCTGTGGCACAAGCACACCATCCGGTTTCGGTCTTGGTATTATTTTAATCCTTTTCATAATACACCATCTATGAATAGTCGATATAATAGTAATAAAACAATATGCCGAATTTAAAATCAATTTTAATACAAATCAAACGTGTAAAATAAAATATATTATTATATTATTTATATTATTTTATAACACATTATTTTAACAATGAATAAATTGGTATTAGTTATTATATTTTTCATCGTGTTTGTTATTTTAGAAGCACTTGTTTATTATTTATATAAAAATAAACAAATTATAAAAGAATCATTCGTTGAATCGTATCAAGGCTCAGACGTAAACTATGAAAGTTGCATAAAAGACGGATACCCACAAACATGGTGTTTAAGCATTCAAGACCCGTACAGCATTGCAAACCCCGATTCCACTTTGGATAAATGTGTTGATAAACCGAGAAATAACGTGAAACATTAGAGAGAAGAGAGAATAAATCGTTATAAAATATAATAAAACAATATAAACCAAATATTCATATATTATTAAAGAATTATAAAAAATAAATAGAATGAAAAAAAAAATGATTAATGCCGTTGCATCTTCTGATTCAGAACCTAGTAAAGAAAATGAAAATAACACTAGTGTCGATGCCGAGATAAATGTTAAAACCAATGTCATGACTGATGCTGCTGTTGTTGTTGTTGTTGTTGAAAACGCAGAACCGCCAGTAGTTGAAAAAAAAAAGAGAGGAAGAAAAAAACTGATCAAACCAGATTTGTTAAATAATACAAATACGCTTATTATTTCCGCAGATGTGGATCCAAGTGCTCCTCCACCCGTTGTTGTCCACAAAAAAAGAGGAAGAAAGCCTAGAGGTGGTAAAATAATACAAGAAACTCTTGTGCATAATAATAATGTTCCTCAGCTTCCAAATATCATCTTGCATTTAAAATGTGTAACATCGGATTTGAATACTGTAAACAATGAAAGCATTATAGGATCGTCGGAGATATCGGCGATTAAACATGAGAATGAAATCATGTGCTACAACGACCAAACCGTGTGTGGGTCAGAGGTTTGTAACTATGCCGACTCATCATCCACAGATTCTGTCGACGATTCCGATTCACCTATCAGGTCAATGAGCAATTATGAGCCCGATAATAATAAGAATAATAATAATACCAACAACATGCACACGCTTTATGACCCTTCAACATTTGCTAATTGTTGTTTAGCAACTTCAACATGTGATTCATCATCTTCATCACAATTATTTACCGAGTGGAAAGATAAACACAAACAGAATTATCAACACGACGATTCGGCAGGTTCTGACAATAATGCAACAATGAAAGACATATGGAAGAAAATATCACAACTAAAAATAAGTTATAATAAAAATGATACATTTCAAATCATTGGGTCACACCGTTCTGCGTGTTTTTGGTGCACGTGCGATTTTGACACACCTGCAATTTACATTCCCAAGTCGATGGTTAAAGACACGTGTAATGTTTACGGGTGTTTTTGTCATCCAGAGTGTGCCGTCGCATTTCTTATGAATGAAAATATTGACACGTCAATAAAATTTGAACGATATCATTTATTGAATTCCATGTATGGTCCTATATATAACTACGATAAGAGTATTAAACCGGCTCCAAATCCTTACTATTTATTGAATAAGTTTTACGGAAACCTCAGCATCATAGAATATCGAAAATTGTTCAAAAGCGAACAGCTTATTTATATGGTTAATAAACCGCTTACGCACATCTTGCCCGAACTTTACGAAGACAATAACGATTTTCTGGTTGGAAATAAAATCATTCAAAACAATAATATTCGTAAAAATCAATTGAAAAAAAAATCAAATAAAACGAATATTATCAACGAAGTTTTTGGTGTAGTAAAATAAAATAATCAAATAAAAATCGCCATCAATCAATTTTTTCTTTTAGTTCTTTTAGAATAATATTATTATTCTTTACACAATTTTCATAATTTTCACAACTAGTAGCATTGCAATCAAGACACTTTTGATTGCAAATTTCTAGGTCGTTGCATGGTTGTTCTTTTTCTTTTTCAGCATTGTTTGTATTTGTATTTGCTGCAGCATACGCTTGTTTGCGCTTTATTAACTCATTCATCTCTTCAACTTTTTTAGTTTTTTCTTGTTGCATTCGATAATTATTTGACCCCTTGTCCATAATGTCTCTTATGACAGAATATACTTTTTGATTTTTTGTTTTCTTCAAGTTGCCATCTTCCTTTGGCGTAATGCCTAGATAATCACTCACAACTTTCACAACATCATTGCTACATGATTCTAGTTTTTGAAGCGCTTCGCATTCATCATAATTTGTTTGAGACACAATAAATTGAATTTGCTGTTTTCGTCTGTATTCCAATTTCTGTTTTACTGTATCCATTAATCTGGTATTCAAATCTGCTTGGTCCTCATAATTCATTTGATTTCGCTATCAATATATATATATTACATTAAATATTTTCTAAATCATATTAAACGAATATTTATATTACATATAACGAAACGACTCACGGAACCAACTGAAAATGGAAACCCAAGAAAAAATAAAAACTGATAATCATGTTGATAGCGTTATTGACATTCGCGGAATTCAATTTGACATTTCGTCTGTTTTAAAAGACGTAACAAATTCTATTAAAATTAATCTGAAAATG
>Ga0315276_10004921_pt1 | contig 12297 bp, 6 predicted proteins | sample YL17G05_0_MG_FD_204542 | JGI IMG/M metagenome (GOLD analysis project Ga0315276, IMG submission 204542) | Sediment microbial communities from Yellowstone Lake, YNP, Wyoming, USA - YL17G05_0 | ecosystem: Environmental > Aquatic > Freshwater > Lake > Sediment | place: USA: Wyoming | collected... | reverse complement strand
TTTTCCAACCGCTTGACCAGCCTATCGGGCATCCAGTGCTCCTTTCAAAACGATAACCTTATTATTTAAGACCAAATAGAGAAATCCTCCCTCTTTTTTTCTCTCTTTTTCAAATTCTTCCCGGCTATAAGAAGTATAGTTAATCTCTCTGTTTATTTTCGCCTCAAGATCGCGAATTTCACGATTAAACTTGGCATTGGCAAATTCGCCCACGACTAAAAGATCTATGTCCGAAGTCTTTTTTTCTTTATTTTTCGCATAAGAACCGTATATAAAAGCAAATGAAATCCCTTTATATTTCCCCACAATCTGCCTCAAACTGCCTTCAACGCCCTCTGTTTTAAATATAATTGTTTTTAATTCTTTAAACAGAGGATATTTCTTATTAAGAGAGTAATATTTGGCTCTTCCCCTTGTTACCGAAGTATAAAGCCCTTCATCCTCCATTTTTTTCAATTCTCGGGAAAGATTTCCAGGGTCTTCATCTATAAGACCGGAAAGCTCTCTTACATAATAATTTTCATCGGAGTGGGTAAAAGAATAGGTGAGTAGTTTTCTTCTTGTCTTTGTATTCAATAAAACGGCCATATTGCAAGCACTCTTTGTTGTAATTTTTACATCAATTGTTGTAAATATTACAACAATCCATAAAAATGTGCAACTAAAAAAGCAACAGGAAACGAGGAACAGCGCCCAGTTAGTTTTTATTGCCCCTGCTTTGCGGGATAACCCCAGTAGCCTTTGGCTATGGGATTAATTCTGCTAACAGATATTACTGCACTGCGCTTGTAATATCTGAGTTTCATTAATTCGACCAGCAACCTTCAACCACTACGTTTCTGAAGCTTGGGTCTCATTACCCCGTTTCGTTGCACTTCAGGGATAGTTCGACTAACAAATTTCAGTGCACTATATTTCTGAAATTTGAGTCTCACTACCCATTCATTTTGGCGATTCTTGTTTTTGTCTCTTCATTCAGGAAATTCCACAACCCGATTTGTTTCAGGGTATCTACTTTCGGAATGCCGGCGGCGCTCCAGCCGCGCTCCTGATAATATACGCTTATTAATTTTCTCAATTCGTCCTTTCTATGCTTCATCAGGATTTCCCGCTTCCCGGCTGTTTTCATTTTTTGAATCTCCGCCAGGGGCTTATTTAGAATAATGCTTAGCTGCTGGTCGTGATAATCTTTTTCGGCATCATAGAGACTATCATCAATCGGTCCGATAGCCCTGTCTGGAATCCAATCTTGTTCGCCCGTGTTCTTCCCGAAGGTCATTACATTCATCACCCGCTGTAGATTGATATCCCTATCTGTCTGCTCGAATATTTTTTCCCAGGTCATATTTGTACCCAGCATGCCGTTATAGAATTCCGCGTAGATTTCCTGAGAGGCGGGATTGATGTAGATATCCGTATTCTTGCGCTTCTCGGATTCGGGATTAAAAACATCCACCCATGGCAGTTTGCACAAACCCAGATTGTCATTGCCCAGACGCACGCGCGGATACGTGATTAATGCCTTGGCTCTGTCCTGCAAGGTCGCAAACGCGCCCAGCAAATCCGCTTTGATGAGCCAGGCGGCGGCATGGTGCGCCCCGATATCGCTTGCGGCGGCGTAGGAGGCCTGCATGGACAACGAGCGGTGCGTTCTGTAAAGAGAAAAGGGAAGCCCTTTGGTCTGCATGGCAAATCGCTCGAGTTCCTTTTGGGGATTCGGCTTGCCGGTTCTTTTGGTATATTTATCGGCAATCCAGTCGATCAGCTCAAGCATGCCCATGCCGGCGACCGTGGTTAACTCAGTCTCTTTGCGGGCAAGTTGATGGATAAATGTCAGTGCCGCTTGTTCGTCGCCCCAGGTCAGCGTGAACCCGTCTGTATCCTCTTTGGTCAGATACTCCCGCTGGTGGCATTCCATCAAAAAGGCCATGATTACGGCTGTGGTGATGGTATCGATTCCGTAATTATCGCAATGCCAATTAGCTTCCATGATAAATTCCGGATGCCACATGCCCAGGTTGGAGCCGAAACCGGCGGCCGTTTCATACTCGGGACCATCCACCCATACCTTGTGACCCTTATGTTCACCGGATGTTAATGTTACCCAACCCCCCTTGGTGCATCTCAGATTACAGCCGGGAAAACAACCATCCATCCCCCGCTGTTCAAAAAGATGTTCCGCGTAAGCACTCCCACAGATTTGTTCCGCCTGTGGGTCAGAACCTAACTGGTAATTTTTCACAGGCAGTGATTGGTAAGCTTCCTTATTCATAAAAGAGATGAGACCGGCCGAGCCCTTGCGTCCCATCTTGAGCGATTGCGGATCAACCTCCTTGACGACCTTGTGGAGCTTCAATCCCGATTGCTTCACCTTGTCCCAATCTGCCGCGCCATAAGGATTTTCACCATGCGGATAAGAAGCGAGGACAACGATGGCTCGAATATTCTTATGCATCATGACAGAGCCCAGACCGGTACGGCCGGCCTGCTTTGTCCGAAAGAGCCCCTTTGTCCCATCCACGGGTTTAGTGGCATCGAAATAATGACTGTTGATACAGCCATAGGTCGTATTGGCTGCGCCAATGCCCGTTGTCAAAAAAACAATGTCTTTCTTTTCATAGCCGGCACCGGCAAATTGCTCGACGATGGCTTTTTCCAGATCGAAGACCTGATCAATAACCGGGGCTTTCGTTATGGATATTTCACCCTTGAAGCTGTCGACAACAATCATGGTGTTCTTTTCGGCAATACCCGTAATCTCCAGGGCATCGAAACCGGCGTATTTAAGGTAAGCGCCGAAATGGCCGCCGAAATTCGAGACACCCGGAATGTGTGTAAGGGGTGATAAAGAAATAGCCATGCACTTACTCGTTCCCGGAAATTGAGGAATGCCGCCGAGCGGTCCCGGAGAAAAGATCAGCGGATTTTCCGGAGCGTAAGCATTTGTTTTGTTATTCACCCTCTTATGAAGCAGATAGAGTCCTAATCCCCGGCCGCCGATAAAAAAATCCCTGATCTGCGGGTCTAGTGGATGGGTAGCAATTTTACTGATTTGCAAATTTATCGCAAGAATTTGATTGGCGTATCCATGGTTGAGCGGGGTCTTTGAATATTTCATGTCCAGTTCCTTTAAATAATTTATTCATGCAGGTTAAAGCAATGGGAATTTAAAATCAATGATAAAAAAGATATTTATGCCTGACGATTTTTCTATTTCCAATATTGTTGGATGAGCCGGTGGGCAATCTCTCTGACTCTTCCCGGAAGGGGGAAGAGTCAGAGAGACACTTGGTTTATTTCTTTTTGAAGAGATCCTGGACGTTCTCCAGGACTTTTTTCTCGCCCCCTTTGAGGAGTTGCTTTCCGGCTTGCGTCGCGACGCTGCCGGCGGCCTTTTTGACTACAGTGCTGAGCGAATCCAGCTGGGGTTTCACCAGTGTAGTATTGGTCTTTTTAGTCGTGCCGCCGACCTTTAGTTTCAGATCGATCTGGCCTTCTTTATTGAGGAGGGGCTGCATGGCCGCCTCAGCCAGTTGATTCGAATCGGCGTATTTCTTCACCTCCGGGCTTTTAATAGCCGCTTCTATTTTTTTGGCCAGCGCTGATTTAACTCCATCATTGATATCTTTTTTCATCACCATATCCATGTTCATATCGAGGGCTTTCGAATCCGTATTAACCGCGCCGTCAAAGAGAAGCTTGGCCTCCTTGAGATCGAGTCTGCCGTTTTTAAGTTCAGCCTTATTGGCTTTGTAGCGCACGTCCACGCCGGTTTCTTTGGAATCTTTCCATTGTTGCTTGCCTTTTAAAAAGGAGATGTATTGCCCCAGATAATCACCCAAGAGAGGAATGGCCGCCACGGAATTGAAGATCTGCAATCCGGTAATCTCTCCATCGGGGATAGCGATATGTAAAATCACCTCGGGATCCAGATACCGTGTTTTCACATCAAAGGGTATAACCTTTCCCGTGGCATCGAGTGTAATATCGAAACTCTGGACGCTTCCTGATTTCATAGCGCCGACTGTTTTCATCCCCAACCCCAGCTTCAATTTGATCTCGTCTTCCTTTCCCAATTCTTTGGGGTCTATGTTGATATCGTAGGCCAGAGTGGTCAGCTTATAAACCTGAAATTTTTGATCGTATTCGCCGTCGTAGTAGTTGATGGTACCGTTCTTGATGCCGATTTCTCCCACTGTAATGGCGACGGGGATGTCATCGGCACTGAGCGGTTTTGACGGCTCCTTAACTTCTGCTTTTTTCTTTTTTTCCAATTCTGCCTTATCGTCCGGCTGTTTCTTGGATTTGATTAAATCGTCGCAATTCAAAACGCCCTGCTTGTTTTTTGTCAGGTTAATTACGGGGCTATATAGAACAAGCTCCTTGAGATCAATCTGCTTTTTCAGCAGTGGTAAAAACCTGATTTTAAAGTTCATTGATTCCATTCCGGTAAAGAGATCATTTGCGGGAACGGGCTTACCCTGAAGGAGGGCGAGCTCACGCGGGGTTTTAAAATTAGAAATGGCGACCTTATTTATCTCAATTCCCGAAACGATGGAGAAAATGCTGACATCGATTTTTTCGATATAGACCTGCCTGTTTAATGCGTTGGACATCTGTAACGCGATAAATTTTTTATCCACTTTGATCATGATGATAATGCCGGCAATAAAAACAAGAATTAAAATGGCCCCGATCAAAGAACCGATTACGATAAGTATCTTTTTAAACATACCTTCTCCCGCCTTTCCTTGAATTTCGAGCTAATGCCCATGAAAAAATAAACATCAATTATCAGCAGTTCGCTGCCTTGCCCTTTTTAACTTAATATAGGGGAAAAAACACCGGGTGTCAATGGTATGCGCAAATTTTGAAGAGCAAGCCATCCAGAGGATAAACATCATATTTGACTGACAATTTTTCTTGACACACAATCGCACTTCTCTTATGCTTCATTTAATAAAGTCCGGCCGTATTTAATGAAATATTTGAAATTAAGATAATACTGGTCAAAATTAATACGGTTCTTATCGGGAAAGGTAAAGGCAGCTATGGATATAAAGCAAAAATCTTTAGATGCACTTATCATTATGAACACGGCTATTAAAAATATGCGGCTGTATCCTCCCACCAGCGCAAGAGTAGTTGATGCCGTGGAAAGACTTCATCGGAATTTCCTGGATATGTTGGAAAAGGACAGATCGTTAATTTTTGCTCAGGCAGAAAAAAAAATTCTGATCGGCGGCGAGCCTTTAAGCGAGCAAGACCAGGAAAAATGGCAGGTCACGGCTTTTCTGAAAATTCTTCTCGAATTCGGTGTCCAGAGTATAACTTTCGACAAAGGGCTGGAAAAGGATGAACTTAGCTCTTTTCTGGGGATCCTTTCAAAAAAGGCGGAAGTTATAAAAAATGAAGGCGGTCTGCCGCGAATAATGAAAGGAAAGAATCTGGCTCATATCTGGCTGGATAAAAAAATCAATGCGGCCGTGGAAAAGAAACAGCAAATTATCTCCGGCGAAAATATTGTCGGTGATCAGGTCATACATTCCTTGATGCTTGCTCCTCCTGAATCGGTGGGAAAACCTCGGAAGCTTCAAGAAAAGGACAGGGATCCGGAATTTTTATTACAGGCATTCCAGTCGAGTTTATTGGAGCTGTTAGAGCGAAAAGGTAAATTATCCAAAGCTCAGATTGCTGAAAATTTGGTGAAAATGATTGCAATTCTGGACCAGGCTGGCCGCTCGCTCGAAAATAAGGATCAAGATAAGATATCGCAGTACATCGGGAAATCTATCAGAGTCCTGGATCCCGACATAGTGCAACAACTAAAAACTCAGAAGATGGATCAATTTTTTGGCGGTTCGCTGGTGAAATATTTCGTCGGCGAAGTTACCGGGGATAAAGCTGTTAAAGTACTCGTGTCAAAGGAAGGCGCATCTGTCAAAGCGCATACGCCAATTGAAGAGGTATCCGTTAAAACTCAAAAACCGGAGAGTGCCGCCGCTCTGGAAAAGACTTCCTATCAACATCAAATCCTTAATCTTAAAGAAGCACTTCGCTCTTTGCCCAAGGATGATCAAAAAGCCTTTCTGGACGCACCTTTAATGTTGGCCCTACCCAAGCTTTTCGAACAACTCGATACTCAAAAAGAAAACGAGACCATGGCGCTAATTATCAGCCGTCTGGTTGACAATCTGTTCAGCAAAAATGCCGATGTGCGCTCTCAGGCATCTACGGCGCTCGCTGATATAGTTGCAGGCCTCTCTCGCGAACGGCGGAGCAAACTGATCGAAAGGTTATCGACTCGATTGATTGACTGGATCAAAATAGAACCTTTGGCAACACTAGCCTACAAGAAAATCTGTAATAACTTGAAAGACCTTATCCATGATTTTATTAGCGAAGGGCGCTTTGCCGAAGCAATCCCGATTTTGGATGTCTTCAGTAATATTAGTGCTGGCATCTTGGAAATAAATGACAAGGCACATGAAATATCTTCAGATATTGTTCGGGCTCTGGCATCAGAAGAGCATTTTGCCATTCTTTTTAAAGCATTTAACACCAACAATCCAAACAAACAGGTTGAATCAGGCGGGGTATTGGTTAGGCTTGGCGACCGTGCAATGAACAGTTTGTTGGATATTCTCCGGGATAAAGCCAATAGCGAAGATCGAGTGCGCATTGTGAAACTTTTTATCGGAATTGGAAAGAGGGCTGTGCCGGTTATCAGGGATAGGATCAGTAAAATAGCGCCCTGGTATTATTTGCGCAATCTTGCGTACATGCTCGGCCATATAGGTAACGAATCGAGCGCCAGTGCTCTTAAGCCTCTTCTGCTGCATGAAAATAAACGGCTACGCATGGAAGCCTTAAATGGTATTTATCGAACAGGCGGGAAAGAGAGAGGGGAAATTCTGCTATCTGTTTTGCCCCTTGTGGATGATCAATTCAAACTTAACATTATTGAAACTCTCGGTAACGCGAAGTGTGTTGACGCAGTGTCTGAACTTCTATATATGCTAAAAGAACGGCAACTAGTAGCCCCATCGTTGCGTGCTGACCGGGAAGAGAGAATCTGTGCCGCCCTTGGCTCCATTGGATCTCCCGAGGCGCTGCCCACCCTTTCCAAAATCGCTAAATCGATATCTTTCCGTATCAGCCCTTATGCCGCAAAGGTTAAAATTGCCGCCGGTATAGCTATGGTATCCATTAGGAAAAAACAGGAAGAAGCGGTGCAAGCAACGAAAGCTACAGAAGCGGTGGATGAGGTCGAAGTCTCAAGCTGACAGAAAATAGAATGTAGCGCAGCGGGTAAAGACAAAACATTTAATCTTTTTGCATTTCGCGGCCGCGCCAGATCATGTAGATGGCGGGATATATTATCAGCTCTAGGAGAGTGGAAGATATTACACCGCCCACCATTGGTGCGGCGATACGCTTCATAACATCAGCTCCCGTGCCGGAACTGAACATAATCGGAATAAGACCAGCTAAAATGACGCTGACTGTCATGATCTTCGGACGGATGCGTTTGACCGCGCCAAACATAATGGCATCCTGTAAATCACTTTTCGTTTTCAACAATCCTTCTTTTTTCCACTTCTCATAAGCCAGATCAAGATACAAAAGCATGATGACTCCGGTTTCCGCATCCAGACCCGCCAGGGCGATAATGCCGACCCAAACAGCAATGCTCATATTGTAATTAAGAATATACAGCAGCCAGAAAGAGCCGACCAGAGAAAAAGGCACAGCCAGTAGGACAATTGCTGTCTTGGTTACCGAACGGGTATTGAGGAAGAGAATCACGAAAATTATCAGCAACGTAAAAGGAATGATCAACTTCAAGCGCTCGTGTGTTTTGAGAATATACTCGTATTCGCCGCTCCAGACCAGACGGTATCCTTCCGGCAATTTGATTGTTGCCGCTTTTTTTCGGGCGTCTTCCACATAGGTGCCGATATCGCGGCCGCTGATATCAATATACACATAAGACGCCATCAGTCCTTCTTCACTCTTAATGGCTGTCGCTCCCCGGATAACGCGAAACTCTGCAAGATCTCCCAGCGGCACTTGCAGGCTATCAGTAGTCCCGGCCATAAAAGATGGAGAAGCAATGCCTGAACGGCCAGCCGTCATCACCGGCACCAGGATACGTTTGAGTTTATCCACATCATTGCGTAATTCCCGCGGATAGCGGATATTCACCGGATAACGCGCACGTCCTTCCACCGTTGTTGTCAGATTCATGCCGCCAATCGCCGTTTGAATCACTTCGTTGACATCATCCACGGTAAGGCCGTATCTGGCAATGCTGTCTCTTCTGATTACAATATCCAGAAAATAGCCTGTAGCCACTCTTTCGGCATAAACGCTACGAGTACCCGGGATATCGCGTAAATGATGCTCCAGGTTCATACCGATCTTTTCGATTTCTTCCAGATTCGGTCCGAGGATTTTGATGCCCACCGGCGTGCGGATGCCTGTAGCCAGCATATCAATGCGCGCCTTGATCGGCATAGTAAAGGAATTGGCCACACCCGGAATGTTGAGGGCATCATTCATCTCGTCTTTGATTTTTTCGCTCGTCATGCCTTTGCGCCACTGATCCTCCGGCTTCAGATTTATGACGGTTTCAAACATTTCCAGCGGCGCCGGATCGGTAGCTGTTTCGGCTCTTCCGGCTTTGCCGAAGACCTGAGCGACTTCGGGAATCTTCATAAGGATTTCGTCTTGCATTTTCAATAATCTTGCAGCTTCCGAAACAGAAGCTCCCGGCATGGTCACGGGCATATAAAAAAGAGAGCCTTCATAAAGAGGCGGCATAAATTCCGATCCCAGTTTCATAAAAGGATAAACTGTTAGAGCCATAATGATGATGGCAATAACAATGACCGTTTTACGGAAGCGTATGGCCAGACGGGCAACAGGTTCGTAAATTTTGTGCAGGAAGCGGCTCACAGGATTTTTTTCTTCCGGCCGAATTTTTCCCCGGATAAACAGGGTCATCAGCACCGGTGTCAGCGTTATGGCCAGAAAAGAGGAAAAGAGCATGGCAAATGTTTTGGTGTAAGCCAGAGGCTTGAAAAGCCTTCCAGCCTGAGCCTGCAGTGTGAAAACGGGCAGAAAACCTACGGTGATAACCAGAAGGGAAAAGAAAAGCGAAGGCCCTACTTCACGAGCGGCAGCGATAATGACATCTGTTCTGCTGCCGAGGCTCCCCTGTTGCTCCCATTCTTCGAGCTTTTTGTGGGCGTTTTCCACCATAATGATGGAGGCATCGACCATAGCGCCGATGGCAATGGCAATGCCGCTGAGACTCATGATATTGGAAGTCACGCCTATGTAATACATACAGATAAAAGATATGATTATAGCGATGGGCAGCGTAACAATCACAACCAGGGCGCTGGGCAGGTGAAATAAAAAGATCAGACAGACAATGCTCACCGCAATGGCCAGTTTGATAATTTCATCTTTAAGCGTAGCAATGGATCGATTGATCAGGTCAGAGCGGTCATATGTCGTAACAATTTTCACACCCTTGGGCAAGCTTGGTGAAATATCATTCTTGATTTTATCCTTAACACGTTCAATCACATTGAGAACGTTTTCGCCAAAACGAACAACAACAATCCCTCCGGTGACTTCTCCTTTGCCGTCCAATTCCGCAAGTCCCCGGCGGATTTCCGGCCCCAGCTGGACACGGGCGACATCTTTCAAATAGATCGGTGTGCCAGCCGCATTGGCCCCTACAGCAATATCCTCCAGATCTTTTATGTTCTTGATATAGCCGCGGCCTCGCACCATGTATTCCGCGCCGGAAAATTCCAACACCCGTCCCTCAACATCCCGGTTGCTCTTGCGAACAGCTTCCATGATTTTCGTGATAGGCAGATTATAAGCGGACAGACGATGGGGATCGACTGTGACCTGGTACTGATTGACAAATCCACCAATGCTTGCCACTTGGGACACTCCGGCAACGCTCTCCAACGCAAGTTTGACTGTGTAGTCCTGAATAGAGCGAAGTTGCGCAAGATCGAGTCCGCCAGATTCATCAACAACAGCGTAAGAAAATCCCCAGCCCAGACTGGTGGCATCTGGCCCCAAAACCGGATTAACATCGGCAGGTATTTTGTTTTTGACTGCCTGGAGGTATTCTAAGATACGGCTTCTGGCCCAGTATATATCCGTGCCTTCTTCGAAAATGACGTAGATGAAGGAACTGCCTAAAAATGAAAAACCGCGCACCGCCTGGACTTTCGGCGCGGCAAGCAGCGTGGAAGTAATCGGATAGGTGATCTGGTCTTCCACCAGATCAGGGCTGCGTCCCGGCCACTCGGTATAAATGATGACCTGTGTATCGCTTAAATCAGGAAGGGCATCAAGCGGGGTATTTTTCAGCGTCCACAATCCCCAAACCACGGAAAAAAATATGATGAGAAAAACGATAAATTTATTGCGGGCACTGTATTCGATTATTTTAGCGATCATGCTTTGTCTTTCTTTTTTTGAGTCTATTTTGAAGGAAGTGGTTTCACCCCTTTAAGCTGCGCTTCGGAATCGACCAGAAAATTGGCCGAGGAGACGACGGCTTCTCCTTTTTTCACTCCCTTCAGCACTTCTATATATCCTTCTGCTCTGAGGCCGGTTTTTATTTCCCGCGGCTCAAATGCGTTATTGCCCAAATCCACATAAGCCACCGTTCCTTTACCGGTATCAATCACAGCGGACTCCGGAATCATCAATTTTTTGCCTAAATTAATTTTAAGCTCAACATTCGCAAACATTTGCGGCTTTAATTGATTATTGTGATTGGGAAGTTTAAGGCGTACTTTAATTGTCCGGGTCTCGGCAGATATAGTCGGGTAGATATAATCAATTTGAGAATATAATTCCTTGCCGGGAAGATAGGACATAGTGATCAAGGCACGATTGCCGACTTTAATCAGCGGTAATTCGTATTCATAAATATCGGCGATGACCCAGATGCTGGATAGATCGGCCACATCAAAGAGTTTTTCACCAGGCATAACTTTCATTCCTAAAACGGCCATTTTCTGTGTAATGAAACCGTTGACCGGACTATACAGGGTCAATGTCCTTATAGTTTTTCCTGACTCTTCGATTTTTTTTATCTGGTCTGCGGAAATATCCCAGAGTAAAAGGCGCTGCCTGGAGGCTTCCAGTGTTGCTGCGGCGTCCTGGGCAAGCAAAAGACTTAAATCCGTAGAGGAGTTCTTGTCTTTCTCTTGCGGGGAACCGGCAGACTGTTTTGCCCATTTCAGGGCGTTGAGAAATTCCTGCTGTGTGGCAACCAGTTCCGGGCTGTAAATATCTACCAGAGACTGCCCCTTTTTAATATAACTGCCCGTGGCTTCCACGTAGAGTTTTTCTATCCATCCCTCAATCTTCGTATTAACTGTCGCCAGTTTACTTTCATCCGCCTCAAGTCTTCCTACTGTCCGAATGGTTTTCTGTAGCGGACGGATATCAACTTTGACCGTCTTCACGCCGATGAGTTTTTGTTGTTCCGGAGAAATTTCCACCTGGGGGATATCTTCCCTTGACTCAGTTGCCGGCTTTTTTACTTCCGGCGTAACGGTTTTGGATTTAGTAGCCGCTTTCGATGGCGATGTATGTCCGGCATGCTCCTGCGCTGAGATCTGCGCCGTAAAAAAAAGTAATATATATACGGCAACACCTAAACAAAAAAAAGTTATGAATGAGTTTTGTTTTTTCATTTTTTCTCGCCTCCCGCCGCCAAGCCTTCGGTAATCGCGTGCAACCGGGCAATAGCTTTTTCTCTTTCCACAAATTGGTTCCAGTATTGAGCTTCGTAATCAAGCAAGGTTTTTAGCCGGGAAATAACATTTATCGCTTCTGTCTTTCCCGTGGAATACCCCGCAAGTGATTGTTCGAAATCCTGGGTGTTTTTGGGGATCAAGCCGTTCTTGTAAATATTCATGAGTTTTTCCGCAGAGCGCAGCATGGAATAATTATCGCGCAGAGCTGCCGCAATCATCAGCTTCACCGCCTCCAGTTCTTGTTTGGCCTGACGAATGTTTGCCTTTGCTTCCAAAGCGGCAGGCCGTTGCTTTGAGTAAAAATACAGAGGAATGTTGATTGTTGCTGTGGCGCTCCACATATCTTTGAAATCACCGGTTCGGTTGTAGTAACTGCCGCTTAAGGCGAAATCAGGCAGATATTCTTTCTGTGCCATAAGCAGCTTCGTCTCAGCAGCTTCAATCATCTTACTGCGTGATTTGATTTCTGGGGAATGCTGGAGCGCGA
>Ga0315276_10004917_pt1 | contig 12301 bp, 5 predicted proteins | sample YL17G05_0_MG_FD_204542 | JGI IMG/M metagenome (GOLD analysis project Ga0315276, IMG submission 204542) | Sediment microbial communities from Yellowstone Lake, YNP, Wyoming, USA - YL17G05_0 | ecosystem: Environmental > Aquatic > Freshwater > Lake > Sediment | place: USA: Wyoming | collected... | reverse complement strand
ACGAAAGCGCAACAAGAAGTTTCTTTATGGGTGTGGTCTTCATAACTGCCCTAAGCTTGAGGCTCTAGCAAACGCTGGATATTTCCCACTTGATGTTATTTCTATTGTTGAAAATGAGCCTGTGGCTATGATGGACTTATCCATTCCAGGTCCAAACTGCTATGTGGCTGATGGGGCGCTGGTTCACAATTCGGGAAAAAGCAAATTTGTTGGGTTAATGGCCGCTTACACCAACCACCGCCTGCTAAAGCTGTCCAGCCCCATTCGCCACTATGGTCTACCAACAGGTGAAATTCTGGTAGGGACCTTATCAGGAATGACTGCCGAGAACGCCCGCGACAACCTCTGGGAGCCGTTTCATGGCTTTATCGAGTCGTCGCCGTGGTTCCAGAATTATCACAAGTTCCTGAAAGAGGAAGGCAAACGCCTATCGGTCGAACTCATTAAGGACCTGCACACCTTCAAATACTATGCCCACAAACGCATGCTATGGCATTACACAGGATCCCAGGCGGCCAAACTCCGTGGTAAGACTCGGATCTTTGGTGCGGTTGACGAAATCGGGTGGATGGTGTCTGACGACCTCAAGAAAAATTTGACTATCATGGACGCTGATAAGCTGTATATAGCGCTCAGCAACAGCCTCGCCACCCTTAGAATGAGAACAAATAGGTTCTGGTCAGACCGCAACTACGACTCGTTCACGCCGATTTTAATGGCCAACATTTCCAGTCCTAGCTCTGCCAAAGACAAAATCATGCGGTTGTATAAGGACGCGGCCAAAAACCCCAAGATTTACGCTGTGAATTTGCCATCCTGGGAAATGAATCCCGACTACACTCATGAGTCGTTGCGTGAGGAATTCGCGCACATGCCAGAAGCCGACTTTATGCGAGACTTCGGCGCGGAGCCGCCCCTAGAGTCCACGCCGTTCCTCACTGAGGTTCGGCTTATCGACCGGATGGCTAACCTGCCAATATTTGAGTTCCTGAGGGCTGAGCCGGTAATTAAAGAGGACAGTTTCGGTGACAAATACAAATCGGTGATTCCTATTTTCAGTGGTTTGCCGGACAAACGCACCCCTAGAATGATTTGCTTCGACTTAGGTACTAAGAAGAACGCCTACGGATTCTGTATGTTCTCCCAAGGATCAGACGGCAAATCTAAGCTAGACTTTGGCCTAGAAATTTCGCCAGTTCCAGGATGCCGGGTCAACACCGCCGATGTGTTCGACAGCTTTATAGTGCCGCTGCTAACTCACTTTAACGTCAAATACGCGTTCTTTGATAGATGGCAGAGTTTGGATCAGGTCCTTCGCCTGCGAAACCTGAAAGTTGACGCTGGGGTCCACTCGCTGTCTTACAAAGAGATCGATACAGTGCGCGGCATCATCATGGCTGATGGTGTGGCCATGCCAAAGCTTGATAAGCCCATGCATGAATACGTCCGGTACTATATCGAAGACGAAACCCTCCTCAACGGTTTGCACCTGGCCACCCTTGGTATCCAAATTTTGACGGTGCGAGACACCGGCACCAAATTCAGCAAGCCGCTGGCTGGCGACGACGACGTGTTCCGGGCCTTCGCCCTGGGCGTAGTCATGCTCCAAGACCCAGACATTAAGAGGGCAATGGCCCCCACTGGCGGCGGTCTAGCATTTGGTGGGTCTGTGGCAGCTCTGGGAACCGTCAGAAAGTGGAACCAGGCCAAGTTAGGACATGGTTCTGGTGGTATGTCGGTAGTTCACGGAGAGAACGGCAGAGGCGCCATCGGCATCATTAAGCCGCTAGGCGGAAAGCGCAAGTGAGGCTTATTTTGCCCTGGAACACTCAAGGAGACTCCAATGACCAGTCTGCGCCTCCAGGTAGCCCTAGCAAAAGCCGGTATTAAAGTCACTAGGGGTAGGGTGCGGCTAGCAGATGTTAAAGCGGCTATCAACATTCTGGCCGGAGCCAAGACGAGCGAAGAAGCCGCAGCCCAGTGGGATCAAATGGACCAAAAGGCACGGAAGAAGTTGATTTTCAAAGATGCCTCGATGCGCCAGGCTACCTTCAAGGGGATGGTTGAGGGGATGATCAACAAAGACTTCAAGGGGCTAAGCAAACTTCAACAAGAGATGATCGAAAGTTTCTTGGGTAAGTTCGAGACCACAGCTGTAGTCAAAGTGCTTTCCAAGCCGACTCCAGGTACCGCTGCAGGATGGACGTACGAGTTTGATGCACCGTTCAAGAACAAAGTCCTCAAAGCAGACGTGGCTGTCAAGGCAGGCACATTTCAAGGGTTTGCCGGCGTAATTCCCGCAGGGTCACTGATCAGCAACATTCCTGGCGGGGTATTTGCAAAATATCCAGAGGGCAAGAAAATGCCAGCAGGTGCTAATGCGACCTGGGGTGTTCAAATCATTAGAAGCAAAGAAAACCTGGAAGCCATAGCCAAACAACTAGACTGAGGTTAAGTGTGAAAAGTCGACTTTGGCCGTAAGGCTGCTGTCCTCAAGCGAAAGCTACTGCAGCAGGGACTACTAGATACGGTGACATACAAACAAGCGTCTCTATCAGAGGTTCGTATGAGTAAAGATTCTTGGTCCACAACTGTTGACGGTATCAAACTAATTATCAATGGTGGTATTGATGCTGCTTATGGTAAAATGATTGCTGGGTCTCTGATTGTTCCAATCAGAGATAAGATTGCGAATACTGGGTATTTGAAAGTCACTCAAATTGAAGTAACTCTGGAACAGCAGAAGCCCTTGAATAAGTCAGAACAACTGCTTAAAGCCCTAGCCAAAGCTGGCATCAAGACCCACGACGGTAAGATTCGTTTGGCCGACGTCGGTGCCGTCACAGACGTCGTTCTGGCCCTTGACAAGTCAGTAACTGACGAACTGACGCCACAACTCGAGGGCAAAGACGCCAAAGAGCAGCAGACACTCGTTGATAAGTTTGCAGAGGACGAGGGCCTCAGTAAACCAGACGACCTATCTGACTTGATGTACGATCTAGAGAAGGCCGGATACCCAAATCTCAAAAAGCCGAAGCCTTCAGCAGCCAAACCAGCAGCCAGCCCTAACAGCCTCACTGCCAAAGACAAAGAGAGACTGGCCAGTTTAATTTCCCGCACCTCGTCGGGAAGCATCAGAAAGCCAATTGACTGGCAAGACATAATGAATCGTACCTCGCCAGCCACAGAAGTTGACAATCTGGATGCGGCGAGTTGGGAGTCAGTCAGGAAACTCCCCATCTATAACCTCAATAATATTGATATCTTTGGAAAGCATGCGTTAACCGCTGGCACCCCACAATATTTTGTTGCCCATAATGGTGGCCAAGCTATCTTGGTGGATACGCAGGGGTATGATTACGCCAGATACGTTTTAGTCTTTAGCAAGGCCAAATTTGGTATCCAGACCGGGGCCAACTATGGCCTGATTATGGTCTAGCTTTGGCTCTTGACGGATGGAATCACAACGCGGTGCGTTTTGCAGTACCACACCTTAGTGTGACTGTCCAAACTAGCCGCGATAGTTTCCTTACCACAGACTAGGCATTTCGGGGGGCCGGAAGCATGATCCTCGGCGTCTTGAGCTAAGGCATCGTGTCGGAAGGCCATCATGCCGCTGCTGATGGCCGCGAGCCACTCGTCGTCGGTCTGGAATGAGGCTTTAACAGTTTCGAGTTGCTTTTTCACATGGTCGAACTCTGGGTACGACAGCCCCAAGTCATGGTTCAGATCCAGGTCCCAAATCTTTGCGCCGATCATGCTCATGCTTCACCTCTTTAGTCACCTTTTAACCTAAGTGCTAAGAGGGTGAAGGCTTAGTCAGTGCGCAGGGTGTAGTTGATTTCGAAGTAGTCAACGACTGAGGAGGACAGGCTGTTGATTTTGGTGTGGAAATAGTAGTTCCTGCCCAGTTTGGCTTTGATTTCCGTCTCTGGTACTGTCTCCACCACCGTCTGTCTTTTCTCCAGAAGATTGTCCAACTCGCCTTGTACATGCTTCGCGACGTTTTGAATATTGATTTGTCCGCTATCCTTGAGACGGACGTAGTCTGCAATGCAGGACTTCATCTCATTTTTGAATGAAGTGATATATCCGTTAAGCGCTCTCAGCGCTAGCGAGTAGTCAGGCTCAGAGGCCACCGCCTCGTCGCCAGCCACATCCAGAACCCTCTGATAGGCGTCTGCTAGTTGACGGATTTGAGCCGCTAAACTGTTCAAAACTCATGGACGACTTCATTGGACATTCTCCATATTACCCGCCATTATAACACAATGCGCTATACTCTGTCAAGTTGTACCCTTACGGTTTATCTTAAGACAGACGCTTTCCAATGAGGCACACTCGTGGCTATAAGAACACTGCTGCACTTTAGAAACGCTGACCTTACTGCCGATATCAACGATCGATACGTGGGCCTATTTATCCCTGGCGTGTTCGCTGGTGGCACCTTGCTGCCAGTGGTTGGTCAATTGAAGGTTGATGTCACCCCCTGGAAGTTAGTCAGCAGCGATGGTATGGTGGTTGAGGAAACCTCTGTCACCACCAGACTCAGCACACCAGATGGCCAAACCACAGTTATAGCTGTGAAGGCAGTATATGTTCAAAACAATGAGGCGATAGTAGAAGTTGTTGCGGTTGAGCAATCAGCATTTTATGCACTTATTGATCTTGCCTCATATGTAATTCTCGGTCAATTGACAGTGCCGCTTGGTGCTATTCAAACTCTAAGCACATATATTAATCTGACAACCAGAATGGTGATTGACCCCCTGACGCGAAGCAACTATCGCGGATTGGTGACCAGCCAGAGCTTACTGCCAGCAGTTAATAACCGAGTTGGCGACCACTTTATGGTCGCCACTGTTGCAGGCCTTCCTGGTATTTGGGCTTGGAACGGTCTGATTTGGATTGATGTTACTAACGCTGCTCAGGTAACGGTTGATTTAGCCGCTCACCGTCAAAATCTATTTGCCGACGAAAAACATCTCACTGATGATGAAAAACTCGCCGTTGTTGGCACTTCTGGTACCCCCGTTAATGGGGCTAACAAGCTTATTGACAACGCTGACACCAGGATTCCCACCCAAACAGAAAACGATGCACTGGTGGGTTCAGATGGAACGCCTGGAAGCGGTAATCTATACGTAACCCAAGCTTATCACTTCGCTGTGCCTGACGAGACTAGCTTCGTTACTCCCATAGTAGCTTACGCACAACTACTTAGCGCCAATGGTCCATACTATATTGGCAAACAAATAGCCCCAAGTGCCAACCAATATTTTTCTTTCTATGACTCAACTCTGGCCAGAGAATACACTACAGCCGCAGCCAATATCCCAGTGAAAGTGCTAGGCGTGTATCTAGATGCTGCACTAACAATGCAGGTTGATCCGGCTACTAACGTCAACACTGATATTGACGGCTTTATTAGTGGTGTTGACTTATATGTTGCATTCACCACACCTTTCCCAGACACTGGTTATAAGGTTCTGTTTGGCAAACGCCAAACGTTGCTGACGTTGCCAAAAAACGCTTTAATGCGCCGTGCAGTAAATGACTCACAAACATCTGCTGAAACTATTCAAACAATTGAGGCAATTAAAGGCCGGACGTTTGATACTACCCCTCCCACCAATGAACAGAACATCAATCTAAGACGTGCCTTGGTGGACGTCAAAGAATACCTGGCGTCCGTCTTTAAATCTGATTATGTTGTCTACAATTTCGATGGGGCAAAGAGCGTCCCTGAGTTTGGAATAGACTTTGTTCCAAATATTGGCATTCCACCTAACTATTCATTTCAAAACACTGGATTAGTATCCTTTACTTATGCCCCTGCCACCGGGGTTGTCACTTATGCTAGTGCAGTTGTTCTTGGGTCAGTCGTAGCAGGCCACGTTTTCATTGATGGTAGTAATGTCGAGTTTAAGGTCACTGCTATTGGTGTTAACCAAGTCACCATCGTAGGTCGTGATCTATCGATCCCGTTGACTATCGACGTCACTCAGCCGTCAAACATCAGTGGGTCAATCAAGCCGGACAACAATCCCCGTAAACTGAACCTTGCCAACCTGGACTGTATTGTTGGCCGCGAACGTATTATGAGCCGCGTCTTAGAGGTCGCACCAAACGACTTTCTACCAGAAACCGGCAGTATTGGGTACGCGATTCAGTCTCCGCTGCATGATCTTAATTTTCGGGAGCCGCGAGTCCGCTTTTACGGTAGTTGGCAGAATCGTCTATCTGGTACCCAGTCTAGAGTAGTTGCTACCAATATCGCCCGTATGCTAATCACTGGATTCTTCACTGATTTAAAGTTGTTGATGGATATTGGCAACACGTCGCCGTCTGTGACTATAAAGGTGGATGGTGTCCAAGTTGGTGGCCCTCTGGACCTGTCACGCGGTGGATTCGTGTCGAACGCATTCATTTCAGTGAATGACGTTCAAATGCAGCAGGTGACAGTTGCGAGCGGGCTACTTGACCAAGTTCCTCATACCGTTGAACTGATTATTACAAATGCTGTTGGTGACTTCATTGTTTATGGTGTAGACATGATTAGGGCAAGTGCCTCCAACACCTTAATTCTTCCTGGTCGATGCTTTGTGCAGTCCGATTTGTATAAGCTTGACACAATTCAGGCTCCATCCACTCCCGCTACTGGTGTACAGCGCCGTGGGACAGTGGTCAAAAGGCTAATTGATAGGGCCTTAACATTAGTTACCAGTTCTTACGCGATGTCTGACTTGGATGGCTCTTCTAACATCCCAGCTGGGGTCGCTACTTCTGGCTTCCCAAATTTCTCGGTATTGACTGGCCTTACCAAATTTGCTTATTACAAGGCCGGAGATGTTGTTAAACTCATCACCGCTTCCTCCGAAGAGGTTCTACAGATTTCTTCCATTCCAACCCCTGGCAACATCATATTCACTAGCAACATCGCCGGGAGTGGTTCGGCGGTACTTTTCCACATTGCCAGCACAGTAGGTCCTCCGCTTGACCCGACGCGGGAGTATGTTAGGTTCGCCCCTATGGACCTTGGCATTGGCCAGACCACAGATTTTAGCTTGGACTTCACAGTTCCAGGAAATAGAACGTTCACTCTTGATGATGGTACTACCAGCGTTGCTGGTCAGAATGTCAAGTATGTGAGTGCAGGTATCGAGGGGGTGGATAACGCTCTGCAACTTGTATCTGCAGGGTCGGTGTTAAGAATTAGGGCTGTCTGCAGCCAGATGGATATTTTGGTTGCAAACAACGCTGCACTTAACGCTTCAATTACCATAGATGGTTGCCCGGCGTTTATCAGGTTAGTTGGTGGTGTTGGCCTACAACGCGTCACCATTCTAACCAACGCCAGATACCAGTCACATGAAATCACTATTACCAATGCGGCTGGTGTAGACTTTGCCGGTCTAATACTGCATGAACCAACAACTTCAACCATTCCACAGGGCACGGTCCTATCAACTCAGAACGAGCTAGCTAGATACCTCGTCAGCCAGTCTACCAACGGCAACGTCTTACCAACAGGTACGGTTGCTATTGACCCCATGACCAACGGTGGGGTGTTTGTTGATAGCTCTGGAACAGGTTCTGTCAATTGGACAGCCTCACTGGACTTTACCAAAAACACGGCATTTGGCAAATATATCACCACCGACAGAGCCAATGCCTACTTCGAATACACATTTATCGGTGATGGATTCGAAATTGAATACTTCTCTGGGCCGGATCAAGGCAAAGCCCGACTGCTTTTGGATACAACGGTTCTCAACAACGTCAACTTCCCTACCGCTTTCCTCAAAAATGTTGATGTAAGCACTGGTGAAGTGGATATGTATTCGGCGACCGTCACTAGAAATAAGCTGGTAGTGGCTAACCTGCCAGCCAATAAACATACCATACAAATGCAGGTTCAGAATCCAAGAGTCAAAAACGGAGCAAGCACGGGGTTCCTCATCAATGTGGGAACATTTTATGAGGTTAACTCCAGCGGAAGTTTATCGGTCACACCATCCGAGTCATTCCGTAAAGACTTTTTCTATGGCCTAGATACTCTGCGCGATGAACGCAATTTTGACTCCGGGGCAGTCGCGCCGGATACGACAGCGGCAGCAACTGCTGTTACACCGACAACGTCGGCTGGTGGTGCTGGCAGTCTGAATTGGTGGCAGCCGGACGACGGCTCTGGCACACCCGCAGCATCTATCACAGAGAACGGACAACAAGCTTACCTGTTCTCGGACAGTTTAAGTCAAGAGGTACGCGCTTGGTTAAAAGTACCCACTGGATATATCGCGGGCAATCAAGTCACCTTGAAAGCAGCCCATTATTCGCCTGGTATATCTAGTGGTACCATGCTTATTAGCACTAAAGCCACGCTCGTTAGAAGATCTGTGGACGCTGTGAGCAGCACTACTAATCAACGAGTCAGCACCAATACTGCCATCACAATCAGTGCTACGGCCAATCGGTATGAAGAAGCCTCATGCGACCTGACCAGTTCTAGTGGTCAGATTAATGGTGTGTCCGTTAGTCCTGGTGATTTAATTCTGATTGAACTGACACGAAACACAGCCGTCGATACTGACACCAACGACGTCAGGTTCCTTCCATCTGCCACGGAAGTAGCATTTCAGTAAGACCCTGTACCAGTTGCCTTCCTTTGCTATGTTGTAAGTAGCAGCAGTATGGAGAAGTTATGACATTAAAAGCAACGCTGAAGTGGGCTAATTCAGATTCAACGCGAGACTTAAACGATAAGACCAGGGTGGTTTTTTCGAAAGGAATCATTGCTGACGGTTTATTAGTTCCGGTTGTTGGCCAACTTCAAATTGTTGTGCAGACCTTCACAGCGATTTCTGTTGATGGCATGGTTGTTTCTTCCGATGCGGGCACTACGTTATCAGTGGTTCCTGGTCAGACCTCTGTAGTAAGCATTTTAGCGCAGTATAACATTGGATCAGCTCCAACTCTAAGCATTGATATCCATGAATCCAGTGTCTTCAGTTTGCTTGTTGACAAGCCTTACCGATTAGTGGTAGGGGCTATGACTGTTTTGCCTTTGGCCATCGACGTTTCAGTATCCGACCTAGACTATTCGCTGCGGGACAGTATAGACCAGATTACCAGGTCACACTTCAGAGGATACCTAAGTAGCATTGTTGATTTGCCTGTTGCCATAGTGTCTCTTAACCATCCAGGTGATTTCTATATTATCACGAATGGCATGGGTGACTATCCGCAAATTTATGCGTGGAACGGTGTAACTTGGATTTTCAGTAACCCGGGCCCTACCATCGCCACCGATTTGGCTATGCACCGAGCGAATGGGTTCCCAAACGAAATCCATTTAACAAACAATCAATCCGACGCGGCTTTGGGGAGCTATGGTTCACCAAACGCTGCCAATCCCTATGTAACCAGCATTGACCCAAGGGTTCCGACGCTAACTGAAGCACAAGCGCTGCCGGGTTCGGATGGAACCCCCAGTACAACCAACCTTTATATCACCCAACAGTATCCAATCACTGCACCATCTATTTTGTCCTATATTTTGCCGCCTGGTGGTGTGGTTCCAGTTGGTTCTACAGACGGTCCGTTCTATGTTGGCAATGGCCCAATCGGTTCTGCTAGTCGATTCTTTGCGTTGATGGACCCATTCGAAAATCGTGGATATGTGACTGCATCAAATTTAGTCCCACAGGTTTCTGGTGTATTCAAGGATGCGTTTCTATCAATTCCACTAAATCCAAGCGTGGACTCTGACGCCCTAGGCTATTTCACCGGTGACGTATATCTTCAGTTGGTAAACGCTCCTATTGTGACAGCATTCAGGCTGATGTATGGGAAGAAGTCAACACTCAAAGATATATCTAAAGACTTCACTGTAACTTACACCCCAGATGACGAATATATTTCGGCGCTGGTTGCTCAGTCGTTGGTCAACATCAAAGGTTATCCGTTTGGAACATTGATAGCCACCAGGGAGAACAACAAGAATCTAAGGATAGTCCTGGATGACCTGCAGGCTTATCTGGGGTCGGTTCTTGACACAAACGTTGTTGCATCAGCGGAAGATTTTGATAGGTTAAAAGACCAACCTACCTATGGCGCCAGTTTCGTTCCTAACATCGGTATCACACCGGTTTATGAGTTTTCAAATACTGGCTTGGTGAGCACTTCCTACAATAGCGTGACTGGCCAGATCCAATATGCGTCTGCGGTGGTGTTGACGGCCGTTAATTTAGGCAGCTTGTTCAGGGATGGCGGCGGCGTATTTTACACGGTTGTGGCAGTCAACACATTCCTGAATACCGTCGATATCGTTAATACCGACACTGGTTTAATCCCATCTTTTGGTACAGTAACTGACGGTGTCCCAGGCTCTGCCATAGACGACAGTATTCAGGTAAACTTCAACCCAAGAAATTTGCTTCTATCGGAAATGAAACTGACGTTTAGCAATGAAGTTGTCAAAGTCAATAAATTAGTATCTCTACCCTCAGAGTTTTCAAAGCCTGAAGGCATGGTAACATTTGGTGTAGAAAGATACCCAGGATACATCGACCCTCGAATTGCTTTTTATGGTGGATGGGAAAACTTTCCAGTTAGCAGCGCCAAAAGCTTTGTGCGCAACAAAGGCGCTTCGGGCATAATTGATATCACCGGGTTTTTCACTGGTGTGGCACTTATTCTCCGTCGCAAAACCAACGGCCCAGATCTTACCGTGTCAATAAACAGACGGCCTGTTGTAGCAACTATCAGCACATCTGGCAGCAATTTGTTTAACGCCAACGTTGCAGCCATGACAGACGACAAATATTACAAAGTGAAGATGACGCCATCGCCATTACCTGATTCGCAGCCTAACAACGTGCGTTTGACCATTTCAGCAGAAACATCAGATGCGTTGGAAATTTATGGCATAGAATTGTATCGGGATGGTGCAACCAACTTCAATATGGCGTCTTTGGAATCTGGCAGGGCATTTAATGCCACCACCTTAATCAAACGAGATACGGTTGATGTAAACGTTCCTGTTGACCCTATGAGTGGTGGCGTCCTTGTCTCGTCGGAAATTAACCCTGATAGAGGCGCCCACACTGTTTATACTCTGGCCGATAATTTCTATGCTTTAGACCAAAATGTGCTAACTACCATCAATACCGTCTACACAATTGGTGCTGGCACTGTGTTTTCATGTGTTGCTAACGCGATGGAAAACTACCGCCCTAAAGACTTAGTATATCTAAGCAATCAGTACAAAGTATATACCGGTGATGTGGACGGTTTCACCAACATCATCACGTCGGTCAGTCCAAGTCCGACTGGGTTGGCGGTCGGTGGCCTTATTACAGGGGCCGGAATTCCTGATGGGTCCACAATTTTATCCACTGGTGTTTCCACGATTGCAATTAGCAACACTACAACCATTGCTGGTAGTGGTGTATTTCTAGAAGTATACCCAACTGTCATTGAAATTCGCCAGATTGTTAGCCAAACGGCGACATCAGTCACCATCAATGCAGCATCTAGCATCACCGACCCAGTATTCAGACATCTGGCCAGCACAGGTGGTGTTTACCCATTTGAACGTGATGAAGTAGAAATGGCTAGATATAGCCTGGTAAACGACTTCAACAACAACTCAACGATGGACTTTGAAGGGGCTGCATCAGCGAACAGGTTTGTGATGCATCGAGACGGACTGACAGTGGTGTCTGGTCAAAACCTCAGCGTGGTATCAACTGGACTGAATGGCGCTCCTAAAGCTGTGAAAATTGGCTTAACTGGAACACTGCGATTCACAGTTCTATGTACCAGACTAGACATCATCACCGCCAATGAGGCCACCGCAGCTGGTGTGACCTATACAGTTGATGGATCCCCCAACGTCACGACAACCTTTATTGGAGGGGCTTCCAGACGCCAGACTCTGTTCTCCAACTCTAGGTATCAAACTCATGAGGTTGTAGTTACTGACCCAAGTGGCAATCTTTGTATCAGTGACATGATCATCTTTGGGGTTGGCAAGCCTGTTTCTGTTGGGCTGACAAAAACAGCCGAATTGATGTCCGTGGCGGCCTATGAACCGTCCAGCACGGCCTTGATTACTCAACCGTTGACGTTTCCAACCGGTGGAGTGTTTTTTGAATCCTCCTCATATATATCAACTTTGAATGGTGTTGGTGTAAACCCCGACTGGGCCGTGGTTACTGACTATACCAAACAGATAAACGGCCGATATATTAATACCGAAAATGATGGTGCGTTTGCCGAGTTTTATTTCCTTGGA
>Ga0315276_10004914_pt1 | contig 12303 bp, 10 predicted proteins | sample YL17G05_0_MG_FD_204542 | JGI IMG/M metagenome (GOLD analysis project Ga0315276, IMG submission 204542) | Sediment microbial communities from Yellowstone Lake, YNP, Wyoming, USA - YL17G05_0 | ecosystem: Environmental > Aquatic > Freshwater > Lake > Sediment | place: USA: Wyoming | collected... | reverse complement strand
AGAATGAGATGATGCGCTTATCGATCGTTTTAGTGATCTTCGTCTTGACCGCGTCCGCAGCCTCCGCGCAGCGCGAGGTCGAGTTGGAGCTCAAGTCGTCGTATGCCAACTTGATTCCGCTGTCGAGCGCGCCCTTCACCGCGGTGGACGGCGCGAGACCCGACCAGGCGAAGTCGCTCGAGCAGATCGTCTCCGCCGACCTGGAGTTTGCCGGGGTCTTCCGCGTCACCAAAGGCCGGGCTCCACAGGCGGGGAACGGAAACGGCGATCTCGTCGAGATACGGGGGGTGCTCAAGCAGAGCGGGACGGAGACGCAGTTCGAAGGCCTCGTGATCGACGCGTCGAACAAGATCACCATCGGCGGCAAGAGGTACGTCGTCAAACCCGAACAAGTCCGGCAGGTGGCTCACCACTTTTCGGACGAAGTGGTCAAGATGCTCACGGGCGAGGAGGGGATCTCGAGCACCAGGGTCGTGTACAGACAGAAGAAGGGCGATTCCTACGAGCTGGTTGTCGCCGATTACGACGGTCACAACCCCCGAACGATCCTCAGACAGACCGTGTCGCTCATTTATCCCCGGTGGATCGACGATTCGAAGGCGCTCGTGTTTACGAGCTTTCGCGAGGGGAAGACCGACCTCTATATCCGGTACCTCGCCGAGGCCGCGTCGCAGCGGCTCCTCAGCCACCCCGGATTGAACTACTCGGCGGATTGGTCGCAGAAACGAAAGGAGATGCTCGTCACCCTCAGCAAGGACGGGAATCCCGAGCTCTATCTCGTTGACAAGAAGGGAACTCTCAATCGCCGGCTCACCCACAACCGGGCGATCGATTGCAGCCCCAACTGGTCCCCCAGCGGCCGCGAAATCGCGTTCACCTCGGACCGTTCGGGTTCTCCGCAGGTCTATGTGATGGAGTCCGATGGGAGCAACGTCCGGCGGATATCGCAGTCGGGGAAGTACAACGACTCGCCGGCGTGGTCGCCCAAAGGGGACCGGGTCGTCTACGTATCCAGGATTGACGGGTTTTTCCAGTTGTGTACAATACGCCCGGACGGGACCGGGTTCCGGCAAATCACCACCGAGGCCGTGGACCACGAAGACCCCCGATGGGCCTCGGACGGGCGCCATCTCATTTTTACCGAGAAGCGCCGGTTCGAGAACGTCATATCCATTATTGACATCGCGAGCGGGGGTAAGCGAATATTGTCGCAAGGCGAAACCCCGGATTGGTCGAGCCGCTGATCCACCGGTTACAAGGTGTCAATAGAAGTCCGTTTCCATGATTCGAGGGAGGTTAGTCGAATGATATACAAGAAGTTGTTCGTGCTGTTCCTGGTCGGACTGCTCGTCGTCGCCGTCGGCGCGTGCTCTAAGAAACAGACCACGAAGGTCGATACCACTCCCACCGGGGAAGTCGCGGAGACAACCGAGCCGGCGGTGGAGGAAGTCCAGGAGACCCCGCAGGTGGAGACTCCGGCGGTCAAGATGCCCGTGTTGAGCGACGTCTACTTCGAGTTCGACAAGTCGCGGCTCGGCGACGAGGCCAAGCAGACGCTCGCCGAGAACGCAAGACAGCTCAACGACGCCGGTTCGATGGCGATCTCGATCGAGGGACACTGCGACGAGCGCGGGACGAACGCGTACAACCTCGCGCTGGGTGAGAAGCGAGCCAACGTCGCGAGGGACTATCTCGTCTCGCTGGGCGTCGCCGCCGGCCGCATCACCACGATCAGCTATGGCGAGGAAAAGCCGTTCGATTCGGGACACGACGAACAGGCGTGGTCGAAGAACCGTCGGGCCCATTTCGCGGTTAAGTAGCAGGCAGGGATTGCGCTTTGAGACCATCGCTCATCAAGAAGTTGCTCAGCTTTGGTGTCGGCCTGGGTCTGGTCTCCGGCTGTTACAGCACCAAGATGATGGAGTTCACCTATCTACAGCTCGATACGGTGAAAACCACTCAACAGGAGCTGCTCCGGAGAGTCGACGAGCTCAGCCGCCTTTATCAAGAGGATAGAGAGGGCAGGCTGCAGACCCAGGCCGAAGTGAACCTCGCCTTGCAGGATCTCCGCGACGCCCTGGAGACCCTGGGTTACCGGGTTGACGACAGCGCCCAGCTCCTTCTTCAGCGCTCGACGCCGGAGACCGTTTCGCCCGCGGGGCCTCGGTCCGACGCGGTGGCGGATACTTCGCGCGGGGGCGTTCAAAACCCGGTGGGCAGTACGGCCGCTCCCACGATCGCGAACGACGAAGCGGGCAAGCTCTTCCAGGCGTCTTACATGGATTTGACGCTCGGGAACTACGATCTCGCCGTTCAGGGTTTCAAGAACTACCTCGTCCGTTTCCCCGGAGCGCCGAACGTCGCCGACGCCCACTACTATCTCGGGGAGTCCTACTATTCTCTATCGAGGTATCTCGAGTCCGTGGCCGAGTACCAGAATGTGATCAAGGAATACCCGCGGTCACGTCTGGCGCCCGCGTGCTACTTGAAGTCGGGTTACTGTTATCAGAAGCTTGAGGAGGGCGATCTCGCCGAGAAATCCTTCCGCGACCTCATCTCCCTCTACCCGCGTAGCGAGGAAGCGGAGCAAGCCCGGCTCGAGCTTCAGGGGATGGGAGGGTAAGACCCGCTTTCACCTTGGACACTCTGCCGTTTCAGCTCATCGTTCTCGCCGTCCTGATTCTCTTCTCAGCGTTTTTCAGCAGTTCCGAGGCCGCTCTCTTTTCACTCAGCCGGTCGAATGTCAGTCAACTCGGGAAGGGTTCGCCGGCGGGGAGACGGGTCGCTGATCTGCTCTCGAGACCGAGAAGACTCCTTATCACTATCCTTATCGGGAATCTCATCGCGAACATATTTGCGGCGAGCCTCGCGACATCGGCGGCGATACAGAGGTTCGGCGATAAGGGCGTCGGCATTGCTTTCGCCGCCATGTCGGTCGTCATACTGATGTTCGGAGAGATCCTCCCGAAGGTCGTGGCGATCAACCGCCCCACGCGGTTCTCGGTGCTCTCCGTATATCCGGTGAGCTTTTTCTACGCTCTTTTCGCTCCGCTGCGGTGGCCGACGGCGCGGTTCTCCAACACGGTGATCGATTTTCTCACGCGGCGTTTGGGCACCGCCGTCCGCCATCTGTCGAAGGACGAGCTGCTCACCGCGCTCGACTTGGGGCGGGACGCGGGGCATATCGGCGATTTCGAGTACGAGCTCCTCTCGAACATCATGGAGTTCCGCGAGACGACGGTAAAAGAGATCACGACTTCCAGCATAAACGTCGTTTCTTTTCCTTCGAGCCTTGGCGCCGAAGACATTCTCGACCGCGCGACGAAGAGCGGTCATTCGCGCGTTCTCGTGTACGGCGAGGGGATGGACGACATCAGAGGCGTGGTTCACGTCAAGGACCTCGCGCGGATCACACGGGAGGAGACCACGGATGTTACGACCGTTCTGATGCCTCCGTTCTACGTTCCCGAGTCGGCGAAGATATCTTTTCTCTTTAACGAACTTGCGCGCGAACGGCTCCATATCGCCGTCGTCATCGACGAGCACGGTTCCTTTGTCGGGATCGTGACGATGGAGGACATTCTCGAGGAGATCGTGGGGGAGATCCGCGATTCGAAGGAGCCGGTCACATCGGAGTACACGTTGATGCCCGACGGGAGGATCGTGGTTCTTGGTACCATGGAGATCGAGGAGTTCAACGAGGTGTTTGGGACCGACATCGCCGATGAGGACTACGAGACGATCGCCGGGTACGTGATGGGCGCAACCGGCAAGATACCGAGCGGGGGAGAGACCTTCGATATCGGCGACCTGCGGTTTCACATCATCTCGTCGCAGCCCAATAGGATACGAAAGATGCGGGTGGAAAAGCTGTGAGCGTCGAGTTTCTCGCGATCATCTCCGCGGTGGCGTTCCTCGTCGCCGGGTTCTTCGCCGGCGCGGAGACGGCGATGATCGCGGCGGACCGCGTCAAGATCCGCCACCTCGCGGCGAAGGGGAACAAGGCCGCGGGAGCGGTGCTCGAGTTGTTCGCGAATCCGGGGTACTTTCTCAGCCTGGTGCTCGTCGGGACCAACCTCGGGCAGATCGGGTGCGCGTCGACTTTTACGGCGATCGTCGTCTTGTATCTCGGTGATTCGGGGGCAACGGTGGCAACGGCGATCCTCGTTCCTCTGCTCCTCGTTTTCGGTGAGATCATCCCGAAGGGCCTTTTCCTCTATTACGCGGACAGGGCGGCGATGCTGTCGATCTACCCGCTCAAGTTCTCCGGCGTCCTGCTCTTTCCCGTGGTGAGGCTCTTTTCCGGGGCGTCGAACGCTCTCATGAAGATCGTCCGCGCGAAGACCATCGATCCGAGGTTGCAGATGACTGCGGGGGAACTCTTGTTTCACCTCAAGGAAAGCAGGGACGCCGGGTTGATACCCAAGGATACGCTCACCCTGGCTTCGCGGGCGTTCGAGTTTCTGGAGCTCAAGGCGGGAGACGTGATGATACCGGCGAGCGACGTCGTGATGGTGGAAGACGGGAAGGATGTCGAAGAATACGAAAAGATTGTTTTTGAAGCGAGGTTTACGCGGTTTCCCGTTTACCGCGGGTCGCGGGACGTCGTGGTCGGTATTCTGTCCATACAGGGGCTTCTCGAGGCGCGCGGATCCCGGGGGATCTCCCAGGCGCTGGAGGAGCCGTACGAGGTGGGTATCGACACACCCGTTTCCGAGATCCTCGTCCGGATGAGAAACCAGGGGGGGCACATGGCGATGGTCCGGGGGCGCGAAGGGGAGATCGCCGGGATGATCACGCTCGAGGACGTCGTCGAGCGCCTGGTGGGCGCGATGTCGGACGAGTTTCACTAGGTCTTGTTCGGGGGGGGGCGCTCGTGGCGTGCAACATGCCGGCGGCGGACGCGGCGGAGATCCTCGATACAATCATCGAGCGGCTCATCGGCGCGATGAAAACATGAAGACAACCGTCGAACATATCCGGCTCAAGCCTCATTATCCGTTTCGGATTTCGCGCGAGACGCAAGCCCAGCGGGATGTCTTTGTCGTGGAGCTCGAGTGGGAAGGGATCACCGGCTACGGCGAGGCGTCGCCTTCTCCCTACTACGGGGAAACCGCGAAGACCGCCGTGTCGGTATTCGGCAAGGTGAAGAAGAGACTCCACGGCGACCCCGAAGAGCTCCAGGAGCGAATCGCCCACGGAGACCTCCGGAAGACTCTCGATCGCCACGCGTCGGTCCGGGCTGCGCTCGACACCGCGCTCTGGGACATCATCGGCAAACGGGCAGGCAAACCCGTGTACGAAATCCTCGGTCTCAACCCTGGGAAAACGCCCGCCACGTCGTTTACCATCGGGATCGACACGCCCGAGATCGTCGACCGCAAAGTCGACGAGGCCGCGCCTTACCACATCCTCAAGATGAAGATGGGGTTTCCCGGCGACCTCGGGCTCCTCGCGCGGGTGATCGCGCGATCCGGCAAGACGGTCCGGGTGGACGCAAACGAGGGGTGGGATGTGGAAACGGCGATTCAGATGTGCCGCGAGCTCGCCGAGAAGCATGTCGAGTTCGTCGAGCAGCCGATCCACCACGAGAGCGAAGAGGATCTCCGGACGCTCAAACGCGTGAGCCCGCTCCCCATCATTCTGGATGAGAGCGTCCGTTCGGCAGAAGACATCGCGGCGCGCCGCGACCAGGGTCATGGGATCAACATCAAGCTGATGAAGTGCGGAGGGATCACTCCGGCGCTCGCGATGATCGAAGAAGCGCGGCGGGCGGGGATGAAGGTCATGCTAGGGTGCATGATCGAAACGTCGATCGGAATCACCGCCGCGGCCCATTTGAGCCCGCTTGTCGACTACGCGGATCTCGACGGGAATCTTCTGGTGACGAACGATCCCTTTACGGGTGTCACCGTTCAGAACGGAAAGCTCGTGCTGCCGGATGGCGCGGGGTTGGGGGTGGCGAGGCGGTCCTCTTCTTAGAAGGGGGGGATGTTTACCGGGCTTCCGGCATCGGCCGCTGGGCGTTCTTCGCTGTCCTCCCCTGGCCGTGCCGCGGCGCTATTCGCCAATCTTCACGATGTCGTGCGGCAGGTCTATTCGAAGATGACGACGGCGGTGGCGTGCTCTTTACTGTGGGTGATCGAGAGGTGGATCCGGTCGGCGGATAATTTCTCGAAAAACGTTTTTGCCTTCCCGTCGAGTCTCAGCGTCGGCTTTCCGCTCCTGTCGTTGATCACGACAATATCCCGCCAACGCACACCAAAATTCCACCCGGTGCCCAGGGCTTTCATACACGCCTCCTTTGCGGCAAACCGAGCCGCGAGACGGGGAACGGGATCCTTGTAACGAAGCGCGTAGGTTTGCTCTTCCGGCGCGTAGATACGCTTGAGGAACCGCTCGCCGTACCTGGAGTACACGCGCGCGATCCGGTCGATCTCGATGGTGTCGATTCCGAGGCCTTTGATCATGATCCCCTCATACAACGGTGGCGCGTTCAAACCCGCTGACAGCCCAGTATACATGTCAGGCCTTAACGACTGACAACGTGAAATAAAAGCGGTCATCTCGTCCTGTCACCGTGACAGTCTTCTCGCAGGCCGGACGACCTTCTCGTCGGACATCCGGACAATAGACTGAACAATAACAGCTTAGATAAGTGATCCGAGTTGGCACCCCCATTGCTTTATCCCCGGGCGCAAGGCCAGGGCAAACCCCCTGACTGAGTCTGAAGAAGGAAATACAAAACCGGAGGTGATCGATATGTTCCCGATGAAGTATGAACCGAAAAGCAACCTCGAGTCGATCTTCGACTCGCTCGACCGCGATGTGTTCCCGATGCTCCGTCCGTGGTTCCGGCTGGACGACAACGAGGGATTCCGGATGCCGCTCGTCAACATCAACGAGACGGAGAAGGAATTCAGCGTCACGGTGGAGCTCCCAGGCGTTCAGAAGAAGGACCTCGATGTCGCGGTCGACGGTGAGCAACTCGTCGTGACCGCCGAGCGATCGGAGAAGGTCGAGTCCAGCGAAGGCTTGCTCCGCCGCGAGATCCGCTCGGAGAAGTTCCGGAGGACCTTTACTCTCGGCCAGGCGGTCGACAGGGACGGCATCAGGGCGAAGCTCGAGAACGGGATTCTCAGAGTGACGCTACCCAAGAGAGCCGACACCGTCGGTCGAAAGATCGACGTGAGCTGATCGATCGCAAGAGCGCGAACGAAAAAAGCCCGGTGGTGAACCGGGCTTTTTTTCTTGTTCGGACACGCGGGGTACGTGCAGGCCGACGGCCCTTTGTTCCGACGCAGGGCCGGAGGCCTGCACGTACCCCGCTCGACCCGCGTCGCGTCTCAGGACGCGGGATCGTACAGCGTTCCCATGAAGAGGAGTGCTCCCGTCGCGTCGTCGCGCATGACAAAGAAGAACGGCCGGTCGGCGGTGAACGAGAATCGTTCTCGGGGCGCCTCGACCGACGTCACTTTGATCTCGACCGACGTGACCGCAGCCGCTTCAGTGCCCTCCTCGTTGACGTCGACCACCGCCTTGTGCTTGACCTCGGAGATGAAGAGTTCTCCGTCGGCCATCTTGGAAAAGTTTGCCGCCCCGGCAGTGAACGCGTCCTTCATCCCCATCGCCTTGAGCGCAGGGGCCAGCGCGCACTCGTACGCGATCTTGAAGCGGGGGATCGAGACGTCGCCATCGCGCGCACGGAGCTTTCCCGCCCATTCGGCGAGCGAGCGCTCGGCGAGCGTCTGAAGAAGCTCGGCGAGCCCGTCCGCCGTCCTCGGAAGGAAGATGTACATCCCGATCCTCCCGCCGCCATAAGGCAGGCGGAGCACCTGGAGCGCGGCGTCTTCCCCATAGCGGAACGACCCGGACCGGTTCATCATCGGGACGGTCTTTTCGCCGCCGCCGGCAAGACGAAAACCGCCGTCCTCAGTGAGGGAAGGTTCGAACTCGATCTGCCAGCTTCCCTTGAAGTAGATCGCGTTGATGAGGTAGAGCATCGTCTCACGGGATATGCTATCCACGATCTGGTCGATGAGGCCTCTCGTCGCCCCCTTCACCCAGCCGTTGATCACCGCGGGCGCGCCGGGGTCCGAGAAGTCGAGGGATGCCGTTTCGGCGCCGTAGAATTCCGCGTTTCTCTTAAGGAAGTCCGGACGGAGGTCGAAACCCTGGCGGCACCAGAGCGAGTTGGCCACGGTGAGCACGACCGCGGAGTCGGCGCCTTCGAGCGCCAGGGTTAGATCGGCCATCGAACGGTTGAGCTCGTCGAGAGCAATCTCGGAGACGCCGAGAACGCCGGCCATCTCCTCCGCCGTCTTCCCGGCGGCCCCGTTCAACGTCATGGCAAGCGCGACGGAAACGCTCAGCGGCGAGATGAAGACGTTCTCTTGTCCACCGCTCTTGCACGTGTTCCGAAGAAGCCGGAACGCGAATGTCGAATTACCCTGGATCATGCGGTCATCGATCGATGTGAGCCGTCTCGTCTCCGGTCGCGACCCGTCATCCACGGTGCGTGGGACTCCCTTTGTATCGGTCCCGGCAGTCCCGGTGCCCGCGTCCTCCGGGCGCGTATTTGATTCGGCGCGCTTCGAGACCGATTCGTCGCGGGTCCCGCCGCCATTCCCCGAGCAACGGCTCGCGCCCACCACAAGAGAAAACCCGAGTCCGATGAGAAGAGCAATAACAATCCGTTTCGACATAATCGCCACCCCCTTTTCCATGAGGATACGCCGCCAACGCGCCGGGTCACAAGGGATTTGAGCCCCGGCAAATTTTGGGGACGCGCGTTTTCCGGCGCGCCTCATCGAGGCGCGTGTTTTCGCGCTTGTGGGTCGGGTCCGCATTCGCTAGAGTAAAACGTCTCGGCCATGCGGCCCACGACCACAGAAAAGTACATTTGACGGAGGATAATAATTCCATGGCGCACATCGAAAGATCCATGTTCCGCGAGTACGACATCAGGGGAAGGATGAAGGATAGCGAACTCAACCCCCAAGCGGCCGAGTGGATCGGAAAGGCCTACGGGACGTTTCTCGAAAAACGGGGGATCAAGACCGTCGTCGTCGGCCACGACTCGCGGCACGGTTCGAAGGCGGTCAACGAACCGTTGATCCGGGGGATTTTGTCGACGGGGCGCGACGTGATCGACATCGGGATGTGTCTCACGCCGATGATGTACTGGGCGCAGTACCACTTCCAGTCGAAGGGCGGGGCGATGATCACGGGGAGCCACAACCCCAAAGACTGGAGCGGCTTCAAGCTCGCGTCCGGGTTGTCGTACACGCTGATCGGAGAAGAGATCCGCGAGATCCTCGCGTTGATCGAAAACGATCGTTTCGTCGAAGGGCGGGGAACGCTCCGCACGGAGTCGATTGCCGAGCTATACGCGAAGGACCTCGTCAGCCGTGTTCGCATGGAGAAAAAGCTTCGCGTCGTCGTCGACACGGGAAACGGCACGGCGGGGGCGTTTGCGCCGGACATCCTTCGACGGGCGGGACTCGAGGTGATCGAACAGTTCACCGATCTCGACCCCGATTTTCCCAACCACGAACCCGACCCCGCCTTGAAACAAACGGTGGAGGCTCTCGGTGCGCGCGTCCGCAAGGAGAAGGCCGACGTGGGATTCGCCTTCGACGGCGACGGGGACCGCCTGGGGGTCGTCGACGAGAAGGGAGAAGTGATCTGGCCCGATCGGTACATGATCCTTCTCGCCCGCCAGGTTCTCGAAAAAGAACCCGGCGCGAAGATCGTCTTCGACGTCAAGGTGTCGCAGGCGCTCGAGGAAGACATCGCCGCGCACGGGGGAAAACCGATCATGTGGAAGACGGGGCACTCGCACATCAAGGCGAAGCTCCACGAGGAGAAGGCGGCGCTCGCCGGCGAGATGAGCGGACACATCTTTTTCGTCCAGAACTACTACGGGTTCGACGACGGGGTGTACGCGGGTCTCCGGTTTGCCGAGTACGTCTCACAAGTGGGCAAACCGGTCTCCGAGATCATCGCGGGGACGCCGTATTATATCTCGACTCCCGCGATCGATGTCGACTGTCCCGATGACAAGAAGTACGGCGTGGTCGACCAGCTCACCGCCGAGTTCAAACAGAATTACCCGAGGGTCGTCGACATCAACGGCGCCCGCGTGATTTTCGAAGACGGGTGGGGCCTCGTCCGCGCTTCCTCGAACCTTCCGGTTCTCGTCCTGCGTTTCGAAGCAAAGACCGAGAAGCGTCTCGACGAGATCAAGGCGCTCTTCCGGAAGTACATGGACAAGTACCCCGAGATTGGAAAGGTCTGGCACAACGAGTAGCCCGGGCCCGCCACGAAGGAGAGGATCCGGATGATCGAATCGATACGCCGAACAAGGCGACGCGCGCCTGCGGGACGTCTCCGTGTCGCGCTACTTGCCTGCGCGCTCGGTGCCGCCGCATGCGTGTTTGCCGCGACGCTCCCCGAGGGATATCTCGGCGAGAAGCGATCGAGAGAGATCCTCGACAAGACGGTGACCATTCGTCTCGACCCCGACCTTTCGCAGCTTTCTCCGGGCGAGAGGGAAGCGGCGGGTTTTCTCGTCGAGGCGGGCGCCGTCCTCCAGGATCTCTACGAGACTTCGCGTCACCGCGAGGCAAGGACCGCCTACGAAGAGCTTCTCCGTCTGGACGAAGAGCTTGATCACCCCGAAGCGACCCGGAACTTGATCGATCTTTACCGCCTGGCGAGGGGGCCGGTGATACGGGACCTCGACAATAAGGTAGTGACGATTCTGCCGGTGGAAAAGGCGCCGCCGGGGAGGGCCGTCTACCCATGGGGCGTCGAGAAGAAAGAGATCGAGGAGTTTCTCGGCGAGCACCCCGAAGAGACATCTTCGCTGCTCCACGGACGGACCGTCGTGCGCAGGAGCACTCCCGACCAGATCAAGGAGGATCTCGCCGTCCTCGACGCGTACCCCGTCCTCGATGTTTTGCACCCCGGGCTTCGCGTCGAGCTCGACGCCCTCGAACAAGATGGCTCGGAGAAGAAATTCTACGCGGTTCCATACTCCATCGCATATGCGCCCCATCTGCTCCGCGTCTACGAGCTTCTCTGTAAGGCGTCCGCGGCGGTGGCGACCGACGACCCCGAGTTCGCGCGGTACTTGATACACCGAGCGGTCGATCTGCTCCGCGACGACTACGAGGCGGGAGACGCCGCCTGGGTGACGGGACGTTTCCGGAACCTTAACGCGCAGATCGGCTCGTACGAGACGTACGACGACGCTCTCTACGGCGTGAAAACTTTTTTCGGTATGAGCGTGCTCGCCAGGGACCCGACGATGGACTCGTCGGTCAACACGGTGAAGAACTGGCTTCAGGAGATGGAGGACCTACTCCCCTACGAGCCCCACAAGAAGGTGAGAACGGATATCCCGGTCGGCGCGTACAACGTCATCGCCGACTTCGGTCAGGCGCGCGGGACGAACACGGCGACGATCCTTCCGAACGAGCCTCACATCACACAGAAATACGGCCGGACGATCCTCCTCCGGAACAACATCATCTCGGATTCGACGATCTTCGAGATGCGAAGATCGGCTTTCGAGGCCGTGGCGGGCGAGGAGTCGCAGGGAGACTACGACCGCAAGGGTGACTTTTTCCGGACGCTCTGGCACGAGATCGGGCACTATCTCGGACCGGACGCGACACGGCAAGGACAAACGCTCGACGCAGCGCTCGAAGAGGATTCTTCAATACTCGAGGAGCTCAAGGCCGATCTCATCTCGCTATACGTGTCGAAAGCCTTGCACAAGAAGGAGTATTACAACCGCCCGCGGCTGAGGGCCATTCAAACCGCCGGGATCCGCCGTGTCCTTCTGAAGAACGAACCCAAGAAGACACAGGTTTACGAGACGATGGAGCTCATGCAGCTGAACTACTTCCTCGAGAAGGGCCTTCTCACATACGACGGGCGAGGCAACAAACTCTCCATCCATTACGACGTGTACCACGAGACGGTCGAGGCGATGCTCCGCGAGACGCTCGCCCTTCAACTCAAAGGCGATAAGCAAGCGGCCGACGATTTCATCGCCAGATATTCCGTTTGGAAACAAGACCCTCACGAGCGTCTCGCCAAGGCGATGAAGGAGGCCGAGACCTACCGTTTCGTACTCGTCCGCTACGCGGCTTTAGGGGAATGATCCCGCGTGTGAACGCGGGCGGTTGGATCGGCGCGCGCTCGCGGCGATATACCTCGGCGGGAGCCGGAAACGAAAGTGACCTGAGGGGACGTCGTGGAGTCATTGATTCACGTATTCAGTGGCGTGAG
>Ga0315276_10004912_pt1 | contig 12308 bp, 4 predicted proteins | sample YL17G05_0_MG_FD_204542 | JGI IMG/M metagenome (GOLD analysis project Ga0315276, IMG submission 204542) | Sediment microbial communities from Yellowstone Lake, YNP, Wyoming, USA - YL17G05_0 | ecosystem: Environmental > Aquatic > Freshwater > Lake > Sediment | place: USA: Wyoming | collected... | reverse complement strand
CCAGGAGCGGATCGAGCAGTTGCGGCCGCTCGCGGGCCACGGGCTCTGGGACCTGCCGCTCAACCTGCTGCGCTATTCCGGCTGGTCGGGCGACCAGGGAGTGTCGCTGTTCCTCATCGCCAGCGGTTTCGGCCTGACCTGGGGGCTGCTGCGCCGGCACGGCCAGGGCCGGCTCCCGCTCGGGGAGTTCTACGGGCGGCGCCTGATGCGCATCTACCCGCAGTGGTGGGGCGCGCACCTGCTCTTCGCCCTGAGCGCCCTGGTGATCGGCTGGGGCTTCTCCGCGACCACGCCCGCCTTCTGGGCGAGCTTCCTGGGCATCCGCTTCACGCCGCAGCTGATCTACGTCTTCTCGCCGGCGTGGTGGTACGTGGGGCTCATCCTCCAGCTCTACGCGGTCTACCCGCTGCTCTGGATGGGGCTGCGCCGGCGCGGGCCGGGCTGGCTGCTGGCGGCCGCGTGCGCGGCGGGCTTCGCGGCGCGGCTCGCGGGCCTGTTCCTCTTCCACGGCTACCTCGACGCCTGGCAGCGCGGCGCGGTCTTCATCACCCGGCTCCCGGAGTTCGCGCTGGGCATCGCGCTCGCGGCGTGGATGTCGCGCTCGCCCGAAGTCGCGGGCTCGGTCCTGCGCCGCCCGCGCACCCTCCTGCTGGCGGTCGCGGTCTACGCGGCCGGCACCGCGCTCTCGCTCACGCTCGCCGGGATGGCGGTCGCGCCCTTCCTGCTCGGGACGTCCGCGCTGGTGCTGCTCCATGCGCTCTTCGCCGGCGGCCGCGTCTGGAGCGGACGCGCGGCGGAGCCGCTGGCCTGGCTCGGCCGCCACTCGTACGCCATCTACCTCCTCCACGAGCCGCTCATGCGACGGCTCGTTCCCGCGGGGCTCGCGCACGGCTGGCGGCGCGCGCTCATCGGCGTGCTGGCCGCGCTCGCCGCCACGGCGCTGCTGAGCGTGCTGCTCGAATGGGTGGTGGGCCGGGCCGAGACGGCGGCGGGCCGCGGGCGCGGGCGCGCCCTGGCGGTGCGCGTAGCCGCGGCCGCGGCGATCGTGCTCGCGCTCCTGGTCGTCGCCGAGGCCGTGTCGCGCCGCGTGGCGCCCCAGGAGCTCGACGGCTGGGGCGAGCGCCCGGCGCTGGTGCCCGATCCGGTCGTGGGCTGGAAGCTCAAGCCTTCGAGCGGGACGCGGCTGCGCTGGTCGAGCTACGACTACCGGGTGAGCGCCAACGCGCTCGGCTTCCCGGGGCCGCTCTACCCGGTCGCGAAGGCGCCTGGGACGTACCGGATCCTCGTCACGGGCGACGCCTTCTCGAGCGCGGAGGGCGTGAACACGGCCGACTCCTGGCCCCGCCTGCTCGAGCGGGACCTGGCGGCGCGATGGGGCGGCGGCGCGCCGCGCGGCCCCGGCCGCCAGGTCGAGGTGCTCGACTTCGCCATGACGGGTTACGGCCCGAACCAGTACGCCGCGGTCGTGAAGACGTTCGCTCCCGTCTACCGGCCCGACCTCATCCTGGTCGAGATGTTCGTCAACGACTACCAGGACGTGCTGGCGAGCGACTCCACCTTCCGCGCCGGGATCGGCTTCGGCCGGCCCTCGCCCGACCGCTGGGGCTCGGTCCTGCGTCTCGAGAACCTCGGGGCCCTGCTCCGGCTCGGGGTGAGGGAGCCGCTCCTCGAGCGGCTGCGCCACCGGCCGCGGCCCGCGGGCTACTTCCTCGGCGGGTTCCTGCCGCTCGAGCGCGGCCGCCCCGACCGCGACCACGCGCGGCAGTTGGTGGCGGGGCGCCTTGCCGAGATCCGGGCGGTGGCGGACAGCCTCCGGGCCCGGGTGCTGATCGTGCTGGTCCCGGCTCCGGTGCAGGTCTCGGGCCCGCGGGAGCTGGCCTACTACCCGCGCGGCGTGGACCTGGCCGACACCACCCGCTTCGACCCCGACGGCCCGCACCGCGCGACGCGCGCGATCGCCGATTCACTGGGCTTCGCCTGCCTGGATCTGTTGCCGGTGCTCACGGCGACGCCGGGGGGACGCCCCTACCAGCGCCACAACCTGCACTGGACCCTGGGCGGGCACCGCGCGGTCGCGGCCTGGCTGGCGGACACGCTGGCCAGCGGAAGCCTCCGCTGACGTGGAGGTGTCCCCCGCGCTGTCCGCGGCGCTGCGCTACACGGGTTCGGCGGCAGCCGCGACCGCGGCCCAGGTCGCGCTGCTGCTGGGCCCGGGACTGGTGCTCGCCACGCTCATGCACGCGCTCTCGAGCTTCGTGGACCGGAGGGCGAACCGCTATCTGGGTGGCGCCGCGTACCTGCTCTTCGGCTGGCTCGGGACGGCGGTGCACGAGACCGGCCACGCGCTCTTCTGCCTGCTCTTCGGCCACCGGATCACGGGCATCAAGCTGTTCGATTTCGCCCCGCGCGATGGCACCCGCGGTCACGTGAGCCACACGTTCGACCCGGCGAACCCCTGGCAGCAGGCGGGCAACTTCTTCATCGGCATCGCGCCGATCGTCTTTGGGACTCTGGTGATCATCGCGGCCGCGCGCGGGCTGCTGGGCGCGGAGGCGCTCGGGCGGATGACGGAGCCGCTGGCGCAGGGCGCGCTCGTGCGCTCGGCGGGCGACTGGCTGGCGCTGGCGGGTCACGTCGCCTCCGGCGCGGGTGCGGCGCTCGCGGCGCTCCTCGATCCGCAGCGTCTCCTCGACTGGCGGGCGTGGGTCTTCCTCTACCTGACCTTCGCGGTCGGCAGCTCGATCTCCCTGAGCGGGGCCGACCTCAAGGGCGCGCTCGCCGGCTTCGGCACGCTCGTGCTCCTCATCCTGGTCGCGAACCTCGCCACGCTCTGGCTGGGTGACGTGCTCGGGACCGGCGTGGCCTGGCTCGCGCGCTGGCAGGCGGTCGGCTACGCGGCGTTGCTCTTCGCGCTCCTGGTGAACGCGCTGGCCGCCCTGGTCGTCCTCGTGATCCAGGGACTGGCCTCGCGCTAGTTGCGCTCAAGCCCCCGTTCGACCGCGTTCGTGCGAATCGGGCGCGCCGACGGGTGGGGCATCACAACTCTTCAGGCCCGGGCCACGTCCTATCCCGTGTGAACCGCATCCATCCCGCATTCCCCGAGGGCCAAGTCATGCGCCGCCTCCTGACCCTGATGTTCCTGAGCCTCCTGGCCTCGTCCGGGACGGCCTCCGCCGCGATCCAGCCCAACCACGGCGACTCGCTGCCGCCCATCCGGGCGGAGCGGCTCGCCTCCCCGGTCACCCTCGACGGCGCGCTCGCGGACGCGGCCTGGCAGGGCGCGCCCTCCTCGACACGCCTGGTGCAGGGCGACCCGGTCGAGGGCGTCGCGCCCAGCGAGAGCACCTGGGTGTGGCTGGCCTACGACGACCAGGCGCTCTACGTGGCGGCGCGCATGTGGGACTCGCACCCGGACTCCATCATCGCCAACCTGGTGCGCCGGGACGGCTTCGTCGCCTCGGACCGCTTCCTGATCCTGCTCGACCCGTATCACGACCACCGCAGCGGCTACTTCTTCAGCGTCAACGCCGCCGGCGTGCTGCGCGACGGCACGCTCATGAACGACGGGTGGAACGACGAGTCCTGGGACGGCGTCTGGGAGGGCCGCTCACGGCGGGACGACAAGGGCTGGACCTGCGAGCTGCGGATTCCCTTCTCGCAGATGCGCTACCGCGCCGGGGTGGAGCAGACCTGGGGCGTGAACCTGCGACGCCGCATCGAGCGCCGCAGCGAGGAGAACTTCTCCGTCTACATGCCGAAGAGCGGCAGCGGGTACGTCTCGCGCTTCCCGCACCTCGTGGGCCTGCAGAACGGGCACCGTTCCCGCTCGATCGAGCTGGTGCCCTACTCGACGGGCAAGGCCGAGTACCTGGTGCATGACGCCGGCGACCCGTTCCGCGACGGCGGGCGCTACACCCCCACGATGGGCGCCGACCTGCGCACCGGCGTGGGCAACAACCTGACGCTCAACGCCACGGTGAATCCCGACTTCGGCCAGGTCGAGGTGGACCCGGCTGTCGTGAACCTGTCCGACGTCGAGTCCTACTTCGGCGAGAAGCGGCCGTTCTTCACCGAGAACTCGAACATCTTCGGCAACTTCGGACACGAGGGCGGCTCGAACTACTGGGGCTTCAACTGGTCGAACCCGACGTTCTTCTACACCCGGCGGATCGGCCGGACCCCGCAGGGCAGCGTGCCGGGGAGCGCGGACTTCAGCGACGTGCCGATGGCGACGGACATCCTCGGAGCGGCGAAGCTGACCGGGAAGCTGACCCCGAGCCTCAACTTCGGGATGCTCCAGGCGGTGACCGGCCGCGAGGAGGCGAAGTACTCGATGGGCGGGCTGCAGTCGAAGGCCGTGGTCGAGCCCCTGACCTACTACGGCGTGGCGCGCGGGCTCAAGGAGTTCAAGGACGGCACCAACGGGCTGGGCGTGATGACGACGCTGGGGCAGCGCCGGTTGGACGCCAGGCTCGAGAACGCGCTCAACAGCCAGTCCCTGATGACGGGGCTGGACGGCTGGCACTTCCTGGACCAGAAGAAGGTGTGGGTGCTGTCGGGCTGGGCGGCGATGTCGCGCGTGGCGGGCACCGAGCAACGGATGACCGCGCTGCAGCGCAGCTCGCGGCACTACTTCCAGCGCCCGGACGCGGGCTACCTGGGGGTGGATAGCAGCGCCACGTCGCTCACCGGCTACGCCGCGCGCCTGTGGCTCAACAAGCAGAAGGGGAACGTCATCAGCAACTCGGCGATCGGCGTCCTGAGCCCGAAGTTCGACGTGAACGACGTGGGCTTCACGCCGAACGCGGACGTCATCAACCTGCACGTGGGCGGCGGCTACAAGTGGACCACGCCGAACAAGTGGCGGAAATACGGCGAGGTCCTCGGTTCGCTGTTCCAGAGCCGCGACTTCGGCGGGAACGTCACCTGGGAGGGCGTCTGGAGCGCGGCAAGCGTCACGACGCCGAACGACTGGAACTACTACGTCAACCTCGCGCTGAATCCCGAGGCGATGAGCGACCGGCGCACGCGCGGCGGCCCGCGCATGGCCACCCTGGGGCAGCGCGAGATCAGCCTCGGCGTCTCGACGAACGCCGGCAAGCGGCTCTACTACGAGTTCAACCTGTACGCGAACACCGCCCCCGGCGGCGCCTCGCACTACCTGTCCGTGGCGCCCTGCGTCGAGTGGAAGCCGGCCTCCAACGTCTCCGTGAGCGTGGGGCCCAGCTTCGACCACGCGGTCGAGGACGCCATGTACGTGACGAAGGTGGCGGCCCCCGGCGAGGTGCCCGCGGACTTCGGGGGCCAGCGCTACGTCTTCGCCCGGCTCGACCAGACCGAGATCGCCGCCCGCATCCGGCTCAACGTGTCGCTCACGCCCAACCTCTCGCTGCAGACCTTCATCCAGCCGCTCATCTCCGCGGGCACGTACACCGACTTCAAGGAGCTCGCCCGCTCGCGCTCGTACGACTTCGTCCACTACGGCCGCACGCCGGGCACGTCCTACGCGGACGGCGTGGTGACGCCGGCCGACGGCGGCACCCCGTTCGAGCTGGCCGACCCGGACTTCAACTTCAAGTCGCTGCGCGGGAACGCGGTGCTGCGCTGGGAGTACCGGCCGGGCTCGGTGCTGTACGTGGCGTGGACCCAGGAGCGGACGGACTACGAGGCCCTGGGCGACCTGCGCTTCGGGCCGGCCACGCGGCGGCTGCTCGATGCCCAGGCGAACGACATCTTCCTGGTGAAGGCGACCTACTACCTGAACCTGTAGGCCGTCCCGGCCCTCGTCTTCCGGGGGGCGCACCGGCGCCGCTGCGCTCGCGCCCCCGTTCGTCCGCGTTCGTGCGTTTCGGGTGCGGGGTGACGGGGGCATGACAACCCGGCGGCCCCCCCCGCGGTCTTCTCATGTGTGGACCCGATCGTCGGGCCCGCCCTCGAGGAGCTCCCCATGCGCCGCCCTCCGCAGTACCTGCTGCTCTGTCTCCTGGTTTCCGCCGGCGTCTTCGTCGCCGGCTCCGCGGCCGCCCAGCGCGGTGCCGTCCACGGCGACTCGGTGCCGCCCGTCCGGGCCACGAAGCTCACGTCGCCGGTCACGATCGACGGCGCCCTCACGGAGGCCGCGTGGCAGGGGCGTCCCTCGCTGGACCGGCTGACGCAGAGCGACCCCATCGAGGGCGGCGCGCCCAGCGAGAGCACGTGGATCTGGGCGGCCTACGACGACGACGCGCTCTACGTCGCGGCACGCATGTGGGACGCGCATCCCGAGTCCCTCGTGGTCCGGCTCTCGCGTCGCGACCTGGTGATCGCGTCGGACCGCCTGACCATCTACCTCGATCCGTTCCACGACCATCGCACCGGCTGTTACTTCAGCATCAACGCCGCGGGCGTGCTCAGCGACGGCCTGCTCTTCAACGACGGCTGGCAGGACGAGTACTGGGACGGGGTCTGGCAGGGCCGCGTGCGCCGGGACGAGCGGGGCTGGACGCTGGAGACCCGCCTGCCGTTCTCGCAGATGCGCTACCGGCCCGGCGCCGAGCAGCTCTGGGGCATCAACTTCCGCCGCCGTATCGAGCGGCGCGCCGAGGACGACCGGCTGGTCTACACGCCGAAGCAGGAGAGCGGCTTCGTGTCGCGCTTCCCCCACCTGGCGGGGCTCGAGAACGGACATCGCGGACGCACCGTCGAGGTCACGCCGTACCTGACCCACAAGGCCGAGTACCTGCAGCACGCCCCCGGGGACCCCTTCCGCGACGGCTCGCGCCACACCCCGGGCCTCGGCGGCGATCTGCGCGCGGGCGTGGGCAACAACCTGACGCTCAACGCCACGGTGAATCCCGACTTCGGCCAGGTCGAGGTGGACCCGGCGGTGGTGAATCTCTCCGACGTGGAGTCGTACTTCGACGAGAAGCGGCCGTTCTTCACCGAGAACTCCCAGGTCTTCGGGAACTTCGGCAACGAGGGATCGGCGGGTCACTGGAACTTCTTCTTCCCGAACCCGACGTTCTTCTACAGCCGGCGCGTCGGCCGTGCGCCGCAGGGCGGGTTGCCCGGCGACGCCGACTTCGCCGACATGCCGATGGCCACGCACATCCTCGGCGCGGCCAAGCTGACGGGGAAGCCGGTGCCCAGCGTGAACTTCGGCATGCTCCACGCTCTGACCTCCCGCGAGGTGGCGGATTACCAGTCGGGGCTCCTCCGCGGGCGGGCCGAGGTCGAGCCCCTCACCTACTACGGCCTCGCCCGCGGGCTGAAGGAGATGGCGGGCGGCCTCAACGGGCTGGGCACGATGACGACGCTGGTGCAGCGCCGGCTGGATGACGGCGTGCTGCGCGACGCCCTCAACGAGCAGGCGCTCCTGGCGGGCCTGGACGGATGGCACTTCTTCGACCGCGGCAAGAAGTGGGTGGTGAACGGCTTCGGCGCCTTCTCGCGCGTGGCCGGCACCCAGGCGCGGATGACCGCGCTGCAGCAGGGCTCGCGCCACTACTTCCAGCGGCCGGACGCGGGGTACCTGGGGGTGGACGGCGACGCCACGTCCCTGAGCGGCTACGCGGGGCGATTGATGCTGAACAAGGAGAAGGGCAACGTCATGTTCAACTCGGCCCTGGCCATGTCGAGCCCGGGGTTCGAGGTGAACGACCTGGGGTACCAATCGCGCACGGACGTCATCACCGGGCACGTCGTCGCCGGCTACAACTGGACCGCGCCGAACCAGTGGCGGCGGGAGGGCAACCTCTGGACCGCGGTGTACGAGCGGCGGGACTTCGGCGGGAACCCCACGTGGAGGGGGATGAGCGCGTCGGGCTGGGTCCGCCTCCGCAACAACTGGCAGGCGAACGCCTCCACCGATCGGACGGTGCAGGTGCTGGACAACCGCCGCACCCGGGGCGGGCCGCTCATGGTGCAGCCGGCCTACGCATCCTACAACGTCCACCTCGACACCAACGACGGCAAGAAGGTCTTCTCCTGCACCAACCTGTCCGCCGGGGGCAGCCCCTCGACAGGCTCCTGGTCCCGGTCGGTGAGGCCGCGCGTCATCTGGAAGCCGGCCTCCTCGCTGTCGCTCGAGCTGCGCCCGTCGCTGGAGTGGAACACGGAGGACGCGCAGTACGTGAAGCGGGTCGCGGCCCCCGGCCTGGTGCCCGCGGACTTCGGCGGCCACCGCTACGTTTTCGCGCGCCTGGACCAGCGCACGGCCTCGGCCAGCATCCGCCTGGACGTCTCGCTCACGCCGAACCTCTCGCTGCAGACCTACGTCCAGCCGCTCATCTCGGCCGGGAAGTACTCGGGCTTCAAGGAGCTGGCGCGCTCGCGCTCGTACGACTTCGTCCGCTACGGCGTCGACAACGGCTCCACCTACGACCCGGCGACGGGATGGGTGGACCCGGATGGTCCCGACGGGCCGGCGGCAGCCTTCGCGGTGGGCGACCCGTCGTTCAACTTCAAGTCGCTGCGCGGGAACGCGGTGCTGCGCTGGGAGTACCGCCCGGGCTCGGTGCTCTATTTCGTGTGGACGCAGGATCGAGCGGACGTGGAGGACCTGGGCGAGCTGCGCTTCGGGCCCTCGGCGCGGCGGCTGCTGGACGCGCAGGCGGACAACATCTTCATGGTGAAGGCGACGTACCATCTGGCGATGTAGGCAGGATGGAAGACCGGAACGTGCCCCGGGGGCGGCGGGCGGCGGCGCTCCCGGGGCCGGCCGGGCGCGGATGCGCTCGTCGGCCCCGCACCGGCGCTCGGGGCGCGAGAACCGACTTCGGCAGCGAACCGCTTCGCCTGACCAGCCCGGGACGCACGCGCGGTTCCCCGCGTGCATACTGGGTGCGGTCCGGCGGAGTCGGTCCGGGCCACGAGGCCATCCGGGCCGCCGCCGGGCCCGCCCCCATCCCACGAGGATCCACGTCATGCGTCACCCCATGCTGCGCGCGCTCCTCGCGCTGACCGTCGCGGCCTGCACGACGGCCCTGGCCATCGCGACGCCGGCCCGGGCCGTTCCCACGCACGCCGACTCGGTGCCGCCATTGCGGCCCGCGCGGCTCACTTCCCCCGTCGTCGTCGACGGCTCGCTGGACGACGCGGCCTGGCAGGGTCCGCCGACGCTCCGGAACTTCACCCAGGCCGGGGCCTGCGAAGGGCAGGCGCCGCGCGAGAGCACCTGGGTGTGGCTGGCGTACGACGAGGACGCGATCGTGGTCGCCGCGCGCTGCTGGGACGCGCACCCCGAGTCCATGGTCGTGCGCCTGGTGCGGCGCGACACGGACACGGCGGTGGACTACTTCGAGATCCTGCTCGACCCGTTCCACGACCACCGCAGCGGCTACTACTTCGCGATCAGCGCATCCGGGGTGCTCTACGACGCCATCGGGTTCAACGACGGCTGGTGGGACGACAGCTGGGACGGCGTCTGGGCGGGGCGCGCCAGGCGTGACGAGCGCGGCTGGACCACGGAGCTGCGCATCCCCTTCTCGCAGCTACGCTACCGCGCGGGCGCCGAGCAGGTCTGGGGCGTGAACCCGCACCGTTTCATCGCGCGGCACAACGAGGACGACTTCTACGTCTACACGCCGCGGGGGCAGAGCGGCACCATGTCCCGCTGGGCGCACCTGGTGGGTCTCGAGAACGGCCACCGCGCGCGCTCGATCGAGCTGTCGCCCTACGTGACCGGCAAGGGCGAGTACCTCGCGCACGAGCCCGGTGACCCGTTCAACGACGGCTCGCGCCACACCCCCGGGCTCGGCGCCGACCTGCGCATGGCGGTCGGCAACAACCTGACGCTGAACGCGACCGCGAACCCCGACTTCGGCCAGGTCGAGGTGGACCCGGCGGTGGTGAACCTGTCCGATGTCGAGTCCTACTTCCAGGAGAAGCGCCCGTTCTTCACCGAGAACTCGCGCGTCTTCAGCTTCGGCAGCGAGGGGGCGAACGACTACTGGGGCTTCAACTGGCCCGGGCCGACGTTCTTCTACTCGCGTCGCGTCGGCCGCGCCCCGCAGGGGAGCGTGCCGTACTGGGCCGACTACGGCGACGTGCCGGTGGCGACGCGGATCCTCGGGGCGGCCAAGCTGACGGGCAAGCTCTGGCCCAGCGTGAACTTCGGCACGATGCACGCCGTGACCGCACGCGAGCGGGCCGACTACGCGGCGGGCGGGCTCGAGTCGCGGGCCGAGGTCGAGCCGTTGACCTACTACGGCGTGATGCGCGGACTCAAGGAGTTCCCCGAGCGGCGGCACGGTCTGGGCACGATGGTCACGCTGGCTCAGCGGCGCTTCGACGACCGCGGACTGGAGGGCCTGCTGAACCGCCAGTCGCTGATGGCGGGGCTCGACGGCTGGCACTTCCTCGACGGCCGGAAGGTGTGGGTGCTGTCGGGCTGGGCGGGCATGACCCGCCTCGCCGGCACGCGCGAGCGGATGACCACCGTGCAGCGCGACCCGCGCCACTACCTGCAGCGGCCGGACGTGAGCCACCTCGGGGTGGACAGCAGCGCCACGTCCCTCGCGGGCTACGGCGCGCGGCTTTGGCTGCACAAGCAGCAGGGCAGCTTCCTGTTCAACTCCGCCGTGGGGGTCATCAGCCCGAAGTTCGACGTGAACGACATGGGCTTCCAGTCGCGCTCCGATGTCGTGAACGCGCACCTCGGGGTGGGTCACGCCTGGAACCAGCCGAACCGCTGGCGCCGCAATGCCTGGCTGATCGGCGCGCTCTACCAGAGCCACGACCTCGGCGGCAACCTCACGTCCCGCGGCCTCTACGTGTCCGCCGAGGCCCAGCTCGTCAACAACACCGCCGTCCACTACAACATCAACCCGATCGCGACCGCCCTCGACAACCGGCGCACCCGCGGCGGCCCGCTGGTGCGCCTGCCGGAGGGCCTCCAGAGCGACGTGTCGGTGTACACCGACCGCACGCGCCAGCTGGTCTGGGGCCTGGAAGTCGGCGGCTTCCGGCGGCCCGGGGCCGGCACCGACAACTGGAGCCTCTCGCCGAGCGTGACCTGGAAGCCGATCTCGAACCTGGCGGTGAGCCTCGAGCCCGGCTACGAGCGCGTGGTGGAGGACGCGCAGTACGTGACCAGCGTCGCCGCCCCGGGGGACGTGCCGGCGGACTTCGGTGGCCGGCGCTACGTCTTCGCCCGGCTGGACCAGAGGACGGTCTCGGCGAACATCCGCTTCAACGTCTCGTTCACGCCGAACCTGTCGTTCGAGACCTACCTGCAGCCGCTGATCTCGGCCGGCCGCTACATGGACTTCAAGGAGTTGGCCCGCTCGCGCTCGTACGAGTTCACGCACTACGGCGCGGGCTACGATCCGGCGACCGGCCTGGTCACGCCCGCCAGCGGAGAGCCGTTCATGGCGGGGCGCCCGGACTTCAACTTCAAGTCGCTCCGCGGCAACGCGGTGCTGCGCTGGGAGTACCGGCCGGGCTCCGTGCTGTACTTCGTGTGGACGCAGGAGCGCACGGACTACGAGCCCGACGGTGATCTGCAGTTCGGCCGCTCGGCGCGGCGGTTGGTCGACGCGCAGGCGGACGACATCTTCCTGGTGAAGGCGACGTACTACCTGAACCTGTAGCCGGCCCGGCCCGAGGCGCTGCGCGGGGGGCGCGCGAGCCGAGGGCGCGGGGACGGCACACGGGGCGGGCCCGGCGCGCGGTCGGCGCCGGGCCCCGTCCTTCCGGGCGCCGCCGGCGCACTCGACGCCGTCGTTCCGCCGGCCGCGCTCGTGCCCGCGGAATCCGACTTCGTCAGCGGCCCGCCGCGATGGCCGGACTCCTTGACATGGCGGGACCCCGGGTCGCGCAACCTGATGGTCGTGCGACACGCGACGACCGCGTTCGTTCGTCCCGACCTGCGAGGAACCACCGCCATGCGCCCCTGGCCGTTGATCGCGCTGCTCCTGTCCATCGCGGCCGCCGCGCCGGCCGCCGCCACGACTGCCGCCGCGCCGTCCGCCGGCGATTCCCTGCCACCGGTGCGGGCCGTGCGCCTCGCGTCCCCGGTCACCATCGACGGTGCGCTGGGCGACGCGGCCTGGCAGGGCGCGCCCGCCATCACGCGGCTCACCCAGAGCGACCCGTTCGAGGGCCAGGCCCCCTCGGAGAGCACGTGGGTGTGGCTGGCCTACGACGACGATGCCCTCTACATCGCGGCGCGGTGCTGGGATTCGCACGCCGACTCGATCGTCGGGAGCCTGGTCCGGCGCGACCTCTGGATGCCGTCGGACCGGGTCGTGGTCTACCTCGATCCGTTCCGCGACCTGCGCAGCGGCTACTTCTTCTCGGTCAGTGCGGCGGGCGTGCTCTGGGACGGC
>Ga0315276_10004910_pt1 | contig 12311 bp, 22 predicted proteins | sample YL17G05_0_MG_FD_204542 | JGI IMG/M metagenome (GOLD analysis project Ga0315276, IMG submission 204542) | Sediment microbial communities from Yellowstone Lake, YNP, Wyoming, USA - YL17G05_0 | ecosystem: Environmental > Aquatic > Freshwater > Lake > Sediment | place: USA: Wyoming | collected... | reverse complement strand
CCCATTCAGCAACCTGCGATACCTGAGGCGGTATCGGCCAGACGCTACATGGGCGATGCCTATAGAGCAACCCAATACTCGCGCTGAAACAATGGGTTTTCAGGCGCGAACGAAGCGTCACGGCCGAAATCTGATGCCTCGGTCCATGTACTCGAACATTCGAGAGCATTCAGCCAGGTCTATCGCCTCGAGACGAGGGAGAGCAGATGTCAACAACAAGACGTCCAAGGAAGGGCTCGATGGGGTACTCCCCCCGCAAGAGAGCCAGAAGCATAACCGCCAGGATTTCACACTGGCCCCAGGACACCGGAGAGGGAGTGAAACTCCAGGGGTTCGCGGGCTATAAGGCAGGGATGACCCACGCATTCATCGTGGACTACAGGCCCAAGAGCAACACCGCTGGCCAGGAGATCCAGGTGCCGGTGACCGTGCTCGAGGTGCCCCCGATGAAGGTCTGCGGGATCAGGTTCTACGCTGACACGCCCTACGGCAGGAAGGCCGTCGGGGAGGTGTGGGCCGGCAAGCTCGACAAGGAGCTCGCAAGAAGGCTCCCGCTGCCCAAGGAATACGACGAGAAGGCCGCCTGGGAGAAGACCGAGAAGTCGGAGTACGACGACATCAGGACGCTCGTCTACACGCAGCCCGTGCTCGTCTCCGGCCTGCCCAAGAAGAAGCCTGAGCTCATGGAGATCAGGGTCGGCGGCGGCAAGCTGGCGGACCGGCTCGAGTACTCCAAGGGCGTGCTCGGCAAGGCAGTCACTATCAAGGACTTCGCGAAGGAGGGCGAGATGGTCGATGTCGTCTCGGTCACCAAGGGCCGCGGATGGCAGGGTGTCACCAAGAGATGGGGCACGAAGCTCCTGATGCACAAGAACAGCAAGCACAGGAGGCTCATCGGTACCATCGGACAGAAGAGGCCGAACTATGTGCATCCGACCGTCCCCCAGGGCGGCCAGCGCGGGTTCCACCAGAGGACCGAGCTGAACAAGCGCATACTCAAGATCGGCGACAACGGGCAGGAGGTCACGCCCAAGGGCGGGTTCCTGCACTACGGCGACGTGCGGAACACGTACATCCTCGTGCACGGGTCCGTGCCGGGACCGTCGAAGAGGATCATCAGGATGAGGCATCCTGTCAGGGACATAGGCATCAAGCTCCCGGAGGCGCCCCAGGTCACCTTCGTGTCCATAGAGTCGAAGCAGGGAGTGTGAGTGGATGGCCGAGAAGAAGACCAAGAGCACGAAGGCAGAGGAGCCCGCCGCCAAGAAGCTCGCTCCCGGCAGGGTTAACGTATATGACGTGAAGGGCGAGGTCGCCGGCGAGGCGGCCCTCCCCGTGGCATTCAAGTCCGAGTTCAGGCCCGACCTTATCCGGAGGGCCGTGACCGCGATCGAAGCGAACGCGAGGCAGCCCTACGCGCCCAAGTCCACCGCTGGCCAGCGCCACTCGGTGTCCACATGGGGCAAGGGCCGAGGCGTGTCCAGGGTCCAGAGGCTCATGGACAGCTCCCGCGCGGCCCAGTCGCCCAACAACGTGGGCGGCAGGCGCGCTCACCCGCCGAAGGTCGACAAGGACCTCGGCAAGAAGATCAACAAGAAGGAGATGTTCGTGGCCAAGCTGTCCGCCCTCGGCGCGACGAACAGGGCGGAGATGGTCAAGGCAAGGGGCCACAGGTTCGACGAGGAGCTCACGGTGCCAGTGGTCGTCAAGGACGACATCGAGGGCATCAAGACGACTCAGGGCGCCGTCGAGATGCTCGAGGCGCTCGGGGTGCTCGATGATGTGGTCCGCGCCAAGGACGGGAAGAACGTCCGGGCTGGCAGGGGCAAGATGAGGGGCCGCAGGTACAGGATGCCCAGGAGCGTCCTGTTCGTGGTCTCCAAGGACTGCGACGGCTGGAAGAGCCTCAGGAACCTCTCGGGCGTCGAGGTCGTCACCCCGTCTGGCCTGAACGCGAGCACACTGGCTCCGGGCGGCTCCGCGGGCAGGCTCATGGTCATATCCGAGGCGGCCCTGGCCGCGATCGGGGGGTGGAAGGCGTGAGGCGCAAGATCATCCTTCTTCACCCGTATGTCACTGAGAAGACGATGAACGCCATGTCCGGGACACCCGTCCAGGACCTCAGGGATGGCAACAGGCTGGAGTTCGTGGTCCGGAAGGACGCCACGAAGGCCGATATCAAGAAGGCCTTCGAGGAGAAGTTCGAGGCCAAGGTCGCCAAGATCAACATCAAGACGGCCAAGGACGGCAAGCACGCGATCATCAAGCTCAAAGAGGGCTACTCCGCCGAGGAGATCGGCATGAGGATAGGCATATTCTGAGGTGGCTGAAATGGGAAAGAGACTCATAACACAGCGGAGGGGGCGCGGGTTCGGCAGGTACAGGTCCCCCAGGCATCTTAGGTTCACCGATGTGAAGCACCCCAAGATCCGCGTGGGCACTGGCAAGATCACCGAGCTGTCGCACGAGCCAGGCAGGATCGCGCCCGTCGCGAGGGTCGACTTCGGCTCCTCGGAGCAGTGGATGCTGGCACCCGACGGAATGTGCGTCGGCCAGGGGGTCACGTTCGGCCCCGCGGGCGCCATCACAGCGGGCAACACGATGCCCGTGGGCGACATGCCAGAGGGCACGATCGTCTACAACATCGAGTCGCAGCCCGGCGACGGCGGGAAGTTCGTCAGGACCGCTGGCAACGCGGCCACGATCGTCACCCAAGGCGACAAGACCATGCTGCTGATGCCCTCCGGGAAGTTCAAGGAGGTCAACAACAAGTGCCTCGCGACCGTCGGGCTCGTCGCCGGCGGCGGGCACAAGGAGAAGCCTTTCGTGAAGTCCGGCAACAAGTTCCACGCATACGGCGCGAAGGCGAAGGCGTATTTCACGGTCAAGGGTGTCGCGAAGAACCCGGTGGACCACCCCCACGGCGGTGGCGGTCACCCGCATGTCGGTACCCAGTCGAGCGTAGGGAGGAACACCCCGCCAGGCAGGAAGGTCGGCAGGCTGGCCCCCCAGAGGAAGCCCAAGAAGGTGTGATGAATGGCCGAAGAGAAGAAGCATGATGCTAAGGCCGGCGGGAAGGCACCGGCGGCAGACAAGGGCGCGAAGGCCCCCGCAGCGGTCCCGGCAGCTGGCAAGGGCGCGAAGGCCCCGGCAACAGCGGCGGCCGCACCAGCGGCGGGCGCGGCGGCCGCACCGGCGGCCCCGGTCGTGGAGAAGAAGGCAAAGCCCTCGGCCAGGTACCAGGGCACCGCGAAGGCCGCCAGGAGACGGCTCAGGAAGAAGAAGAGCCAGATCCAGGCCAGAAGGAAGAAGGAGTTCACCTACAGGGGCCACTCCCTCGAGGAGCTGCTAGCGCTCCCGATGGCCGATATCATCGAGCTTCTGCCAGCAAGGGCGCGCAGGACCTACATCAGGGGCCTGAACCCGGAGCAGGAGTCGTTCATCAGGCGGCTCAGGGCGGCGAGCGGCCCGGTCAAGACGCACAGGCGAGAGATACCGATCCTGCCCGAATTCGTGGGCAAGACGGTCCGCGTGTACAACGGCAAGGAGTTCTCGCCCGTGGACATCAAGCCAGAGATGATTGGACACTATCTCGGAGAGTTCGCACTGACCAGGAAGTCCGTGAAGCACTCCGGCCTCGGCGTAGGCGCGACGAGGTCTTCGAAGTTCATGCCGCTCAAGTGAGGTGAATCGATGGGATACACTCAGGAAACGGACCCGGAGACGACCTCGAGGGCTCTCGGCAAGGAGATCAGCGTCTCACCGAAGCACTGCAGGGAGGTCCTGAAGGAGCTGAAGGGGATGAAGGTCGAACAGGCCAGGAAGTACCTCGAGGGCGTGATGGACCTGACGAACCCGGTGCCATACACGAGGTTCAAGAAGCTGCTCAACCCGAAGCCGAAGGTCGGGCCGGCCAGGTACCCCAGGAAGGCTGCGAAGGAGATACTGAAGGTCATCGACAGCGCCCGGTCGAACGCCGAGTACAAGGGGCTGGACGCCGAGAACATGAGGGTCAAGGTGGCCTGCGCCCACAGGGGCGCCATCGTCAAGGGCTACATGCCGAGGGCCCAGGGGAGGAGCACGCCCTGGAACGAGCAGACGACCACGATCGAGATAGTGCTTGAGGAGATCGGGGCGGCCTAGGCCTGCTCTGAAGGAGTGATCACATGGCAAGCGAGAGGAAGTTCGTCACGGAGAACATCCGCAGGCACCTGCTCAAGGAGTACCTGATGGAGAAGGTCGGCCGGGCAGGGTTCGGTGGCCTCGACGTCCAGAGGACTCCGATGGGGACCAGGGTCACGCTCATAACCGAGAGACCTGGCCTGGTAATCGGGCGCCGGGGCGAGGCGATCAAGAGCCTCACGAGGGCGATCGAGGAGGACTTCAACTTCAACAACCCGCAGATCGAGGTCCAGGAGGTCGAGAACCCGAACCTGAACGCCCAGATCATGGCGGAGAAGCTCGCGAACGCGCTCGAGAGGGGCTGGCACTTCAGGAGGGCCGGCCACTCGACCGTGCGCAGGATCATGGAATCCGGCGCGAGGGGCTGCCAGATCATCATCGCCGGCAAGCTCACGGGTCAGAGGCACCGGACCGAGAAGTTCAAGGATGGCCATATCAAGTTCTGCGGCGAGGCGAAGCTCGACTTCATGCACAACGGCTTCGCGGTCGCGAAGCTCAAGCCAGGCGTCATAGGTGTCACCGTCCAGATCATGGACCCCGACGCGAAGCTGCCTGACGAGGTGGAGATCATCCCGCCGGCACCGGTCGTCGAGGCACCGAAGCCCGAGGCACCGGCCGCCGACAGCGATAAGGCCGAGGACAAGAAGGCCGAAGACGCGGTCGCCGAGCTGAAGAAGACCGCCGAGGGCGAGGCGAAGCCGAAGCGCGCCAGGCCCAAGAAGAAGGAGGGCGAGGAAGGCGCCGCCACCGCTCCGGGCGACGAGAAGAAGCCCAAGAAGCGGAAGAAGAAGGACGAGGGCGAGGCCGCAGAGCCGGCCCAGGCGCCGAAACCGCTCGCCGAGGCCCCGAAGGCCGACGAGAAGAAGGAGGCGTGAACCGATGGCTTTGCTGAAGACGAAGGAGCTGCGGGCGATGCGCCCCGAGGACATGCAGGCCAAGCTGAAGGAGTTCCTCGACGAGCTCATGCACGAGAGGGGCGTCGCGGCCATGGGCGGCGCGCCCGCGAGCCCGGGCAAGATCCGGTCCCTGAGGACTAACATCGCACGCATCCACACGGTCGTGCGGGAGAAGGAGCTGGCCGACGAGAAGAAGACGAAGAAGGCTGGCCCGGATTCCGCTGACAAGAAGGCCCCCAAGAAGGGCAAGGCGAAGGAGAAGAAGGCTGGAAAGCAACAGGAGGAGAAGAAGTAATGGCTGGTATTTGCTCGACCTGCGGATTGCCAGAAGAGCTGTGCATGTGTGAGCAGATCGCGAAGGAGCAGCAGCGGATCAAGATCCTGACGGACACCAGGCGCTACGGCAAGATAGTCACAGTCGTCGAGGGCATAGACTCCAGCGACATCGACATGGAGGACCTCGCAAGGAAGCTGAAGACCCGGTGCGCCGCCGGCGGGACCTACAAGGACGGGAAGATCGAGCTCCAGGGCGACCACAAGAAGAAGGTGAAGGACGTCCTCGAGGAGCTGGGCTTCTCGGTGGACAGCAGGTAATCGAGCATATGAAGTCAGAAGATTTCCGGAGACGCGAGTTCATCGGACTTGAGGTCGAGGTGCTGGCGTCCACATGCGAGAAACATGTGGGCGTCCGGGGCGTCGTGGTCGACGAGACCCGGAACACCCTGACCATCGAGCACGGCGGGCGGACATGGATGCTGCCCAAGGAGTGCTGCGAGTTCAGGTTCATGGAACGCGGTCGGGCGCATGCCGTCTCCGGGAAGGACATCAAGTTCAGACCTGAAGACAGGATCAAGAAAGTGCGTTGAAGGCGAGGTGACATAGATGGCGGAGAAGGTCAAGAAGGCGGAGAAACCCGGGACCCGGGACATCGGGCTGGACGTCACGCCCCCGGCGGGCACGTGCGAGGACAGCAACTGTCCGTTCCACGGGACGCTCCCGGTCAGGGGCACGGTCCTTACGGGGACCGTCGTGTCAGCGAAGATGCAGGGCACCGTTATCGTCGAGAGGGAGTACATGAGGTACATCCCGAAGTTCGAGAGGTACGAGAAGAGGACCAGCAAGTACCTGGCCCACGCACCTCCGTGCTTCGCGGCCAAGGCGGACGACAAGGTCAGCATCATGGAGTGCAGGCCGCTCAGCAAGCGCGTATCATACGTCATTATCGAGAACAGGAAGTGAGGTGGCAGTCATGAAGGGCGTTCCAGGCAGACAGACAAGGGGCATACCGGTCGGGGCGAGGCTCATCTGCATCGACAACACGGGAGCCAAGATCGTCCAGGTCGTGACCGTGCTGAACTACCACGGCACCAAGAGGAGGCTCCCATCTGCGGGCGTGGGCGACGTCATGGTCGTCACGGTCAAGAAGGGCACCCCCGAGACCAGGAAGCAACTGATGCGCGCGGTCATCGTGCGCCAGAAGCGCCTGTTCCGGAGGCCGGACGGGACCATGGTCCAGTTCGAGGACAACGCCGTCGTCATCGTCACGGACACCGGCGAGACGAAGGGCACGGACATCAAGGGGCCAGTGGCCCGGGAGGCCGCCGAGAGGTGGCCCCGGATCGCCGCGACGGCCTCGATGATAGTGTGAGGTATCCACATGGTCGCAAGCACAAAGGCCAAGAAGCAGAGGAAGTACCGGTCGGAGGCGCCGCTCCACAGGAAGCACCGCATGGTCTCCGCGCATCTCAACTCCGCGCTCATGTCAGAGTTCAACGTGCGCTCCGTCCCGATCAGGAAGGGCGACACGGTCAAGATCGTCCGCGGGGCCCAGGACCTCAAGAAGATCGAGGCGAAGGTCGCAGCGGTGGACCTCAAGGACTGCAAGATCATAATAGAGGGCGTCACGGTCGCGAAGGCCGACGGCACGCAGAAGCCGAAGCCGGTCGACCCGTCGAACGTGGTCATCACCAAGCTGGACCTGTCCGACCCGTGGCGGAAGAAGAAGCTTGACAGCCTCAAGCAGAAGGGGGCGTGAGAGCGATGAAGAAACACATGAAGAGGATGACGGCGCCCAGGAGCTGGGCTGTCCCGAGGAAGATCAGCCACTGGGTCACGAAGCCCAGGCCGGGCCCGCACACGAACGTCGATTCGATGCCACTCCTCTCGGTCGTCAGGGACATGCTGAAGCTCTGCGACAACTCGAGGGAGGCCAGGTTCATCATCGGCGGAAGGGACGTGCAGGTGGACGGCAAGGTCGTCACCGACTACAAGTTCCCCGTGGGGCTCATGGACGTCGTGACGCTGAAGAAGGCGAACCAGAGCTACAGGATGCTCATCGACTACAAGGGCAGGCTGAAGCTCGTGCCCATCGAGGCGAACGAGGCTGGGTGGAAGCTCGCGAGGATCGACGGGAAGACCACGGTCCGCGGCGGCAAGACCCAGCTGACGCTCCATGACGGCAGGAACATCCTCCTCCCGAAGGACCAGTACAGCACCGGGGACGTCCTGAAGATAGACGTCCCGGCCCAGAAGATCATCAAGGCCATCAAGCTCGACAAGGGAAGCCTTGTGTTCCTCGTCGGCGGCTCGCACCCTGGCACACTCCAGACGGTCGAGGGCTACGAGGTCAGGAGGGGTTCCTCGCCGAACCTGGTGACGTTCAAGGAGGGGTTCAGCACGGTCGAGGAGAACGTCTTCGTCGTCGGGGAGAAGACCCCTGAGATAAGGTTGCCGGAGGCGAAGGCGGTATGAGCGACAAGATGCGGGAGATCAGGCTCGAGAAGGCCGTCGCCAACATCGGCGTCGGTGACTCTGGCGAGAGGCTCATCAAGGCAGAGAAGGTCCTCGCGATGATCACCGGCAAGAAGCCCGTGAGGACGATGGCGAAGACGACGAACAGGGACCTGGGCATCAGGAAGGGCCAGCAGATCGGGTGCAAGGTCACGATCCGCGGCAAGGAGGCCGAGGAGTTCGTCAAGAAGGCCCTGTGGATCAGGGAGAACAGGCTCGCCAAGTACTCGTTCGACCCCGAGGGGAACTTCTCGTTCGGAATCCAGGACTACACCGACTTCCCGGGGATGAAGTACGATCCCGAGATAGGCATCTTCGGGCTCGATGTCAGCGTCTCGCTGAACAGGCCCGGCAAGCGGATCCAGCGCAGGAGCATCATGGAACGTTCCGTCCCGAAGCGCCACAGGGTGTCGCGGAAGGAAGGGCACGAGTACGTGAAGCAGAAGTACGGCGTGGAGGTGGTCGATTGAAGCCAAAGAAGAAGTTCGGAAGATCAGTGGGCTGCACCAGATGCGGCCGGAAGCGGGGCATCGTAAGACGCTACGGGATGCACCTGTGCAGACAGTGCTTCAGAGACATCGCCCCCAACATCGGGTTCAGGAAGTACTCGTGAGGTGACAAACATGCAGCAGGATACACTCAACGATGCGATGGCTGTCATCAAGAACGCCGAGAAGGTCGGCAAGGGTGAGTGCACGATCAGACCCTCGTCCAAGCTCATAGGCTGCGTCCTCAAGGTCATGCAGGACGCCGGCTACATCAAGCAGTTCGAGCTCCTGGACGATGGGAGGAGCGGCATGTTCAAGGTGACCCTGGCAGGGCAGATAAACGATTGCGGCGTGATCAAGCCGAGGTACAGCGTGAAGACGGACAACCTGGAGAAATTCGAGGCCAGGTACCTCCCTGCGCAGGACTTCGGCGTGCTCATACTGACGACGACCAAGGGCGTGCTGACGCACACCCAGGCCAAGAACGGAGGCGTCGGGGGCAAACTCCTGGCGTTCGTGTACTGAGGTGACTGGAATGACCGGCAAGAAAGGCATGCTCTCGGACAAGATCGATGTGCCCGAGAAAGTCACCGTCACGATCCAGGACGGGGTCGTCAAGGTCAAGGGGCCCAACGGGGAGGTCTCCAAGAGGCTCCACGACCCGCGCATAACGATCGAGAAGCACGGGGACCACGTGATGGTCTCGAGCAAGACCGACCGGGCCAAGGAGAAGGCGCTCCTCGGCACCTACGCGGCGCACCTCAGGAACATGATGAACGGCGTCACGAAGGGGTTCGAGTACAAGATGAAGATCGTCTACGCGCACTTCCCGATCAAGTCGGCGGTCAAGGGAGACGTCTTCCTGATCGAGAACTTCCTGGGCGAGAAGTGCCCGCGGAAGACCAAGATACTCGGCGCCACGAAGGTGGTCATCAAGGGCGACCAGGTCGTCCTCACCGGGGCGGATGTCGAGCAGGTCGGCCAGACAGCGGCGAACATCGAGCGCGCGACGAAGATCAAGGGCTTCGACCCCAGGATCTTCCAGGACGGCATATACATAACAGAGAAGCCGGGGAGGTGAAGGTCTTGGCAGAGAAGAAGTCAGCACACCATGACGAGTTCATGAAGCTCCACATGTTCAAGGAGGAGTACATCGCCAAGCTCGAAGCGATCGGGATCACGAGCCCGGAGGAGCTCACGGAGGCCCTCGGGTCCGAGGACACCACGAAGCTCATCCACGAGCACCTGAAGGGTGTCGGCCCGAAGACCGTCGAGCACTGGTGCGAGGACCTCGGCGTGAAGGGCGGGGAGAAGACCGAGGAAGAGCCCGCCGCCACGAAGACCCGCAAGGTCAAGCCCGCCGCGAAGAAGGCCGAGGGCAAGGCCAAGGAAGAGGAGAAGGGCGGGAAGGAGGACGAGGTCGAGATCGAGGAGGAGAGCGGGTACCGGGTCAAGCTCAAGCCCAAGCTCCCCAAGGAACTGATCGACGCGCTCAGGAAGCGCGGCGAGATCGACGCGAAGCGCCCGGCGTTCCTCAGGCAGGAGTGGCACACGAGGCAGCGGCTCCAGGGCGTCAAGTGGAGGAAGCCGCGCGGGGGCCACTCGAAGGTGAGGCAACACTACAATTACAGGCGGATCATGGTCTCGATAGGCTTCGGCGGGCCGAAGGCCGCGAGGGGGCTGCACCCGTCGGGCTTCAGTGAGATCGCCGTCAGGAACATGAAGGACCTGCTCAGGGTCAAGCCCGAGACCGAGGCCGCGAGGATCGCGCACCAGGTTGGCACGAAGAAGCGGCTCGAGCTCGAGGAGAAGGCAGACGAGCTCAAGATCCGCGTGCTCAACAGGAGCGGATGACGATGAACCTCAAGAACCAGAAGCGGGTCGCCGCGCTGATACTGAAATGCGGCGAGACCAGGGTCTGGATAGACCCGAACCGGCTCGAGGACGCCTCCGACGCCATCACCAGGGCGGATATCAGGACGCTGATCGCGTCCGGGACCATCACCGCGGTGCAGAAGAAGGGCGTGTCCAGGGGCAGGGCCAACTACGTGAAGGCCCAGAAGCGCAAGGGACGCAGGCGGGGCCAGGGATCGAGACGCGGCACGAAGAACGCGCGTAAGCCCTCGAAGGAGAGGTGGATGCAGGCGATCCGGCCCATCAGGAGACGCCTGAAGGAGCTCAGGGACGGGGGCAAGATCGATACGAAGACCTACAGGAAGTATTACCGCAAGGCCAAGGGCGGCGTGTTCAAGAACAGGCCGCACCTCGAATCGCACATGAAGGCCGAGGGGATACTGAAGGAGTGATGACGATGGCAACTGGACCAAGGTACAAGGTGCCGTTCAGGAGACGGCGGGAGGGCAAGACGGACTACAGGCACAGGGCGGCCCTGCTCAGGGGCAACCTCCCGAGGGCTGTCGTCAGGAAGTCCAACATGAACGTGCAGGTGCAGATAATCGAGTTCAGGGACGGCCAGGACTACGTGCTGGCATCGGCCGTGTCCAAGGAACTGGTCGAGCACGGCTGGACCGCGAGCGGCAAGAGCACGCCGGGCGCGTACCTCACTGGCATGCTCGCGGGCAAGCGGGCGGTCGGGAAGGGCATCGAGTCAGCGGTGCTGGACATCGGCCTCAGGGGCCCCACCAAGGGCGGGGTCGTGTTCGCCACGCTCAAGGGGCTCGTCGACGCCGGCCTGAAGATACCGCACAGCGACAAGATGCTCCCGTCCGAGGACAGGATCTCGGGGAAGCACATGAAGGATGGTACGGCCAAGATGTTCGATGAGGTCAAGAAGAAGATCGGAGGTGCGGACTGATGGCTGATTGGGTCCCGAAGACGAAGCTGGGGAAGCTCGTGACCGAGGGCAAGATAACAACCATGAGCGAGGCGCTCATGAGCCGGCTGCCGCTCAGGGAGCCGCAGATCGTGGACATCCTGCTGCCCGAGATGGCGGACGAGGTCCTCGACGTCAACATGGTCCAGAGGATGACCGACTCCGGCCGCAGGGTCAGGTTCGCGATCACCGTCGTCGTCGGCAACAGGGACGGGTTCGTCGGGCTCGGCAGGCTGAAGGGCAAGGAGGTCGGTCCCGCGATCAGGGCGGCCATCGACGTCGCGAAGCTGAACATGATCGAGGTCAAGCGCGGCTGCGGCTCGTGGGAGTGCGGCTGCCTGACGCCGCACTCGCTGCCGTTCGAGACGCGGGGCCACTCGGGCTCCGTCGTCGTCACGCTGAAACCGGCCCCGAGGGGCACGGGCCTGGCGGTCGGCAAGATCGCCAAGAGCGTGCTCGAGATGGCGGGTGTCCGGGACTGCTGGGGGTTCACCGCAGGCCACACCAAGACCACGATCAACTACGCCATCGCCTCGTTCGAGGCGCTGCGCGCGACGGCGCAGGTCAGGGTCACCAACGAGCAGAGGGACAGGCTCAGGATCGTCTCCGGGTCCGTCCAGATACACGTCGCCGGCACGACCGCCGAGATGATGGAGGGCGGAGCGGAGGGCGCGGAGCCCGCCGCCGGGGACGCCAGCCAGGACAAGGGGGCGCAGTAGATGACGGTCCTGGTGGTAGTCAGGGTCCGCGGGCACGCCAGGATCCGCACGACCCAGGTAGACACGATGAAGATGCTGAGGCTCACGAGGCCGAACCACTGCGTGCTCGTACCCAAGAACGAGACGACGAGGGGCATGCTGCAGATGACCAAGGACTACGTGACCTGGGGCGAGGTGTCCCACGAGACCGTCGCGCGCCTGCTGTTCCAGCGCGGGCGGATCATCGGAGGGGCGAAGCTCACGGACGCCTATGTCAAGGAGAACTCCAAGTACGCATCGATCCTGTCGCTCGCCAAGGCCATCGAGAAGGGCGAGGCGCGCCTGGCAGACGTGAACGGCCTGAAGCCGGTCATCCGGCTGCCCCCGCCCAGGAAGGGCTACGAGGGGTCCAAGAGGGCCTGGA
>Ga0315276_10004909_pt1 | contig 12316 bp, 11 predicted proteins | sample YL17G05_0_MG_FD_204542 | JGI IMG/M metagenome (GOLD analysis project Ga0315276, IMG submission 204542) | Sediment microbial communities from Yellowstone Lake, YNP, Wyoming, USA - YL17G05_0 | ecosystem: Environmental > Aquatic > Freshwater > Lake > Sediment | place: USA: Wyoming | collected... | reverse complement strand
GCGCCATCTCTATCAAAGCGGACCAGGTTCTTAGCGCCGGTGGTCTGGTTCTCCCTGGCGACTACGTCGACATCATCGGCGTATTCAATGTGAAGGACAAGGAAGGCAACGAACAGGAAGCTTACTTCGTTCGCACGATTCTCCAGAACGTCGAGGTGCTGGCAGTCGCTCAAGCCATAACGGACGTGCCGCCACCCGCTGACGGGGACGGGACGGAGGCCGCCGCGACGACTTCAGAAGGCCAGCGCGCCCGTGGCTCGGAGGCAGATCCTAACCCGGAGGCGACGACGCTCACCCTGCTCGTCGACCCGGAGAAGGCGGAATGGGTGTTCCTGGCGGAGGCGAACGGGACACTCAGAGCTATCGTTCGCGGGTTCGGTGATTCGGATTCCACTGACGTTCGCCCTATCATCGAAACTGAACTGTTCCCACCCGGAGTCGGCTCATCCGCGGCAGCGCCGGCAACTCTGCCGCCTGGCTAGCGGAAAGGGTCGGGAAGACAGAACTCTAGGATACAGGGAAGAAAATGGCTAGAACCCCAGAGTGCGCAGTTATAGATCCGGACCTCGGCAGTCGCGCCGATACCAGGCGGGCCTTGACGCTTACCCACTTCACGGTCATCGGCGAGGGCGGGTACGGTATCGAAGCAGTCACAGTGGCTAAGGAGAGTACGCCGGATGTCTTTCTGGTCAGTGTGGAAGAACCGGTTGCCCGTGCCGTCCAGACGATAGAGTCGCTGGGCGACGCCCTTCCCGACGTGCCCATAGTTGTCTACTCTTCGCTCGCTGATGCCTCCTCGGTTCGCCGAGCAATGGTAGCAGGGGCCCGTGACTATATCATCAAGCCAATCAAGCCCGAGGACCTTGCCCGAGCCATTTACGGTGTCTTGGAGATGGAAGAGAAGAGACGCCTGCGGTACTCCTCCGAGAGGGTAGAAGGCGCTTCTCATGGCACTATCATCACCGTCTTCGGGGCGAAAGGTGGGATTGGCAAAACGACGATCTCCACCAATTTGGCGACTGCCTTGGTGCGCGGTACGGGGAGCACTGTCGCTCTCGTGGACATGGATACCCGGTTCGGTGACGTCGCGATAATGATGGACATTGCTGTAGAGCAGAGCATCGCCGACCTCGCGCGCCATGTTGACGATATGGACAGGGATACAGTACGTGACTACCTTGTCCGTCATCACAGCGGCGTCATGATCCTGCCGGCGCCCCTGCACCCTACCGAGTGGCGCAATGTGACGCCGCCGCAGATCAGCAAGATCTTATCTCTCCTGGCGCAGTCCAACGACTATGTGATCGTTGACACACCGGGGACATTCAACGAGATCATAGCTGCGACTCTCGAGGCTGCCAGCTTGATCCTTCTGGTCACTAGCATGGACATAGCCAGCATCAAAGACACTGCTCTCGCACTGGAGATGCTCCAGAGTGCGGGTGTCTCCGAAGACAAGGTCAAGCTGATGATAAACCACTCCACAGCGGCCAACACTCTGCGCGAGGAGGATGTGGAGCGGGTGCTCGAATACAAGGTGTTCTGGCGCATCCCCCATGACCTCAACGTAGCCACAAGCACGCAGCTTGGCCAACCGGTGGTGATTACGAAGCCCTATGCTAGGGTCTCCCGCAGTATTACCGATCTTGCCTCCGCTCTTAGCGGCACTGTGCCGGAGAAGCGAGGCTTCCTGGAGAAGTTCTTGGGAAGGTAGGCGGTGGCGACTGTCATCGATTGCGGAAAGCTGGGATAGTCAATGGCTCAGTTTCAATGGCAACCAAGAAAGGCCGATAGTAACAGTGAGGGCGGTGTTGGCCGGAGTGTCGGCTCCTCCAGCCTGCTTCAGACCAGTGAGGCGCTCACTGAACTCAAGTACAAACTGCACCAACGGCTGATCGAGGAGCTGGACCCGAGCAAACTGGACGGCCTTGACCCTGCCAAGGCGCGGGACGCGGTCGAGTCCTCCGCGCGCGCCCTTATTTCGCAGGAGATGCCCGGCATCGTCGGCATCACCCGCGACGAGTTAGTCACAGCCGTCGCCGACGAGGTTCTGGGTCTGGGGCCGATCGAACCTCTGATTCGAGACCCCTCGATATCCGAGGTAATGGTGAATGCGCCCGATGTCGTCTTTTATGAGAAGGATGGTCGCCTATATCTGAGTCCTATCCGCTTTCGCGATGCCGGCCACATCCTGCGGATAGCGGAGCGGATCATAGCCCCTCTGGGTAGACGCGTCGATGAATCCTCACCGATGGTTGACGCCCGCCTCGCTGACGGCTCCCGTGTTAACATAATAATTCCGCCAGTGGCGCCGAAAAGCCCGACGATCACCATCAGGAAGTTCCGCCAGGACAAGATGACTGTGGAAGACTTGATTGCCACGGGCACCTTCACGCGGGAGCTGGCGGAATTCCTCCGGGCCTGTATTCAGGTCAAGTTGAACATACTTATCTCCGGCGGCACCGGCACCGGCAAGACCACTTTGCTGAACGCCTTGTCCGCTTTCATTCCCGATTCGGAGCGCATTATCACGGTTGAAGACCCTACCGAACTTCGGCTGCAGCAGGCCCACCTCGTAAGCTTGGAAGCGAGACCACCCAGCCTTGAGGGCAAGGGGGAAGTGACTCAAAGGGACTTGGTCAGGAACTGCCTGCGTATGCGGCCGGACAGGATACTGGTGGGCGAGGTGCGTGGTCCCGAAGCCTTCGATATGATGCAGGCCATGAACACGGGCCACGAGGGTTCCATAACGACGATTCACTCGAACTCACCCCGCGATGCCCTCGCTCGTGTCGAGAACATGATTCTCATGGCTGGCCTTGATCTTCCGCTTCGTGCCATCCGGGAGCAGATGACGTCTGCCCTGCATATGGTGGTCCAGATCGCTCGTATGCCGGACGGCTCGCGCAAGATCATCACTGTCTCCGAGATTAGCGGTATGGAGGGTCAGATAGTGACGATGCAGGACATCTTCCGCTTTGAGCAACGGGGTATCGACAGCGAGGGTCGGATAGTGGGCGACTTCCGCCCCACCGGCATCCGCCCTCAATTCGCCGACAAGTTTAGCATCGCTGGCGTCCAGCTTCCTCCAGACGTCTTCGGCGCTGCCGGGTGGTGAGTATATGGATCCCTTAGCTCTGATCGCAGCCCTCTCGGTGATGATCACGGTTATCCTCCTATTCCTGCTCTTCTATTGGGGCTCGGTAGGAGGCAGACAACGGCACGTGCGGCAACGTCTCGACTACGTTGTCAACCGTACCCCAATGCCGGGCCAGATGTTGGAATCGGCCCTGAAACGGACGGATGTCAGCGGCATCCCCATTATCACCGGGCTGCTTTCCGGAAAGGAATGGGCCGATAATGCCGCGCGTGACCTGGATCGTGCCGACCTGAAGCTGCGGGTCGGCGAGTATCTTACATTACGTGTGACTGTTGCGGCCTTGCTGGTCGCTCTTAGCACCCAGTTCATGGGCCTCGGCGGTCTTGGCCTGGTGATAGGTATACTGGCGGCGGTGATTGGTTATTTCATACCGCGGTTGTATGTGTCACGTCGCGTAAACGCCCGGTCGTCTAAGTTCAACGAGCAGCTGGTGGAGGCGCTTGGCATGGTCGCGAACTCCCTAAAGTCGGGGTTCGGCCTCCTCCAGAGCATGGATCTCGCCGCCGAGCAACTGGATGCTCCGCTCGCCACCGAGTTCAAGCGCACGATCAACGATATCAACGTGGGAGCGAGTTTCGAGGACGCTCTCATAGCGTTCAACGAGCGGATGTCCAGCAAGGACCTGGACATCGCGCTCACTGCCATTCTCATTCAGAGGACGGTCGGCGGTAACCTTGCTGAGGTCCTCGACACGGTAGCGCACACCATGCGGGAGCGGTCCCGCATCAAGGGAGAGATCCGTACACTCATCGCCACGCAGAAGATGTCGGGCTTTGTGGTAGGGGGACTGCCCGTCGCCATAATCGTCCTCCTCTTCGCCCTCGGCACGTTCACGGGCCAAAGCTATGTAGATGTGTTGTTCACTACCAACGCAGGGCGGATAGTGTTGCTGGTAGCTGCTGGAATGGAAGGCCTCGGCATCATGCTTATCCGTCGCATTGTCAAGATCGAGATATAGCGGAGGAGAGGATAGGAAGATGGCGCTAGTGGCAGCAGCCTCCGTGTTCATCACCGTGTATCTGTTGGCGATGATGTTCCGCGGGACAAGCCAGAACCCCGTACAAAACCGCGTCGCCCTTCTCGGGCTACCGGGACGTGTGCGCCCGCCGGAGGAAAGGACTCCCACGTTCGGCGACCGGGTATTGGGACCGCTTGTCGACGCTCTGGCGGGGGGCTTCCTGGGGTTGCTCCCTCATGGTCTTCTCGCCAAGACCAATAAGAAGCTTGTTCAAGCCGGCGAGCCGATTACCCTGTCCGGGTTCCTCATCGTGTGCATAGTGGCGGCGGGAGTTCTCGGCACGTTGGGGTTCGCCATGACCTTTGCCATGTTGGGCAAGACCGACCCCAAAGGGGTACTCTTCTCTGTAGTGCTGACGGGCGCTGGCATCTACCTCCCCTTCATGTGGGTGAATAACCGCATTCGTCAGCGACAAACAGCGATTATCAAGGGCCTCCCTGACGCCTTCGACCTCATCACCGCCTGTGTTGAAGCCGGGCTAGGTCTCGACGCCGCGCTGACGCGCGTGGCGGAGAAGATGGAGGGGTCTTTTGCTGAGGAGATGTCGATAACTCTGCGCGAGATAGGGATGGGGCGAGGCCACGCCGAGGCTCTCCGTGATCTGGCCGAACGCGCGGCAGTAGCCGATCTCTCCATGTTCGTGAATGCGATCATCCAGGCCGAGCAGATGGGTACTTCTATCGGCCAGGTACTGCGGGTCCAATCGGACCAGATGCGCATGAGGCGCCGTCAGCGCGCAGAGGAACTGGCCAACCAGGCGCCGGTAAAGATGATGTTCCCACTGGTCTTGTTCATTCTTCCGACGCTGTTTATTGTTATCCTCGGGCCGGCCATTATCCAGCTCATGGATACATACAAGTGATCCCCAAGAAAGCCTCCCATGTGCGCATCGAGAATGCCTCCAGGGGTGGGCAGCTCGCTGCCAGGGCCCGCGTGGCAAACCGTGTCTGGTCACGGCTGGTCGGGCTTCTTGGTCGCTCCAAGCTGTCCCCAGGAGAAGGGCTGGTCATAGCGCCTGGTTCTGCAATCCACACGTTCTTCATGCGGATGTCCATCGACGTTGTCTTTATGGACAAGCAAGGTGAGGTCGTTAAGACCGCCATCAACGTTAAGCCATTCCGGATGGTGGCGTGTCCTCTCCGTACCCGCTACACGCTGGAGCTGCCGGTCGGCGTCATCGAGCAGACGCAGACGGCGGTCGGCGACCGCATCGAGGTCTTCGCCGCTTAGGCTCCAAACAAAGTCGGCATTCCCCGTTAACCTTTTTCCCGCGCATGCGTTTATCATCATGATGATAAACGCTAGATTGGCGCTCCTCCTCCTCTCTCCGCTACTGCTCCTCGGTGCGACCTGCGTCACGAAGGTGGAGCAGAAGGGCCCCACCGGGCCTTGGATCGGAGAAGTGCTGAACACGGGCCCCGAGACCATCGGCGACATGCTGGTCACCGCATTCATACTTGACGCAAATGGTGTCGCCGTCAGTGGGCCCTACGCGACCACTTGTCCTTGGACACTGCTGCCTGGTGAGCGCGCGGCTTTCGAGTTCTCAGCCCTCCCTAACTACCCGTACCTAGAACTGCCCCTTCGTGCCGAAATCCTGCCGGTCAGGGCGGATATCCCCTGGCCCGATATCCCCGTCGGGGATCTTCTGGTCCGACTGGTTGATAGGGACGCTGAACGTCACTACGTCCTCGTAGAGATGCGCAACGACTCGCCGTTCACCTATCGGGAGGTAGCAGTATGCGCGATTCTCCGCGCGCCCGATGGGAAGGTCGCGGCGGTAGGAAGCGCTTACGTGTTCCCATCCGTTATTCGGCCGCGGGAGGCGCGCATGTTTCCCATATTCTTCAGCTCGGTACTTAATGGGACAGTCGAGCTGTTTTCGCGCGCCATGACATCCATCACTTCCACGGAGGTGCTTCTCGACCCCTCGCTCTTCAGCGTTTCGGCAATGAGAGTCGCCTACGGTGCAGGTGGACGGGAGCTTCAGATCGTGGGAGAAGTCAGGAACACGTCTGGAGATGACCTAGCTGGGCTAAGGCTGCAGGCATATCCCGCGGGAAATACCGCTGCTCGCGTGGAGGCGGAGGTAGGATGTGGTGGGAGTGTTGCGCAGGGGGCGACGGCGCCCGTGGCATTCATCCTCCCGCTGGGGAGCGGCGCCGAGCCAATCGTACAGATCGTAGGTATCCAGGGTTCCCGTGATGTCGACCTATACCCTATTCCGGTTCGCGGTGTGTCTAGGCGGTCTGTTCCAGACACGCGGTCGGTGCTTGTGGAAGCTACGCTCACAAACCCCACGCGATCCTGGCTGCAGATAGTCGGAGTCTGCCTCAATGTGCGAAGCGCCGATGGAGCCCTTGTTGGAACATTGAGCGTCGTTCCCGAGGATGATCTTGGGCCCGGAGCGATCGTGGCGGTATCCGGGGAGGTGAACCTGTTGGCCAAAGCAGCGTCGGCTGATGTGACTGCCTACGGTTGGCCGATAGAGGGACCACCCACAGAGATACCGATAGCAGTGGCGGAACCCTAGTCCGGCCGTCCCAGTATCGTCACCGAGCAGATGGACCCCGGTCCGCCCAGGTTGTGCGCCAGACCGAGTCGCGGGTCCTTCACCTGAGCGCCGTCGGCGCGCCCCTGGAGTTGCTTCGTCACCTCGTAGATCATCCGGCAGCCGGTCGCCCCAATGGGATGACCGAAGCATTTCAGCCCGCCGCTGGCGTTCACGGGGATGTTGCCCTCCACCTCGGTGTGACCCTCGGCGACGAACTTGGCCCCCTGGCCCTGCTCGCAGAAACCGAGGTCCTGACAGTTCAAGATCTCGGTGATCGTGAAGCAGTCGTGCACCTCAGCGAAGCTTATCTCCTTGGCCGGGTCCTTTATGCCTGCCTCCGCGTAGGCTTGGGCGGCGGCTGCCTTGGTGGCCGGGAAGTTGAGGAAGTCGGATGAGTTGCGGAACATGGGCTGCGTCGAAGCTGCCGCCAGTGCGTTCGCCTTGACGACGACATAGTCATCCTTGTGCTTGCTCTTCTTGGCGATTTCGGGGCGGGCTATGACTATCGCCGCTGCCCCGTCGGACATGGCGCAGCAGTCGAAACGCCCCAACGGCCAGGCGATTATGGGCGCGCTGAGCACCTCTTCCATCGTCACTGCCTTGCGGAAGTGGGCCTTGGGGTGGGATAGGCCGTTCTTATGATTCTTGATCGCTACTCGTCCCAGGTCTTCCTTTGTCCAGCCGTATTCGTGGAAGGAGCGAGTGGCGGCCAGGGCGAACATTCCGGGGGCGCTGATGCCGCCGATGATGGGGTGGGAGAATCCGGTCATCGGCAGCCCGGAGCCACCTATGTCGGTGAGCTTCTCCACACCACAGGCGATGACGACGTCATACACTCCCGAAGCGACGCCGTAGCAGGCGTTGCGGAAGGCGTCCATGCCGGAGGCGCAGAAGTTCTCGACCCGGGTGACCGGCTTACCGAAGAGTTTCATCGGCTCCGAGAACGCCCCGCCGCTTAAGCCGGTGAAGTTATAGAGTAATCCTACCCAAGCAGCGTCGATGTCGTCGGGCGTTATGCCGGCGTCATCGAGAGCCTCGTAGGCAGCCTCGACAACGAGGTCCTCCACGTCTTTCTCCCACAGCTCGCCGAACTTGGTGCAACCGACGCCGATGATGGCCGCCTTGTCTTTAATGCTTCCCATTGGTCTATCCTCCTCTGTGAAAGGGCCGACCCTCGTTAGGACTGTGGCAGTGGACGGCACTTCCAGAAGTAGTTGTGGAAGTGCGCGCCTTCGTGCAGACGCCGGAACGTTACCTCCACCGGCAGGCCGACCTTGACCTCCTGAGGGTCGCCGTCCGTCATCTCTAAGAAGACGCGGCCGCCGCCCTCCAGGTCTATCACCAGCCGGGGGATCGGGACGTTGAGATACTGGCCGAAGGCGAGATGGTCTAGGGTGTAGGTATACACGTTCCCTTTTCCGGCCAGCTTGACATCTTCGAACTTGTCCTTGGTGCCGCACTCGCCGCAGACGCGGGGCGCTGGGTACTGGACTATTCCACAGTTGAGGCAGCGGGCGCCGTGGAAATTGAGCTCGCTCTTGGCGTCCCGCCAGTAGATGATCGCCGAGGAATCGGCAGGAACCTCGTCCCGCTCCATAAGCTTGCGGAAGTGGGCATAGGACGTGTAGTTGGGAAGGTCACGCTTCTGGAAGAGATGGCCCAACAGACCTCGCCGGCCGGGCGCGGGAGCGATATCGGCTGTCAGTTCCAGCAGGAAGGCGTCGGCGCCATCGCCGTGGTTCAGGACGAGGAGCTTCTCGCCTGCCTTCGCCTGCTCAAGAGCTCCCGCCAGCATCAGCAGAACGAGGGCGGCGCCCGGGCTGCCAATCGATAGGAACAGCGTGTCTTGGAGCTGCGCGGGCTGCAAACCGAGCGTGCGGCCGACGCCGATGTGGCTGCGGGGATCAGGGGAGGTGATAACCGCCTTCGCCACGTCGTTCGCGGATATCCCCATCTTCTCCATAAGCGTCTTGCCCGCCTCGATGACGACGCTGGCATAGCCGTATTGCGTCTCAGCCTTCGCCTCAAACGACCGCACGTAGCGGTCTTCACTGCGACGCCAGGGACCGACCTGCTCTCCGGCGATGGAGACGGTCCCTCGGATGGCGACTGGCCCGTCCTTCGAGAGAAGAACGGCGCCGGCGCCGTCGCCCAGGAGTTGCTCCCACATTGATTCCGGCTCTCCCAGGCGGCAGTCGGCGGCCACCACGAGAATGCTGCGAGCGTTGCCGCTGTCGATGGCGTCGGCGGCAGCCCGCATGGCGGTTGTGGCGGCTCGCAGCGAACCCGTGAAGTCGGCGGTGTTGATGTCCCGCCGCAGGTCTAGCGCCGCGGCGATAATGCCCGCCGACTGCTTTTCTACGTAGGGCGCGGTAGTGGTGGCGAAGAAAAGGCCGTCGATTGTGGACTGGTCGATGCCGGCCAGGCAGTCGAGGCCGGCGGCCACAGCCATTGTCAGGCTATCCTCGTCGGCGTTGGCCACTGACCGTTCGCCCGGCACGGCGGGGATGCCCCAAGCGTTACCTATCAGCTGTCGGGATAGTCGGTATAGGGGGATATAGGCACCAGATGAAGCGATGTTTGCCACCGAACCCTCCTTTTCTGCGAATGACAGACCTTTTCCGCAAAACCCTGGGCGGGATGTTACCGAATAGGGCAACAGGTTCTTAGGTAAGGCTCGTAGTAGGCAGCGAAGACCTCATCCCAATAGGGATCGAACAGGAATCCCTGCTGATTCTCGCTGCCGCCCTGATCTTGTTGGGCTTCTACGGGAGCGGGCCGGGGGTGGTGGGCACGCCGGCCGCGATCCAGTCTCCGCCGACGTTTTGCCTCAGAAGGTGTTCTCGCGGCCATTCGCTGCGTCTCCTATGAGTTCACGGGTGGTCTACCGAGAATGCTACCCCCTTCGCGCGGAAGGACACAACGGCGATTTCTGGTTCCGGCATCGGGGTGCGCTTGCTATTCGTATACCTTCTCTTCCGGCAGGGCGGCGTCCGGCGCATCCGCTTCGACGTTGCGGCCAACGGATGGCCGGCCCATCTCGCGGTAGTACTCGTGCTGGATCAAGAGGTTCATGATCTCGTTGGTGCCCGTCCAGATCGTCAGGAGACGGGAGTCGCGCATTATCCGCTCTATCGGGTAGACGTTGGTGTAGCCGATGCCGCCCATTATCTGCATCGCGTGGTTGATCACCTGCCAGGCGGCGTCGGTGCCGAACTTCTTGGCCTCGGAGACAAGGCGACGCACCCGCCCCGGTTCGTCGCCGCTGTCGATGGCGTGGGCCGCTGCGTAAACAAGGGCGCGGGCAGCGTCGAGCATGGTAATGCTGTCCGCCACCTTGAAGCTGACGGCCTCGAAGCGGCGGATCTTCTCCCCGAATGCCTTGCGCTGGTCGCTGTAGCGAGCCGCGATCTCAAGGCAAGCGCGGGCCCCTCCCAGAGCACCGGCGGCGCTGGTCATTCGCTCCGGTATCATCATCTGGTTGAATATCGACCCTCCTCCGTGCTCAGGGCCGATCAGGTTCTCGGCGGGTACGCGGGCATCGCGGAAGTAGACACGGCCGGTGCCGCCGCCGCGCATCCCCATCAGCCCGTAGACGTGCTGCACTTCGACGGCCGGGCTCCGCTCGACAATGAAGGAGCTTATCGATTCGTGAGGGGGAGCATTCTCTTGGCTGCGGGCATAGACGAAGAAGTAGTCCGCCCCCTCGGCACCGACGATGAAGCGCTTCTGTCCGTTGAGCACCCAACCGTCGCCGTCGCGCCGGGCCCTCGTCGTGGCGCCGAAGAAGTCGGAGCCGCCGCGGGGCTCAGTGAGGGCCTCGGAAACGCCGAGCTTGCCCTCAAGTGTCGGGCGCAGCCAGCGCGCTTTCTGCTCCGGCGTGCCGAAGGTGACGAGCGCCTCACCGACGATTGTCACCAGGCTGTAGAGGCAGGGGAGGCTTGTGCTGAGGACGCCGATCTCCTCGATGGCTATTATCTCGTCCACCCATTTCAGTCCCCGGCCGCCGTATTCCTGGGGGAAGCGCAGTCCCAGCAGGCGCCGCCGGGCCGCCGCCTCCAGGAACTCACGAGGATAGGACACCTTCCCCGCGTCCATATCTAGGAGGAGTTGGCGGGGGACTTCGTCCCGCACGAACTGGCGCACTTCATCGCGCAATTGCTTCTGGTCAGCGGTAAGCAGGCTCTCCATGTCTGTGTGCCCCCTTCGATTCTGTGGTTGATAGACTAATAGCTTTGCTGCTCAAGAGCTTGAGGATCGAGGACTATGATCCGGCCCTTCTTGAGGGTGACCCATCCTTTGGAGCTAAAGTACCTGAGGTACTTATTCACGCTTTCGCGGGTGACGCCGATAGTACTCGCCAACTCTTCCTGGGTCAAGCGCACCTGCACGGGCTGTCCCGGCGGCGTCTCCCGGCGATAAAGCTGCGCCAGTTCGAGCAGCTTCTTGGCCAGCCGGCCGGGGACGTTGAGGAAGGCCACATCGCCGAGGAGTTCGTCGGAGCGGCGGAGACGGCGGCTGAGTACTCGCAGGAGGAGTACAGCGGCAGCGGGACTGGCTGACAACCAGGAGAGGAAGTCCTCTCTGCCTATCGTGAGTGTGCGGACATCCTCAGCAGCGATGGCTGTCGCCGAACGGGGCTCGCCGTCAAGGATCGAGAACTCGCCGAGTATCTCCCCCGGTCCAAGGATGGCGATGGTGATGTCTTCTCCTTCTGGTGAGAAGAGGACGATGCGCACCTTGCCCTCGGCGATGACGTGGAAGTGAGTGCCGGGGTCATCCTTGTGGAATATGACGTCGCCTCGCCGGTAGCGACGTTCGCGAGCGGCACCGGCAAGAGCCTCCAGGTCTCCTCTTGGTATCTGAGAGAGGATCGGGACCTGAGAGAGAATGGGAACGGTCATCTTTCTGTGCCCCTTCTTCTGCGGAGCAGCGTGTTCGCCTCTATCCTACTCCATTTTGCCCAAGTGTGAAGCCATTCACTGTGGTGAAGTGGGCGAATTCATAGGAGCCTCGCGGAATGGAAGATTAAGCTTAAGTCGAGAGAAGAAACAGGAGGGGTTCGAAATGGGAGCTACAATGTTGGAAGAGATGGTGACCTGGGTTCGGCTGGCGGATTTCCGGCGCGAGGCGGAGCAGATCGCGCGGCAAAGGCGGGCTCTAGGCGCGGCGCGCTGTGAGCAGTTGGCACGGGCGCGACGGACGGGATAGGGGAGCCGACAGGTGTCTTTACATAACGTTATACGGACGCGGATTTGGGGACGGGTCTTGCCATTAACAGGGGAGACTGCGAAAATGCCTGATCTAATGGGATCGATTTAGCAGGAGGAAAGCCCAAGTGACGATAGAAGACACCCTGGCCACAGCGCCCCTCTTCTCTGAACTCAGCCGCAGAGACCTGAAGCGTTTGGCGTCCGCGACGATTGTCAGGAATTATAAGAAGGGCGACCTCATCGTGAAGGAAGGCGAGAGCGCGGTGGCGTTCTACCTTATCCGGACGGGGACAGTAGACATAATACACGGTTACGGCAGCAAAGGGCCGAAGATTGCGGCTACTCTTGGGCCAGGCGAGTTCTTCGGTGAG
>Ga0315276_10004908_pt1 | contig 12318 bp, 7 predicted proteins | sample YL17G05_0_MG_FD_204542 | JGI IMG/M metagenome (GOLD analysis project Ga0315276, IMG submission 204542) | Sediment microbial communities from Yellowstone Lake, YNP, Wyoming, USA - YL17G05_0 | ecosystem: Environmental > Aquatic > Freshwater > Lake > Sediment | place: USA: Wyoming | collected... | reverse complement strand
GACGAGGCCAAGGGCTTCTACATCGTCCACAAGGAAAGGGGCTTCTACGACAGCCTGACCGAGTTCATGTCCTCGGGCCCGGTCGTCATCATGGTCCTCGAGGCCGAAAACGCCATCAAGCTCTGGCGCGACGTCATGGGCGCCACCGACCCGGCCCTGGCCAAGCCCGGCACCATCCGCCACACCCACGGCTTCTCCATCGAGCGCAACGCGACCCACGGATCCGACGCCCGCGAGACCGCCGAGTGGGAGATCGCCTACTTCTTCAAGAAATAGGCGGCTCTACAGCGGGGCCGGTGTGGCCGGAGAGGATTTCCGGAAGTCCCCTCAAGGCTTCGTTCAAGGGGACGCATTCAATTGGACCCTCGCGAGTCCGGCGCCTCCCGCCGTGGAGGAAATAGGCCTTGGCCATCGGATAATCTTTTATAAACGCCCGCAACCCTCGCAGCTGGATGCCGCTCACGCGGGCCGTCCGCTTGACTTCAAAGGCAAAAAGCCCCCGGGCCCCGTACAAAACGAAATCGACCTCCTGCTGGGCGGCCGACCTCCAATAAAAGAGCTTATAACCGAGGTCGAAGGCATCATTCGTGGCCAGGAGCTCCTGGAAGAGCAGCGTTTCGCAAGCCGAACCATCGATCTCCTCCGGCTTGTCGAGAGGCCCCTTCGGCCGGAGCGCCCGAAACACGCCGGCGTCGAAAAAGTAGAACTTCGAGTGGGCCACGAGGCGGCGCTTGGCCCGTTTCGAAAAAACGGGCAGGCGATAGCCGATGAGAAGGTCCTCGAGGATGCCGAAGTAGTTCTCGACGACCTTCCTCTCTACGGCGCACTCACGGGCGACTTCCGAGACGTTGAGGACCGCGCCCTGGGAGAAGCTGGCCGCCTCGAGAAAGCGGGCGAAGGCGCCGAGGTTCCTCGTCAGCCCTTCCTGGCGGACCTCTTCCTCCAAATAGGTCTTCACATAGCCGGCCAGGTACTTGTCCGGATCGGGATGGGAATACGCCGCCGGGAGGTGACCGGTCCGGAGGGAGCGCTCCAAGTTGAAGTCCCGGCCCAGCTCGGACGAGGTGAGCGGATGCAGGGCCAGGGTCAGCGCCCTCCCCCCCAGCAAGTTGACCCCGCCGCGCCGGAGCTTCCTGGCGCTCGACCCGGTCAAGGCGAACTTGTGCTGCCGCGTTTCGATGAGACGATGGACTTCGGAAAGCAGGTCCGGGATTCTCTGGATCTCGTCGATGACAACCCAGTCCCGGTGGCCGACGGGGATGAAGCTTTCGAGGCGCTGAGGATTTGCCGTCAGCCGGGTGAAGAGCTCGGCTTCCAGGAGGTCGATGTAGACGGCGCCGGGAAATGACCTGCGCACCCAGGTGGTTTTACCCGTCCCGCGCGGACCGAAAAGAAAGAAGCTCTGGGCGTCCGGAGGTTTGAGCGATCTGGGATACATGAATCCATATTACATATTAATATGGAATTGTCAAGTCCAAATATAACGGCTTGATCAGACAAGGCCCGCTAGCCGCTTCTTCGCGTCCTCGACTTCGGGCAGGCCCGGGTCGGCGTCCTTCCACAGGTCGAGGAACTTGCGGAAATTCGCCCTGGCCTTCCTCTTTTCCCCCTTCTGTTCGTAGAGCTGGGCAAGCTTATAGTAATTCAACGGGTGGATGAGCCGGCGGTCCTTGCTTTCCGGACGGAATATGACCAACCGTTCTGAGGCGGCGATCGCCTTGTCCAATTCTCCCCTCTGGAGATAGGCCCTCGGCAAGAAATCCCTGACAAAGGGAGGGAAATTCGAATTTTGGAGGACCCACAAAATGTGCCACAAATAATGCCATTGGGCAAGAAAAACGGGATCATCTCCGAAGGCTATGACGACGCGGTCAATGTCCACCTTCCCCTCGAGAAAGTCTATTTCGAATTGGAGGATATCAGCCATATAGCCAAACCCCATTTTGTCTGGGAACGGCTGTCCGGTATTCATCTCATTGAGCCGGGCTTTAGCCGGCTCGACCTGTCCCTGCTTCAGATCGAGGCAGCCCAAATAGTAAGACATCTTCAGCCCGTTCAATTTAATCCCCTCCGGCGGGCCCTGGGATATCTTCTGGTAAATTGTCCAGTAGCTATTAAAATGTTTTCGGCTGAGGTCGTAATCCCCTTTTGCCAGGTAGACAATCCCTCGCATAAATTCGGCATAGACGCCGCGGCCTTCGCCTATGCCCAGGCTTTCCTCGAGTTTTTCCTCCTCATCGATATCGCGGAGCGCCTCGTTGAACTTGCCCGTCCAGAGGTTCAGGTACGACCTCAGATAGAAGGTCCAAGCCGGCTTGCCGCGCGGGGAATTTTTCTCGATGAGCCGATCTACGAGCTCCAGCGCGTTCCGATATTTCTCTTGGAGCGCATAGACATAGGCCAGGCTCCAGTAAGCATAATCGAGGCTGGGGGCGATTTTGATAGCTTCCCGGTATGAGTCAACCGACTTGTCGAGCTTCCCCCAGATATAATAGCTATAGCCTATAGAATCAAGAGGATCTCCGCCCCCGGGAATGAGGGATCGGTACTTTTCGAAAAATTCAATAGCCCGCTCGAAATTGCCCTTATTCAACTCGATATGGCCGAGATTATTGTAAGCCCATTCGAAATTCGGGTCGAACTCGAGAACTTTTTCGAACTCCCTTGCCGCCTTGTCCGGGTCGCTAGACATAAGGCGTAACCCCAGAAAGTAATGGGCGTCCTTATCATTGGGGTATTTCTGTAGAAATGCGTTCAAGAGCTCCCCTGCTCTTTCCCCCTCCCCATTGAAATCGGCATATCGGTACTCGATCCAGAGCCGTTCTTTCTCCGGGGCGTGAGCGGAGAGTTCTTTCGCTTTGGCGATAGCCTCGCCAACGGCCTTGGGGCCCGCGCCCGATGAACCGGAACTGGCGGCTAACTCGAGATAGGCCGAAGCGAAATTCGGGTCGATCTGGATGGCCTTCTGGTAGAACGGTATGGCTTCGTTGGGCTTCCACTGTCTGTAAATATCGTTTCCCTGGAGATAAAGTTGGTAGGCTTCCATGGAGGATGTTGTGATGTCGCCGATCTTCAGGCGTTTAGACCCAATTTTTTCCAGGGAAATCCCCAAGACTTCGCAGATCTTAAGGCTGAGTTCGTCGATCTGGGTCTTCAAGAGGCTGTCTACGGGCCCTCCCTCGGACTTGAAGCTGCCGAGGGATTTCCTAGTCTCTGCATCCTGGATCCGCAACATGACGTTGTACGTCTCTCCCGCCCTGTTCAAACTTCCCGAAACAAGCGCTTTGATGCCCAGCCTTCCGCAAAGTTCGAACCCCAGGTCGTCATCGATGAATTCCACTTCTTTTTTCCGATTGGATTTTAAGAGGTCGGTCATTCGTTCCCAGGTGGGTACGTCGCCAAACAAGCCTGAGTTCTCCAGGTTGACGATCAGAGCATCGGGGAGCGTTCGCCGGCAAAGGTAGTCGTTGGCTTTATCGCCGGTCTGGTTCTCGAGGCTGACCACGGCGATGGAGTTTTCGATCTTTGTAGGAGGGGTGAAGCTGGGGAGGCTTGACCATGGCCTCCAGATAAAGACGATAATGACGACCAATGCGGAAACGGCCAGGACCGGCAGGACGAGCTTGCGCGGCTGGAACTTGACCGTGACCTCGCGATGGGTGATGGTCCTAGGCCTCGACACGACGCGCTCGTTGGTCGGGAGCGCCGCTTCGATGGCGGCCAGGTCGGCGACGAGCTCTTCGGCCGTTTGGAAACGCTTGACCTTGTCCTTCTCGAGGCAGCGCAGGATCAGCCGGCTGAGGCCGGCGGGTACGCTCGTAGCGAGCGTCCTGGGGTCGGGCGGCGGCTCGCTCTTGTGCTTGTTGGCGATCGCGAACGCCGTCTCGCCCTCGAACGGCACGCGGCCCGTCACCATCTCGAAGAGGATGATGCCCAAGGCGTAGATGTCCGCTCTCGGGTCCGCAGGCTTTCCTTCGACCTGCTCCGGGCTCATGTATTCCGGGGTGCCGATGATCGCGCCCTCTCCCGTGATCCCGCCGCCGTGAACCGAGCGGGCGATCCCGAAGTCCATGATCTTGGCCTGGCCTTCCTTGTCGATCATGATGTTTCCAGGCTTCAGGTCCCGGTGGACGATCCCCTGCTTGTGGGCTTCGCCCAATCCTTCGGCCACCTGGCGGGCCAGGGCAACCGAGGTCCCTATCGTCAGGGCCCGCGTCCTCTTGATCAGACCCTTCAGGTCTTCGCCCCGGACGTATTCCATTGTCAGATAGAGCCGCTTTCCCTCCTCGTGAAGGTCGTGGGTCCGGCAGACGTTTTTATGGGTGATCTTCCTGGCGATCTTGATCTCGTTGCGGAACCGCTCGACGGTCTTCTTTTCGGCAGCGATCTCGGGCTTGATGAGCTTGAGGGCGACTTCCTCGTCAAGTTGCTTATCGAAAGCCCGGTAGACCCGGCCCATGCCTCCGGCCCCCAGCTCCTCGATGATCTCGTAGCGCCCGGCAAAGACCGTCCCCCGCGCGAGCTCTTCGGCCGTCGTTTCCAGCGTTCGGGTGAAGGAGGCTCGGCTCTGGGCGCCCAAGGGAAGCGGTGTGGCACATTCCCGGCAGAACTTGGACTCCGATTGGTTCTCGGTCTTGCACTTCGGGCAGTTCATAGCCGGGTCCCCTCCGTTTGTGGCCCTAGGATACTGATTCACGGCCCCTTGAGTCAACTGGCATTTCCGCCACTGCTTCTTCAAGAAATGAGTTAGCCGCAGAGCGTTCTTGACAAGCCCTGAATCCTGATCTATGCTTCCATACAATCGCTGGATGGGGAATTCAATGTTAAGCCGCGTACGCGGGCATTCTCTTTAAAACTGGATATTTCCACACGAGAGGCACCCCTCTGCGCACGTAGCGCGCGTGCCTGTCGCGTGGTCGAAAGGAGGATATCACATGAAAGGGTGGAGTATCGGGGTTCTGGCGGCGGTCTTGATCGTGGCTGCCGGGTGCGCGCCCAAGGCCGACGCCCCTGAGGACATCGCCGCGATCAAAGCGGTGGCGGTGGCCTACGGCCAGGCCGTAACCGCGGGTGACATGGCCGCGCTCCTGTCCGGCCATTTCGCAGACGGCGCGGTCCGTCTGGTTCCGAACGGACCGCTTCAGGTTGGCAAGGTGGCGATCCGTTCGGCAATGCAAGCGTCCTTCGATGTGTCCAGCACCGAGGAGGTGGATGTCGCCGAGGATGTGAGGGTTGTCGGCGATCTCGCGTTCGCGCGCGGGACTTACACAACTAAGGTGACGCCCAAGGTCCCCGGCGCGGCGGTCATCGACGACAAGGGGAAGTGGCTCACCGCTTTCCGTCGCCAAGCCGACGGCTCGTGGAAGATCGTCGTCGACATATGGAACTCCGACCTGCCGGCGGTCCAGACTCTCTCTCCCGCCAGCGCCGACGAGGAAGCGCTCCTCCAGATCGAGCGGGACTGGATTGCGGCGTGGCTGAAGCAGGACGCCGCGTTCATGGACGGCATCCTGGCGGACGGATTCGTGGAGAACTTCCAGGGCAAGGCCACAGCAAAGAAACAGTATGTCGCCGACATGAAGGCCGGTATCTATAAGCTGGAATCGGCCGAAGTCGTTGATATGCGGGCGGTCGTCTTCGGAGACCAGGCGGTCGTCAACGGTATCTCCGTGACGAAAGGCACGACGCGCGGCAAGGACGACAGCGGAAAGAAGCGCTGGACGGACGTTTACGCGAAACAGGATGGCCGTTGGCGCGCCGTAGTCAGCTACATCGTCAACATCGAGTAACGTTCGCGCGCCAAGCCGTTAGGGATCCCTCAAAAACGGGGGAAACGCGCTCCAGCGGCTCTTAGCAGGCCGGATCCGAGTCAGCGGGCGTTCCGCGACGGCGTCGCGGTCCACTCCGAGCCGTTCCAGTAGCGGATGCCCTTGAGCAGGGCGTCCCGGTAGGTCTCGTCGAGAACGCTCGCGAGCTTCCCGGCCTCGACCAGCGCTTCGTGACGGATCAGGTATCCGTGGCCCCAACCGACCTGGAGGCACTCGAGGTCGAAATCGAACTCGTATATCAGGCCCTCGGCGGAAGTGCCCCGGATCCAATTGTTGCCGGTGATGTCGATGTCCTGAAACCCGCAGACGTACAGATCGCTCGCGTTAGCGACGTCCGTGTAGGGCGTGGTCACGTAGAAGAGCTCCGAGCCGGGCCCGAGGCCTCCGCAGACGAATTCCCCGGTTTGGGGGGAGCTCCCGCTGATATTGCGGGTATCGAAAACGATCAGGCATCCGCCGCGATATTCGTTGTTGACGCCGACCACGATGAGCTCCTCCCGGCCGTCGCCGTTAATATCGTGATAGGTGAGCTCTCTTAAGTAGCCGGCGTTCCAGAACTCCCCGATCATCTTGCCGGAGGAATCCAGCACAGCCAGCTGGCAGGGCCAGTCGGGCGCCTGGAACGATTCGACGACGATCTCGAGCCGGCCGTCGCCGTCGAGGTCGTGCGTGTCAAAGCCGGCGATGCGGTAATCGGGCGAAATAACCCGTCCACGGCACACAAGCTCCCTCCCGCCGTGGAAGCTCCAGAGCTCACGGCCCTTGCGGTCAAAGCAAAAAAACCACCCCTCCCTTGTCTGGTCGCTGACCCGCTTCGGAGCGAATAGGACCTCGGCGTCGCCGTCGCCGTTGATGTCTCTGATGACGAGAGCGGGGAGGATATTGCCAAGGGCTTTATGCATGAACTGGAAATTCGCCCGGTAGAAGCTCTCCGGCAGGAGGTCCTCGAGCATTGAGTCCCAGCGCCAAAGCTCGCGCATGTCCTTGTCGCGGACGATGAGCATGGGGCCTTCGATCGAGAAATCGGCCGGCTGGCGCCGGACGACACGCCAGGGGATGAAGAAAACCGCCCCGGCCAGGAGCAGGACGGCGACCGCGCTGTGGGCCCAGATCCGGTAGCGCCGGCCCTTCCCCCGCGCGGGGTGCGAGTTCTTGAAGGTCTGCTGGAACCAGCTGTCGAGCTCGTCCTTATAGGCGAAGACGGGGGATTTCTTCTCTCCCCCCTCGGCCCGGTGGACCGGCATGCCGTGCTTTTTCTCCCATCTGTGGCAGGTCCGCGTGTCACAGCCGAGATAGGCGGAGATGTCTTTCCAGGAGCGGAGCAGGTTGTCCTTGGACATTTCGCTCATATTCTCACCGCGAGTCCCCCCATTATATGAAATTACCTCGATCATTCAAGGCGGGGCCGGGGTGGTGCGGCGCCGACCATCCCTACCCAGCAATAAGCGGGAATAATCGGGGACACCAGTAAGCGGCCTCCTCCATCTGGGCCGACCGGACCGGGGGGTTGTTTAAAAGCAGGGAACGGCACTGGAGTCGAACCCAATGCGGCTCATCACCAGGGAGAAGATGAGTGGGCAGGATACAGCTTCTAAAGCCGGGCTCCCCCGGAGAAATCCGAACCAGAACTAGAAGAGGCCTAACTTTACCCCTAGGGCAAAGACATTCGCGCTCCAGAGGAGAATGATGGGAATTACTATGGCGTCGATGCTGGCCCGGAAACTGGAAAGCTAGAGCTATTCGCACCCATTCTCTGGCCAACCAGAGGAAGGCTCCTTTACTGGGAGTATGGAGGCGGGGGTCGAAAGCAAATATTCCCGGTTTCCTTAGCTATTATTTCAAGATTGCTAAACACCCCTATCCACCAATACGAAAAAGGAGTATATAAAAATCAACAATGAGAATAATTGATCCCTATTTCCATCTATATTATTACAACAAAAGTTAATCAAGTAATAGCTCACAACGTATTTTCCAATGGCTTCAATCGATAGTAAAGAGAAAGAATTCAAAGACATTATAGATAATTTTGCCCAATTCATCAGAATCCAAGTCCATAAATATAACCTATATAGGTATGGCCTAGATCCGGAAGATATTTTGCAAGATGTTAAGATTAGGATTTGGAAACTCATCCGTGATGAGAAAATCATCTCCAATTATGCGTCCTATATTAAGAAGATTGTGAATTCTTCCGTTATCGATCAACTCCGTAAATACCGCCGTGAAGAAGGTCTTTTCAAACACGAAAAGAGAATGCGTATCGCAGAAATGGAACTGACCTATAGCAAAGAAGCAATCCGCAATAAAAATCTAGAAGAAATTGTTGGCAAGGCCGTAGAAATGCTAATTGATTCAAGGCGTCAGGTAATAAAACTCTATCTGTTAGACTTAAGCATTCAAGAGATAGCTGGTTATCTAAATTGGAGTCATAACAAAACGAGGAATTTACTTTATCGCGGCTTGGCTGATTTGAAAGATCTTCTAAAAGACAGGGATGCTAAGCATGAAGATAGAATATGATGACCTAAAGAAGCTCTATCAGGGATACATCACTTCGAGGATCCCGCGCAATCGGAATAAATGCCCTTCTCCCATGGCCCTATATAATTCCTTCAAGTCTTCAACATCCCTTCGAATCAAAAAGAAAATTATTGGACATATAACGGATTGTTCATTTTGCAGGGAAGAGTTTGAGCTATTCCTAGAGCTTCAAAGATATCAGGCTTCCTCCATTACAATAATAAATGAGACTTCTTCGACGGCCTCTTCAACTGATAAGCTGGAGACCGTAAACATCGGGAGACGCTTTATATGGAGATATGCTTATTTTCTTTTTGGTCTCGCACTCAGTATTTCCGCTTATTATCTAATCGTACAAAAAAACGATCTTATAGAGGTCAAGCGCGCGAGTGAACCAAGAATCTTATTAATTACCCCCACGCATGTGCATACTTTCCCAAAACCCTTGATATTCCGGTGGCAAGAGCAATCTGCTTCCCAGTATTACATTCTTGAACTTTTTGATAATTCTCTACTACCCGTTTGGACTAGCCAGAAAATACTTGATGTTTATATCTCGCTTCCTGATGAGGTTTTATCCCGCCTTCACTCTGGCAACTACTATTTCTGGATGATCACGGCCTTTTCCAGCACCCAGAAAATATCGGAATCCGAGCTAATGCGCTTCTTGGTTCTTAATTGATAAAAAGTCTCTTCCCCTCACCTACTCATGCTGACCACCGTCGGATCACCATTGAGAATAAAGCTAGCCCAGTAAAATGGATGCGCCCATGCGGAATTAAGCATCCTAATTTTTGCTAATTGGAGGGCTTTTCCAGCAGCGCACCCTTCGACAAGATTTCGATAAAACTCCTTCATAAAGAAAACAGTTGTTTTGTCATTGATAGACCATAGAGAGGCAATCACAGAACGCGCTCCCGCATAGAAAAATGGTCGCGCCAGCCCTATCGGCCCTTCCGCTCTTTCCAAAGTCCCATTGCCCGTTTGACATGCAGATAATACGACAAGGTCAGCATTCATAGTAAGGCCATATATTTCTCTCATCTGAAGGTATCCATCCTCCTCTTGTTGGGCATTTAAGGACAAAACTAACGCGGATCGAAGAGGATTTCTCTCATCTAAGAATCCATGGCAAGCAAAATGAATTAGCCGATACTCAATTAGAGGAAGCTTCTTTATGGCCTCTTCACTGGCTTTTTCTCCGACCAGAATAGTTCTCTCGCTTCTAGCGAAGAGTTTTCCAATCTCTAATACTTCTCTTTTGCTGAATGGAAGCGGGGAAAACCTGAATCCCTGTTCATTATACAACTGGTTAAGCACATCTTTTTTGGTTATCTCATGTTCGCTTGTCGGGAGGATTCCATAATTAGGTCCGCCCAAGGCCAATAGCGCCCTTTGCCTCACATTGCTTTTTTTTTGCTGTTTTAGAACAAATAAGGATGATGAAGATGGACAATAAGAAATTACTAGCTTTTCAACCAAATAACCAGAACCGTGGCCTATACTCGCTCTTAACGTCTCAAATGGAAGATAGTGGAGGATTCCGTCCGGGATGACAATTAGGGCTTTAGCATCCTCTAATAATCTGCCCTTCTCAAGAGGGATCAGTTCTTTGCCAATTCTCTCTTCTGCCTCAACACCAACCTTATTGTCGTTAGAACGAAACGATAAAAGTTTTATATAGCCCCGGAGAGATTTTTCTAAGTCATCCCTCCCTGCCAATACGCATAATTCCGCAGATTTTCGTGTAATAATAATTAGGTAAGATTCTTTTTCTTCAATAAAATACTCCAATATTACAGTTTGGTCATCGATGATTTGATTTTGTATTTGTGAGATGCTGCAAATTTCCTTAGTAATTTTCAGGCCCCTATTGCGCGCCTCAGTTCTAGTTTCGGAGACGAGGCGGATGTATTTTTCTTCTTCGCGTTCCAATTCATTATTAATTTGTTGTTTTAACTCTGCGGACAGGATATAGCTTAACAATTTCCTAGATAACAATGATATGTTCTTAGATATTTCCTGCTGCCGTTCATTGAAACTAGCATTATTTCCCCTATTGCCGTCTTCCCATGTTTCTCTAATGTTCTCTAAAAAGGCGCGCGCCTTGGCTCTCTCTACGAAATTGAATATTTCTTCGAGGGACGCCATATGAGGATTAGCGGAATGTATGCTAACTAGTATTTTAATAATTCTCTGATAGGCGTGCATTTTATTGCGTGCAAACCCTATCTTAAAGGATTCAGATGGAATTCGATCCCATACATTCTCCATTGCTTCAATAGATCTCTTGTAAAATGAGATAGAAGAAAAATATTCTCCCTTTATCTCGAAGCATTGGCCAAGACCCAAGCACGATTCCATCAAGATATTTTCAAGCGAATGCTCGGACCCTATCTCAAGAGCTTTACTGTAATATCTAATTGCATCATCAATTTTATTTTCATAAACAAAGGAGGCTGCGATATTATTAATAATCTGGCATTTTTCACTCAGGTAATTGCCTTTTTCAACAATCTTCATGGCCGAAGAAAAATTGTCCCTAGCATTTGGATAATCTTTTAATTCGCTCTGAATGATCCCGATATTATTGAGTGCCGTAAATTTAATCAGCGAGTTTGTTTTCTCTATCCCTCGTAATGAGAGGCAGCTACGGAACACGTCCAATGCTTGGAGCAGGTCCTGCGTATTTTGGCCATCAATACCCATGCGCAAATAAACGGAGCCGATATTATCCATATCTGTTGAAAATGAATCAATATCACCAACTTTTTTATCAAGTTCCAAAGCACTTGACAGATACTGTTGCGCTTTTGTTAGGTTCCCTAAGTCTCGATATAGAACCCCGATATTACTCAAGCATTCAGCCTCTGTCGGCTGATCATCCATTGCTTTAATAAATGATAATGCGTTTTCATAATAAATAAGCGCGAGTGAATAATCATTTTGTTTTTGGTAGTAAACTCCGATATTATTCAGAAATCTGCCTTTTTCTATTTTGTGGTTAATTCTATTAGAAATCTCCAGTCCCTTTTTATTGCTCTCCAGAAAAAGAGTGAGTCTGCCCATCTGCCAATAAGTTAATCCCATTTGGCGTAAGCATTTAAGCTCAAAATCTGGGAATCCTGTCTCTCTTCCCAAGAAAATCGCTTGTTCATATTTCTCCAGAGAAAGGTAATTCGCGTTTGTATCTCGAGTTGCCTTACCTTGGTTATAAAGCTGGATTATCTTGAGGCACTTTAAGCAATATTCTTCAGCTCGTCGATCATTGGCATTCTTAAAGGCAGCACGCGCTTCATTAAAATATTCGGACGACTCGGCGACATAGCCGAGATTCCATCTATTTACAGCCAGTCGAAGAAGGCATCTACTTTGACCATAAGAATACTTGAGTTGGCGAGATATCGAGAGGGCTCTTAATAAGGCCGAGGAAGCTTGTTCGAACTCTCCTTGAGAACCGAGGGAGACCGCGCTTTGAAATGACCGTTGAAATAATAAATAATTCTGCTTGGATCCCGCCACCCGATATTCAGTTTGAAAAAGCAGGAGCCATAACGAAAAGATGATTTGTAAACCCAAATCTTTTATCCCTCCGCGGCCCGCAGAATCTGACAACCCTTGTTTTGATTATACGAGTCCACAGAGATAGTGTCAACGATAGATTCATGAGCTAGTAACATATGCGATATTAGAATCATCGCCCTGCCCTCTTCCATTGCCTTTTCCCCCTCCCCCGCCTATACTTCCCCCATCCCCATCCTAGGAGGCAACATGGCAAAAGACGATATTATGACCCTTACAGGAGAAAAGGACGCTTGTCCCTCGGATAAATTCTCACGGCGGAAGTTTTTCGCCTCCGCGGCCATGGTCGCGGCCGGGGCGGCCCTCGCCCCGCATCTAATCCCCCAGGAAAAGGCGCAGGACGAGAAGCCCCCGGCTCCCCCGCCAGCGGAGATCAAGACCAATA
>Ga0315276_10004906_pt1 | contig 12318 bp, 12 predicted proteins | sample YL17G05_0_MG_FD_204542 | JGI IMG/M metagenome (GOLD analysis project Ga0315276, IMG submission 204542) | Sediment microbial communities from Yellowstone Lake, YNP, Wyoming, USA - YL17G05_0 | ecosystem: Environmental > Aquatic > Freshwater > Lake > Sediment | place: USA: Wyoming | collected... | reverse complement strand
CGTAAAAAGTCGTCATTCCCGCGTAGGCGGGAATCCAGGCCCCACGAAACCTATTGAAAAGACTGGATTCCCGTTTCCACGGGAATGACAGAAAAACGAATTTACGGACTTTTTACGATTTCATCAAATTTGTTTTCAGGTGATTTTTTAGGGACGGGAGATTTAAGAATCAAAACTCCGCGTAAGAGGAGTGAAAGAGCCAAGAGCAGACTTGACCCCTTTACTCGGATCAACTTGGGTTGGGGCTAAAGATTTGGCTAAAGATTTGTCTTGACAACTCATCAAATGATGAGTATACCAAAGACGAAAGCACGAAACCCGAAATCCGATTGATTTCCAATGTTATCCGCTCCTGCCACCGTTTACCGTCCCCGGAACCCGCAATCTTCTGATTATTACCGGTGCGTGGAGGACTATTTTGAAACCTTTGTCCAGAACTATGATGAACATTTCTCACGGCAGTATGGATTCTGGCGGCCTTATCTTCAACAGGTGATTGATCGGTATCTGGATTGCGGCGATCTGCACAACGGCTTTGCCCGTGTGAAATGCAGAGATTGCAGCCATGAATACTTGCTGGCATTCTCCTGCAAACGCCGCCACTTCTGCCCATCTTGCCATCAGAAGCGGGTGGTCGCGTTCGGAGAATGGCTATGCATGGATGTCCTCAAGAAGATTCCCCACCGGCATTTCGTATTCAGCATCCCGAAAATCCTCCGCCGTTACTTTCTCGGAGCCTGTCCCCGACCTGATCGGGGAACCGGAAACTTCTTGCCGATCTCAGCCGCTGCGCCTGGGAATCCCTGAAGGTTTTTCTCCAGCATTCAGTGCCTGAAAATGATCCCATGGGATAAGGGGGACGTTGTTTCTGAATTGACTTGACAGATGAGGGGAAATGGGATGAAGGTTGATTATGCCCAGACGGCCCAGATTGGATGCCCCTGGAACGCTGCACCCGGTCATCGGGCGGGGAATCGAGGGGACCAAAGTTTTCAGGAACGAAAGGGCGAGGTTCAGGATTTGGCGCTATTAGGCCGTCGGCTTGGAAAGAGAGAGGGAGTGGGGGAGTTGGAGTTGCGATGTGGAGTGCGGCGAGAGAGGGTATCGCGGGCGTGCCGTTTGTTTTGCGAAGCAGCAGTGGGGCGGAGGGACGATCCGGCAGCGGAGGTGGCTCGTTTTCTTGGGGTGACCCCATCGCCAGTGGTTCGTGCGGCCGATTCGGAAGGTCTTCCTGAAATCGCAAAGTACCCGTAAGTTCATTGTATAGGAAATTGCTTTTGGGACACGGGTGAATACGGATTATCATGATCAACCAAAAAGAAAATAACTATCTGTGGTTATCTGCGAAAATCTGCGTCCTATTAAATTCACACCCAGAAACAACGTCCCCCCGTCCCCCCTCGCCTTGAATGTTCTGAATCTGCTGACCGAAAAACCAATATGGCCGGGAGATAGGAAATATGGTATTATTTTGTCATACCGAAACTTCAAGAATGTGAGGTGAAACCATGAAAAGAAGACGCGTGGCCATGACGATTTCTCTCCCCCCGGAAATCGCCGAGAACTATGAAAAGCTTGCCCAACAAGAAGCCAAAAATAAGAGCCAATTATTTCGGGAAATGTTTCTGCTCTATAAAGCCCGAACCTTGGAACAAGATTTTTTTGACCTGCAGCGGCAGGGGGCAAGACTTGCCAGGAAGAAAGGCATCATGACGGAAAAAGACGTGGAAAGAATCGTTTTCGAGGACCGCTGAAATTGAAGGTAGTCTTTGATACAAATATCTTTATTTCTGCCTTTGTCATTCCTGGGGGTAAAGCCGAAGAGGTTTACCTTCATGTCCTGAAAGGGGACTTTGATCTCCATTCATCGGTTGCTATTTTGACTGAAACAGCGCAAAAGCTCAGAGAGAAATTTGCCTGGCCAGAGAAGCAAATCGTACGCCTTTTGAAGGCCATTTCCAAAGTGGCAACCGTCATAAAGACCCGACCCCACCTCCACATCCTACCTGATGAACCCGATAATCGTATCCTCGAATGTGCCTTAGAAGCCAAAGCTGACTTTATTGTCAGCGGGGACAAGCATCTTCTCTCTTTGAAACATTTTCAAAATATTAAGATTATCAGCCTTTCCAACTTCCTTGAAATCCTGAGTAAAGACCTCTAAACTACCCCATGCTGGCCACAGGGATGTTATTGTGGGGCCAGGCGAAACAATGAATTTCGAATTAATTTACCTCAAGAAAAACGGTTCAGGGGAAGGGGATGCCTCCCTTATTTTAAGAGGGAAAAGTGACTAAAATACAGGGAGGTGTCCCGGATTCTGCCATGCGGCCACCCTTATATTTTTTCCTCTTCTAAGTCCACAACGGATGCCATTACCTCGAAATCCCTGTCGGAGTGCAAAAGGCAGGCGTTTTTATGGGCTGCCGCAGCGATGAAAAGATCCGTCGTAGAGATATTCTTTTCTTTCCGGTCCAATAAGAACCCCCAGTTTGCGGCTCTTTCAATAACCCTTTCATCGATGGGGATTTGGGGAACAAACAAATTCTTCCAGAGCTTTTTCCACCGCCGCTTTTTTGATTTGTTTCCAAGGATCCTTATTTATGGTTTTTCCCCTTTGATAAGCTCTGTAAGAACGCGATTGAGTAATTTGGAGCTGAGATAAAGGGTGCTGATGTTGAAAAGGTTGTTCAGGGCCTCTTGCGTCTCAAAAAATGAGAGCCATTTTTTCTTATAAGCCCGAATAATAATCCCTAAAGATCCCTGAGTCTCCAGGCTTAAAACTTCAGCGGCTCTACGTAGCTCCAAATCATCAGTAAGAAACGCATGGGCGACCAGTTTATTGCACAAGGCCAAAAGGGAAAAGTCCGCGCTTTGGAGCCGGAAGTCCTTGATGGCGAGCATCACCTTTTCCTTTTCTTTTTTCAAAATCCGGTGGATCCTAATCTTTTTTGATCTCTCAGCTTCTTCCTTGCCAGGAAGATTGAAGCGAGTAATTTCCCTCCATACTTCTGTGGTTGTGTGCAACTGCGGGAAAAGATCGAAAAGATGGAAGAGCTTTAATTGGGAGAGGTGAATGATCGGGCCGGCATCGATGACAACCTCATTCATCGGATAGGCCCCATCGGACGTCTTTTATGATAAATCTCTTTTCTTCATCCAGACGTTTGACGAGTTCTGGCCCCAAGAGCTTTATTGCTTTCTTTTTGGAAAGCTTCCCCTCCGCGTATTCGTCTAAAATGGCTTGTCTCCATAACTGCTTGAGTCCGAGCCGAAGGGCTTCAGCCAAAATATCAGATTCTTCAATTTTTCGGTATTTTTTGATCGCTTGAATCTCTTTGGCAATGGCCAGTTCCATGTACTTTTCCTCCCAATTCATAATTAAACATATTATGTTATGCCTTGTCAAATAATTTCCGCAAGCATCACCGGAAAACCTTTCTGATTGAAGGCATTTATATTTCTCCTCCTTCTTTGAGAACTTTGTGGTAAGGGGTCAGTCCAGGAAATCAGGAATGGGCTTGAGGTCATAGGATGAAAACATCGCGTTGATTTTGTTGATGCGTTGTATCAGGTCGGCTTCAATCAATAACATGCAGACCCAGGCTGGAGAAATCTTCATCGAAGCTAAGGCGGACGATATCTTTGAGGACTGTCTTTACGATCACATAAGTGATCGCATCACAAAAGGAAAGTTTTTTGTCCCGAACCAAAAGGCGAAAGATCTCTTCAGCCTCTTGGCGGACGGAGTCACCGTAGTAACTGATCTGAAGAACAGGCTTGATCTCCTCCAGGAATCGAATGGCTGCCTTGGCGCTGAATCGATAGAGAAGAAGCGTGGCTGTGTTTTCTTGGACCCAGCCGGAGGTGAACTTCCGTCATGCCCGCGCAGGCGGGGTGTAGGGGCGGTTCGCGAACCGCCCCTACTGGATTCCCGCTTTCGCGGGAATGAAAAACCTGCGCCAGGCGAATACTTAGTCGGGATGGAAATGAGGCGCGCGCAAACTTAGAAGGAGAGTTACCGATATGTGCTCTTTCGATCTGCACCACGGGTTCCTAATTCCTTCCTATCTCACGTTTCCCCAAGCCCCCCTGCGATCCCGGACGGTCGGATTGCCCGAGTCCGGTTCTGACCGTGGCTTGTACCCTCACGGCCTTCCCCCAAGGGAGGAAGCTTAAATGCTGGCCCATATACACCCCCACCCCCCATGGTTTGCCTGTGAGTCTAGGCCCCTCTTTAATGGATTCGTTGCCCCTGGCTCTGTGTCCAGGACGATCCAAAACCCGCCACGTGCCCAGAGCCCCTTTGCCCGACGAAGACGTTATCCCCGTCGGCGTGACCTCTCCCGCATCACGTCAGAGAGAATTACCCCTCTTTCCTCGCTCCTACGAGCTCATGCGCCAGACCCTATCCCTCCCGCTGTCTTCGGCCTTCCCTATACAACGGGTCCTTGCAGGTTGTTGCCAGTCCCTGCTGGGAAATGGTCCTTCCCGACGTTATCTCTGCAATCCCTGCATAGGAGCTTGGACCCTTACCCCGGGATGCCTCTCCGGTGCATCTGTCCGTTTCTTCCCAGAGAGCTACAGCCTCGCCTTCGTTGCACTAAGCTCGGCACATCCATCCCCCGTCGCCAGGCAACTTCCACGACGACCTATTTTCGGAGCGGCAGTCATTTCGTTATGTTCAGGCCCCTATGCTTGCTAGCCCCCCAGGTTGCTCCTACCGCGCAGGCTCGCAGTCCTACGGGCAGCCGGGACGTTTACGCCACGCAATGGACTGGAAGTCACCTTCCAGAACTGTGGTATCGCTACATGACCGAATCGGACAATTATCATGGCGGGACTTTCACCCGCTGGATTGCAGCCTTGTCGGCCGCTACCTGCAACGTTTAGGTTTACTCAACTTACAGGCTATCCAAACCGTGATGGCAATGAGGAAAATAGATTGAGGGAGAAGGGAAAGCCGGTTATACTGCAAGAGCAGCAAGAGAAGGACAGGAGACGAGAAGGAGAGCAATAAGTCTTGTGGATTTCACGAGTAAAATGGGGAAAAGGAGTTTTGTCGCTCCGGTGATCTTTTTTTGTTTTTTACTTTCCGGGCTGAGCAGCCTGATTTATGAAGTTCTATGGATGCGCATGCTCATCCTGATCTTCGGTTCCACCACCTTCGCCATCAGTACCGTGCTCACGGCCTTCATGGGCGGACTGGCGCTGGGGAGTTTTGTTTTTGGCCGTTTCATCGATCGATCCCGGCACCCGGTGCCCATCTATGGAGCTCTCGAAACGGGGATCGGAATCTATGCTCTGCTGGTGCCGACGATTTTTTCCAGCCTGATTCCTCTCTACCAATGGGTCTGGCAAACCTTTCACATCAGCTTTTATCTTTTCAGCCTGATGCAATTCCTCCTGGTCACTCTGGTGCTGATCGTACCCACCACTCTGATGGGCGCAACTTTGCCCATCCTCAGCAGGTATTACTCCAACCGCGAAGACCGGTTGGGCTGGACGATCGGAACGCTCTACGCCATTAACACGCTGGGAGGGATACTGGGAACGTTCCTCTGCGGGTTTTTTCTCCTGCCTGCCCTGGGTGTGCGGATGACTACCTTTTTGGCGGCCTCTCTCAATTTATTGATCGGGATCGTCGTGTTGCTCGTCGTGAAGACGCGGGAAGTGCGGGAGAAGGTAAGCTTCCCTGCTGGAAAAAGTATTCCTCCCGGCAGTTTCGCGCGGGAAGAACTTTCGCGCGCAGCTCTGCGGCTGGTGCTCGTAGGCTTCGGGCTCTCCGGCTTTGCCTCGATGGTCTACGAGGTAACCTGGAGCCGGGTGTTGGCCATGATTTTGGACTCCTCCACATACGCCTTCACGATCATGCTGACAACTTTTTTGGTGGGAATTGCCCTGGGTAGCTTCCTGATGTCCCAAGCCGCTGACCGCCTCCGGCGGCCGCTCCTGGCCTTTATTCTGCTGGAAGGGGCGATTGGGGCTTCGGCGTTCATGGGCCTTTTCCTCTTTGCCGAGCTTCCCTATCTTTTCCTGGTCCTCTACCGGTCCTTCTCCGATTCCCTGAACCTGATCTTTTTCTCCAAGTTCCTCCTGGCCTTCCTAGTCATGTTCATGCCTACGTTGCTGATCGGGGCGCTATTCCCCCTGGTGGTTAGAATCTATACCTCCAACATCGACCGGGTGGGGCGATCCATCGGGGAGGTGTATTCGCTGAACACTGTGGGGTGTATTCTGGGATCCTTCTGCGGCGGGTTCATCCTGGTGCCCCTGCTGGGGATCCAGGAAAGCATTCTCTTAGCCATCGGCTTGAATGTCTTGTTGGCCTCCCTGCTTCTGCTGGCTTCTCCCTACGGGCTGAGAACCCTCAAAACCCCTCTGGTCGTGGCCTTCAGCCTCGGCTTGCTGGCCATGGGCCTCCATGTTCCCAAATGGAATCCCTCCCTGATGTCCAGCGGGGTTTATATGTACGTGCGCTTTGTGCTGGACCTGGACCGTCGACAGCTTCTGGACCGCTATACGAAGGATGCGGACCCGATTCTTTTTTACAAAGAAGGATACACCTCCACCGTGAGCGTGCATCAGTCGAAAGGCTCGGAAAATATCTACCTGAAGGTTAACGGTAAGGTTGAAGCCAGTACCGTCGGAGATATGCCCACGCAGGTCCTTTTGGGGCAAATCCCCATGCTGATAAGCCCGAGCCATGAAAACGTGCTCGTGATCGGTTTGGGAAGCGGGGTCACGGTGGGGTCCGTGGGCACTTATCCGGCAAAACGCATCACGGTCGTCGAACTGGAGCCGGCGGTGGTGGAAGCCAGCAAGCATTTTTCCCAGGTGAACTACCAAATCCTCAACGACCCGAGGTTGCGGGTGATGACCTATGATGCCCGCAACTACCTGCTGGTCACTCCGGAAAAATTCGATGTGATCATCTCCGAGCCTTCTAACCCCTGGATGGCCGGGGTCTCCAACCTTTTCACGCGGGAGTTTTTCATCATGGGAAGCCAGAAGTTGAAACCCGCAGGGGTTTTCTGCCAATGGTTGCAGCTTTACAAAATCTCCCCGGAAAATCTGCGGTCGATTCTTCAGACCTTTCATGGAATTTTCCCCCACTTACTGGTCTTTCAATCATCCGAATATGACCTTCTGATCCTGGGATCTTTGGAGCCCCTGTCCATCGACCCGGGAAAGCTGCGGGACCATCTTTCTAAGCCGCGGGTAAAAGAAGACCTGGGGCGCATTCAGGTCAAATCCGTGCGGGACATTCTCGCCCATTTTGTTTTCGGGACTCGGGAAGTTCCCGCCTTCGTCCAGAACGCCCCGATCAACACCGACGATAATGCCCTCCTGGAATTCTCCACCCCCAGGACGCTATACATCGATACCCCGGAAGCAAACTTCAAGGAACTCTCCCAATACTCCCGCGGGGCGACGATCTACCTCCGGCATTAAAGGGCAAGAAAGCTAAAAAGGCTCAGCGGGAAAGGAAAAAAGTTGCCAAGCCCAGCAACCTATGGTATGAATTTAGAAATTTGCTTTTCCTGGCTTATTGTTGCTCTGGATTTTTATCAGCCCGATCAGCGGGAGAGATGGGGAACAAGCCAGGAGAGAAGAGGGCCTGATGGAGATTAGAATTTTGGGCTGTTTCGGGGGAGAGCTTCCCGGATATCCCCTTTGCAGTTTCGCCATAGACAAAAAGTTATTACTGGATGCCGGAGCGGTGACCTCGGTCCTCCGTCTCTCCGCACAGCGCCGGATATCCGACATCCTGGTCACCCACAGCCATCTTGACCACATCAAAGATATCCCCTTTTTGGCGGCGAATTTAGTCGGAGGGCAGCTCTCGCGGCCCGTCAACATCATCAGCACCCGCGACATCATTGACGGGATGAAGACGCACCTCTTTAACGACGCCCTTTGGCCGGACTTCACGGCCCTGCCATCGGTAGATTCTCCCGTGCTTAAGTTCGTTCCCGTCGAGCCGGGGGTTGATTTTGCCGTGGATGATTTTACGGTCCGGGCGATCCCTGTGAACCATGCAGTCCCGGCCGTGGGCTATCTGGTTCGTAAGGGACGAAGCGCCATCCTCTACGCCGGCGATACGGGCCCAACGGAACGTATATGGGAAGAGGCCAACGGGATTGAGGATTTGAAAGCGGTGATCGTGGAAATCTCCTTTCCGAATCGTCTGGGGGCGGCTGCCGTGGATAGCGGCCATATGACCCCGAGGACATTGAGGCGAGAATTGAAGAAGTTCCACCGGAGGGATATTCCTATCCTGCTTGCGCACATGAAGCCCCAATATTTGAATTTAATCAGAAACGAAATCCGCCAGCTAGGCCTTTCCAAGGTCTCTTTTTTGCGGCCGGGGCAGAGATATCGGTTTTGACGCTTCTGGAGGATCCGGGGTCTTGGACGGGAATGGTCCAGAGAAGACAGTTTGGTCATTCTGCGGAAGGAATAAAAAGGGAGGATGAAAGGTAGAACTTGGGAGCTGAAAGAGACGCCAAAGCAAATTACGCCGAGACCCTCTCCTATCTCTTCGGTCTGCAGCGGTTTGGGATCAAGCTGGGCCTGGCCAATATTACCTCCCTGCTCAAGCATCTTGGAGATCCCCATGCGGGCTTGCCGTCCGTGCACATCGCCGGCTCCAACGGGAAGGGTTCGACGGCAGCCTTCCTGACCTCCATACTGCGGCAAGCGGGCTACCGGGTTGGCCTCTATACTTCTCCCCATCTGGTTGACTTCAGCGAGAGAATCCAGGTCGATGGAGCGGTTATACCCACCGATAGGGTCGTAGAGTTTACCGAACGAATCCGGGAAATCGTTGAGAAGATGACCCGGGATGGTGAGCTCTGGCTGCCTTCCGATCCCGAGGTTGCCCCTGTGGGTTTTGACCCGCAGAAGAATACGATCACCTTCTTTGAATTTACGACGGCCATGGCTTTCCTCCATTTCCGGGAGAGCAAAGTAGACGTGGCTGTCCTGGAGACGGGGATGGGGGGCAGACTGGATGCCACAAACGTGATCGACCCCATCCTTTGCCTGATCACGACCATTGCTCCGGAGCATCAGCAGTATCTGGGGAAAACTTTGATGGAGATCGCCCAGGAGAAAGCGGGGATCATTAAACCAGAGCGCCCCCTCCTCACTTCAACCCGGCAGGCCCGGGTTCTCGCTCTTTTCCGGCAAAAGTGCCAGGAACTCCACTCTCCCTTCTACGCCTGGGGGAAAGACTTTTCGGCGAAGGAGCTGGGGCCTCAACTCATCCATTTTCGGGGACGTTCTCATCAGTGGTCGGAACTTCGCCTGGGCCTGGCCGGGAGCCATCAAGTGATCAATGGATCCCTGGCGCTAGCCGGGGTGGAAGTATTGATGGAATCCGGATTTGCCGTCCGCGAAGAACATCTTCGGAAGGGCGTGGCCGAGACAAAGTGGCCCGGCCGCCTGGAGCTGGTCAGAGAACATCCCGGAATCCTTCTGGATGGGGCCCATAACCCATCGGCAACCCGGGTATTGAGGAAGACTTTACAGAAGGGTTTCCCCCGCCATCGTTTGATTCTGGTCCTGGGAATCATGGCGGATAAAGAGATATCCAAGATGATGGCCGACCTGGTTCCTCTGGCCGACCTCGTTATACTTACCCGGCCCCGGATGGAACGTGCGGCAAGCCTCGAGGTCCTGGGTTCTCAGGCTTCTCCTTTCCAGAAGCCCGTCGTCGAGGTCGCCCTGGTGGATCAGGCCCTTTCAGGGGCCCTGGAGGAGGCGGAGGATGAGGATTTAATTCTGGTTACCGGCTCTCTCTTTACTGTGGGAGAAGCCCGGTCTTATCTGGTCAGCGAAGGGATGATCTAGAAAGTTTTCCGGCTAAGAAATCGTTGCGATTCGATTCGAAGCCCGGGCATTCTATTGATCAACTGGGTGGAGGCTGATGGGCAGGCGAAGATTCTTTCTGGCGTTTTCCTTTTTTTTCCCATTTCTGCTCTTCCTTTCCCCCATCGCTCTCGCTCAAATCTTTTCTCCCCTGCAAGTCAAAACCCCCGGCGAACCCATCCGTATGCGGGCGGACCACATCTCCTACGATAAGACCGAAAATACATATGTGGCCGAAGGAAAGGTGGAGGTCTGGCAGGGCGATCGAAAGCTCACGGCCGACCGCGTGTCCTTGAACGCCGGGACCAACGAGGCCGAAGCCACGGGCAATGTGGTTCTCGTGCAGGGGGGGGATGTCCTGCAAAGCAAGGAGATGAAAATCGACCTGGATACGAGCCGGGGGATCGTCTTGAAAGGAACCCTTTTCCTGAAACAACAGCACTTCTACCTCCGGGGTGAGGAAATCGAGCGCGTGGGAGAAGACACCTACCGGGTGAAAGAGGGGAACTTTACGACTTGCGATGGAGATCGGCCGGCCTGGCGTTTCACGGGCCGGGAAACGCTGGTGACCCTGGGAGAATACGCCTCAGTCCACGGCGCCACCTTTGAAGTAAAAAAAATCCCCCTGATCTATTCACCCTACCTTTTCTTCCCCGTGAAGACTGAGCGCCAATCGGGTTTCCTGACCCCGGGAGTGAGTTACTCCAATGTCGGCGGGCCGGAGCTCAAGAACGCCTATTTCTGGGCCATCTCCAAGAATATGGATGCCACCTTCTACCTCGACCTGGCTCCCCAGAAAGGGTATGGCAAAGGAGTGGAATATCGGTACATCCGCGAGAAGGGAAGCGCAGGGTCTTTCTATGGCTACCATATCCGGGAGGAGGATGGATACCGGCAGAAGTATACAGACCAGCTGGGTCGTCCACCGGAACGCTGGGGATGGGACCTGCGGCATGAAGAATATTTCAGCCAGACATTTTTTGCCAAGGCGCGCCTGAGAGACTTCAGCGACCGGCTGTATTTGAAGGATTATGGCCTGACCTATCAAGATCGGGCCCTCGAGCAGGCTTATTCGCTCCTATCCCTGACCAAGAATTGGGAGCGATACAGCCTCTATGGGGAGGCCCGGCGTACGGTAGACCTGACGCAGGACACCCAAAGCACTCTGCAATATTACCCCACGGTCAACTTTACGGGGCTGAAGCAGCCGATTTTCAACTCCCCCTTCTATTTCAGCCATACTTCTTCCTTCGGCAACTTTTATCGAGAACAGGGGGTCACCGGACAACTGCTGGATTTATCCCCCCAGTTGACCCTGCCCTTGAAATGGGGAAATTACGTGGAGTTCACGCCGGCAGCCGGGGTTCGGGAGACAGTATATCGCAGCCGCAACGCCAGCGAAGAAACCCACAGCCGGGAATTATGGAATTTCACCGCCACCCTGGCCTCGAATTTTTACGGCGTTTTTGATACCGGATCGGCAGGACTTCCGAAGTTCAAGCACCTGATCCGGCCCGAGATCACTTACACCTACATTCCCAACGTCGATCAACAGTTTGTTCCCAATTTTGACACCCCGGTACTGAAAGCGAACGCCCTCACCTATGGTATCACCCAGCGCTTAATCGGGAAGGTGGTGGATGGGCCGCAGAAAATTCGCTATCACGAGTACGCCTACTTTAAAGTGAGCCAGGCCTACGATCTAAACGAAGCCAACCGGCAATTATCTTCCCCCGGGGACGCGCGCCGGCCCTTCGGGCCGATCACCGAGGAACTAAGAATCCGATCGTTAAAATATATCAATGCAGATAATATCACTACCTTCGATCCCAACCAGGGCCGTTTTCTCAGCAGTTACACCCTTGCTGGAATAACGGACCCTCGCGGGGACCGGCTAACCTTCGAGCATCTCTGGCAGGAAGGAGTCCAAAACCAGATTTACGGGAATGTACGAATTCGAACTTGGCCCTTCCTGGATGCCATTTACGGAAAACGCTTGTCATTTACGGAGAATCAAAGCCTGGAAACCACTTATGGTTTAGGTTATCGCCATCAATGCTGGACAATAGATTTGTTCTACACGGAGAAGCCGGCCGTTGCCGGGGCGCCCTCCGAAAACAAGATATGGTTCTTGTTCACCCTGACGGGAGTTGCCTCGACAGGACAGCGCTAATCGGCGATCGGCGAAAATCCTGCTACAATCTATTTTCCAGAAACAGGTTAGCCAAAAGAAGGAAGTAGAATCGAAGGCAAAAATATTACCTAAAAAAGGCGATTTACCACAGAGGGCACAGAGGAAATTTGAGATAAAACAAGAAGAGAAACTCCTTTTCTCCGCTTTGCTCTGTGCCCTCGTTAAGTGAAAACAATACAATATTCTAGCTGCCGAATTTATTACCGGAGGACACAGAGAAAAGATTGTGCTTATTTTCGTTTTTTAGC